>ERZ791571.924-NODE-924-length-16508-cov-2.519723_pt1 | contig 16508 bp, 9 predicted proteins | sample MGYA00509972_ERZ791571 | MGnify/ENA primary metagenome ERZ791571 (study PRJEB30046, sample SAMN00791936) | human gut metagenome | study: EMG produced TPA metagenomics assembly of the A metagenome-wide association study of gut microbiota in type 2... | reverse complement strand
CATTCTGTTTAAATTTAGAGAGGGCACGTGGAATGAATGCCGTGCGACCATAGAGAAACTGTACAGAGAGGAATTTTCGAATGCGTATATGCGATTGTTTAATGAAGAAGAGGAATATAACAAGTACCTCCGCTCCGAAGATGCACTGATGAAATTATTGAGTTTTGTATCATTGGTTTGCGTCATTATTTCTGTATTCGGAGTCTTCTCATTGGTAACGCTGTCTTGTGAACAGCGTCAGAAAGAGATTGCTATACGTAAGGTGAACGGAGCGCAAATCCATCATATCCTGCAGATGTTCTTCCAGGAATATTTATTGTTATTGATCATAGCTGCCGTTATTGCATTCCCCACAGGATATGTTGTAATGAGGAGATGGATCGACAGCTACGTGAGACAAACATCGATAGATGGCTGGGTATATATAAGTATCTTTGTTGTGATAGCTATTATTCTTTTGCTTAGCATCATTTGGAGAGTATGGAAAGCTGCCCGGCAGAATCCGGCAGAAATTATCAAGAGTGAATAACATAAACACAATGTCATGATATATCATTATTTAAAAATAGCTTTTCGCAATCTGATCAAGTACAAGACGCAGAGTATTGTAAGTATAGTCGGCTTGGCAATTGGTTTCACCTGTTTTGCATTGTCTGCCCTATGGATACGTTATGAAATGACATACGATACGTTTCATGAAGGGGCGGAGCGCATCTACTTGGCAGGTAATAAATTTGATTTGCAGGGAGACGGATTTTCTTATTATTCATCCAGTTTGTTGGCTGATTATATAAAGAAAAACTGTCCGGAGGTGGAGAATGCTTGCCATATATATAATGGAGGTATAACTTCCATTGAACATGAGAAGAATGTATATCATACATACCAGTTGGAAGTTGATTCTAACTTTATTTCAATGTTTAATATCATTGCGATAGATGGCGATAATCGTTTGAGACTGGGGGATAAACAAGTTGCCATTACGGATAAAACCGCCAAAAAAATATTCGGAGAAGAATCCCCGATAGGCAAACAATTGCTATTTCCTGACAGAGGAAATGCTGAAATGACGATTGTCGCAGTAGTAAAATCATGGGAAGGACATTCCATGTATCCTTTTGATATTTTGTTACCATATAAAGACCGAGATCCGGATTGGGGAAGACAGCAATGCCATACTCTTTTCCGTATCTATCCGAATAGTGATGTAGAAGCTGTAGAGAAGAGACTGGCGAAATATAAAATACAACTGGACTCATATAGCCCGGTTATATCTACTCCTATAGCTCCGTTATCAACATTGAGGAGTACTCATCCGAGGGAGGATATCAATGTCAAATTGAATCATGTTCGTCTTTTTGCTTGCATTGGAGCTTTGGTTATTATTTGCGGATTATGTAACTATTTAACAATGCTTGTAACCCGTATCCGAATGCGCAAGCGCGAATTGGCACTACGAAAGGTGAATGGAGCCTCCAATGGCAATCTTCTTTCATTACTCCTTTCAGAATTGATCTTGTTGCTTGTGCTGTCATTAGGCTTGGGAATCATGATGATAGAGTTAATTCTGCCTGTTTTTAAGGAGTTGTCGCAAATCGATGAGAGTACTTCATACTTTTATAGTGAAGTGTTTGTATATATATTATTATTGTTACTGATAACAATGGGTTTTGCAGCTATACTTGTGCGCTATGTCAACAAGCGGACATTGCTCGATAGTATCAATCACAAATCAAATCTTCATCTTTCCGGCTGGTTTTATAAAGGTAGCATTTTATTCCAGCTTTTTATAAGTATTGGTTTTGTGTTCTGCACTTTGGTCATGATGAAGCAACTCAATTTTCTGCAAAATTCCAAAGAATTGGGATTGGAGAAACATAATGTGGGAGCCATTCTTTCTATTTATGGATTTGAAAATACTCCTTTCAAAGAGATACTAAAGCAGATGCCTGATGTAACAGAATGTTTATGTGGTTTTTCCAGTCCTATTCCTAAATCGTCATTTTCTTCTTATGAATTGAGGGAATGGGAAGGACAGACTGATAAAGAACAACGAATCAAATTAGAGAATGAAACAATCAATCAGGATTATGTTGATTTCTTTCAGATAGACGTTATAGAAGGTGATATGTTGGATGAAAAAGACGGACAAGGAGTAGTGGTAATCAATGAAGCTGCCGTAAAAGCTTTCGGATGGTCTCAACCGATAGGTAAAAAGATATATCTGAATGAAGTTTGCACAGTGAAAGGTGTTATCAGAGATATATATTATAATGCTCCGATTTATCCAGTGATTCCGGCTGTATTCTTTTTGCCGAAGGATAATCCGGGCAACGGAAACAGAGGGCCCTTTCTTTTTAAATTTAAAGAAGGTACATGGAAGACAGTATACCAAAAACTGCAGGAAGAGGCGCATAAGGACAATATGGATGCGGTATTGAACTTGATAAATATGGAAGATACCTATAATGAATACATGAAGTCAGAAAACACATTAAGCAAGTTACTGAGTGTTGTTTCTCTTATCTGTATCGTGATTGCCGTATTTGGCATATTCTCCTTAGTGACGTTATCATGTGAACAGCGCCGGAAAGAGATTGCTATCCGGAAAGTAAACGGTGCAAGTGTAAAGGTCATTTTGAACTTATTTTTTAAAGAGTACTTGATTTTACTTGTCATAGCGTCATTCATGGCCTTTCCATTAAGTTATCTCATCATGAAGTACTGGCTCGAAGGATATGTAAAGCAGACGCCGATAAACTTTTGGATATATGGAGGCATATTTGCAGGTATGTTACTTATAATATTCCTTAGCATCATCTGGAGAGTATGGAAAGCTGCCCGACAGAACCCGGCAGAAGTAATCAAAAGTGAATAACGTTATTATTTAATAAAAGCAATATGAAGAACCAATTATCTGCTATCAGGACTTTATCCCGTTTCAGAATATACACGATGATCAATATTATCGGGCTTGCAGTCAGTGTGGCTGCAACGTTGATAATTGTACGCTATATCCATCAGGAGATAACAGTTGACCATTTCTGTAAGGACCTGGACCGATTGTACTTGCTGACTATTCAAAGGAGTAATGGCAGCATTTCAATCACAGATAATACAGACAGGAATAATGATCCTAATTTTATAGACCCTTTAAAGAATCCGGAAGCATATTCTTATAGTGTTTCTTTTGACGATGATTATATTGTAGTCGATAATCACCGTTACCAGGCCAATGTTTTGGTAACTGATAGCTTGCTTTTGCAGTTGATGGACTATCCGATAGTTTCGGGAATTAAAACTATTCAGAAACCGGATGATGCAATTATTACCCGGAAATATGCCTGGCATATTTTTGGTGACGAAGACCCGATAGGGAAACAATTAACTTCATCATCAGGTTCTGTACTTACCATTCGTGGCATTGTGGATGAACCGAGTACCAAGGCTTCTTTACAATTCGACCTGATAGCTCCGGTGAATCAGGGGAAATATACAGACTGGAGTCGGATGGGATTCTGCATGGTCCGGTTGACAAACGGAACAGACCTGAAAAAGTATAATGAAAAGATTTCCAAGCCGCAGTCATTAATATGTTACAGTCATTCTCCCATACAGTACGGGCTTACTCCCTTGAAAGGATTGTATTTCAATAAGATTGTCGAACCTTCGGGAACTTCTTTTTTGCGAGGGAATATCAACCATGTGATGATTTTGACTGTAGTGGCTTGTATGCTGCTGTTGGTGGGAGTCTTCAATTTTATCAATATCTACACGGTTATCGTTCTAAAGCGGGCACGTGAGTTTGGTGTTAAAAAAGTATATGGTGCGAGCGGCTTTCAGATATTTATCCAGATTTATGTAGAGAATATATATATGGTGGCAGCCGCCTTGCTTATCATCTGGATGCTGATCGAAACTTCAGCCGGGATATTCGCCTCGGTATATGCAATTCCTGTAAAACCGGATATCGTTTTTGATCTGTCGCTGTCTCTCATTTTATTATTCGTATTGCCGTTGGTGACGTCTGTCTTTCCTTTTTTACGTTACAACTATTCTTCTCCGATCACTTCTTTGCGTTCTGTAAATGCCGGAGGAAATTCAATTGTTTCCCGTGCAGTATTCTTATTTATTCAATATGTCATTACGTTCAGTCTGATAGTAGTCGCATTGTTTTTTGTTCGCCAGTTGTACACAATGCTGAATGCGGATTTAGGATATCAGGCAAAGAATATCATTTCATGCCAGTTCCTGTCATTCGAGACACAAAACAGAAGATATGCAAATGATGAAGAATGGCAGAAAGAACGTGACTTGGAGCGGCATAAGGTACAGGTTATTAAACAGAAGATGGACGCATGCCCTTTATTCATTTCATGGGGATATGGGGAAGCACCTATCAATCTGGAACCATACGTCAATGTGGAGAGTAACGGAGAGAAACATAAAATGGCTATCATGTATGTTAATAATAATTACATGAATATGTTTGGCCTGAAGCTGAAAGAAGGAAGAACGTGGAATGATAAAGACCAGTTTGCCCAATATAAAATGATGATAAATGAAACAGCCAGAAAGCTCTTCCGGATAAAAGATATTAATGAAGCTTCACTGCAAACCGAATCCCGTCTATGGTGGAGTGTGGGGACAGATGAGAGTAAAAATCCTGCTTATCAGGTAGTAGGTGTGATAGAAGACTTCCGGACCGGACACTTATCTATGGGGGATGCATCACTGGCTATTCTGTATGATGAAGGAGAAAACCCTACCGAACCTTTAATGGCTAAAATAGCCGAAGGTAAACGCAAGGAAGCCATTCAATTCTTGAAGGAACTACACAACGAAGTAATGGGTGAGGGGGAGTTCAATTACTCCTTCGTCGAAGATGAAGTTGAAAAACTGTACGATGATGACAAGAGAACAACCCACATCTACGTCACCTTTGCCGGACTGGCTATCTGCGTTTCCTGCCTCGGATTGTTCGGGCTGTCATTGTATGACATTCGCCAGCGCTACAGGGAGATTGCATTGCGTAAAGTGAACGGAGCTACCGGCAAACAGATCGCTTTGTTATTGGTCAGGAAGTATCTTTATATTTTGGGAGCCGCCTTTGCTGTCGCTATTCCTTTGGTCTATTATATTATTAATGACTATACCAAAGACTTTGCGGTGAAAGCTCCGATAGGAGCAGGGATTTTTGTGACAGGCTTCATCCTTACCTTGCTTATCTCACTGGGTACATTACTCTGGCAGGTACGCAAAGCTGTCCGCATCAATCCGGCATTGATCATGAAGAACGAATAAGATTAAAAACGACTAAGATTACAACGAATGGAACGAACTGCTATGGAAAACCTCGTACTATTAAAACTTATATTCAGAAACTGGTGGCGCAATAAACTTTTTGCGGTCATCTCTTTGGTCAGTCTTGTGGTCGGTATTTCCTGTACCAATCTTCTGATCTCGTTTGTCATCCATGAATATACGATAGAAGGGGAAAATCCAAAGAAGGACCGTATCCTGCGCCTGACTCAGCGACTGCCATCCATGCAGAGCACCGGACAAGTATCATTTGTCTACGGAGGATCGGTTGCCGGAATGATAGCTCCGTTTCCGGAGATTGAATCTTATCTCCGGCTGACCGAGAAGGAGGCAACTCATATCGAAATTGAGAACCAGCACTTTCCTCAACAGGTCATTGTTGAGGCCGACAGTTCTTTCTGCCGTTTTTTCCCGTACCAGATATTGTCCGGCAATATGAAAGAAGCCTTGACTAAGCCGGACTGTATTGCTTTGAGTGAAGAAAAGGCCATGCAATACTTCGGGAAGTTCGATTGTATCGGGCGAGAACTTTCTGTGGTATATGGAGATAAAGTTGAAATGAAAAAGGTATCTGCCATATATAAGTTTTATGCGCAGTCAGCACTCCGTATTGATTTGCTTGGTAATTCTCAGAACCTGCAGGAAGAAGGAACTTCCTGTATGATTCTTCTCAAAGAAAAGACTGACGTGTCAGCCTTTCGCGAGCGTTTTGAGTCAACAGAACTGCCTACAGTGACAGGTCCCGGTTATTATAAACTCCAGACATTACAAGAATCCTACTTTGACACAAAACTGGCTGATTCCGTGAAAACATTCAGTCATCGGCAGATCGCTTTGTTGAGTATCGGTTTATTATCAGCTTTTCTTGTCTTATTCATCGCTTGCTTCAATTACGTAAACCTAAGCTTTTCGCGCCTGCTGAAACAAGTAAACATGATTCATGTAGAGACATTGATGGGAGCTTCTCATTCATATATTTGCCGGCAACTTTTTATTGATACATTCCTTACCGTATTTATCGCTTTCATCCTTTCCATTCTTGTAATGGGGGACATACTTTCTCTTTTCAATTATTTCTTTGATGCCCGTCTGACTTTCGGTTTCATTCTTTCATGGAAAGTCTTTCCATTTATTCTTCTGTTTGTTTCTCTTTTGGCCATTATACCGGCCACCTATATGACGAAGAAACTGAACCGCATTTCTATCAGCGGATATCGGCAATTTTTTCAAGGGAGAAAAAGAAGAAGACTGGTAGCGACCCTTGTAGGCGTGCAAATGGTTATCTCCATCGGATTGATGACTGCCTTTATGATGATACGTACGCAACTTTCAACCATAGAAGGGCAGGGTGAACGCTTTAAAGGAGTTATAATCTTAGGTAATGAGGGGGCTGCCTTGACTATCCCTTTGTATAATGACATTAAAGACCTGCCCGGCATCCAAACTGCCCTGTTATCCAAAGGGCGGATAACGAGTCCTTTTAATATCATCATTCCACTAAACAGGAACGGGCAGGAAGTAATGGTAAATAAAGTTTTATTGACCGAGAACTATGAACTGCTGGACTTATTCAACATAGAACTTCTCGAACCGGAACGAACGGAGGATTTATTTTCCAAGGTAGCCCATCCGGTAGTTGTTAATGAAGCCTTTGTACAGTTCTTTGTACCGGGAGGAGAAGATCCGGTGGGGCAGACCTTAAGCAAATATGAGCAGGACAACGCCGGTGAAGGAACTATTATCGGTGTGTGCAAAGATTTCAGACTGACTTCTTTCAACTCTGCCATTACTCCGATGCAGATTATTCTTCAAGAGATTCCGGTCGATCAGGCAACCTACCTGTCTTGTCGTATAGATGAGGGCAGACGCAATGAGATAGTAAAAAATCTCCGGTTGCTGTGGGAGAAACACGAGCCGGGACATTCTTTTGTTTACATAGACGCCTATCAGCAATATATATCCAACAATACAGATATGGTGAATTTCTCCCGATTATTACTGGCTTATGCTATAATCAGTTTGTTCCTGACCCTTTTTGGTATCTTTGGAATTACATGGTATGCGGTAGAACAACGAAAAAGAGAAATTGCGATTCGTAAAGTACACGGTGCCTCTTCCCGCCAAATTCTATTGTTGTTGAATCGTCCGTTCTTCTATTATATTCTGATAGCCGACATGATCGCTATTCCTATCGTATATGTCTTGATGAAACGGTGGAGGGAACAGTTTGTGTATCCTGCGGATTGGGGAATAGAAGTATTTATAGTACCTGTCGTCTTATTGATGCTTGTAACGTTTGTCACAGTTGTCCTTAACGGATATCATACGGCATTAAGTAATCCGGCTGAGACTATTAAAACGGAATGATCACTATGAATATGTAGTTCTTCAGTATCCAGTTTCTAAGAAGATAAAACGTTCTTCTTTTGCCGTTGACTTTGAAGCTAATCAACCGTTGGAAAAACAGGAAAGGTGGCATCGGACAAAATAAAAAGCTACTCTCTTTGGGGGAAGAGAGTAGCTTGACTTCAAGATACACTATAGAGTGCACTTGCTATAAAATACCTATCGAATGCTCATGTGTCAGTTAATAATAGTGCCCTTGACATCTAGTTCTCTGATAGCAGCGACAGTACTGTTTCCTCCGTCATCGGGAATCGTGAGTCTGATGTAACGTGCTTTGATCGATTTTACATAATATTCCAGGGCGGCATCCTGATTCGTGAATCCGAATCTGCCGATAGGAGTCCAGTTCACGTTATCTTCACTAGCTGCAAACTCGACCACTTTGATAGGATTGTTTGAACCTCTGCCGCGCGGAAGCAATTCCACCTGTGCTATTTGTATGTTTTGCTTCATATCTATCACAATATCATACGGTAGCGGGTCGCTTCCACCTTGCCATTTGGCATGCCAGAATGTTTCAGTGTCTCCGTCTATCAGACATTTGGCTAATCCATTGCCGGCTCCTTCTCCCGAAGCTTCCTGTGTCGTAAAGGACAGAACTTCCCAGCCGCTCTTTGATATTTTCGTTCCTTCTTTTATGATGCAGAATCCTGTGTAGGTGTCTTTATCCGCACGGATAGTGGCATCGGAAGTAACTTCGCCTATTTGCACAGGAAGCATATAATTTCCCGGAAGAATGTTATCTTTCAGCTTGTAACTGACTGTGGTCTGATCAACTCCCTGAGACAATGACGGGGATTCGGGTTTGGTATAGCACTCTGCCGGCAGAAGACTGAAATAAGTCTGATTGGCACTGTTGTACGTATCTACTACCGACTGGTTGTTGACTAAAGTACAGTTGATGTTCCATTTATTGCTAAAAGGTACTCCAATGGTAATCGGCAACTCTTTTACATTGTTGACATTGATTTCCTGTATACCATCGTTTATGATAGTTACAATGGGTTCGGAAACTTTAAATCCCAGTAGGAGGGTGGAACGGCCGGGGTTCAACTTCTCTCCTGTAGTGCTTGCTTTGAGTGGGAGAATGTATTGAACATTGTCATAGCCGCACAACGCATGAATCTTTGTCGGGTCGTATACGATAGTGCCTTTTGCCAGTCTGTCACCGGCAGATACGTTAACCGTTGTGTTAGTCATTTGATAACAATCTTCCGGAAGTATCTGGTAACTGGTTCCGTCGGCAGTATTGAGTGAGTCGAGCAGGCTTTTGTCTACGGTGAAGGTGACGGTACTGTTATTCAGTTCCAGTCCTCCGTGTTGTATCCATAAGTCAGCATTGTATTTTTCTCCTACATTATACGATTGCAGAATAGTCAGTCCGTTTTCAGACAATGACAAAATCCCTTCGGATGTATTGCTCGTATCAAAGGTTTCATCACAACCGATAATAGATAGAGTGATGCAGCCTGATATTAGTATATAACTTATTTTTCTCATAATGCTCATTGATTTATTGTGCTTATACAATTACCAGCCCGGATTCTGGACGAGGTTTTGTGTCTTTCTCATTTCGTGATCCGGTATTGGCTGTAAGTACATCTTTCTGTTGAATACAATTTTTTCAGTTTCCACTACGCGGTTGAACTCTTCGGTATCATTGATAGTTCCCCGAACATTCATACCGTGTGCATATCCGTTCTGGCGTCCTTCACCGTCTTTGTCGGCAATCATCCAGCGGCGTACATCAAAATAACGTTGACCTTCCGTTGCCAGTTCAATCTGACGTTCGCGCTGAATGGCTGCTCTTTGCAATTCTTTATTACCTACGATACCGGGATTCAGTATTTCTACTTTCGGCAAGCCTGCCCGTTCGCGTACGAGGTTCAGATAAGTCAGTACGCGTGAGTCGCTCGGATTTACTTCGTTGGCAACTTCTGCATATATCAGATAGAAATCCGCCAGACGGAAGATTATGGAAGGACGGTTCTGACTAGCTACACCCGGACTGGTTTTGCTGATTGATCGGTTGAAGCGCTTGAAAAGCATATATCCGGTTGTAGTGGCTTGTCCTTCCTGAACGCCTGCATTACCTCCATTGTAGAACTGGACTTGTTTGCAGGTGACAGGCCATTGGCGTCCGTTGAAGAAGACAGTGTTGTAGAAACGTGCTTCACGATTCAGATAGCGGTTACTGACTGTTACGTTGGTGTAGTTCTTAGAGTATTTTCCGTCATTCTTGTCCTTGTAAGTTCCGTAACCATCTTCTTTATAAAGTGTTGATTTCGGCAGATAGTCGGTTTCCTTGATAGGAAGTCCGTCGTTCATATAGAAGGCGTCTACGAGTTCTTGCGTTACTCCGGTCGAACCCAAACCGTTCTTTTCGCAGCGAGGAACGATTCTTCGGTCGAATGCGTCACCGTCAAGTCCTCCCCAGTCGTTGTTGGCGGTGCCCCAGATGATTTCTTTATTGTATTTCTGAAAGAGGTTGTAAACGGAGGCATCTACGTCTAGAATCTGTTCACCGGTGCTGCTTGTTGTATATTCTTTGTATAACTCGTAGCGGTTTCCGGTTTCTGCGTAATCGATGAAATCTTTGCAGGCGTTTAATGCAGTATCCCATTTGTTGTCTTGTACCGTCTGGGTTGGTCAGAGACAGCGCTTCTCTGTATCCCCCGTTGAGAAGGGGGCTGGCTGCATATAGCCACAATTTGGCACGTACGGCCAAAGCGACACCTTTGGTTGGCCATGCGCGGTAAGATTCATTTTCGTGCATCGGTTCCTGTGGCAGTTCATTAGCTACTTCACGTAGTTCCTGATCAATATACGTGATAACTTCATCTACCGTATTTCTGGGAACATCCTGAGTCTCTGTCGCCTCGTATACCTTATCTTTTACGAGGATAATAGGACCGTATTGTTCCAATAGCAGATAATTGTAAAATGCACGCATGAAGCGTACGTTGGCACGCATCTCATTCAGTTCGTCTTCTTCCAGTCTGTCGCCTTGCGTACCGCTGGTTGTAATCACATGAGCTTTCTCTAGGAAAATGTTAGCCTGCCGGATGTATTTATAGCAGTCGCCATAGCGGTGAAAACCAGCGGTCGCCGCATTCTTGTCCGAGTTGTTGGCCTTGGCAGCATTTCCATAACCTACTACTAGTTCATCGCAGATTGCAGCCCACGGATTTTTAAAGGCTCCTACATTCAGGCTGTTTATTCCCGAATAATCGGGGATTCCTGCAAAGACATTGGCATACCATCGTTTGGTATAGGCTACGTTTTCAAATATTTGATCTGTATTTTGCAAGCCTCCTGACATCTGGTCCGAAACAGCCAGATAATCACATGAACTGACGGAGAAGAATAATCCCATCAGCAACATATATATGTGACTTTTACTTTTCATATTTTTATCTTTTATGGTTTTTAGAATGTGAAATCAAGACCGATTGTATAGGTTCGCGGCAGCGGATAGTTAAGTCCGGCATTCGCATTTCCGGCTTCCGGATCGAAATATTTGATATGATCCCATACTGCCAGGTTATATCCCATCAGATAGATACGGGCAGCTTCGAAGCCGATCTTGCTTAAGAATTTCTTAGGTATCTGATAGCCGATTTCTATATTCTTCAATCGGAGGAAAGAGCCATCGCGCAGCCACCATGTACTGGCAACGCGGTTATTAGCATTGTTCGCATTGCTCTTGTGCAGACGGGGAATAATTACATCCTGGCTCGGATTGTTCTCTGTCCAGCGGTTTAATGCAAAGGTACGATAGTTGGACTAGTCGACACCCCATGAGAATGGGTACCATCCTTCGGAAGTCTTTCCACCCAATAATACAGAAGTGTTCCCTGCTCCCTGGAAGAAGATGCTGGCGTAGATTCCTTTATATTCGGCATTTAAACCGAATCCGTAGATAATTTCCGGAGTTTCCGGATGACCGATTCCTCTTACACGGTCATAAGAGTCGATGATTCCGTCTCCATTGACGTCGGTATATTTGATGTCACCGGGACCAAGGAGTCCGCCTAAGGTTGGTTGTGGAATTTCCGAACGGAGTTTATAAGTCTTCAGACCGTTAGCGTTAGTGCTTACGGTAAAGTCGTCTTCGGTATAAAGTCGTTCTGCGATGTAATAGAGATTATCTTTATCACTGACACGTTTGCCCGTAATAGCTTGGTAGTCATACTTTGGAGGAAGTTCATCATATTCCAGAATTTTATTGCGGGTGAATGTGAATGTACCTCTTGCGCTAAGTTTTACCTTGCCTATATTTTGATGAGCGTTCACAGACATGTCAACACCTCTGTTGCGAACCTTACCGAAGTTTTGCCACGGATCGTCTCTCAGACCGCCAAGTTGGGGAACAGTCTGACGTTGCAGCAGAATCTGGCTTCTGGTAGAATCGAAGTAATCAAAGATAACTTCAAGACGGTTGTCAAACAAGCCGATATCGAAACCGTAGTTTTGTTTGTCTTCTACTTCCCATCCCAAGTAAGGAGCTGCAAAACGTCCTTCTATGATGCCGTTGCCGATACCGTTCAGACCGCCTCCGGTATCATTGTAACCTTGCGTAAAACCTCCGGCATCCATTTTGTAGGTCGGACGGTACAAGAAACGGGTTCCTCCTGTATTGTCGTTACCGGCACGTCCGACAGAGGCTCTTAATTTGAGTTTGGGGACATACTTTTTGATTACTTCCGGGTAGAAAGACTCATTGGAAATGTAGTAGGCAAGACCTACTGCCGGGAAGAAACCGAAACGGTTGCCCGAAGCAAATGCTTCCGAACCGGTGTATCCGAAGTTGCCTTCAATGAAATAGCGTCCGCCGTAACCGTAAGTTAAACGTCCTACCAGACCTTGCTTACGATAGGGAAGTGCTACATTGTGATATTGGGTTTCCTTTTGCATGTACAATAGCATGGCACCTACTTCGTGCTGGTCGAACGTACGTTTATAGTTGATGGCAGCATCTATGTAAATCTTCTTGGTTGCGCTTGTCGCACTATTCTTAGGGTCCTGCAATTCAGGGTTTCCGGATACGACTGTGGCAAATAATAGATTGCCGTTTTCGTCGCGTCCCGTAGCATGATATCTTGTCGGATTATATTCACGGCGAACGATCATTTCACTATCATAGTCATAACTTGCGTTCAGGCGTACAGACAAACCTTTGGTGATAAAATCCAGTTTCTGGTCTACATAAACTTTGGATTGAATGGCAGTACGGTATTCTTTGGCGTATCCGGAGTTCATCAATAAGTTGTACGGGTTGCGCATGTTAGCGTCACGTTCCTGTGAGTAGGTTGAAACAGTACCATCACTGTATACAGCCGGAAATGTATAAGGAGGAGTAATCAGCATGGAACGGAATATATTGGCAGTTCCTGTTCCCGGATAATTATTAACCAGATACTGAAGTGCGAGGTCAACTCCTACAGTTGTAGTGCTTGATACGTTCATATCAATATTTGAACGAAGATTGATACGGTCGATGCCGATGTTTGTATTATATTGTTTGGTAGGACTTCCTTTGAAAATACCACTTTCGTTGTAATATGCTGCCGAAACAAAGTATTTTGCTTTTTCTGTACCTCCACGTACATTCAAGGTATATCTGTGTGTGAATGTGTTTTTACGTAACATTTTGTCGATCCAGTTGGTATTTGGATATAGGTCCGGATCGTCATTGTTCCGGTAATGTGCAATTAAGTCATCCGAAAACTGCGGTAATTCCCCATCATTATGGAGTGCTTCGTTGAACAGGTCCAGATAGTCGGCCGAACCAACGAATTCGGGAAGACGGGTGGGGGAAGAAATGGTGTGTTCTGTCTTGAATGAAATCTTTGCCTTCTCTACACGTCCGCGTTTGGTAGTGACAAGTACTACACCATTGGCTCCCTCGGCACCATAAATGGCTGTTGCAGCGGCATCCTTCAAAACCGAAAACGTTTCGATTTCGTCGGGTTCAATATCACTCATGCTTCTGGGTACACCGTCCACAAGTACCAGTGGAGATGTACCACCCGCAAAGGTACTTACGCCTCGAATCCAAAACTCTGCGTTATCATATCCGGGTTCACCCGAACGTTGTACTGCAATCAAACCGGCGACTTGTCCGGCAAGACTGTTATTCAGGCTTCGCGAAGGGACAACGATATCCTTTGGTTTGATGGAACTCATAGAAACGACTACGCTTTCCTTTTTCTGCTGTCCGTAGCCGACTACTACAACTTCGTCCAGCGCTTTGGAGTCTTCGTTCAGCATCACATTGATGTTGCGGCGCCCTTTTACTTTTATTTCTTCGGTTACGTATCCAAGATATGATACTTGCAAAATTGCATTGTCGGAAGGAATCATAATCTGATAACGTCCTTCTACATCGGTTATTGCTCCGACGTTTGATTGTCCTTTTACTACAACATTGGCTCCGATGATAGATTCTCCTTTGCTGTCTGTTACTACACCTGTTATTTTAATCTTATTTTGTTGCGTTGTTTCTGAACTCTCTATGCCATTCATCGGCTTTTCCGCATTGCCGGCATTTATGAGTGGAGAAAAACATAAAGAAAAGAACAGAACACCGATTCGCGCGGTTGTGTGCACTTTGTTTGAAGTAAATAAAATGTTTTTCATAATTTTGATTTTAAAATAATAACTAGTTTACCGGTTTTGTTTGTAAACGATAGGGATGGTAAATCATAATACTGTAATATTTCCATAGGCATTGATTGTGTGTTGATTTTTGATTAAAAATTAGGTTGTGAAATATAGAATTTAGTAAACTCTAAGGCGGTATAAGTTCATGGAGAACTTGGTAGCAGATTTTAGAAAAATAAGCTTTCATCTTTTGAAAATTTAAGGTTTACAAATATTGAATGATTTTCTTTGCTTTGTTGGCGACAAAAATAGTTATATTTTTCAGAAATACGCTATAAATTGATGCTTTTTTTAAAAGTTATTTCTTCGTTTACCCTATCTTTTCCTTTTATAATTCTGATAAAGTAATATTTCAGGAGGTATTTGAAATTAATATGTACTCATAATACTCATCCCACCAAGTTCTCCATGAACTTATCTGAATATATCCTTAATTTATCTATTATTTATCTGATTATTAATATATTGTATGTTTGATCGGAATGAGCTAAAATAGTATTTAACATATTCCTGTTTTGTCTGTCTTATCCTTATTTTACGTTTTGTATAATTATATATGTATCATTATTTTGTAATGAGCGTGTGCCGGTATAGAAAAACTTTTAATGCCTTATTTCAATTAATTTTAAGCAGGTTCATGGGAAAAACAATTTTAAAAATTACCTTTGCAATATTCTAAGTTTTATCTCAAATAAAAAGCATATGAACAAAATGAGAGTTTTTTTATTGTTTGCTGTTTTGGTTGGTGTGATAAGTGCTTGTCAATCAAAGAGCGAACAGACTGCGGGACAAGAGCAGGATACTATGGATGATAGTCTGGCTGTTGCTCCTACAGAAGATGAGAAAACAATCTTCGGGGTAGTAGAAGATGCTTCGATGAATAATTTTATGTTGGTTACTTCGAAAGGAGATACAGTGTTCGTCAGTACGATGGATCAGGAGCCGAGTGAAGTCGGTGGCTTCGAACTGGGAGACACCGTACAGGTGAATTACATAGAAGAAGAGGAAGAGCCGGGATCGAATACGATACCAACTGCAAAGAAAGTGATTGTAGTAGGGAAGAAGGCGGATCGGACTAATGACTAATTAATAATCTAATCAGAACTACAGAATGAAAAAGAAAATGTTGGCAGCAACTCTGTTGATGGGTTTATTGGCTGCATGTGGAGGTAACTCTGCCTCAATTGTTGGCTCATGGGTAGAACCTGTGCCGGGACTGGAAGGACAAGTACAAGGTATTAAGATGGAAGAAGGAGGCGTTGCTTCTTCTGTCAATATGGCTACTTTGGTTTATGAAAGCTGGAAACAGGAAGGAACTAAACTGATTCTGACAGGAAAAAGTATCGGTAATGGCCAGACGATTGAATTTGTGGATACGATGGATATCAAGAGACTGACGGCTGATTCTTTGGTTCTGGATAACCAAGGAATGGAAATTCGTTACGCAAAGCAGAAGTAATTTGTTTGCTGTAGAATTAAAAAAGCTACTTTCCTGATGATTTGTCTTTCGGAAAGTAGCTTTTTTATAGCTTTTCAGAGATGCTGCTTACAAAAGGTCTAAAGCTTTGAAAGCTTTCACTAACTTTTCTACAGCACTGTCTATTTGTTCTTTGGTGTGAGTAGCCATCAATGCCACGCGTACCAATGTGTCTTGCGGAGCACATGCCGGCGGAATAACCGGATTGATGAATACACCTTCGTCGAAAGCTAACTTAGTAACCATGAAAGTCTTCTCCGTATCGCGTACATAAAGAGGAATGATAGGAGACTCAGTAGCACCGATCTCGAAGCCTGCTTCACGGAAACGTCTCAGAGCATAGTTGGTTGCTTCCCACAGAGCGTTCAGTCTTTCCGGTTCATTCTGGATGATATGAAGCGCTTCCAGAGCAGCTGCTGTTGCAGCCGGAGTGTTGGATGCACTGAAAATATAAGTACGTGCATTGTGTCGCAGCCAGTTGATGATAGAAGAATCAGCAGCGATAAAACCGCCGATAGAGGCCAGTGACTTACTGAAAGTACCCATGATCAGGTCTACTTCGTGTGTCAGACCGAAATGGTCGCATACACCACGTCCCTGTTTTCCGAATACACCCAAACCGTGAGCTTCGTCTACC
>ERZ791571.922-NODE-922-length-16527-cov-7.613708_pt1 | contig 16527 bp, 10 predicted proteins | sample MGYA00509972_ERZ791571 | MGnify/ENA primary metagenome ERZ791571 (study PRJEB30046, sample SAMN00791936) | human gut metagenome | study: EMG produced TPA metagenomics assembly of the A metagenome-wide association study of gut microbiota in type 2... | reverse complement strand
AGAATGTGTGCCATGTTGGATGTAGCAACTTCCCGGCTCACTTCTTCCTTTTTCAGTGCCTTTTTATAATATTTGTTCACTTTGTTGACCGCCTTGTAAATGGAAGGCTTCAAAATCTCAACGGAAGAATCAGTGAATCCAATCGTTACATCATACTCGTGCGTGTAATTCTGGATGAAAGTATTCCATTTTCCGGTAATGTCACTACCTAGATAATGTTCCGTTTCAAACACCGGTTTAGTTGTCGGAATCTCTCCATATACGTCGAATATAAATGTAGCTTTTGGTTTCTTCCCTACGGGAGTCGCTTCTTTCTCTGCTCTATTTTCTGCTGTATTTCCTACCGTATTCTCCGCAACGTTTCTTGAAACATTTTCCTTTCCGCGGATATTTTCGTTCATGGCAAGTTCTCCTTTCTGTGCCATTGCTGTCATTGTTATATATAACATGACAGCCATACTGATAATTTTCTTCATACACATTGAATTTTAAATTTATGGTTGATACATTTCTTTATTTGCCATATTCCGTTATTGTTGCCACATTAATCGAATATTAAAATCATCACCTCCCATATTCTGCTTGGCAGCCTGATAGTTTTTCAGGTTGGTACGTTGCAGGGCAGCCGGATATTTGAAACGTTTCGGCATTTGGTTGTTGGCATTCGCGATGCCGGGTCCTACGGGCAACACAGGAAAGCCGGTACGGTTATATTCGAACCACTGCTGATAGTCGCAGAAGAACAGTGCGACGAATTTCTGGTTCATGATACGTTCCAAAGTATCGTCATAAGCCGCTTCCGGATTCTCAAAGTAATTGTCGGGCAATACCTGTCCCCACTGTTCGATAGCTGCCTGCACTCCTTTCTGATACGCTTCTTTGGCAGCGTTGCTTCCTCCGTCGATCACCCCTTTCTTCAGTAGTTCCGCTTTGATAAATTCAACTTCGGCATAAGGCATCATGGCAAGTTTCATGGGAGCTTTCGCCATTTCTTGATTCAGTCCCGAAGCCGTGATAGAGGGCAACGTTTGATAACCGCTGGGCAAACCTACATAATCCTTTGTCTGGTCGGGCAGAGTGACCTGCGTTGCATACACTTGCAGACGAGGGTCATTCCATCCTTTTAGCAGGTCGACAAAGAACTCGGAAATCTGAACGTATGAAGTGAAATCCTGCGGCCGGGTGAGCGGAGCTTCCTGCGGATAAGTTCCGCTGATGGCAAGCAGGGCAGCATCATCGTTCGATTCGAATACCGGATAGGTGGCGGGATCGGTTAGCATCGTGCGCAATTCCTGTTTCGCGTTGAACTCCGGAACGTCGATCACGCGGAGCAATGCACGCAGGCGGAGCGAGTTGCAGAACTTCTTCCATTTCTTTATACCGGTTGCATCTCCTTTAGACGTGTTGTACAACATTTCGCCCGATTGGTTGTAGATCAGTCCGTTAGCTTCGTCAAACAGTTCGTTTGCCGTTTTCAGGTTGTCGATAATTTGTCGGTACACTTGTTGTTGGGTGTCGAACTTCGGCGCGAGTATTCCTTCATCGGCAGAGCAGGCTTCGCTCATCGGGACGTCACCGAAAGCATCGGTTAGAATCTGGTACAGCCAACTTTGCAGTGTGAGTGAGATGGCGTCATAATTGGGTTGTTTGGCAGCCTCCGGGAGTTTTTCGGTGAGACGCGTCATCTCTTTGGCGTTATTGATCCATTTATAAAAGGTAGTCCATGTGCCGTCTCCCTGGCTGTCCGTCATATACCACCATCCGACACCGTTAGTGCTGGAAGTAGATACAGCGCATTGCATCAGGTCGTAGGTGTAGTTGTTGTAGAGTTTCCAGTTGTAGACAGACGTTTCGTAGAGAATCGGGTTGAGCAGTGTGCCGGGATTCACCTCGTCCATGCGGGTGGGGTCCGTATTCAGTTCGTCGAAGCTGGTACAGGAGGTTGTACAGAGTGTTCCGCACACTATTATTCCTCCTGCTATATTCTTTAAAAAATTATAGGTTTTCATGAGTCAGTGTTTAAAAAGATAAGTTAATATTCAATCCGAAAGTACGTGCCGTAGGCAGTGAACCCGTTTCCACACCCGTTACCATCGAACTTCCGTTGAGGGCGGCAGATTCGGGGTCAAATAAAGGATAATCCGTGATGCAGAACAAGTTGCGTGCATAAAACGCTATCGATGCTTTGCTGAAAGGAGTTTTCTTCAGTGTGCTGCCCGGTAATTTATATTCCAGTCTCATTTCACGCAGTTTGAGGAAATCGGTGCTGAAAGTGTTCGTCTCCACGTTTGCCATCCGATAGAACTCTTTATAATAGCTTTCCACGGTTACCACTTTAGTGTTTTTCGAGAAGCTACCGTCGTCGTTTTTCACTACACCCGGGGCAATCATATACATTCCGTCCTGTGGTGAAAGTCCGGCGGTGGCAATGCGCGGATCATCTTTCGACATATAAAAATCCGTTCCCGGCAGACGTCCGTTCAGGGTATGTGCCAGTTTTCCCTGTTCCGTCATTTTGTGGTGAGAGTGCGAATACATTTTTCCTCCCACTTGTCCGTCGAGCAGGACGCTAAGAGTAAAGTTTTTGTAGGAAAATTCGTTATACAGTCCGGCTTTCCATTTCGGATAGGCTGTGGCTACGTATTCAATCTCTCCCGAACGTTCGGGCAGTCCGTTATCATTGATGACAACGTTTCCTTCCGGGTCGCGCACTAGTTTGTAGCCCCAGAGGTCGCCTGTCGTACCTCCCACGCGTCCGATGATGGAGACGTTGCCGATACTGCTGATTAACTGATTCTCGTCTGCTCCTTCCGCCAGCGAGATAATCTTGTTTTCGTTTTTAGACCAGGTAAAAGTGGCGTTCCAGCGGAAATCTCTGCTGACTACCGGGGTAACGTCCAATTGGATTTCATAACCACGGTTGCGGACACATCCCGAATTGATAGTCGCTTTGCTGTAACCTGTAGTCGGGTCCATCGGAGCATCCAGAATTTGGTTTTTGGTGCGGTTGTAATAGAATGTGAAATCGAGCCCGATGCGGTTTTGGAACATACGCAGGTCGAAACCGGCTTCGTAGTTGGTTGAAATTTCCGGTTTGAAGTCCTGATTGTACAGTGTGGAAGCAACGACAGCCGATCCGGGGAAATCGCTCGTGCCGTAGTAGGGCGATGTTTTGTAAGGGTCTGTGTCGTTACCCACCTGGGCGAAAGAACCTCTTACTTTCAACAAATTGATTGGTTCCGGCATTAGGAACAGTTCGTTCATCACTGCGCTGACACTGACCGACGGATAGAAGAAGGAACGGTTGCTCTTCGGTAGGGTAGACGACCAGTCGTTACGTCCGGTGACGTCGAGAAACAGTTTATCCTTATATGCGAAGTTGGCTGTGAAATAAAGACTGTTCAATGCTTTCTTTTTGATGACAGTCTGCACGTTCGGGTTGGAGACACCGTTTGCCAGTTTGTAGACTCCCGGGTAATCCAGTCCCACCACCGAGGCAGCGAGCATATCATAGCTCTGTTGCATCATGTTTCCTCCCGCCGAAGCATTGACGTGCAATCCGTTAGCGAAGGAATCATGGTACGTAAATAAAGCGTCGCTGTTTAATTCATAATCGAACACATTCTGTTTTTTGAAGAATCCGTTGCCAAATACCACATCGCTGATAGGACGGTGTTGTTCGCGCTGGTCGGTGGACAGTTGGATACCGGACCGGATCATGAAATCGAACTTGCTGTTGATACGCAGGTTGGCGGAAACGGAGGAAACGTTACTATGTTTCTCTGACGGATTTTCCGATTCGTATAGAATGACATACGGGTTTCCGATGAAGGAACTGTAAGGCTGGAGCTGTTTCACATTTTCCTGTCCGGTACGCCACATCGGGCGCAGCCAGTCGAGGTTGACATTCGGATTCTGGAAGATAAGGAAGTAAGAGATGGAGTTACTGTTATACCCCAGGGCAGGCGTATTGTTGAGCTTTCGGTAGGTATAGCTCGATTTAAAATTGATGCGCAACGCCCGTGAAATCTGTTGTTGGGCGGAAATCATGGCAGTGATGCGCTGGAAACCTGTATTGGGAAGAATCCATTCGTTTTTGGTGTGGGTGATGGAAGCCCGCACGCTGCCCCGGTCGGATTTTCCGGTCAGGGCTACGGAGTTGGTAATTGTGTAGCCCGTCTGGAACAAATCCTTGCGGTTGTTTTTATACGCTACCCAGGGAGTCGCTTCGGAGGCACGTCCCTGTGTCACCGGATCATATTGGTAGAATTTCCTGTTGGCATCGAAACGTGCCCCGTATGCGCTACTCGTTCCGCTGGTGCTTGCGTAGCTGCCGTCTTCCGCTTTTCCGTAGGAGTAGTATGGCTCGCCCTCATAGATGGACCCTGCCGGACCGATGTTACTCGGCAGTCCCTGTCCGAATTCATACTGATAATCCGGCCACCTCATCACATCGTCTATGCTGAAGTTACCGCTATAAGATACGCCGATACCTTTGGGTGCGCCGGCTCCCGATTTCGTAGTCACCATAATCACGCCGTTGGCTGCACGTGTACCGTACAGAGCCGTCGCGCTGGCTCCTTTCAGTACTTGTATGCTTTCGATATCATCCGGATTGATGTCGGAGAATCCGTTACCGTAGTCTACGGAAAGCTCACTGTTGGAACCTGCACCGTAGGCAACTCCCGGATTGGTCATCGGGCTGCTCATCGGTACACCGTCCACTACCACTAATGCATCGTTCCCGTTCTGATTCAGCGAGACATCTCCTCGCAAGGAGATGCGGCTCGAATTGAGCGGGCCACCGGAAGAGATAACGCTCAATCCGGCTACCTTACCGTTGAGTGCCGTCGACCAGTTGGAGGGCAGGGCGCTGGTAATTTTGTCTCCTTTCACGGTTTCCGTGGCGTATCCCAGTCCTTTTTCTTCACGTTTGATACCCAAGGCAGTCACTACCACATCATTCAGTTGTTGCGACTCTTCTGCCAGTTTTACGTTCATCGTGTTGCCCGTATAGTTCTTTTGTAGCGTTTTATATCCTACATAACTAAATAGGAGCAAATCTTTGGAATTTAATGTTTTCTTAGTTTTCAGAGAGTAGTTGCCGTCGATGTCGGTCACTGTACCGTCTGTTGAGTTTTTTACAGCGATGGTAGCCCCGATTAACGGTTCTCCGCTTTCACTCGTTATTTTTCCTTTCACTGTTGTCTGTGCGTATGCAGAGCCACAGCACAAGAGCCCAATCGACAGAGAAAGCAGCCATTTGTTTCTTTTCATAATCTTTTACCTTGCTTCTTTTAATTTATTAAATGCAATAAAGTTATTCACACCCGTGTTTTTGTTTCACGGTGCAAAGGAATGCAAGGCAGATTAAGATAGTATTACAGATCTGTTAACAATCTGTGTTGTGTCGTAAACACTAATTAAAGAATCCGAGCCTGATGATATAAGAGAATATTGCAGGAGATTATTACATGGAATACTTACTCTGATATTCCTTCGGTGACATCCCCTCGTGCCTTTTGAAGTACCTCCCTAAATACGACTGGTCGGGAAAACCGAGTCGGTCGGCAATTTCCTGCACTGTCAGTTCGGTTGATTGAAGCAACACTTTAATCTCCAGAATGGCAAAGTCGTCAATGATCTTTTTAGCGGAATCACCAGTGACAGCTTTGCAGATACCAGTCAGATATTTGGTAGAAATGCACAGTTTGTCGGCATAGAAGCTGACTTCCCGTTGGGAGGCACAATGCTCGTGCACAAGCGATACAAAACTTTTGAAGATTTCATCCTGTCGGGTACCACCTTCTATTTTATGCTTGCCGAAATAGCGGTAACACTTATCGTAAATATCTAGCATAAACGATTGGAGATGATTCTTGGCTATCTGGTTCCGGAAACGGTTTTCACGGTCGTTGTATATCGCTGTTGTGGCTCAATCCGTTGATGGCTCCGGTGTTTTCTTGGGGGAGAACGTAGCAAGGCTGTTCTTTGATGAACCGGAAAAATATAGGCTCAAACCGCATGCAGGCTTCCATGAACATCTCTTTTGGAAATCCGAAAAACGAAGCGGTGAAGTCGCTGCTGCAACCATTGATACGGATAATGGTACCGGGAAGAAGTACTACTTGTGTGTTTTCTACAATTTCATAATCCTTCAAATTGATTGTAGCGTGTGCCCATCCTTTACGGCAGAAGTAAATGGCACCTCCTTCCAACTTCCATAAATGATGCATGACCGGAGACAGATTCTCGTCGGTTCCGGAAATAAAAGGTTCGCGGAAGTATAGCAAGGCTGGAGTTTCTTTCTTTCATACACATTTCTCTTTTCGCGGACAAAAATAGGACTTTTTTACTAAATATTAGCTTTTATATTCCGAAAATGAACAAAACTCAAAACAGTATGACCAGTTTTCTATACTAAAAAGAGCCTATCTTTGCCGCGTTCAAAAATTTAATAGGTAACATAATGAGTAGAAAGATTAGTAAAGTTAAGCAAGGGCTGTTATTGCTCTGCTGTCTGGTTGCTGCTACGGGATGTAAGCAAGCTCCACCTGCACAAATGGAAACAGGATATGAAGTTATGACCGTCGCTCCGGCGGACCGTATGATTCTGAGCACATATTCGGCGACAATTCGCGGACGCCAGGATATTGATATTTATCCGCAGGTGAGCGGAACGCTGACAAAAGTATGTGTGACGGAAGGACAACGTGTAAAAAACGGACAGACATTGTTCATTATCGACCAGGTGCCCTACGAGGCCGCATTGCAGACGGCGGTGGCAAATGTGAAGTCTGCTGAAGCTGCTCTTGCTACGGCACAGCTTACTTATGAAAGCAAAGAGGAACTATATAAGGAGAATGTGGTTTCCGCATTCGATCTGAGCACGGCAAAGAATTCTCTTCTGTCAGCCAAAGCACAGCTGGCACAGGCGAAAGCACAGGAAGTAAACGCCCGCAATAACCTCTCATATACGGTAGTGAAGAGTCCCAGCGACGGTGTGATAGCTATGTTGCCTTACCGTGTCGGAGCATTGGTAGGACCGAGCATTCCACAGGCTTTGACTACGGTTTCCGACAATTCGGATATGTACGTTTACTTTTCTCTGACCGAAAATGAATTGCTTTCTTTGATTAACCAGTATAAAAACATGGACGAAGCATTGAAGAATATGCCGGAAGTAGAATTAAAACTGATTGACGGTTCAGTGTATGGCGAGAAAGGACGTGTGGAGTCTATCAGCGGTGTGATCAACCGTCAGACAGGAACGGTAGGTGTTCGTGCGGTGTTCCCTAATGCTTCGGGTATTTTACACAGTGGCGCTTCGGGCAGTGTCCTAGTTCCCAATTCCTACAAAGGTGTTATTGTTATTCCTCAGGAAGCTACGGTGGCAATGCAGGATAAGATTTCCGTATATAAAGTTGTGGACGGAAAAGCGACTTCAACGTTGATTACTGTAGCTGCCATCAATGACGGACGCGAGTATATCGTTCTGGACGGGTTGAAAGTCGGGGACGAGATTGTGTCACAAGGCGCCGGACTGCTTAGAGAGGGAACGCAAGTAAAATAAAGCTGTAAGATACAAAAAATGAAAGGAAATGTATTTATAAAGCGACCGGTGATGGCTATGTCCATTTCCGTGTTGATTATGATTGTCGGATTTATTTCGCTTTTCACCTTGCCGGTGGAGCAATATCCCGATATAGCACCGCCTACGGTGATGGTGTCCGCCACTTATACGGGGGCAGACGCTGATGCGGTGATGAATAGTGTGATTATGCCATTGGAGGAGAGTATCAATGGTGTTGAAAATATGATGTATATCACTTCTAATGCGACCAATTCCGGTACTGCCACTATCCAAGTCTATTTCAAGCAGGGAACAGATCCGGATATGGCTGCGGTCAACGTGCAAAACCGTGTATCGAAGGCTCAAGGGCTGTTGCCTGCTGAAGTTACCAAGATCGGTGTAACGACGAGTAAACGGCAGACCAGCTTCCTGCAGATTAATTCATTGGTAAGTACGGACGACCGTTACGATGAAACTTTCCTTGCCAATTATCTGGATATTAACGTTATTCCGGAAATTAAACGTATAGAGGGAGTCGGTGACGTGATGGAGTTGGGAGATACTTATAGTATGCGTATCTGGCTGAAACCGGAATTGATGGCACAATACGGATTGGTTCCGTCGGATGTGACGGCAATACTGGGTGAGCAGAACCTTGAGGCTCCTACCGGTTCTTTAGGTGCGGATTCTAAAAATGTTTTCCAGTTCACTATGAAATATCGCGGTCGTCTGAAGAGTGTGGAAGAATTTCAGAACACTGTGTTGCGTGCAGAGGATGATGGCTCTACACTTCGCTTGAAAGATGTGGCCAAAGTGGAATTGGGAGCGTTGTCTTACAGCTTTCATGGTAAGACAAACGGACATCCGGGCGTGACGTTTATGGCCTTCCAGGTGGCGGGAGCAAACGCTACTTCGGTGAACGAAGCCATAACGGACAAACTGAATGAAATGTCGAAAGACCTGCCTGCGGGTACGGAATTTCTTTCGATGATGAGTTCTAACGACTTCCTGTTCGCTTCTATTCACAATGTGGTGGAGACATTGGTCATCGCTATCATCTTGGTTATCCTTGTGGTTTACTTCTTCTTGCAGGATTTCAAAAGCACGCTGATACCGTCTATTTCCATCATTGTCTCTTTGGTCGGTACGTTCGCCTGTCTGACGGCAGCCGGATTCAGTATCAACATTCTTACGCTTTTCGCTTTGGTGCTTGCCATCGGTACGGTAGTTGATGACGCTATTGTAGTGGTAGAGGCAGTGCAGGCAAAGTTTGATTCCGGCTACACATCTCCTTATCTTGCCACCAAAGATGCGTTAAGTGATGTGACGATGGCGGTAATCTCTTGTACGTGTGTATTTATGGCGGTATTTATCCCTGTTACTTTTATGGGCGGTACTTCCGGTATTTTCTATACGCAGTTCGGTATCACTATGGCAACTTCCGTTGGCTTGTCCTGTATTTGCGCCTTGACTCTTTGTCCGGCATTGTGCGCTATGATGATGCGTCCGGCTTCGGGCACTAAGAGCGCGAAAAGTATCAACGGACGTGTGCGTGCCGCTTATAATGCTTCTTACAATGCTATGCTGGGTAAATATAAGAAAGGAGTGATGTTCTTTATCCACCACCGTTGGATGGTGTGGACTTCTTTGGTTTGCTGTATAGCTTTGCTCGTTTATCTGATGTCGACAACCAAAACCGGTCTGGTTCCTCAGGAAGATCAGGGAGTTATGATGGTGAATGTCAGTGTGGCACCGGGTAGTACGCTGGAAGAGACCAACAAAGTAATCGATAAAGTAGAAGCTGTGATAAAGAGCACTCCGGAGGTAAAACAATATACTACTGTCGCCGGTTACGGACTGATTGCCGGACAGGGTGTTTCGTACGGTACGGTTATTATCCGTCTGAAGGACTGGAGCGAACGTAAGGGTAGCGAACACACGGCTGATGCGGTGATGACACGCCTGAACGGACAATTCTATATGATTAAAGAAGCACAGATTTTCTGCTTCCAGCCGGGTATGATTCCGGGCTACGGTATGGGTAACTCTATCGAGCTGAACCTTCAGGATAAGACTGGTGGGGATATGACTACATTCTATAACAATGCGATGAAGTTCCTCGGTGCGTTGAACCAGCGTCCGGAAGTGGCAATGGCATATACTTCCTACGCAATGAACTTTCCCCAACTGTCGGTAGAAGTAGATCCAGCGAAGTGTAAGCGGGCAGGTATTTCGCCCTCTACGATATTGGATGCACTGGGTAGTTACTGTGGTGGTGCTTACATATCCAACTATAACCAGTTCGGTAAGGTATATCGTGTTATGATGCAGGCTTCACCGGAGTATCGCTTGGATGAGCACGCACTCAAGAATATGTATGTCCGTAATGGTACCGAAATGGCTCCTGTCAGCCAGTTTGTGACGATCAAGAAAGTAATGGGAGCGGAAGTTGCCAATCGCTTCAACCTGTATAGCAGTATTACAGCCAACGTGAATCCGGCTGCCGGATACTCATCCGGTGAGGTCCAGAAAGCCATTAATGAGGTTGCCGAACAGACCTTGCCTATGGGATACGGATACGAGTATGGAGGAATGGCGCGTGAAGAGGCCAGCAGTGGCGGTGCAAAAACGCTTTTTGTGTATGGTATTTGCATTGTTTTGATCTTCCTTATTCTAGCTTGTTTGTATGAAAGCTTCCTGATACCGTTTGCCGTTATCTTTTCCGTACCGTTCGGCTTGATGGGATCTTTCCTCTTTGCCAAGATTTTCGGTTTGGAGAACAATATTTATCTCCAGACGGGTGTGATTATGTTGATCGGTTTGTTAGCGAAGACGGCTATTCTGATTACAGAGTACGCAATCGAACGGCGTCGTAAAGGGATGGGAATTATCGAGTCGGCCTACAGTGCGGCGCAAGCTCGTTTGCGCCCTATCTTGATGACAGTTCTTACTATGATTTTCGGTATGTTGCCGTTGATGTTCTCCTCCGGTGCAGGCGCTAACGGTAACTCATCATTGGGTACAGGTGTCGTAGGAGGTATGGCTGTGGGTACATTGGCATTATTGTTTGTAGTCCCGGTATTTTACATTGCATTTGAGTTCTTGCAGGAGAAAATCCGTAAGCCGATGTATGAGGAGGCGGACCAACAAGTAGAATTGGAGAAGGAAAGAAGCTTGGCGGAACGCAGTGTGTTTAACGAAGATAAATAACTCAAATAGAAAAGTAAAGTATGAGAAAAATTATCATATTATCCGCAGCAACACTGGTACTGAGCAGTTGCGGTATTTACAATAAATACAAACCGGTGTCGGAAGTTCCGGAGGGACTTTATGGTAGTGAGCCAGTCGCTGCCGTCGATACGGCAAACTTCGGTAACCTCTCGTGGAGGGAGGTTTTTACCGACCCATATTTGCAGACTTTGATCGATTCGGCTTTGGTGCGGAATACAGATATGCAGACGGCTCACCTGCGTGTGAAAGAAGCGGAAGCTTCACTCTTGACGTCCAAATTGTCTTATCTGCCTACCCTGTTTTTGGCGCCCGAAGGGGCTGTCAGCAGTTTAGACCGTGCGAAAGCCACACAGACCTATTCTCTGCCTGTCACGGCTTCGTGGGAGTTGGATATCTTTGGAAAGGTAACGACAGCCAAACGTCGTGCGAAAGCTGCCTACGAACAGAGTAAGGAGTATGAACAGGCTGTGAAAACACAATTGGTGGCTGCTATGGCAAATGCCTATTATACATTGCTAATGCTTGATTCGCAATATGAGATTGCTGTTGCTACCGAAGCGGCTTGGAAGGAAAGTGTGAGGACTACCCGTGCCATGAAAAATGCCGGTATGGTGACTGAAGCCGGGTTGGCGCAGACAGAGGCTACCTATTATAATATATGTACGACTGTGCTTGATCTGAAGGAGCAGATCAATCAGACAGAGAACTCGTTGGCGTTGTTATTGGCGGAAACTCCTCACGAGATTCAGCGTGGAAAACAGGGAAATCAGCAGTTGCCGGAGAACTTCTCAGTAGGTGTTCCTTTGCAAATGCTTGCCAATCGCCCCGATGTTCGTAGTGCGGAATTTTCACTGGCTCAGGCTTTCTATACAACGAATGCAGCTCGTGCTGCTTTCTATCCCTCTATCACTTTGAGTGGTAGTGCCGGGTGGACAAACAGTGCCGGTAGCATGATTATCAATCCGGGACAATTCCTTGCTTCTGCTTTAGCATCCCTGACTCAGCCTTTGTTTAATAAAGGACTGAATATCGCACAACTCAAGATTGCGAAAGCGCAACAGGAAGAAGCACGCCTTAGTTTTGAACAGACTTTACTGAATGCGGGCGTGGAGGTGAACGAAGCATTGGTACAGTATCAGACGGCTCGTGAGAAGGCTGCTTTCTATGATAAGCAAGTAGCTTCCTTACAGACGGCCTCCAAGAGTATAAGTCTTTTGATGAAGCATGGCAACACCACTTATCTGGAGGTATTGACTGCACAACAAACGTTGCTTAATGCACAATTGTCTCAAGTTGCCAATCGCTTTACCGAAATCCAGGGTATGATTACTTTATATCAGGCGTTGGGAGGAGGCCGGATGTAAGGAGGTTGTTATTCTAAATTCTTAAGTATATTCACTGTGATGAGAGGGAATCTCATTGCAGTGAGTATTTTTTTTATTCTCTTTTCCTATTTTTCTACGAAAGTATTCAGTGAATGAGGTTGTAAAGTGATATTTAAATAGCGGTTCCCTAAATTAACGGTTATATCTTTCGCTTTTTCGTTGAAGTTTCCGGCTATAGCCACTTGTTTCTTTTGAGGAGTCATAACGACAAGTACCGGAGTTTTGTCTTCTTTGCCGGTTTTATAAGCTAAGATTTTTGAACCGGGCGTTATGTAATGGCTGTAATGTTGTACTGCATAATACTCAGGAGTATAGGTTGCCGTTCCTGCTTTTGAATCTACATGGATTAGCGCGTTTTGTTTCCATCCCCATCCGCTGAAACCACCATCATACAATATAGCGTTCCAAAAAGTATATTCTTCGCAACCATTACCCAGATAGTGATTCATCAATCCGAAGGTATGCTCTGCTGCCTTCCAATCGAAAGAGCCCCATCCGCATTCACTTTCTGTTTGTACATATTTATATTGCGGATATTTGGCACGGAGTTTCGGTAAGATCTGTCCGCCTTCCCATTGGAAACCGACGCCTTGTATCGTTTCCGGCATACGTGGATCAGAAAGGACCTGATCGATAACATCGTAGCGGTTGGTGTTGATTGTTCCTAAGTATAATTTAATTTCCGGATGTTGCTTCTTTAGGGTAGGAGCGAGATATTCTGTGTTGAAACGGATGATACCTTCTGCCGTCCATGCACAACCCGGATAGTTGGTGTAGCTCCATGATTCATTTTGGAACATCACCATTGAAATGGCAATGCCTTGTTGCTTGTAAGCATCGATGAATTTGCAAAAGTAATTGGCGTAGGTTTGCAGGTAACGTGGGTCTTGGATAAAATAATCATTCACGGCTAGCTGTTGCGGGAAAACCTTCGTGTTTTTCTCTTTACTGCCTTCAAAGAGGGCTACGTCCGACAAGGGAGACATTTGATTTTGATTACGGTCACTGCGTACCGAATAGTAATGATTGATTTTCATCCATGAAGGGGGTGACCATGGGGACATCCAGAAAGTCATGTTGGGATTATACTGTTGGGCGGCTTTGATAAAAGGAATCAAAGTTGTTTTGTCACGGTTGATATTGAAGTATTTTAATTGGAAATCACCGGGCACTTCGTCACAGCTGTACCAGTCACGTGCATAGTCGTTGGCATTCATGGAAAAGCGCCCCATTGTGAACCTCAGCTCTCCTTCGGGAGAGAAAAGTTTGTGAAGAATCGTTTCCTGTTCCTTACGGGGAAGCATATTGAGTGCATCCCATCCTAATTCGTTGAAGCAAGTTCCCCAAGCTTTGAAAACAGTCCCTTCTTCCGAACCGTTGACATCCAATATGGGAGTTTGTGCGGCATTCGTTTGTAGCTTGGCTTTCGATTTTTGCCAGGTGTTACCTTCCGTACTGCTGATCCATTCGAAAGATTGGGCATACATGGAGTTTGCTGATAGTGCGAGGACTAAACTACTTACCAGAGTGGTTTTCTTTACAATGTTTCTCATGTCTTTATTCAAAGTGTTATTTATTAGTTGACTGGTGACAAAGGTAAAAAAGAAGAGGGGTATGGAGGAACAAATATGTAACAGATACTACGACTGATGTAACAAAAAAGAGCAGGTGTCAGAATTAAAGCCGACAATTGCTGGTTTTAATTCTGACACCCACTCATTTTTAGGTTGTTAGGTATGTTTATGCGTTCAATGCCTGTTCAATATCCGCGATGATATCATCTGCGTTTTCGATTCCTACGGACAGACGAATTAGGTCAGGCCGTACACCTGCTTCCATCAACTGCTCGTCCGACAACTGACGATGTGTGTGGCTTGCAGGATGAAGCACGCAACTACGTGCATCGGCAACGTGAGTGACGATAGCAATGAATTCTAGTGAATCCATAAACTTGATGGAAACATCGCGTCCCCCTTTCAGGCCGAAGGAGATTACTCCACAAGAACCGTTCGGCATATATTTTTGTGCCAAAGCGTAATATTTGTTATCCGGCAGGCCACAGTAATTGACCCAAGCCACTTTCTCGTTCTTGGAAAGGTATTCGGCTACTTTCTGTGCATTGCGGCAATGCTGTGGCATACGGAGGTGCAGTGTTTCGAGTCCCAGATTCAATAAGAATGAATTTTGCGGGCTTTGGATGCTGCCCAAGTCACGCATCAGTTGCGCGGTAGCTTTGGTTATATAAGCGCCTTTGCCAAACGCTTTGGTATAAGTCAGTCCGTGGTAGGATTCGTCAGGGGTACAAAGGCCCGGAAATTTGTCTGCATGAGCGTCCCAGTCGAAGTTACCGCTGTCAATTACACAACCGCCTACGCTGGTAGCGTGTCCGTCCATATATTTGGTTGTGGAGTGAACAACGATGTCGGCACCCCATTCGAACGGGCGACAGTTGATGGGGGTGGGGAAAGTATTATCCACAATCAAAGGTACTCCGTGATTGTGAGCGATACGGGCGAATTTCTCAATATCCAGCACTTCGAGAGAAGGATTGGAAATAGTTTCACCGAACAATGCTTTTGTATTTGGCTGGAAGGCTGCGGAAATTTCTTCTTCGCTGGCGTCCGGATTGACGAAAGTAACGTCTATGCCTAGTTTTTTCATTGTCACACCGAACAGGTTGAAAGTACCGCCGTAAATAGCGGAAGAACAAACAAAATGATCTCCGGCCTGGCAAATATTGAAAATGGCATAAAAGTTGGCTGCCTGACCGCTGGATGTAAGCATAGCAGCTACACCACCTTCAAGGGCGGCAATCTTGGCGGCAACCGCGTCATTGGTCGGGTTTTGCAGGCGGGTATAAAAATAACCACTGTCTTCCAAATCGAAAAGGCGTGCCATTTGTTCGCTGGTATCGTATTTGAAAGTTGTACTCTGATAGATGGGCAGCACACGCGGCTCACCCTTTTTAGGCGTCCATCCGGCCTGTACGCACAGGGTTTCGGGTTTGAATTGTTTTGCCATAATGATATAGGGTTTTAAGTTTTATTGCCAAAAAAAGTTTTAACGGGGCAAAAGTAGAGAAAATAATTGTATTTTTGTCCTGTTTATAAGTGAAATGATACTGATAAGGTAGTAGTCGAATATGAAAAAAAGATTCTATATTCTTTTATTAATTAGTTTTCTTCTTTCGTTGGCTGATGTGCAGGCGCAACAAAAAGCTACTCCGAAAGCAGGTGAGGGGATTTCTACTTTTTTGCTGCGGCACAACCGTGCTCCAAAGAAATATTACGATGATTTTGTGGAACTGAATAAGGCAAAGCTGGGGAAAGGGAATGTGTTGAAGCTGGGGGTAACGTATACTATTCCTCCTGTCAAGAGATCGGCGGCGGCTGATAAAGAGACACCGGCAAGAAAACAATCCTCAAAGGCTTCGAAAATAGGAACCACTCTTCATGAACCTCTTTTCGGTAAGCAACTGGCGAATGTAAAGGTCACTTCCAACCGATTGGCAGGTGCCTGTTTCTATGTGGTCAGCGGGCACGGCGGTCCTGATCCGGGGGCCATCGGACGGGTAGGGAAGCACGAACTTCACGAAGACGAGTATGCCTATGACATTGCACTTCGTCTCGCCCGGAATCTGATGCAGGAAGGGGCGGAAGTGCATATCATTATTCAGGATGCCAAAGATGGTATCCGTAATGACGCTTACCTCTCTAACAGCAAGCGTGAGACTTGTATGGGCGACCCGATTCCATTGAATCAGGTACAGCGTCTTCAGCAGCGTTGCAATAAAATCAATGCTCTTTATCGGAAAGACCGTCAGAACTATACTTACTGCCGCGCTATCTTCATCCATGTAGACAGCCGCAGCAAAAAAAAGCAGACGGATGTCTTTTTCTATCATTCCAATAAGAAAGCCGAAAGCAAACGGCTGGCAAACAATATGAAAGATACGTTCGAATCCAAATATGGAAAGCATCAGCCGAACCGCGGCTTTTCCGGAACGGTGAGCGGACGCAATTTATATGTACTTTCACACACTACCCCCGCTTCTGTCTTTGTCGAACTGGGGAATATACAAAATACATTTGACCAGCGGAGACTGGTGATGGATTCCAACCGTCAGGCTCTTGCCAAATGGTTGATGGAAGGCTTTCTGAAAGATTTTAAAGGGAGAAAATAAACTTCAATCTCTTTTTTTCGTGAACAAAACGAAAATCGGGATGTTATATATGTGCAAATCGCCTGATGACTGCTTGTAGGTATGCGAATATATATGAGTCAGTGAATATGCCTCCCCGGCATAACAGGAAGATTGCATAGTAGTTTTGTCGTGTT
>ERZ791571.918-NODE-918-length-16534-cov-3.154924_pt1 | contig 16534 bp, 6 predicted proteins | sample MGYA00509972_ERZ791571 | MGnify/ENA primary metagenome ERZ791571 (study PRJEB30046, sample SAMN00791936) | human gut metagenome | study: EMG produced TPA metagenomics assembly of the A metagenome-wide association study of gut microbiota in type 2... | reverse complement strand
AGAATAATAGTTATGCAATCATCTACATTCATTTTAATTTGTATCGAACCATCCGCATTCTTCTTCGGAATGAATGTTTTTTTGTTCAATTTCCAACGATATGCTTCAGCGTTTGGAAGACGAAGAATGAATTCTGTTGCAGCGGTAGCCTTGAATACCGTATTTTCTATCCGGGCGTTTTTCCAGCTTGCGTCTATTTCGATACCTCCACGCGCACAAAGTCCTTTGAAACTTCCGTTTTTCCATTCTTCCGGCAGACAAGACAATAATTCGATGCAATTATCATGACTTTGCAATAACATTTCTGCCATACCTGCTGCTCCGGCTGTATTTCCGTCGAAGGCGAAAATATCTTCACCTGCTCCGGCGATTCCGGCCGGGGAAACAGTGAACATATTTTCACGTGATAGTTTCCCAAGTAATTGTTTCACACTGCTATAAGCTTTTTCAGAATCTTTCAATCGGGCATAGAAGCAAATCATATTGGCACGGCTCCATTCTGTGTCTTCCCAGTCTTTGGCGGCCAGACGTTTTTCGATTGTTTTGGCGGCAGCTTGTGCCAGCTCGGGTGTCTTGTCCAATGTAATTTGGGAATAGGGATAAAGGGATAATAAATGTGTAGTATGACGATGATTGGGATGTGCCTCTTCGTAATCTTCAAACCATTCCTGTACTCCTCCGTTTGTGCTGATACGGAAAGGAGGGAGTTGGCTGATAGCGGTACGGAGGCTGTCGGCAAATGAGGCATCGACATTTAATATTTCCGTAGATTGCAGGCATGCCGAGAATATCTCATAAGCCAGTACACGGTCGCAAGTCGGCATCATAGATGCGCAAAATTCTTGTCCTTGATGGCGAAAACTGTTTTCCGGCGAGATACTAGGACCTGTTACCAAATAGTTATTTCGTGGGTCTATTACCATATAATCTAATAGAAATTCAGCATTACTTTTTAATAATGGATATGCGGTATTCTTTAAAAAATCTTTATCTTGTGTGTAATCATATTGTGTCCATAAATGAGAGGCAAGCCAAGAAGATGCAGTCGGGAATAATCCCCAAAGAATACTACCTGATACAGCTGTATATCCCCATGGATTGGCTGTAGTATGTGCAGTCCATCCTTTACAACCATATAAATCTTTTGCTGTTTTTGCACCATGAATTGATAAATCTTTAATATAGTCAAAAAGAGGGAGATGACATTCTGCTAAATTACCTACATTAGCAATCCAATAATTTTGTTCAGTATTGATATCCAAATGATAATCGTTAGTCCATCCCATATGGCAAGCGAGGTTATCGTTAAAAAAACCTTGTAAAGCTACAGGTAGAGGAGAATTAGGACGTGAAGAAGCGATCAACAGATAGCGGGCATATTGGAAAAATAATGCATCTAATCCAGGATCAGATTCTCCTTTCTTTACCCGTGCCCAACGTTCATCGTTTGGTAGGTGATCAAACTTTGCGTGATGCTCAAACGAAAGTCCTACCCGGGAGAAAAGTGGAGAATAGTCTTCTATATGTTTTTTCTTCAGAGTCTTAAAATCTTTCTTTGATGCTAATTCAATTGTTTTCTCACATTTTATTTTGTAGTTGTAACCAGAGAACGTATTGTTTTTAAAATTGGTACGTACATCAGATAATAAAGTGACTTCAGTAGCTTTCTCAATATAAAGTTTTTTCCCTTCAGCCTTTATTGTTCCTCCTTTTATTTGTACAGCAATACGTCCTTCAAAATGTACTCCTCCTTTACCATGTTTTTCAAATTCTGCATTACCGGTATAAATAAGTTGGTTACCGGATGCTACTACATTTGCCTGTCTGAGTAATTTCAATTCAAGTTCCATCGTTATTGCTTTTGGACGACTAGCTTTTATATGCATAGCAACTACGTCATCTGGATTAGAAGCGATACATTGGCGTATATATTCAGTATTACCTACTTTATAGCTAACTGTATTTATAGCAGTATGTAAATCCAGTTCATGGCGATAATCTGATATTTCTCCTTGAGGATATGAAAAATTTATTTTCAAGTCACCTATGGGAAGATGTGTTCCTACTGAATGTGGGCTACCTGCCATCATATTTCCTGCGACATGATTACCTTCTGACAAGTTATTTTCAAAAAATAGCTTTCTTACTTGATTGAGTTTTTCTCTTCCGAATGGACGTTGCTGATGTTCATCATATTCCCCTGACCACATTGTTGATTCGTTTAGAGCGAGTGTTTCTGTTTCTATGCCACCATAGATCATTACACCAAGACGACCGTTCCCCAAAGGAAGAGACTTCATCCATTCATCTGCAGGTTTATCATACCATAATTTCATTTTATTCTCGGTTGCCTTCAGTGACAGACTACCACTAACTAGAAGTGCGGCCCCTATTATCAGGCCTAATGTTACGTTTCTCATGTTATAAAATAGTTTATTTCAAAATGATATTGCAAAGGTATAGGAGAAGGGAAAAGTAAAAATGAACAAATGCGGCTATTACTGAAACAAATGCGTCAACTCCTTTTTATATACTGTTTTTTAGTGTATATTTGCGCGCACAGCCAAATATAACCACTATATAATTTATGAAGAAACACCTACTACGATTAGCTTTCATAAATGGATTGCTATTCTTATCTATTTGTATTTTTGCTCAAGAATATTCTGATTTTTATTTCACCCGTGTTAATGGAGAAAATGGTTTATCAGAGAGTAATGTAAAAGCAATCTTGCAGGATAGCTATGGATTTATGTGGTTTGGGACAAAAAATGGGCTCAACCGCTATGATGGAACTTCTATTCTCCAATTCGATTGCGATGATTTGGAGGAGGGTACAGGTAATCATAATATTGGTGCTCTTTTTGAGGATAAAGAAAGGAATTTATGGGTTGGAACAGACAGGGGTGTTTATATATATAATCCGGCGGTTGATGTATTTAAACGTTTCAAAATAGCTTCATCAGAAGGAATAACTCTTGATAACTGGGTAGCGGAAATTCTGTCTGATTCACTAGATAATATTTGGGTGTTGATTCCTGATCAGGGACTTTTTCGTTATAAAGACGGAAAGGTACATCATTATTCATTGATAGATAAAGACAATTTAAAAAATAATAATCCGGAATGTATTTGTATCAATGAGCAGGGCGAAGTATGGGTAGGTACATCAGGAATAGGTTTATTCAAGTACAATTATCGGGATGATAATTTTGAACAATATTTGACAGACCGAATGGGACGTTCGTTAATTGACAAAACAATTATAAGTATTTGTTTTCAGAAAGAAAATGCTATTTTGGGAATACATGAAGGAGATTTGCTGAAATATAATACTCGAACAGATGAGTTGAGTGAAGTTTCGTTCCTTGGTGAGAAAAAAACATTTTTGCGAGATGTAATGTGTTTTGGAGATGAAATTTGGGTAGGTTCTCTTCATGGAATTTTCATTATTAATGAGAAAGAAAATAATGTTATTCATTTGAAAGAAGACCTGATGCGTTCATTTAGTTTATCGGATAATAGTATTTATTCTATTTATAAAGATTATGAAGGAGGAATTTGGATTGGAACAATGTTTGGAGGTGTCAACTATCTGCCTAATCGTATCTTGACTTTTGCTAAATATGTACCGGGAAGCGATCCATATTCTTTAAATACCAAACGTATCCGTGGATTGGCAGAAGATAATAATGGGTGTATTTGGATAGGTACTGAAGATAATGGTGTTAATGTATTGGATCCTCGAACAGGTAAAGTACATCAGATATATGATAATGTTCCAGGTCGTCTCATTACACTATCAGTAAAACATTATGAAAATCATATATATGTTGGATTATTTAAACAAGGAATGAATGATATTAGTATACCTGGTGAACATCTTAAATACGTCAGTGATAAGGATTTGGGTATTGAAGAAGGAAGTGTATATAGTTTTTTAAAAGATAGTAAAGGTCGTACTTGGATAGGACCTGGGTGGGGATTATATGTATCACAACCTAAGGAAAGGAAATTTCACCGTGTGGAAGAAGTAGGATATAACTGGGTTTTCGATATAATGGAGGCTAGAGATGGTACAATTTGGCTTGCTACTATGGGAAATGGTGTTTGGAAATGTGATCCTAAGAATAATTCTTATAAGAATTATTCTTATAAGGAAGGAGTTGACAACTCTCTAAGCTCCAACTCCGTCAGCTCCATCATGCAGGACAGTAAAGGGAATATATGGTTCTCTACCGACCGTGGTGGTATATGCAGATATAATGAAGCGCAGGACAACTTTACCACTTTCAGTATTGAAGACGGACTACCGGATGACGTAGCTTACAACATATTGGAAGATGATGCCGGAAATCTGTGGTTTGGCACCAATAAAGGATTGGTCAAGTTCAATCCCGAGAGTGGAGATGTACGTGTCTTTACCAATAAGGACGGATTGCTGGGTAATCAGTTCAATTATCAATCGGCATTGAAAGCTCAGGATGGAAGGTTCTACTTCGGAGGGGTGGACGGATTGATCGCGTTCGATCCTACTGTTCAGGAGGAGGAAAAGCCGCTTCCGCCTGTTTACATTTCCAAGTTCAGTATATATAATAAGGAGGTGACGGTGCATACTCCTGAATCACCCCTGAAACAATGTATTGTACATACGGATGAAATCGTCCTGCCTTACGACCAGGCCAATATAAGCTTTGATGTGGCATTGCTCAGCTACTCTACGGCCGAGTCCAACCAATACTATTATCGTATGGAACCGCTGGACAGGGATTGGGTACGGGCAGCCAGCAACCAGAACATCTCGTATGCCAAACTTCCGCCGGGAAAATACACCTTCCGTGTGCAGGCTACTCACGGCAGCAAGTCCGAGTCGTCCACACGCTCTCTGTCTATTATCATTCTTCCTCCGTGGTGGCAGTCTATCATCGTTTACATTGTATATACCGTATGCATTATCCTGATCGTGGTTGGCACCATCTTATGGTACAAACGCCGCAAGGAGAAACAACTGGAAGAACGGCAAAAGCTGTTCGAGATCGAAAAGGAGAAGGAACTGTACGAATCCAAAGTGGACTTCTTCACAGAGATAGCGCACGAAGTGCGTACCCCTTTGACACTGATCAACGGTCCTCTCGAAGCCATTGAGGAAATGGAGATACAGGAGCCCAAGATGAAGAAGTATATCAGTGTGATGGTCCAGAACACCAAACGCCTGCTGGAACTTACCGGACAACTGCTGGACTTCCAGAAGATCGGTGCCAACAAGCTGACCATGAAATTTGAGAGCGTGGACATTACCGAACTTCTTGCCGGAATCGTGGCACGCTTTGAAGTGACGTTCAGCCTGAACCGGAAAGAATTGCAGTTAAAATCGACAGATGAGCAGGTGTGGGCAGCTGTAGATAAAGAAGCAATCACCAAGATACTGAGCAACCTGCTCAATAATGCGCTGAAGTATGCTAGCCAGAATGTACTGGTAGAACTGGAAAAGGGAGAAGACAGCTTTACGATTCGTGTCACCAGTGATGGAAACAAGATTCCGGCCGAAGTCAGCCAATATATATTCGAACCGTTCTATCAGGTGGACAGAAAGGAGAAGCCCCGTAATGGAGTAGGCATCGGCTTGTCTCTGGCACGTTCGTTGGCATCCCTGCACAAAGGCACGATCTATCTGGATACCCGTCAGGAAAACAATATGTTTGTACTGACCATTCCTTTGAATATGGAGGGCATTAAACAGGAGAACAACAAAGCCATACAGAAAGACATTGTCGAGCTGGACGAACATACGCCCGTCACGGCCGATATGTATGGATATACCCTTCTGTTGGTAGAAGACAACGAAAGTATGCTGACCTTTATTCTCGAACGCTTGCAGGAAAACTTCACCGTAGAGACAGCGATGAACGGGGTAGAAGCACTGGAAATATTGAGAAGCAGCCATATCGACTTGATCATCAGTGATATCATGATGCCTGTAATGGACGGATACCAACTCTGCAAGGAAGTAAAATCGGATATGGAGCTTTCTCATATTCCTATTATCTTCCTGACAGCCAAGAATGACATCGACAGCAAAATCAACGGTCTGAAATATGGTGCGGAAGCATACGTTGAGAAACCTTTCTCTTTCAATTATCTGAAAGAACAAGTCCTGTCCTTGCTTGACAACAGGCGCAGGGAAAGAGAAGCCTTTGCGAAACGCCCCTTCTTCTCTGTCAACAATATGCAGATGAACAAGGCGGACGAGGAATTTATGAATAAAGTGATCAAGGTCATTGAAGATAACATAACCGATGATAATTTCGGTGTAGAACGGATGGCGGATATACTCTGCATGAGTCGTTCTAGTTTGTTAAGGAAAATCAAGACACTGTTCAACTTGTCTCCGCTCGATTTTATCCGGTTGATCAAGTTGAAAAAGGCAGCCGAGTTTATCCAGGAAGGTAAATACCGGATCGGAGATATCTGCTATATGGTCGGCATCAATTCGCCGTCTTATTTCAGCAAGTTATTCCTGAAACAATTCGGCATGACACCCAAAGATTTTGAGAAACAATATCAATCCGGCAAGCAGATCATTATCACGCAGGAGATAAAGAATGTCGAGGCAGGAGAGGGCACAAAATAGATAAAATACCTCTCTTAGCCCGCATTGGAGCTTATTTGCCGTATTTTTATCATTTTTTGAATCGTTTGTATATAGTAAAGGAGATGCCAATCCTTACCTTTGTGGCATACCTCAATAAGAGAAAAAGGTTTCTTATTCGGGTATGCTTTATTTTTTTACATAAGAACATTGTACCATATGAAAAACCAAAAGCTACTACTAAAAAAAATGTCGGGAGTATCCCTGATGCTTCTTCTGTTTCTTTTCATTTCCAACTGTGCCAGTGGAGACAAGATTTTCTCTACCGATGTATGGAATATAACTTACGATGATCAGCAAGGGGGAATAGCACTCACTTATAAGTCAAAAAATATTTGTAACGGAATGTATGCTTCCTATCAATGGGAAGGGAAGGAGATCAAGACAAGTGACTATGCCCGCCATAAAATCAGTACGGGCAAAGTTTCCGATTCTTTCGGGAAAGGACATATATATAAGGTGGAGTATACGGATAAGGAGCTTCCGAAGCTGACTCAGTATTTCTATCTTTATCCGGGTAAGGAATATATACTGACCGATTTTACGGTCGAAGCGAAAGAGGAAATCCGTTCCGGCAGAATGGCTCCTGTCAATGTCGATTCTATATCCGGATTCTTGCAGGCAGGTGATAACCGTGCTCTTTTTGTTCCGTTCGACAATGACAAATGGATCAGATATCAGTCTCACCCGCTTGGTTTCGATACATTGGTGAGTTATGAAGTGACAGCCATATTCAATAATGAAAGCCGGAACGGTCTGGTGATCGGCTCCGTAGAACATGATAACTGGAAAACAGGTATTTCAATAGGTAAGGGGGATCGTGATAACATTGGTTCGCTGGTATGTTATGGGGGCATAGCAGATGAGCAGACTCGTGACGTAAAGGCTCACGGTGCATTAGCAGGTAAAAAGATTAAATCCCCTAAAGTCTTTTTGGGTTTCTTTGAAGATTGGTGCGATGGACTTGAAGCGTATGCAAAAGCCAACGCTGTAATTGCCCCTCCCAAAGCATGGGAGAAAGCTGTTCCATTTGGTTGGAACAGCTGGGGGGCATTACAATTCAATCTGACTTATGAGAAAGCGATGGAAGTCTCCGATTATTTCAAGGAGAATCTGCAGAATAATCATTTTGTAAACCCTGATCAGACTGTCTATATCGGTCTGGATTCCGGTTGGGACTGTATGAATGAGGAGCAACTGAAGTCATTTATCGAAAAATGTAAGTCGAACGGACAGATCGGTGGTATCTACTTGACTCCGTTCACCGACTGGGCACGCGATCCGGAACGGACGGTAGATGCCGCACCGGAATATAAATACAAAGATATCTATCTCTATGCCAACGGAAAGCCGCAGGAACTGGACGGCGCTTATGCAGTCGATCCAACGCATCCGGCAGTGGAAGCTATGATGAAGAAGACTTCCGGTTTGTTCCACCGTGCAGGATTCGAGTATGTGAAGATGGACTTCATGACACACGGTGCGATGGAAGCGGACAAATGGTATAATCCTGAGATTACCACAGGTATACAGGGATATAATTATGGCATGAAACTGCTCAATCAATATTTTGGAGATATGTATATCAATCTCTCCATTTCTCCTGTCTTCCCTGCCCAGTATGCGCAGTCACGCAGAATAGCCTGTGATGCGTGGAATCAGATCAAGGATACCGAATATACATTGAACGCTCTTTCATACGGCTGGTGGCAGAAGTATATCTATCAATATAACGATGCCGATCATATTGTACTGAGAGATGCTACCGACGGAGAAAACCGTGCCCGTATTACTTCGGGTGTCATTACGGGTATTTACATTACAGGAGACGATTTCAGTGCGGGAGGAGGAAAAGACGCCAAAGAAAAGTCACAGAAATATCTGACCAATGCGGCAGTGAATGCAGTAGCGACAGGAGAAGTGTTCCGTCCCGTGGAAGGAAACGGAGAGAAGTCGGAACATATCTTTGTAAGGAAGACACCCGATGGTCGTTTCCATTGTGCGGTATTCAACTACTCGGACCAGGAACAGACAACTGTGCTTTCGTTAGAAAGAATAGGATTGGACAAGGCACGCGGCTATCAGGTGAAAGAGTTGTGGAGCGGCAATGAGACTTTTGCCACAGGACAGCTTGAAGTGACCGTACCCTCCAAAGACGTGCAATTACTTGAATTTAAATAACCGAAGAAATGAAAAAATATCAATTAACACTCTTATCGTTATGTGTGGCAGCCTTTGCGCAAGCGAAGGTCACATTGCCGTCATTCTTTACCGATAATATGGTTATTCAGCAAAACAGTCAGCTGACGTTGCCGGGAAAAGCAAAAGCCGGTAAACAAGTGACTGTGAAGGTGAGCTGGAATCATGAGAAATATACGGCTAAAGCGTCAGCTGATGGTCATTTTAGCATAGAAGTCCCGACTCCGCCTGCCGGAGGACCTTATCAGATCATTGTTTCGGATGGTGAGAAACTAGTGTTGAACAACGTCTTATCGGGCGAAGTCTGGATATGTTCCGGTCAGTCGAATATGGAAATGCCCGTTGCCGGATGGGGAAAAGTGATGAATTACGAACAGGAGGTTGCCGATGCCGATTATCCTTCCATCCGTCTGTTGCAGGTAAAGAAGACCGTCGCTTTCTCTCCGCAGGATAACGTAGAAATGAATATGAACGGCTGGCAGGAATGTAGTTCCGCTACTGTACCGGAGTTTTCTTCCGTTGCTTATTTCTATGCCCGTAAGTTGTGGAAAGAACTGAATGTGCCCGTTGGGGTGATTGACTGCACTTGGGGCGGCACACCTGCCGAATCATGGACAAGCCATCAGACATTGAAGCAAGTCGTGGGATTTCAGAAAAAGATGGCCGAAATGGAAAGCGCAGGCTTCCAAAGAGAGAAACTTGTCGAACTTTACCATCGGGAAATGGACGAGTGGCTTCAGCAGTTTGATGCCAAGGATGCCGGATTCAAAGACGGAGTTCCCCAATGGATATCAGCTCTTCAGACAGGGAATGAATGGAAACCGATGGAACTGCCCGCTTATTGGGAAACTCGCGGACTGAATTTTGACGGCACTGTCTGGTTCCAGAAAGAAGTGGAAATACCTGCTGACTGGAACGGCAAGGAAATCTCCTTCCATCTGGCTATGATCGACGACGACGATGTTACTTACTTTAACGGGAAGGAGATAGGAAGAACTTCGGGATGCAATACGATGCGTACTTATAAGATTCCCGCAGCCTTGGCAAAGGCAGGCAAAGGGGTTATCACCATCCGTGCCATAGATTATGGCGGCGAAGGCGGTATCCACGGAGAACCTCAGCAGATGTATATGGAAGCGAACGACAAGAAGATTTCCTTGGCGGGCAACTGGAACTATCACACCGGAGTATCGATGACCGGTGCACCTTCTAGACCATTGTCTCCCGAAGGAACCGGCTGGCCGACATCCTGCTATCCGACCGTACTTTACAATGCAATGATACATCCTTTTACTGTCTTCCCTATCAAGGGCGCTATCTGGTATCAGGGAGAAAATAATGTAGGATTCGACGAGCAGTACAGAGTACTTTTCCAATCAATGATTACAGATTGGAGAAGGGCATGGAAACAGGATTTTCCTTTCTACTTTGTGCAGTTGGCCAATTATCTGAAGCCGGAAGAAGTACAGCCGGACTCCAAATGGGCGGCTCTCCGTGATGCACAGGCACATGCGCTGCACCTACCTAATACAGGTATGGCATGTGCCATCGACCTCGGCGAAGCTTATGATATCCACCCGAAAAACAAACAGGAAGTAGGAAAGCGACTGGCGCAAGCGGCATTGGCGAAGACCTATAACAAAGGTACATACGAAGTGCCCGCATTCCTTGGATACCGCATTTCGGGACGTACGCTGATTCTTAGTTTCGATCAGGAAGTAGTAGCCAAAGAAGGTACTCCGAAAGGCTTTATACTGGCAGGACCGGACGGGAAATACGTTCCGGCACAGGCTATTATCCGGGGAAAAGAAGTCATTCTGCAATCCGACCGGATAGAAATACCGACGGCGGCCTGCTATGCGTGGGCAGACAATCCTGTTTGTAATCTATATGGCAAGAACGGGCTTCCCGTACCCCCGTTCCGCACCAGAGAATAAATATCAACCATAACAATGTAAACCATGAAATTAAAAGCATTCTTACTTTTTTTTCTATTGAGTTCTTTTTCTCTTTTGCAGGCTGCCGACAAGCCGCTGATCAAAATAGAAACCGAACGGACCAGCCTTATCTATCAAGTAGCTGACAACGGACGTCTGTATCAGAAATACTTGGGCAAAAAGCTTAACCATGATTCCGATATCCAGTATCTGCCACAAGGGACTGAAGCTTATCTGACTCACGGTATGGAGGACTACTTTGAACCGGCTATTCACATACGTCATAACGATAATAACTCTTCATTGCTGCTGAAATACGTAGATCATTCGAGCAATGCCATCGGTAACGGGGTCAACGAAACCGTAATTACCCTTAAGGATGATAAATACCCTGTGACCGTGAAGCTGCATTATGTGGCTTACGGCAAAGAGAACATTATCCGTACGTTTACTGAAATCAGCCATGAAGAGAAGAAACCTGTGATACTTTGCAAGTATGCTTCATCAATGCTTCACCTGAACAGCAGCAAGTATTTCCTGACTGAATTTTCCGGTGACTGGGCACACGAAGCCAACGTGACCGAAAGAGAACTGGCTTTCGGTAAAAAGGTGATCGATACGAAGTTGGGTGCACGTGCCAATATGTTTGTATCTCCTTTCTTCCAGCTGGCTCTTGACAATCCTTCGCAGGAGAATGCAGGCGAAGTGCTGGTAGGAACCATCGGATGGACGGGTAACTTTCGCTTTACTTTCGAAGTGGACAACAAAAACGAACTGCGTATTATCAGCGGTATCAACCCGTACGACTCCGAATACAGCCTGCCCGCCAGAGAAGTGTTCCGTACTCCGGACTTCTATTTCACTTACAGCACGCAGGGGAAAGGTGAGGCCAGCCGTAACTTCCATGACTGGGCGCGCAATCATCAGGTGAAAAACGGTAATGATACCCGCATGACTTTGCTTAACAACTGGGAATCTACCTATTTTGACTTTGATGAAAATAAACTGATCGGCTTGATGGATGAGGCTACCAAGCTGGGCGTAGATATGTTCCTGCTGGACGATGGTTGGTTTGCCAACAAATATCCCCGTAGCAGTGACCATCAGGGGTTGGGCGACTGGGAAGAGACTGCCGACAAACTTCCGAACGGAGTAGGGCGTCTTGTTGAAGAAGCACAAAAGAAAGGTATCAAGTTCGGTATATGGATAGAGCCGGAAATGGTAAATCCCAAAAGCGAGCTTTACGAAAAGCATAAGGACTGGGTGATTCATCTGCCTAACCGTGATGAATACTACTTCCGCAACCAGATGGTGCTCGACCTTAGCAATCCGAAAGTACAGGATCATGTATTCGGCGTGGTGGACAACCTGATGACCAAATATCCCGGCATCGCTTTCTTCAAATGGGACTGCAACAGCCCGATTACGAATATCTATTCGGTGTATCTGAAAGATAAACAGTCTCATCTGTACGTTGATTATGTGCGCGGACTTTACAAGGTGCTGGACAGAATCAAGGCTAAATATCCTAATCTTCCGATGATGCTGTGTGCCGGTGGCGGCGGACGCTCCGACTATGAAGCATTGAAGTACTTCACAGAGTTCTGGCCAAGCGACAATACCGATCCTATCGAACGCCTGTTTATCCAATGGGGCTATTCGCAGATCTTCCCAAGTAAGACACTGTGTGCCCACGTCACTACTTGGAATCGTGGAACCAGTATCAAGTTCCGTACCGATGTAGCCATGATGTGCAAATTAGGATTCGACATCAAACTGGAAGACATGAATCAGAATGAGCACCTTTACTGTGATCAGGCAGTCAAGAACTACAACCGTCTGAAACCTGTCATCCTTGAAGGTGATTTGTATCGCCTCGTTTCTCCTTACGGAAGCAACCATACTTCTTCCATGTTTGTAGGCAAGGACAAGAAAACGGCTGCGGTATTTGCCTTCGATATCCATCCGCGCTATGCGGAAAAGACATTGCCTGTCCGCCTGCAAGGATTGGATGCCGACAAGAAGTACCGTGTGAAGGAAATCAATATGATGCCCGGTAGCGGTTCCTCATTGAAGGGTAACAACCAGGTTTTCTCCGGAGAATATCTAATGAACGTCGGACTGGATCTTTTCACAACGCAGCAGCTCAACAGCCGTCTCATTGAAATAACAGAAGAATAAAAAGCCATAGACATAAGAAACATATCTTATAAAAACACCACGAACCATGAAGAAATTACTTTTAAGTGTATGTGCATTTTCATTGACTCTCGCTACGTTGCAGGCAGGGGAAATCACTAAATATGTAAATCCGTTTATTGGAACGGGGGCCATCGATGGGGGACTTTCGGGTAATAATTACCCGGGGGCGACCTCACCGTTCGGTATGATACAGCTTTCTCCGGACACCAGTGAAGCTCCCAATTGGGGGGACGCTTCCGGCTACGACTATAACCGGAATACGATCTTCGGTTTCAGCCATACCCGCCTGAGCGGGACAGGAGCTTCGGACCTGATCGACATTACATTGATGCCGACCAGTAGCGGACGCACTTCTTCCGCATTCACGCACGACGAAGAGAAAGCCCGTCCCGGCTATTATCAGGTAATGCTGAAAGATGAAGGTATTAATGCAGAGCTTACCACTACTCAGAGAAACGGTATCCACCGCTATCAATATCCCGCCGGCAAAGATGCGGAGATTATACTGGATATGGACCACTCGGCAGATAAGGGCAGTTGGGGACGCCGGATCATTAACTCTCAGATCCGCATTCTGAATGATCATGCAGTGGAAGGTTACCGTATCATCACCGGATGGGCGAAACTGCGCAAGATTTATTTCTACATGGAGTTTTCGAGCCCTATCCTTACTTCTACGCTGAGAGACGGCGGTCGTGTTCATGAAAACACAGCTGTGATCAACGGTACGAATCTTCATGGCTGTTTCCGTTTCGGCCAACTGAATGGCAAACCATTGACGTGCAAAGTAGCCCTTTCGTCCGTCTCTATGGAGAATGCCCGTCAGAACATGGAACAGGAAGCACCGCACTGGGATTTCGACCGCTATGTGGCTGCTGCGGACGCTGATTGGGAAAAACAACTAGGAAAGATCGAAGTGAAAGGTACGGAAGTGCAGAAAGAGATATTCTATACGGCTCTTTACCACACCATGATACAGCCTAACACCATGTCCGACGTGAACGGCGAATACATGGCTGCCGACTATACGACCCGCAAGGTGGCGAACAATGAAACTCATTACACCACATTCTCCCTGTGGGATACTTTCCGCGCTTCTCATCCTCTCTACACATTGCTGGAACCCGAACGGGTGACTGACTTCGTGAAGAGCATGATACGCCAGTATGAATATTACGGCTACCTGCCTATCTGGCAATTATGGGGACAGGACAATTACTGTATGATCGGTAACCACTCCATCCCTGTGATCACTGATGCCATCCTGAAAGGTATTCCCGGAATTGATATGGAGAAGGCCTATGAAGCAGTCTATAACAGTTCGGTAACCTCACACCCCAACTCTCCTTTTGAGGTATGGGAGAAATACGGCTTTATGCCCGAAAACATTCAGACTCAATCTGTCTCCATCACTCTGGAGCAGGCTTTTGATGACTGGTGTGTTGCCCAACTGGCTGCAAAATTGAACAAGGATGCCGATTATCAGCGATTCCACAAACGCTCCGAATATTACCGGAACCTTTTCCATCCGAAAACAAAGTTCTTTCAGTCCAAGAATGACAAGGGAGAATGGATCGAACCTTTCGACCCGTATCAATACGGTGGAAACGGCGGGCATCCGTTTACCGAAGGAAATGCATGGCAATACTTTTGGTATGTTCCGCATAACATCCAGGCCTTGATGGAACTGACAGGAGGAACGAAAGCCTTTGAACAAAAGCTGGATACCTTTTTTACCTCTACCTATAAGAGTGAGCAGATGAATCATAACGCTTCGGGATTTGTGGGACAGTATGCACATGGTAATGAACCCAGCCATCACGTAGCTTATCTCTATAATTTTGCAGGTCAGCCGTGGAAGACGCAAAAGTATGTCAGTCATATTCTGAACACGCTGTATAACAACACTTCTTCGGGATATGCCGGAAATGATGACTGCGGTCAGATGTCTGCCTGGTATGTATTCAGTGCGATGGGATTCTATCCGGTCAATCCTGCCGACGGCCGGTATATCATCGGTTCCCCGCTTTTGGATGAGTGTACTTTGAAACTGGCAGGTAATAAGGAGTTCCGTATCCGGACCATCCGCAAGTCTCCCGAAGATATCTACATTCAGTCGGTGACTTTGAACGGGAAGAAACACAAAGATTTCTTCATCACTCATCAGGACATTATGAACGGTGGTACGATGGTATTCAAGATGGGTAAGAAACCATCCGGATGGGGAAAGTAAACAGTATGAATTCAGATATTGTATCTAATAGAAACATGGATGAGTTATATCATATAGGGCAATAAATATTATAGCCTTGTTTCTATATAATAAGAGACTGTCTACCTTCTGACAGTCTCTTATTATTATTTTCTTATTTAACCTCTTCGGAAGTCTGTAACATCTGGAACAACTTGTCCAGCTTTGGAGCCATGATAATCTCCGTACGGCGGTTCTTGCTTCTGCCTTCCGCTGTTTCATTGTCGTCAACAGGCATATATTCGCCGCGACCGCTGGGCTGTATCTGCAAAGGATTTACACCGTAGTTCTTGATCAGGATACGTACGACGGAGGTAGCACGAATCACGCTCAAATCCCAGTTGTCTTTGAACTGTACGGTGTTGATCGGTTTATTGTCGGTGTGACCTTCGATAAATACGTCGATGTCGGTCTGCTTGTTCAGGACTTCCGCCAATTTGCCGAGAGCTTCCTCTCCGCGTTTATCCAGACGGGCGCTTCCTGACTGGAACAGCAATTTGTCCGACATTGCCACATACACCTTTCCATCCTTTTCACGAACCGTCAGTTCGTCTGTGCTAAAGCCCAGTAACGCGTCTTTCACACTGTTCAGCAGTTGTTTCACTTTCTCGTTCTGAGCGTTGATCATGTCCTGCAACTCGTTGATGGTGCGTTCTCTTTCGCTAAGTTCGTTTTTCTTCTGACTCAACAAGGCATTCAGTTTTTCCTGTTCCGTCATGTTAGTACTAAGCATGCTCTGATACTGACGGATACTGTTTCCCATCTGGGTGGTATCACGCAGGAGCTTCTTGATTTGTGCTGACAGCTGGTCGCCCGTGTTGCGGCAATCAGTCAATAAACTTTGCAAGCTGTCGATACTTGCAATACGTGCGGCTTCTGTCATCATGAACTTCTTTTTCGTTACACATGAAGTACATAATAACAATGTAAGGAAAGTAAATAATGCAATTTTCTTCATTACGCTTTATTTTTTTTGCAAAGAAATAATTTTCTTCTGAAGATTACAAAAATTCTTTTATTAAACTCTGTGTCATATAGTTAAGAAATGACCTGAGAGAATTTTACTGCTGGCACTTCGTTGATGTCAAGACAGGCTGTTGTGCGGAATATGCTAAAGAATCAGCGTTGCAGAAACTCGCAAAGTTTCTGTACAGCCAGTGCACGGTGACTGATCTTGTTCTTTGTTTCGTTTCCCAGTTCGGCAAAAGTCTGTTCGTACCCTTCGGGCTTGAATATTGGGTCATAACCGAAGCCAGAATCTCCGCGCTTCTCTTTGATGATTTCCCCTTTGATCAC
>ERZ791571.904-NODE-904-length-16770-cov-19.334550_pt1 | contig 16770 bp, 14 predicted proteins | sample MGYA00509972_ERZ791571 | MGnify/ENA primary metagenome ERZ791571 (study PRJEB30046, sample SAMN00791936) | human gut metagenome | study: EMG produced TPA metagenomics assembly of the A metagenome-wide association study of gut microbiota in type 2... | reverse complement strand
AAACGGTTGTCACGCACAAGCTGCGCAAGACCTCTGCGGTTGAAGCAGTGGATGCGGATGCCGTTCTCTCTCAAGCGGCGGAGACCGCCTCTGCAAAGCCGGTCTCGGACGATGCCGTCCCGCCCACGAAGCGGATGCAGAAGCTCGAAAGGAAGTCCGAGAAGGCACATGAGCGTCTGGATGCTGCCCGTGAGAAGCTGCCCACGCACAGAGTCCTCAAGAAAGAGCGCGTCTTTGATGAAGAGACCGGAAAGGGCAAAACCCGCCTTCATTTTGAGGATGAGCTGAAGAAACCAAAGGGCAAAGGAAAGCTGCAATTTGAAGCGGATAAAACCGTCCGCAAGGTCGGTGACACCCTCGCTTCCGGCATTCACGGCAAAATCCATGAGGTCGAACAGGAAAACACGGCGGTTGAGGCGGCGCATAAAACGGAGATCGCCGCTGAGACTGCCGCTCGGCATTTCCGTCATCATCGGGAAAGCAGCGTCAACAAGCCTTATGAGAAGGTCTCCAAGCTGGAACACAAGGCGGATGCTGCTGATGCGAAGCTCCAATATGAGAGAAATCAGCAGGAGCATCCTGAGATGAAGAAGCAGAACATGAACAAGCACTACCAGAAGCAGAACATTAAGAAGGAGTATGCCGCCGCTCGAAATGCTGGGTCTCAGACCGCCGGGACTGCCACAAAAAGTACCGGCAAGAAGCTCGGTGAGAAGGCGTCTGACAAGATCAAGGAGTTCTTTGAGAAGAACAAGAAGGTCTTCATCTGGATCGGCGTCGGAATTGCCCTTCTCGTTTTGCTCGGTGCCGGAATCAGCTCGTGTTCGATGCTTACTTCTACCGGCTCGTCGGTTATCGCTTCCTCTTATCTCAGCGAGGATGACGCGATGCTGGGCGCGGAGGCGCAGTATTGCCGGGTGGAGCAAGAGCTGCAAAGCTATCTGGATAACTATGAAAGTAACCATGACTATGACGAGTATCACTTTGATCTGGATGATATTGAGCATGACCCCTATGTGCTGATCTCCATTCTCTCAGCTCTCCACGAGGGCGAGTTCACGCTGGATGAGGTGCAGGGTACGCTCCAAATGCTGTTTGAAAAGCAGTACATCCTCACCGAAGAGGTTATCGTCGAAACCAGATACCGAACGGAAACCGACACATGGACGGATGCAGACGGAAACACGCACACGGAAACCTATCGCGTCCCGTATGACTACTACATCTGCAACGTGAAGCTCGAAAACTTCAATCTCTCCCATGTCCCGGTCTACATCATGTCTCAGGAACAGCTTTCCATGTACGCAACGTATATGTCGGTGCTTGGCAACCGCGAGGATCTGTTCGGTGACTCTCCCTATGTGGACAAGTACATCACAAATCCGCCCGCTGACTACGATGTCAACCCGGAATACCTGAACGACGAGAAGTTTGCAACGCTGATTACCGAGGCGGAAAAGTATCTCGGCTATCCGTATGTTTGGGGCGGCTCCAATCCCGACACATCCTTTGACTGCTCCGGCTTTGTCAGCTATGTTCTCACGAACAGCGGTCTTGTGAACACCGGGCGGCTTGGCGCACAAGGGCTTTACAACGTCTGTACGCCGGTTTCAAAGGCGAATGCACAGCCCGGTGATCTCATCTTTTTCGTCGGGACGTATGACACCCCCGGTGTGTCCCACGTCGGCATTTACGTCGGTGATGGGGTCATGATCCACTGCGGCGACCCCATTCAGTACACATCCATCAACTCTTCCTACTGGCAGCAGCATTTCTACGCCTTCGGAAGACCCGCCTATTAAAAGAAAGGAGTTTTGCATGAATCCCAAGTATCAGAAAGTCCTCTCCGACATCGAGAAGGCTGAAAAGAAGAAGTCCGAAATCGAAGGGCAGCTCAAGGAGCTGTACGACAAGAAGACAGAGCTGGAAAACCTTGAAATCATCAACACCGTGCGCTCTATGGTGATGGACAAGGATCAGATCATGGTGTTCCTGTCTTCCATGAAGGGCGGCACCAAGCCCGCCGGAAATACGGAGGTAATCGACAATGCGTAAGAAGTTTCGTTTTCTGCCCGTCCTTGCGGTCTGCGTCATGGTTCTGTCCTGCTTCTCGGTGACGGCGTTTGCCTATGCCGATGATACCGATCAGAACCTTCCGGTCACTGAGACAACCCAGCCGGAACAGCAGCCTGAAACCACATCCGCGCCGGAAAAGCCGAAGGGTGAGCCGATTGACGATGAGGGCAACGCCTACACCCGCGACTTGCTCTATGACAAGGCAACCAACAAGCAGTTCATCACTGTCCAGACGAAAAGCGGCAACACCTTCTTCATTGTCATCGACTACGATGCGCCCATCAACGAGGATGAGGAACAGTATCAGACGTACTTCCTGAACATGGTCGATGAGAGCGATCTGCTTGCGCTGCTGGATGAAGACACTGCGGCTGCTCTGACTACCTGTAACTGCAAGGAAAAATGCGCTGCCAGTCAGGTCAACACAGACTGCCCGGTCTGCAAGACCAACATGAGCGAATGCACCGGCACAGCCCCCGTTACACCTGAGCCGGACAAGGATGCGGAAACCGATGTCCCCGCGCCCAAACCCGAAAAGAAGTCCAACGTCGGCATGATCCTCGTCATCTTTGCCCTTACCGGTGCTGCGGGTGCAGCCTATTACTACATCAAGTTCGTCAAGGGCAGAAAGCCCAAGGATGAGGACATGGACTTTTTCGACGATGAAGGCTACGAGGAAGAGCCGTACATCAACGAGGATGAAGAGCCGCAGATCGCGGAGGATGCTGAAACGGAAGGTGATGAAGATTGATCTTAGTCATTGCTGAAAAGCCCAGCGTCGCCCAGTCCATCGCAAAGGTGTTGGGCGCGACGTCCCGCAAGGACGGCTACATGGAGGGCGGCAATTACATCATTTCGTGGTGCTTCGGTCATCTGGTGGAGCTGGCAGACGCCAGCTCCTACGATGAGCGGTATGCCAAGTGGCGGTATGACGATCTGCCCATTGTTCCGGAAAGCTGGCTGTTTGAGGTCACGAAGGACAAAGCACCGCAGTTCAAGGTGCTGTCCGCTCTCATGAAGGACAAGCGCGTCACCGAGCTGGTCTGTGCAACCGATGCAGGACGCGAGGGTGAGCTGATTTTCCGGCTGGTCTACGACAAAGCCGGATGCACCAAGCCCTTCAAGCGTCTGTGGATCAGCTCGTTGGAGGACTCCGCCATCCGCGAAGGCTTCAATCATCTCCGGGACGGCAAGGAATATGACCGTCTCTATGAAGCGGCACTCAGCCGCTCGAAGGCGGACTGGATCGTCGGTATCAACGGCACCCGCCTGTTTACCACGCTCTATCACAAGAAGCTGGTGGTTGGGCGCGTCCAGACGCCGACCCTTGCAATGCTGGTGGAGCGTGACGGGAAAATCTCCACGTTCCAGAAGGAGAAGTATTTCAACGTCCACGTCGGCAAGGGCGATCTGACCGCCGATCTGGAAAAGGTTAAAACCGAAGAGGAAGCAAAAAGAATTGCGGCGGCTTGCGAGAAAAAGCAAGCCGTCGTTTCTTCTCTCAAGCGGGAGACGAAGACGGCCAACCCTCCGAAGCTCTATGATCTGACCACCTTGCAGCGCGAGGCAAACCGATACTACGGCTTCACCGCCCAGCAGACGCTCGATCTCGTTCAGACGCTTTACGAAAAGAAGCTACTGACCTATCCGCGCACGGACAGCCAGTTCATCACGGATGATATGGAGGACACTGCCCGTCAGGTCATTTCCATCGTCTGCCGCCAGCTTCCGCATTTCTCCGGCGTTTCGGTTACTCCGGACATTGCCCGCGTAACCGACAACAGCAAGGTTACGGATCACCATGCCATTCTCCCAACCGTCCAGCTTGAAAAGCAGGATGTTTTCGCGCTTCCTCAGTCGGAGCAGAAAATCCTCAATCTTGTCGGGATGCGCCTTCTGTGTGCGACCGGCGAGAAGCACACCTACGCAGAGACGCAGATCTCGCTCTCCTGCGATGGCTATGCGTTCAAAACCAAGGGCAAGACCGTCGTTCAAAACGGATGGAAAGCCATTGAAGGGCTGTTCAAGGCTTCCCTCAAGACGAAGGAAAAGGACGATCCCATGAAGTCGCTGCCCGAAGTCCATGAGGGCGATGTTCTGGATAATGTGTCTGCCAGCGTCACCGAACACTTCACAACGCCTCCGAAGCAGTACACGGAAGACACGCTCCTGTCTGCAATGGAGACTGCCGGAAACGATCAGTTTGACGATGACACCGAGAAGAAAGGTCTCGGAACACCCGCGACCCGCGCCGGTATCATTGAAAAGCTGGTGAAATCCGGCTTTGCAGAGCGTAAAGGCAAATCCCTCATTCCCACGAAGGACGGCTGCAACCTTGTCTGCGTCCTGCCGGAACAGATCACATCTCCCGCAATGACGGCGGAATGGGAAAACACGCTCATGGAGATTGAGCGCGGCAAGGCAGATGCGGACGCCTTCCTCAAAGGCATTGTCCAGATGACCGGCGATCTCGTGAAAGCCTATCCCTTTCTGTCCGACGCCGAAGCCCAGCGTTTCGGCACGGGCAAGGAGGAAATCGGCAAGTGTCCCCGCTGTGGTTCTCCGGTCTACGTCGGCAAGGGCAATTTCTACTGCTCGAACAAGGCTTGCTCCTTCTGCCTGTGGGAAGACAATAAGTTCTTTTCCAGCAAGAAAAAGAAGCTGACCAAGAGGATTGCAAAGGAGCTGCTGGACAAGGGCTGGTGCCGCGTGACCGGGCTTTACACGCCGAAGAAGCCTCAGCTCTACGACGCGGTGATTCGTCTGGATGACAGTGGAGGCAAATACGTCAGCTTCAAGATGGAGTTTGATCGATGACCCACCCAAAGTATGTTGCTTCATGCAGCGGAGGCAAAGACAGCGTAGCGACGCTTTTGCTGGCTGCACAGCACAACGAGCCGCTGGATGAAGCCGTGTTCAGTGAGGTCATGTTCGACAAAGACACAAGCGGTGAAGTCCCGGAACACCGGGACTTCATCTATGACCGGCTCAAGCCCTTCTGTGAAAAGGAGCTGGGCATCAAGTTCACCATTCTCCATGCAGACAAAACCTACGATGATGTGTTCCATCATGTCATCACCCGCGGACCGCATAAGGGCGAGGTTCGCGGCTTCGCATGGGCTGGGATGTGTGCAGTCAATCGGGACTGCAAAATCCCGCCCGTCCGCAAGTACAATGCTGCGCTCTCGTCGGACACTGTGAGCTATGTCGGCATCGCGCAGGATGAGCCAAAACGTCTCGCCCGTCTGGATGGCGTGAAGAAGGTCAGTCTGCTTGGCAAATACGGTATGACCGAGGCGGACGCCTACAAGCTCTGTCAGGAACACGGGCTGCTTTCCCCGATCTACGGTCACTGCCGGAGAAACGGCTGCTGGTTCTGTCCCAATGCCAGTGACTCGGAGCTGCTGCACATGGTCACAAAGCACCCGGATATGTTTGACCGGCTGATTGAATGGGAGAACGAGGATAACATCTTCCATCGTCGGATGACGCGCAGAGAAACCCCGTCTGAGGTAAAGGCTCGTTTATTGAGCAAATCTCAGATGGGGTTTTCTTCTCCCCGAAACAAATAAGAAATGGAGGTTTGAGATGGCTGAAAACAGAAATGCACAGCAAGTCCGCGAAATCACGGACAAGCTGGAACAGGGCATCAAGGAGCTGTTTGAATCCGAGCGGTTCAAGGAATATCTCCGCACGATGTCCAAGTTCTACAACTATTCCTTCAACAACACGCTGCTCATTGCAATGCAGAAGCCGGAAGCAACCTACGTTGCCGGTTATACCTCGTGGCAGCGTAACTTTGACCGTCAGGTCATGAAGGGTGAAAAGGGCATCAAGATTCTTGCACCCGCGCCGTACAAGGCGCAGGAAGAGCGCGAGAAGATTGATCCTTTGACGCAGAAGCCGGTGATCGGCGCAGACGGAAAGGCTGTCACGGAAACGGTCGAGGTTCTGCGTCCTGCCTTCAAGGTGGTGAGTGTCTTTGATGTTTCCCAGACGGATGGCAAGGAGCTTCCGGACATCATTGTCGATGAGCTGAAAGGCACCGTCGAGAACTATGAGGCATTCTTCGATGCGCTCAAGCAGGAATCCCCCGTCCCCATTTCCTTTGAGGATATTCCGGGCGGTGCAAAGGGATTCTTCTCGCCGGTTGAAAGCCGCATTGCCATTCAGGAGGGCATGAGCGAAATCCAGACGGTCAAGACCGCCATTCATGAGATTGCTCACGCAAAGCTCCACGCCGTCAAACCGGATGAGAAAGCCGCCCCAGAAGACAAGAAGGATCGTCACACCAAGGAGGTTGAGGCGGAGAGCGTTGCCTACACCGTCTGCCAGCGTTACGGCATTGAAACCTCGGACTATTCCTTCGGCTATATCGCCGGTTGGTCTTCCGGCAAGGAAACCAAGGAACTAAAAAGTTCTCTGGACACCATCCGCAAGACGGCGGCTGAGATGATCGAGGGCATTGACGCCAAGCTCAAGGTGCTGCTGGCAGAGAAAGCACAGACCGCAGAGAAGGAAGTCGAAACTCCCGCAGATCCGATGCCGGAAGTTCCCATTTACCGCGAGACGGCGAATTATGCCTATGAAGCCGGTGAGATGGAGCCATATCGTGCTTCTCTTGCCGCAAACGTGGAATGCCGCAGTGCGATTGAAGCGGCGATCAGCTCCAACTACGGAGATAACCGGCTGGATGCGGATGCTGCCGTGAAAAGTGTCCTTGAGCAGTTCTCTCCGGAGCGCGTCCGGTACGTCCTCGCAAACACGATTCAGCAGAAAGACTTTGACGGGCGCATTCCGCAGCCCCTCAAGGAATGGGCGAAGACCGTTGATGTCTGCCCGGAGAATGCCTCCCGCTTCCTTGTGGATAAACCCAATCCCGGACTGACGGCACTTTTCGTGGATGCGTTCCGTCAGCAGACCGAACCCCAGAAGGAAGTCATGCCTGAAAAAACAGAGGAAAGAGACCCGGAGGTTGTTGCATGGGAGAATGATGAGATTACCTCTATTGAGGTAAAAACCGTGGAGGTCAAGTCTCCCTTTGCCCCCTTGCCGGAGGAAGCGGCAAAAGCACCGAAAGCGCACCGCCTGACTGCCGAAGAGAAGGAGATCAAAGCCGCCGTCATGGACACGCTCAAGGGGCAGATTGCCTATAACAACGACGGTATGCGGGCGTCCTATCGCGCCTCTAACCATTCCTTCAATCTGCTGGCACGGAACGGCGTCAGGATCGAGGGCAACACGGTTACGCAGAACGGTGAGCCGCTGTTCAAAATCCATCGCCGTCATGCGACGCGGAAAACACAGGGCTGCTATCGTGAGTTGATGCCGACGCTGGAATACGTCAAGCAGGAGCAGAAGCAGGAAAAGCCCTCTATCCGCGATCAGCTCAGGACTGCCGCAAAACAGCAGCCAGAGAAGAAATCTCCGGTCAAATCCAAAACGCACGACATGGAGTTGTGAGAAAGGAGACGCATGAAAAAATACACAGACGTTGACATCGTTGCGGAGCTGCAGAAGCTCGTGGACGATCATGTAGACAGCTACAAGGAAGACTTCGACATCGACAAGCGTATCATCCGCCGCGCCGCCGAAAGCCAGAATCCCGAAGACAAGACGCTGATGTGGTTCTGCCGTCCGCATGGAACGCACTGCCTCAATGAAAATCAGGTCTTCATTCAGGGGACACGGGATCACAACACCTTCCGCTTTTACGCGGAACAGACCTACGACGAGTGCGTTGCCCGCGTTATTGTTCCGAAAACCGTCAAGCGTGGCAAGGTCTTCGGAGATGTCTTTGAGATCAACTACCGGGAACAGGCGGCAAATGTGGCGCAGAACTCGGTTGCGCCGGATCATGACCGGCTGACCTTCGCAGATGGCTTTGTGCTGGACGCACCCTGCCGCAGCAGCTTCGATGCAGCAATGTCTCTGGTCGGTGAGCATGGCGGCGTCAAAACCTACCAGACGCTCCCGAAGGACGCGGATGCTCTGGTGGAAGTGCTGTCTAAGCAGAAAAGCCGCCGTGACAGACTGCCGGAGGCGGAGAGGACGGAAACTCTTGCACCTCTGCCCGTCGCAGAACTTCGGAAGTACGAAGCGGTCAAAAAGGCTCACCCTGACGCGCTGGTCTGCTTTGCCCAGAATGGCTATTTTGAGCTGTACGGCAAGGACGCGGAAAAAGCCGCGCCCCTGCTCGGCACAAAGCTCCTTGAGAAGAAGGTACGCGGCAAGCCCTCCATGCCAGTGACCGGCTTCCGTGAAAGCGCATGGGTAGCCGGTTCTCACAAGCTCTGGAAGTCCGGCGCAGATGTCTTTCTCAGCAAGGACGGCGAGACCTTCAAGGAACTCAAAGCCGCAGATTACATTCCTGTCGGCGCGACGCTGAATGTGGACGGGATCAAGTGCAGAATCGACGCGGTTGATTTTGCTGCTGATGAAGTCCGGCTGACCAACATCGAGGACAAGAACCGCCCCATTCGCTTTTCTGAGAGCATCCAGTATGTCCGCGCCTATGTGGAGGATGCCGGAACTGCCATCTACGACACCATCCCGAAGAAGCCCGCTGCCCGTGAATCCATCCGTGACAAACTGAAATCCGCACAGAAGGCACAGCCGCCTCACACACCGAAGCCGCAGAAATTGAAAGGAAAGGATATGGAACTCTGATATGAAAAACTTTACCGTGGAAGAAATCAACCTGATGTGTTGCTTCAACACATCCAGCCGGAAGCGGCTGATCGACGATATGAAGAGCGTCATTCTGAACGACGTGGACAGTGAGATCGCAGAGCTGATGTATAAGACCATCCGGAAGCTCGAATCCATGAGCGACGCGGAGTTTGAGGAACTGTATATCATGCCGGACGGCATGGTGGATGACTGAAAGGAGGATGCCTATGCCCGTATTAGACGGTAATTTTGAAGCCTTCGTCACAAACCTCGGCAAGTACAACGAGGGTATGCTGGTCGGTGAGTGGGTGAAGCTGCCCACAACCGAGGAAGAGATGCAGAAGGTCTTTGAGCGCATTGGGATCGGCAAGCAGGACGAGTTCGGTCAGCCCTACGAAGAGTGGTTTATCACTGACTACGAATGCCCGATCTATGGCGTTCAGAAGATGCTTGGCGAGTACGAGAGCCTTGATAAGCTCAACTATCTCGCCGCTTTGATTGACGAGCTTTCCCTGAGCGATCAGGAAAAGCTCGTTGCCATTATGGAAGCCGGTTGCGATGAGGTTAGCGACATCGACGATCTCATCAATCTGACGTTCAATCTGGACTGCTACGACATCATGCCCAGTATCAACGACGAATCCGATCTCGGCTATTATTACGCCCACGAAGCCGGTATTTACTCTGAAAAGGACCTCGGTCCTCTGGCAAATTACATCGACTATGAACGCTATGGTCACGACATCGCTTATGATGAACAGGGACGCTTCACCGATGAAGGCTATGTCCGCGTCGCAAGCGAACGCTGGGACAGACAGTTTAACGGTGAGCTGGACGATATTCCCGACGAATACCGGATCACCGGCTCAGGGGAAGACGCCGAGCGTGACAGCACCATCGCCGTTCTCGTCGTTGAGCCGGGAAAGGAGCCTTATGTGAAGGAGATTGACTCGGATCTCAAGTCCTTGCAGCATGAGGTCGGCGGCTGCATCGAGGCAATTTATCCCTACGAAGACCCGGTTGCCTTAGTCTGCAACGAGGAAGGCAAGCTGGAAGGTCTGCCCCTGAACCGCGCTCTGCGGGATGAGGACGGTGACATCTACGACGTTGTTGCCGGAACATTCATGGTAGTCGGCTTGACGGATGACAGCTTCGGTTCTCTGACCGTAGAGCAGATGCAGAAGTTCGCTGACCACTTCAAAGTGCCGGAGCAGTTTGTCAAGCTGGGCGATAAGATTGTGGCGATCCCCATGATCTCGAAGGAGCAGCAGAAGCAGGAAAGCATCGAGCAGAAGGACTTCGAGATGAACGCCGACACCTCCGGGCTGACGGTTGCCGGTCACATCGGGACGTGGCACACCATTGACCAGCACGAAGTCGGCGGTCACAGCTTTTATCTGATGGAGCATGACACCTACGGCGATGAAGCGGCTTGCATCATCGTCGATGAGCGCGGCAAGCTCGTCCTTGATGATGTCTATAACGGCTTTGACGATGACACGCTCCGCCTTCTCGACCTTGAGGTCAAGGAAGTGCCGGAAATGCCCGATCCTGCGCTCTCCGTTCAGGATATGAAGGACTACGGCTACGCATGGGCTGGCGTCCTGCCCGCCGGTCAGGAGGCGGCTGAGAAGGCTTTGGAGAAGGGTTGCGAGGTTTACCGGCTCTATTCGGATAACACCGAGGGCTTGTGCGTGGATGCAAAGGAGATTGCCGATCATGTGGCAAAGGGCGGAATGCTCGGTATCAGCAAGGAAAGTTGGATGGTGGCTCTTGAGAAGGAAAACTACCTCAAGGCGGCGGAGATGTCGATGGAGGATGACTACGGCATGATTGATGGGATCATCAACAACGGTCCGAAGGAGGACAAGACCGCAGAGGTCAAAGCCCCCGAAAGGGGCGAGAAGTCCTCCATCATGGACAGGCTCAAGTCTGCAAAGGCTGAAAAGCAGAAGGACTGCTGCCCTCCCAAAAAGCACAAAGGAGAGATTGAGCTGTGAGCAGAAGTCAGAAATGGCGGCAGGAGTGGTCGTTCTTCATCGGGGACAGCGGACGCCGGAAGTATAACCGCTTCTGCGTCCGCTGCGTCCATAGCTGCAAGCAGAGTTTCCGCGCGGATCTCATCGCCTGTCCGCACTTCTCCCGGAAGGAGGCGCAGAGTGGACAATTAGGGGTCGAAAAAGCCCATGATTGCAAGCCTCAGAGCGACGCAAATTGACTAACCTAAGTGATTGTATTTCCTGCGTGGTTTCATCTTTAGCACGGAAATAAGTGTCGATTTCGGCACTTGTTTGAATGCCCGGAAAACGAACCAAGAGCCTCTGTCGATGCCCGGTTTGGGTGTCGGCAGAGGCTCTTTTTTTATGGCATATTCAAAATAGCGGACAGCAGCTCTTGAACCTGTTGCCGGTATTCCGGCTTTATATCCGAAATACGTCTGGCAAGCGCAAGGGCTTCCACTTCTGGCTCGTCAGTCCCAAAGATAATTCGGTCCGCACTGACGCCGAGCAAACGGCAAAGGCGCTGCAAGGCTTCAAGAGAGATACCGGAAGCACCACGCTCAATAGCACTCAGGTGATTCGGCGTCATGCCAAGCATTTCTGAGAGCGTATCCTGCGTATAGCCCGCCTGTTCTCTTGCCACTTGAATATTGCCGCCGATTTCAATATTGATGTCCTTCTTCTCTCGCATAGCCTCACCACCTTTGCATTTAGTGTACCTAACGGCGGTGTCATTATCCACGGTACGTTGTCGTTGATTTTACTAACGACAATGCGTTGACTGTCCGTGATGAGGGTGATAGAATGGAGTTACCTACCAAAAGAGTGAAAGAAGGGGTGTCATGTTGCGCATTATTGAGTTTAGAAAGTCTGCTCAAAAAGCTGCAAAGCAATCCGTTCAAGGCAAGACTTGTGCGTTTACCGGTCACAGACCGCAGAGTCTTCCGTTCGGCTTTGATGAATCTGATAAGCGTTGTGCTTCTTTGAAGTCTGTTATGCGGGATCAGATTGTAGCACTCATCGAGAGCAAGGGCGTCACGCATTTTATTACCGGCATGGCTCTTGGCGTCGATATGTATGCTGCGGAAATTGTACTCGATTTGAAATCAAAATACCCTCACATTACTCTGGAAAGCGCAATCCCTTGTGAGACACAAGCGATCAAATGGTCTGTGGCTTCACGGGAACGGTATTACAATATCGCGGCAAAGTGTGACAAGGAGACCATGCTGCAACGGGAGTACACGCCGGACTGCATGGACAAGAGAAATCGGTACATGGTAGATCATGCCGATTATATTCTCGCAGTATGGAATGGATGCCCCAGCGGAACCGGAAATACCGTGAGGTATGCCCACAAAATGAGCAAGTCCATCATCGTCATCAATCCGGCTTCCCTTGAAGTCACGCAGGAATAAGGCAAAAATCCCCCTTCTAAATCAAGCGTTGTGAAAACCGTGAAGTATTTCCCGATAGCGAATACACATTGCACCGTTCAGTGATTATTGGAAACGTGTACAGCGTATGCTGCCCAGTGAACATCTCCACGGAACACATCGAATTTTCACGGCTTCGCAAAACGGAAAGTGTCACCTTATGAACAGTACCTTGCCGAGGGAAAAATAAATCGCTGGAAACGGGAACGCCCCCGGCACTGTGCGTCTGGCACAGTGTCGGGGGCGTTTTTCCGTGTGTTAGTTATGAGCCAGTTCATTTAGGAGCTGCTTTCGATAGTCCACATCCAAGACGCAGCGATGGAAGTCCATCAGACGGTGTTCGTCGAACAGCTTTTCACAGAGCTTGGTCAGCGGATGATTCATCAGCTTTGCAGAAATCCCGATCTCGTTGAAAAACCTTGCCCAAGATAGCCAAAGGACTTGCCAATGCCCACGCCAGTTTCAATCGCAAAATGCAGATCGTTTATGAGGGCGTCCACAATCTCAAAAGACATATCCTGCTGCCCCTCACGCATTTCCAATCCATGCTGCGGGGCTTCATCCCAAAAGAAGGTGCTGACTTGCTCACTCATGGAGTACAGCTCTGCCTTTCTGCGCTTTTTCCGTTCCTCCGATGTATTGAATCCAAAATAGAATCTGTTGTCCATCCACATTCCTCCCGGAATAGAAACCAAGGCTATCCGCGTTTCAGTTCAATGCTGACGTTTCCGTTCTCGTCGATGGTCAGCGTCATGTGCCTGATGTGCTTCTCATAGAACTGCCGCCGCTCTGCGGGAGACATTTCGATCCTCGTGTTTCGCAGAGCTGCATCAAACATATCGTTGACATTCAGGTGAACGGAGTTGTCAATCCAGCGGTACATCTCCTTGAATAGTGCGTTTTTCTTGATGTCCTCGCTGTTGCCGGAGTAGAAGTCATCCAGATAGCAGTAGAATATCCCGGATTCTGCAAGTGCCGCTTTCATATCCGGTCCGCATTTTTCCCGCTCAATCATGACAAGAAATCTGGCGTCTGGCAAGGAAGAAATCAGCCCCCAGTAGTCGGAATCGCTTGAGACGATGACGAAGGAATCCACTTGCTTCTGGTAGTGTTCCTGACAGGCTCTTGCGGTGAGCTTGATGTCTACCAGTGATTTGTTCTGCTTGATCCGCTCAATCATGATATGTTCAACGGGGATGCGGGTGTAGTTTTCAAGAATCCGCCACGCCGTAGCAGTATGTACGTCATCAAAGAGAATGATCGCCGTAATTTTCTGCATGACTTCATAATCAAGGTTTTTGAGCGTGGCGCACAGCTTGTACGGGTCGGAGTTTTCGCAGTCCACTACCAATACGGTTTTCTCGCTGTCATCTATGAAGTCGTAGATATTGTTTTTTACAAAAGCCCCTGCATCGGAGACTTTACTGTATTCCGTGAAGGCGTCGCAATGCCATTGATAAAGCAGGGTAGCAAACTTCTTGTCATTATAGAGAACATTACCCTCGTCCATCGGTACCCAGTTGATATACATTTGATAGGGGTAGTAGGAGAGACTTGCGTAATAGATGTCCGCAGCATCTTTCGTTCCGTCCTCTGTCAAGCCGTTTGGCATGATGAACAGCTCTTTTATGTACGCCCAGTTAATCCAGATTGGGAAGAGGCTTTTGCAGTTGTTAATGCGGTCTGAAATCAGCCGGTTGATCTCTATAATATGGTGACAGAGCTTTGTACTCGACTTCTTGATAAAGTTAATACCGTCGTTTGAAAGCTGCTGCATACTGGAAGCCGGGATGATCTCTGGCATTGAAAGCAGCCCTCGATACTCCATTCGCATGATGTCATTTATCTTCCGGTAATTGCGTTCAATGGCGGTGCGGATGATATATAGATTACGAATGATGCGGGCATTTTTATCCTGCTCAAGCCGGTTGTATATCTCTATCTTCGGCGGCTCGTGTTCATTTTGAAAAATACGGAGCGGGACGCCGATCAGGTAAGCGACCTTTGACACAAGCTCATAGGTGCTGTCTTTGTAGGCAATCTGTTCTCCGGCATATTCGATTCCATTCAACATGACTGAATTGCCCATGATCTACTCCTTTCTCGTAGGGGAGTTAAGCGGTCATTACATTATCCGTCCACATCTCGCACTGGCTCATGACAGTCTGGACAGCATCATCCATACCCTCAGGCGGATATTTGTGTTTTTTCAGCAGTCTTTTGACCAAGCGGCGCATTCCAGCTCTTGCGCTCTCTTTCTTTTGCCAGTCTATTGTCTGGTTTTTGCGAAGCAAATCTGTCAGCTCTTTCGTGATAGCAATAAGCTCATCATGCTCGTAAAAGTCCTTGATTGCTTGCGGCTTCGTGAGAGCATCATAGAAAGCAAGCTCGTCCGCTGTCAATCCGAGCTTTTCACCCTCGGCGGCAGCAGCGGCAATGTCTTTCGCCAGCTTGGGTAATTCTTGAATGACTTCCTCGTTGGTGAGCATTCCGTTCAAATAGCGGTTCATCGCGCTCTGAATGATTTCGGAGAACTTCTCAGACTTGACGATATTTGTTCGACGGTAAACAGAGACCTGTTCGGAAATCAGTTTTTTCAGGAGTTCGACTGCAAGATTCTTCTCCTTCATGTTTGCCACTTCTTCAAGGAACTTCGGATCGAACAACGAAAACTCAGTCTGGACATCGGAGAAGAGGTTAATAACGCCTTCGCTCTTGATGCTGTGCTTCAAAAGCTCGTTAATGCGCTCATTTACTTCCGGAAGCGTAAACTTCTTTCCGGTTCCGCCTGAAACCAAGCGCACGGTCATTGTTCTTACGGACTCGAAGAAAGCCGCCTCCATGCGAGTTTGCTCGTCTACCAAGCTGCTGCACAGCGAAAGTGCCTGTTTGAGAAGCAGGGCTTCTTTGATAAACACATTCTGTGTCTTCTCATGGTCGGGAAGCTCGTACTCTGCAACACTCTTGCCGAGTATGAAGTTCACTCCGCCGCTGATGAGCTTTGCACGGTCAAGGTCGCTTCCGGTCATAAATTTCTCATAACTGAATCCGTGGAACAAATCTCTGCAAATAGAGAGCTTTTCAAGGAACTTCGGATATGCAGCCTTGCTTACATCCGTATCACCGTAGTTCTTCTTGTCTCTGGCAGTATAGTCGTTCATTGCCTGTTTCAGTGCAGCTGCAATACCGACGTAATCAACAACCAAACCGCCTTCTTTATCTTTGAAGACACGATTGACGCGGGCGATAGCTTGCATCAGGTTGTGTCCAGCCATCGGCTTATAGACATACATCGTAGCGAGGGAGGGAACATCAAAGCCGGTCAGCCACATATCCACGACGATAGCGATTTTCAGCGGAGAGTTATTGTCTTTGAATTTCCGCGCCATATCGTCCTTATGAGATTTATTGCCGATAATCTCACGCCATTCTTCGGGATCATTATTGCCTTGCGTCATGACCACTGCAATCTTTTCCGTCCACGCTGGGCGTAGCTCAAGAATGCGCTTATATATTTTCATCGCTATGGGACGCGAATAAGCAACGATCATTGCCTTGCCGGTCAGAATATTCTCGCGGTAGTTCTCGTAATGATCAAGAATATCATTGACCAAGGAATCTATGGTTTGGTCGGCACCGAGGATTGCTTCCATCTGACCAAGTTCCTTTTTGCTCTTCTCAATGACATACGGATCGGCATTGTCAGCCATAATGTCATACTCATTATCGATCAGATGGAGGGTATTCTCGTCGAGTTTCAGGTGGATCACACGGCTCTCGTAGTAGACGGGTCTGGTCGCGCCATCTTCAACTGCCTGTGTCATATCATAGATGTCGATGTAATCACCGAAGACCTCTCGTGTACTGCGGTCTTTTGTGGAGATCGGTGTTCCGGTGAATCCAATGTAGGTCGCATTAGGAAGCGTGTCTCTTATAATGCGGGCAGTGCCTATGACCGTCTTCGCCTCAACTTCGCCGTTGTCCTTCTGCTTGACTACAACCTTCTCATTGAGACCATATTGCCCACGATGCGCCTCATCTGCCATCACGATAATGTTCCGGCGTTCTGAAAGAGCTTCGTTGCTTTCCTCAAACTTCTGCATAGTCGTGAAGATTATGCCGTTTGCTTGTCTGTTTGCAAGCAATTCTTTCAGATTCTTGCGGCTCTCTGCGTGTTGCGGCGTTTGCCGGAGAAAGTCTTTGCAACGAGCGAACTGCCCGTAAAGCTGGTCATCCAGATCGTTACGGTCGGTGATGACAACGATAGTAGGGCTTTCCAATGCTTCTTGCAGATAATGAGCATAGAAGACCATAGACAGCGATTTTCCACTGCCTTGTGTATGCCAGAAGACGCCGCCCTTGCCGTCCGTCACGGTTGCGTGTTTTGTAGACTCAATCGCCTTTTTGACTGCGAAATACTGATGGTACCCAGCGAGAATCTTAAATGTATTCTGCCCGTCCACGTTAAAGCAGATGAAGTTCTTCACAATGTCAAGGAAGCGGGTCTTCTCAAACAGTCCGACAAAGAATGTGTCAAATGATGCGTGTTGTGTATTCTCGTAGCTGCCGTCTGTTGTTTTCCACTC
>ERZ791571.881-NODE-881-length-16987-cov-3.028703_pt1 | contig 16987 bp, 10 predicted proteins | sample MGYA00509972_ERZ791571 | MGnify/ENA primary metagenome ERZ791571 (study PRJEB30046, sample SAMN00791936) | human gut metagenome | study: EMG produced TPA metagenomics assembly of the A metagenome-wide association study of gut microbiota in type 2... | reverse complement strand
AAGACGCTAAGAGAATCATCCTGTCTCACAGCCGTATCTTCGAAGATGTAGCTAAGGCTGAAGAAAGAGCAGAAAAGAAAGCTGCTTCTGGTGCTAAGAAGTCATCTTCTAGCAACAAGAGAGAAGATTCTCCGATGATCCAGAACCAGGCTGCTTCAACTACGCTGGGCGATATCGATGCTCTTGCTGCATTGAAAGAACAGTTGGAAGGAAAGAAATAATAAAAAGTATTTCTAAATAAACAGAAAGGTGTATTGCGAAAGCGATACACCTTTTTTATTATCTATGTTTTTATGTTCTTTGAGGATTGTTTATAAAGCCGATACGGTAAAGTCGGCAGATAAACCTTCAGCGCTGTTTGTTCCTACCCATAATTTGAAATCTCCCGGTTCTACGTTGTAAGTCATGTTATAGCCCCAGAAAGCCAGCTCTGAAACAGGCAGAGAGAATGAAACATTCTTTGATTCTCCGGCTTTGAGTTCTACACGTTGAAAAGCCTTCAGTTCCTTTACCGGACGGGTTACAGAGCCTACCTTGTCCTGAATGTAAAGTTGTACTACTTCCGTGCCGTCATACTTTCCTGTATTCTTTAGATCTACCGTGACTGATATCTCGCCGTTAATAGCAAGTTTGTCGGAAGTCAACTTCAGATTGCTATATTCAAAGGTAGTGTAAGACAATCCGTAGCCGAACGGATACAAGGGAGAAGCCCCGGCATCGAGATAGAAGGAACGGCAGCCAACAGATGTTTGCCCCGCTTCGACAGGGATTTCATCAATGAGCATTTCTTTCGGGTTTGCCGGGCGACCTGTGCTGTTGTGAGCATAATATATAGGAACCTGACCTGTCATACGGGGGAATGTAACCGGAGTCTTTGCGCTTGGATTAACCTTCCCGAAAAGGATGTCGGCAATGGCAGGTCCTCCCATAGTGCCCGGATGGAACGCATAAAGAACTGCATCCGAAGCTTCAACTTCACTAGCGATTGTCAGTTGGCGTCCTGCCATCACTATGGTTACTAATGGTTTGCCGGTAGTGGACAGTGCCTGTATCAGTTGACTCTGTGCTCCCTGAAGATTTAGGTTTGCCAAAGAATGGGCCTCACCCGAAAGTATTGCTTCTTCACCGACAAAAGCAAGGACTACATCTGCGTGGCGTGCCGCGTTTACGGCTTTGGCGATACCGTTTAGGTTTTTGTCACGGCTATAACCGAGTGCAGGTTCGAAAATTACGTTGACCTGATCGCCATACATTTCTCTGATGGCTTTGAGAGGTGTTTGAGTATGGTCTTTTTCACCGTCGAACACCCATGTCCCCATCTGTTCATAGGGTGCGTCAGCCATCGGACCTACTACCGCTACAGTACGGATTTTGTTTGTAAGCGGTAATGTTTGTGTGTCATTCTTCAGGAGAATAACGGATTGCTCTACCGCTTCTTTTGCTATTTTCAAGTGCTCTTCCGCATATTTCACATTCTGTGGTGTAACAATATACGGATTTTCAAACAAGCCCATTCGGTATTTCAGACGGAGAATATTCCGTACGGCGTCGTCTATTGATTCTATGGAAACCTTATTCTCTGCTAAAGACTGCTTGAGGTTTTTGATGAACGTTTCACTCACCATATCCATGTCAACGCCTGCATTTACCGATTTCTCGGCAGCTTCCTTGCCATCTGCACAGAAACCGTGATTGATCATTTCGGCAGCCGAAGCCCAGTCGGTTACTACCATACCGTCATATTTCCATTCATCGCGCAATATATCTTTCAACACAAATTTATTTGCCGTAGACGGCACACCATCGTTATCGTTGAATGAAGTCATGAAAGTGGCACAACCAGCGTCTACCGCAGCTTTGAACGGAGGTAGATATACATTGCGCAGTACTCTTTCGGGGATAAATGTAGAATTATAGTCCTTACCGCCTTCGGATGCACCATAAGCTACAAAGTGCTTGGCACACGCCGCCATTGAAGTCGGACTGTTCAGCGAATCTCCTTGAAACCCTTTAATCATAGCTACTCCCATTACGGAAGTCAAGTAGGGATCTTCACCGCAACTTTCGGCTATGCGTCCCCAACGAGGGTCACGTGATATATCTATCATGGGCGCAAAAGTCCAACGGATACCATCAGCTGAAGCTTCTATGGCAGCTACACGTGCTCCGTTTTCTACTATCTGTGGATTGAATGTGGCTGCCTGTCCCAATGGAATAGGGAAGATAGTCTTGTAACCGTGAATTACATCGCGTGACACTAGTAGGGGGATACCTAACCGTGACTCTTCCATTGCGATTTTCTGTATTTTATTCACTTCTTCGGGATTCATATAATTCAATATGGAACCTATTTCTCCATTACGAACTTTGTTTGCCAGTTCGTTAGGATCCCACGGACTCAACTGATTCATCTGCCCTAGCTTTTCCTCTAAAGTCATCTTATCCAGTAAGGCTTCTACTTTGTTCTCTATCTCAGAATCAGAGTTGGTTCCTTTCGGAGAGCAGGCTGTTAATGCCAATGCTGTCAGTGTTGTTGTAAATAATAACTTGTTTATCTTCATAAATCGTCTTTTATTATTGTAAATATTTATTAGTTCTTGTTTTTGGGAGGAATGCATCAAAATGCACAGATTGGATAAAAAGCTTCGCCAGGTATGCCGTGCCATCCATTTTCAGAACCGCCCGTCATAAGGCGTAATCCATGGTCTCCGACACCATTGTAAAAAGTGACAGAAGGAATTGTACCTGCCAGTTCATCCGCATTTATTTTTTTCAATTGTTTGTTAATGTACTCTTGCCCCGATGTGGAACCTGTTTGAGTATTTTCACCTTGTATCAGGTATTTAAGTTCATTGAACGAAGGAGCATACCAAGCGGTACTATTGTTTAGTTTTTCAGTATGATTATTCAAAGCGATAAATCCCAGATTTTCAGTTCCTACTAAAATTTGTGTCAATTTATAACCGTTTGATGTTTCCGTATCAGTGTATTTCTCTGCATTTCCATCAATAAAGGCTTGCTCTATATCAGCTGCTGCCACAGTGCCAAAATTATTTCCTTTTTTTGTAGAGACTACTAAGCCATGTTTTTCTTGATATCCATTTAAATTGGAGTCGTTTAAATCATTTGTAGATTTAAAAGTTTCAAAATCGTCTATTATGTGGAATACGATTCCTTTGCAGGTAAGACCGGTAGGAATACCGGCTGCATTTCTTGGAAGAATGATTGTTTTATTACTTTCTGTGGTACAGTAGAAGTCACCTACTGCAATATCTGCCGTTCCTTCGGAGGATGTTGGGCAAGGGAAAGTGTAACATTGGTTGGCTGCCAGTGTTATAGGATCTTTCAGCGTCTTTGAATAAGTAATATTATCAATCGTGTAGAAGTAGCGAAAATCATTTTTTACTAATTGTTCTTCGTCAACAAGACAGATGTACTTGCCGCTCATTGATTCGGGCGTGTACAGTTCGTCGCCAATGGAGAAAGATACATCGGAAAGATCTAATAAATAGGAAATCTCTTCCGTGTCATCTAGTTTAATGGTCGCTTCCGCAGAGAACGCTATCAATGAAAAGGCGTGCTTAAAGTTGATTGTCAATTGATGGGATTGAATATCATTGATTTCTGCTATCAGCAAATCTTTGTCTTTAAATTCCGTTGTTTCTTCCTCTTTCTTTAGTTCTTTTAGTTCATTAACGGATGAAGGAACAAACTCTTTTCCATCTTTCACTATTTGGGCGTATGGAAAGTAGGCGATGACTTTTTTAATTTTGCTGGTATAACTCACACTGTTTTTACTAACCCATTTGTTTACACCGTTTTCGTTTATATACTTAAAGGGTTCATTGGCGAATCCGATTCCATCTTTGTCTATCAGTAAAATACCGATTTCATCGCCGTTGACATCTTCCAAGCTGTTTCCTGCTTCGAAAAGAACTGTGACACCATCATTGATTACCCGTGTAGTAGAATTTCCGGTATCGAAATTGGCTACATTTACATTTTGAATAGTCAGAACATCAGAAACGGCGGTTTCGTTTTCTCCGATCTGAGGTAACATCTCGTCTTGGGTGCAAGCCGAAAATATTAATAGCGATACGGCTGCCAGTTTGATATGTGAATATATTTGTTTCATAATTTGTATGATTAATTAGAAAGTAAGAATAAGACGAACTTTTTGTTCTGAATCTACAGCCCTGTAGAAATCAGTACTGCTTATTGCACCATTTTCATTGAAAACTACTATATAAGCATTAGGGTCACTGTCGAATGTACTGTCCCAATATGTGCCATTCAATGCACTGTAATTAGTGAATGTTTTACCTGCAAGAGTTGCCAGGTCTCTTAATTGGGTATGAGAGGGCAAATACCAACCAGATGTGCCGGGTATAAGTGAATTATTGTTTTTGCTGGTAGAAGTTGAGGCTGCCGGCACTGTTGTAGCCTCTGCTACAGCTGCTTTTGCTATAAGATATTTAGTGTTAAGGTATCCTAGATATTGTGTGGTTTTTCCGTCTCTTATGCCGTGTTCCGGAAAATCTGTCCCATACAAGTTTGCATTACCTTCTTTCCATTTGAAACTACTCTTTTCGTCGCTAGTTTCATCAGTTAGCGCTACTACATATCCATGAATGGTTTCTATATCCGTACCTTCGTAATTTGTTACGTTGTCCGTCTCATGTTTTCCTATCTTATAGATAATACCTAAGGTGGAACCGTCTTTGTAATCTGTCCCGTAAGTACCGTTACTATAGAAATAATAGCCTACTTCCATATATTCTTTAGTATATGTTAATTTGATATCCGAACGGATATTGCAGAATGTGAAAGTGACAGTCCCGTTTGGGGTATCAACTGTACGTACTCTGTCACATAGACCTTCATAATCGATGCCTCCGCTTGCATTTGTTTCTTTATAAGTTATGGAGAAGCCGTTGGTTGCGTTGTCAATGAAACTGTTTTCCAAACCTGTAAACTGGCAATTGGTCAAATTTGATACTTCATCAGATATAATAGCCTTAAATTTAGCATCCGTAATCTGATTGTCATCGATCTTTTCATTATCCCAATTAATTTCTCCGGATTCCATTTCTACAGTCAGTCCTTTTTTGCTGACAGACAAGTAATATCTTTGCCATGTATTGGGAAGCAAATCTCCGGTTTTCTTATTGACGTCATTGGGGTTGGACTTACTTGGAGTATAGATATAGGTATCTTCTCCTATTTCTACTTTTATCAATGGTTTCTCCCACATTTCACAAGGAACCATCATAGCTTCGCCGTTTCTATAATATTCTCCTTTTGTGTCATGAGTAGAAATCAATTGGTCAGCATCGCCTACCGTTGTGATTTCTCCATTAGTATACGTTACACTTCCATAACCGATAAACGAAACTTTTGCGGTGTTCACTTCTTCATCTGTATATCCTTCAAATTTCTGAAGTTCCCACCACATCCGGGTCATTTGGTGTCTGAATACAAAATGTACATTCTTTGCTTCCACTTTCGCATTACTTGCCAATAAGTCACAGTCAAAGAGTTTCTCTTCGGTAGTTTGGTCTGTTAGGTTTATCTGTTCTGCTGTGAGGGGAGTCCATGCCAGCAGATCATAGCTTGTGCCATCCCATGTATAAGGTGTATCTTCAGTAGACATTTTTCCATTGGTTGTCACTTTGTAAGTTTTTACTGTTTCTCCCGCTTTCACACCTATCAGTTCGTCACCATCCCATGCGCTTTCTGTGGTTCTGCTCATCGTTTTTCCTACTTGAGCTGAGAAAGTAATGTCGCCTTTATCCAGCGAATTGGCAAATTCCGTTTCGTTCGTACATGAAACCGCTCCAAGACTTATGGCTGCCATAAGCCCTAAATAGTATCCTTGTATTTTTATTAAATTCATAATTTTAATCTTTAGCAGTTACATTGTTATTTATTTTAATTCAGGCTCTATAAGCCCTTTATCAGAATCCGGTCCGTTAAAATCCCATCCGGGAATTGAACCGTTTGAAGAGATATCTCCGGTATTAGTTCCGGGTTGTACTTCTGTTGATTTCTGATAAACCCTGACGTAATCTACATACATGCTTTGGGGAAATACAGTGTCTGCTGTGGGATCACCACCAAATGTACCGCCTACCGCTACATTCAGAATAATAAAAAATGGATGATCGAATACCCATTCACCATCTGTTACATCAGCGGCTTTCACTCTTTTGTAAAGTACATTATCCACAAAGAAGTCTATTTGGGATTCATCCCATTCTACGGCAAATATGTGGAAGTCTGTGTCAAAACGTTGGTTCTCATAGCCAAAAGTCTGTGTTATGGGATTTCCACCCGAATGTCCCGGAAAATGTAGAGCACTTGATACGATATTAGGTTGGTATCCTTTATTTTCCATAATATCTATTTCACCGCATTTTGGCCATACATCGGTGGCATAGTTTGCTCCTAACATCCAAAATGCAGGCCAAAGTCCCGGACCGTACGGAAGTTTCAGACGTGCTTCGAAACGTCCGTATCGTTGTTCGAACAGTCCTTCGGTCTTTATTCTGGCAGAAGAGTAAGCTACTCCGTCATAATTGTCGTTCAAAGCTGTTATTTTCAGGCATCCCAAACCTTTGTGAGTTGTGTATGAGGCGTTTTCTACTCTGTCGGTATAGTTCTGAAGTTCCTGATTACCGTATCCTGAAGCGCCTTTTTCATACGTCCACTTTGAAGGATCGGGTCTGTTGTCGGGAGTCGGTGTGTCAAATTCGTCCGACCACACCAATACCCATCGGGTGTTTTCTATCTCTTCTTCTTTCTCGCAACTTCCAAGTAACAGTGGCAAAGGAAGTATCAGCAAGCTAAGCAATATTGTTTTATATGGTTTCATAAGTTATCATTTTTAATAGAAATAAATATTGTCCAAAAGAATGTTCCTGGTGTTGTCATCACATGCCAATGCCAATTGTGGTATTAGTTTATTTTCTTTTTCAAGTTCCAGATCGAGTGACAGCCACTGTTTTGATTTGAAATCAGGATATTTCTCCAATGTTATCGGATACTTTATTTCCGTTGTTCCATAGTATATAGAGACTGTTATAATAGTGCTTTCACTTACTTCGTCCATGCATAATACATCCAGGTGGAGGTGAGTCTTTGACGAACAATCCACAGTTTTGTTGAATACAATACCTACAAAGTTCAAACCGCTATACCGTGCTATATGATTATCACCGGTATCTATTTCCGTATATTCAGCTGTTGACCATTCCCATCTAGGATTCCAGTTTGCAGAAATCTTATTAGTATAAGAATCACTGAACAGAGACAACACTTCCGATTCGTCTTTCGTGGGTGTTGGAGCGAAATCGTAGCAATGTACCTTTATTTCGCCTTCAGCCTCCTTTAACGAGATAACGGCTTCTCCTGTTTTGTGCACGGTTATGTTACCATCATTTGTTACCGAAGCCACATTGACGTCAGATGACTCGAATGTAAAATAATTGGGAGAGACCCGCATTTTACGGTTAATGCCGTTCGGAAGATTGATAGTCTCGGTCAGAGTTCCTATCGTCAGTTTTCCGGGAAAACCGGGAACCTCTATATCTTCTATTTTGGCATGAGCCAATGTACCGAGTTTTTCGAACTTGACCTCATCGAACCAGATGGTGTAGCCTTCGTCATTTACTGCACCGGCGGAGTAGTAGAATAATCCTTTTTCCGATAAAAGCTTTGCGGAATTAGGAATAGGGATGATAATCTTGCTCCAGTTTGTATTCAGTTGGACATCATTAACTTGAACCAGATATTCGGTAGTATCATAATTTCCTATTCCAACTTCAATAGCGGTAGCTACGGAAGACTTGGCATAAAAAGTCAGTGCGTCATATCCGGACAGGTTTCTGCCTGTAGCGGAATAGAAAGTACCTCCTGCCCAACTCCCCATAGGATCACTCGGATTGGGAACTTCTATTCGCATAGATGACGTGCCATCGTAGGTGGTTTCAGTATCCACCCCGAAATTAGTTACTTTTCCCCATGCCTGGTATTGCAGGTCGGATGCAAATTCATCGATAAAGACATCAGACAAGTGTGGGTAAGTTGCCAGCACATCCGTATTTATATCTCTTGTACATCCTGTCAACGAAAAGAGAACAGCGACAACAGAGAGCTTACATGATATATTGATTTTGTGATTCATAAAACTATCTTATTAATTAGTTCGTAGATTAGAAAATGCTGAATGAAATGTATGTTCTTATTTCCCATTCGTTGCCATGACCTGCGCCTATAATATCTGTGCTTGGTTCAAAACCACCGGAACCGTCCGGTATATATCCGGCAACGTAACGAGGAGAATATTGATCTAATGTTCTGAAAGTACCTCTGATTCCTACGCGAGTGGATACCGGACCCAACCATTTAGGCTTGGCGAGACTGGTCGAAAAGTCTAACATACATTGGAAAGGGAAAGTAAGGTTAAAATCCCTGTGATAGTCGTACGGCCCCCAGTCATTAAACTTCACCATTGCGTTCAGTCGCAGTTTCTTATAAATCATTTTGGCGTCTGCACCTACCCGCTTAACTAAACGGGTATCATCTCCGTTGGCTTGGGCAGTACCACAGTAGACACTTGATATGATACCGAAATCTCTTGATATTCTAGACGCTATTTTCAGGTTTGTTTCCCATAAATCATGAGCCGGTGCAGCTCCTCCGAAAGCAAAGGTAGAACGACCGTTGGCAAGTATACCTATGGCTGCATCCTGTGAGGTGGGATGATGGCGGTAAATGAAACCAAGTGAAGCGGCAAACGGTGCATCTTCGTTATTGTCATTCTCCCAGTCATACATCCAAGTTGCGGGTGTCGGGTCATAAGTCAGCAACAATTCTCCCGCTGTTGTCTCCCTGTTATCCCTAACAGCAAAAGGATCATCAATAATATTTCGTAATCTTCCGGGAGCATCGATTCCATTAGGCATTGGACCTACAAGCGGTTTCTGCCACAGGAAATTAGGGGCAATCTGGAAGTTGCCTATCTGATAAGTAAAACCGGCAAGGACGTTCGATTGATTTCCGCTACCGCTATCTTTTAGCCTCCATCCTGTTAAAGTCTGTGTGTAATCGGCTCCGCCACTGGCTACCAATCCCATTATCGCCCCCTGCGCATAGGCATTAAACTTTCCTCCGCTATATACCACTTTCATCTTCCCTCCGAATGTATCGGATGTTTTTATCACGTCGGAATATACGATAGCTTCTTTATTGTATTCTGTGGTAGCTTGAAATTCCCGTCCTACAAGCGTTGTTCCTGACCATAATCCGCCCGCTGTAATATTGAAACGTCCGAAATTTCTTTCCACCATAAGAGAGGCCCGTGTATTCTTGGGGCGGGGTATGGCATAAGAAGTAGTCGTTCCTTCACGCTGGTCTATATCATAATGGAAAATACCTGCTACGTTATATTTACCTATATTCCGTTGGTATTTGACAAGCAGAGCCGGGTTTGCACCCCACCATAGTTCGGGACCGAAAGCAATTTTCAGCCCTTTGAAGTATTTCTTACCTTCAATTTCACTTCCGAAAGGAGCTTCGCCACCATAAATATCCATATTATCGCCGTAGCTCGCTTCGGGATACAATCCAAAGAAGTCTCCTTCGTATCCCCAATGATAGTGTCCTTTGCGGTAAAATGTTTTCAGATTAAACAGTTTGCCATCCCAGTCAAAACTCGCACTATAAAGTCTTAAGCGTTCCAACGGACCCAGATCTACTACTTCTCCGCTTTCGTCCGTTATATATCTGGAGCGTCCTCTGTTCTCATAAAAGATTTCGTCTATCGGGTTCTCCGCCACATTTCCAAGAACATTTACAGTGACTTCTGCCTGTACATTCTCTGCCGGTTTTGAGGCTACGCCTACGTAGAACGATTCAGTATGGTCAAAGCCTTTAAAGCTGGGGAAACTTGTCGGATTCTTCGGCCTGGAACTTGGAGTGGTAGTATTCTTTGCACCTGTATTGTAGGTAGTTATGTCGCCTCTCAGTTCGCTCAGGCGTATTAGCTGAGTCTTTTCGCCTTGCAAGGCAGCTTTATCACTTCTGGAGGATAAAACGGCTGACATTACATTGATATCGGAAAGTTTGCTTATTATTGAAGAGGTGGTACTTCCGGGAGAATAAGGATTAATCTTGTGGACATCTTTCAGTACATAGTATGCGGCACGCGGGTAAAGTTCGTATATTCCTCGGCTGTCAGGAGTTCCTTTTGCGCATATACCGAACCATTCTTCGTTCATATTGTTTTCACCGTTCACATAGTCAAATACATATCCACCGTTGGCCCATGATGCATTGGTGTCATGTATGCTCAGGTTAGTATTTTGGCCGAATTTCCACCAACCGTCGGCAAATTGGAAAGTGAAACCTCCGAGTGAGTTATTGTTGTTGCCTAGTCCTGCCGCATTCAGATATATTTCAGTCCAATTCTTCAACAGAATGTCTGCTTGCTCTTTTTGTGCTTCACTTTGAGTTATGGCATTGAATGCATCGGATCCGAACTCTGTAAACAATACCGGTTTTCCATACTCCGCTTTTACTCTGCTGAACAAGTCGCCGAACGAGTCACCGCGATAGCAGTTGATTCCTAGAATGTCAACATCCTTACATTCTTTGGCTATAATATCAAGGAATAGAAGGTCACCGTTGCAAATGGCTATAGGAGCTGAAGCATTCATTTTCTTCATCTCGACAGTCGCTTCATTGAACAGTTTATATAAGTGAACCGCTTGAATAGTGGATTTACGATCTTCTACCGGAATATCTTCCGTTTCTGCTCCTTGCCAAAATAAACCATAATTGTTCTCATTTCCAAGAAGATAGAGGAGTATTCCAGGAGTATTATTGTATTCCTTTACCAATTCTCTCGCCTCATCGAGAAGTACTTTTTTTACTCTAGGGTCGGAATAGTCGGTGTTAGCCATCCATGCCCCGTCCAAAGCTACTCCATAGCGTCCGAAGGAGCTATATATCATTGTGTGAATACCATATTGTTCATAGATATATTTTACCCATCTGGGGGGAACGCCTATGTGTTGTCTGATAGCGTTTACACCCATGTTCTTTAATAAAGACATATCTGTATCGAGAGCTGCCTTGATTATATCGTCAGGCTTTGTCCATAAGGAATATGAATAATTGGTGCCGATTGGGAAGTAATCCCAGTTCATACCATTCACCATAAAAGACTTACCGTTCACAAGCAACTTGGAACCTGTTCTGTCGTTGACTAAGGAGACTTTTTCCTGTTGTGCCGAAAGGGGAATGGATAAAAGGATTAGTAAAGATAATAATATTACATTTTTCATGATAAGTAAAATAACAAATTAGCACTTTGTGAAAAGAAAGCGTCTGAGATTGCAAACGTATGTTTCATAGTTTGCTTTGGACCTAGTAGTTTCTCTTGCCTCATAGATTAAATTTAAAAAGTATATATTCGATTAATTTCTCGGAGGACAAAGGTAGTATAGTATAAGGTACGGTGTATATACAAGTAAATAGTAAGAGTAAATAAATAAAATGTTAATGTATTGATTATTAATTATATAATGTTTGGTAGAAGTAAATAGTTTATGAAGTAAAATGGTTTGTTTGCTTTCTCTATTTTTGCATTCTACCCAATGAACGTACCATCTCGGTGAATTCTTCCTTAGGAATTATTGCCTTGTTTCTGGTTTTTAAACGATTATTGTAAACCGTCTGCGGAGAGCAATGAAGAAATTCTGCAATCTTCATACTGTCATTTATTCCGAGTCTGACAAGCGCATATATCCTCAACTCCGTGTTCAGGAGTTCGCCTTCTTTAAGCATTATCTTTTCTTCGGGACGCAGGAGGGAATTGAAGTCTTTTACAAAATCGGGGTATACGTGTAGGAAAATAGCGTCGAAACTATGATAGAACTCCTTCAACTCACTTTGTACCATCGTAATGTTGGAAGTTAATGATTTGATATCGTCTATTTGACCGGCTTTAAGTTTTCTGCTGATATTCTTCCTGTATTCTTCAAGTTTGGTTATATAATTGGAGCATATTGAGAATACATATCCTATGTATTCTTCTTTTACATAATTGGACTCTAGTAATTGGTTATTGATCACTTTTAGCTTTTCATTTACTTCGCTAAGTTCTCCGTTCACTTCACCCAGCATTCGTTGGGCTTCGGAAAGTTCTTTGACGTGTGAATTAAGCAGTCGGTTACTTTCGTTCAGTTTTTTACGTGAACGGGACAGTTTTCTGAATTGGAAATAAATGAGTAGGATGGAGATGAGTAATACAATGGATAATATACTTGTGGTGTAGAGTGATTTACGCAATTTGCTTTCCTGTATTTTGTTCCTTTCGCGATAGGCCTGCTGTAGTTTATCCATAACGGTCGATATGTTTATTACGCGCACCCTGTTGGGATACAGCAATGCGGCTTTAAAGCAATAACTGATGTAAGTGTAGCCTCTGTCTATGTCTTCACGCAAATAGAGGATATTGGAAAGTTCCTCCAATGAAGCTATATCGCGGTTGCAGATTTTAATATCGGCTATGGCAGAATAAATAAGGTATTTTACGTAATTATCTTCATCGCCTTCATTGTAAAACATGATAGCAAGCATATAAGAATTGATGGCATCCACCCGCGTGGACAATGATGACTTGTCTACTATATTTTTTAATTTTAATTTTATACTGTCTCCCTCTGCAGAACGGGGATATTCTCTATGTAGTGACGCACAAAAACTATAATATGAAGGATGATCGGGAGTTATGTATTTCTTAGCTTCGTGCTTGAATTCCTTCTCAAGATTGTAATAAGAATTTGTCAGTTCCAGGCGATTACCGATGAATTGTACCAAATGGGAGTATAGATAGATTTTTGTATCATAATACTGATACATATTTTCTTTACTTAATGAAGTTATATCTACATTCAATAATTCTTTCTCAGCCTCATTCAGTAGCCCCTGGGCTGCAAGAAGGAAAACTTTATGCAGTATCCACTCCTGTTCTTTGTCCTTTCGGCCTAATGCGTTGGCTATCTCTATATTATTGTTTACATAAACCATAGCCGAGTCCGCATTATAGACAAAATATTCATCATACAGCATTTTGTTAAGCCATAGTTTTTCTTCCGGTTTTAGAGGCATAGACTGTTTCTTACGCAGTTCTTCTATTTTATCTTCTTTCTCTAAAACGTACTTTTCACTGTTTGTCAATACGGAATCCAATCTGGAAAACAATTGTTCCATTTCTTTATTCTTGGAATAAACATTCCCGAAAGTAATAAACAGTAGGAACAATACTGATAATTTTCTGTATATAAAGGGATTCGTCATATTAAATACTTCTTTTTCTGATACTGTGACCAGCTTTCATATCATGTTCTTGAAACCGGTTGTCGATATGCAAATATATATTCTTTTTTGATACTATATGGCAGGTAATAAGACTTTTGTTTCATTGCTTGCGAAATTAATATGTTTTTTTTCTATCTTTGCCGGAGATGGAAAAGTTTGAGTTACATATATTAGGGTGCGGTTCCGCTTTGCCCACTACACGACATTTTGCGACTTCACAAGTCGTCAATTTGCGTGAAAAATTATTTATGATTGATTGTGGGGAAGGGGCTCAGATGCAATTACGTCGTTCCCGGCTTAAATTTTCCCGTTTGAATCATATCTTTATCTCTCATCTGCACGGTGATCATTGCTTTGGACTCTTGGGGCTAATCTCTACATTCGGATTATTGGGGAGGACGGCTGATTTACATATTCATTCTCCTAAGGGGCTGGAAGAATTATTCGCGCCGATGCTAGCTTTTTTTTGTAAGACACTGACCTATAAAGTGTTTTTTCACGAATTTGAGACGAAAGAACCGACACAGATTTATGATGACCGTTCGGCGACTGTAACTACGATCCCTCTTAAACATCGAATTCCCTGTTGCGGATTCCTGTTTGAGGAGAAGCAACGTCCGAATCATATCATCAGAGAAATGGTGGATTTTTATAAAGTTCCGGTTTACGAACTGAACCGTATTAAGAACGGAGCGGATTTTGTTACTCCCGAAGGAGAAGTTATTCCCAATCAGCGTTTGACCCGTCCTTCGACCCCGGCACGCAAATACGCTTATTGCTCCGATACAATTTTTCGTCCGTCTATAGTGAAACAAATCAACAATGTGGATTTGCTGTTCCATGAAGCTACTTTTGCACAAGCGGAACAGGCACGGGCAAAAGAAACTTATCACACGACAGCTGCACAAGCTGCACAAATCGCTTTGGATGCAAAGGTAAAACAATTGGTTATCGGGCATTTCTCAGCCCGATATGAAGATGAAGCTGTTTTACTTAATGAAGCGTCCGCCATTTTTCCGCAGACAATTTTAGCGAAAGAAAATCTATGTATTGACGTTGACGGAGGAACTGTATATGAAAAATAGTCGGTTGTTTTGGGGAGTAATAGTATGTATAATTTGCTTGGCTGCTTGTAAAAAGGAGAAACCTTTGTCTCCGATACCGGATTCTTTGGCAGGTTTCAAAGAACTGTTTAATCCTGCCTATCAGATCAGTGCGGATAGTATTCGGCAGCTCATTCATGCCTGTTTGGAAAAAAATAAACTGGCTACAGCTTGGGATTCTGCGTTAGTCTCTCATTATCAGGAGGAAGGTGATTTCTTATGGTTGAATGATTCATTGGTCTCCGATAAACCGACTGTGCAGGCAGCGGACTCAATGTTGTACTGGTTAGAGAATATATTGCGGCATGGGATTAATCCGAGACTTTATCCTGTAGATAGTATTCGTAATGGGTTGCAGCAGATACGTACATTACAATTGCAAGATGGAAAAACGATGAATTCCCTGTTGGCGGATTTAGAATATCAGTTGACAGCTGCCTATCTTTCGTATGTGTGCCGGTTAAAGTTTGGCTTTCTACCTCCGGAGCGCAGATGGAATGATTCGATAGACCGTATTTCTCTGAAGCGTTGTGATATGGAATTTGCATTGTCGGCTCTTGATTCTTTGCGTGCCAATCCCACTGCCGCCTTTCATTGGGCGCAACCCTCTTCCCGTCTTTATAAGAAAATGCAGGAAGAATTGGTGCGCGTGAATGGTTGGGGAAAGACGGATACTACGGATTATTACTGGGATCGTTTATTGCTGAATCTGGAACGGGCGCGTTGGCAGTATGCTCTGGATAAAGGGAAGAAATATGTGGTGGCAAATGTGGCGGCATTCATGCTGCAAGCCGTCAACGAGGAAACAGACTCTATTCTGGAAATGCGCATTTGTGTGGGAAGTGTGAGGAATAAAACACCTTTGTTGTCCAGCAGAATCTATTATATGGAGCTGAATCCGTATTGGAATGTTCCTCAAAGTATTATCCGGAAAGAGATTATTCCTACTTATCGCAGGGATACGACTTACTTTACCCGTAACCGCATGAAGGTGTATGATAAGAATGGTACACAAGTCGATCCTCATAGTATCAAATGGGCGAGGTATGCGGGCAAGGGAGTACCTTATACTGTGAAACAGGATAATAAGACGGGAAATTCGTTGGGGCGTATCATCTTCCGTTTCCCAAATCCTTATTCCGTTTATTTGCACGATACTCCTTCCCGTTGGGCTTTCACGCGAAAGAACCGGGCGGTGAGCCATGGTTGTGTACGTCTTCAGAAAGCACTCGATTTTGCTTTCTTCTTATTAGAAGAACCGGATGAATTACTGGAAGACCGCATCCGCATTGCAATGGACCTCAAGCCGATAAGCGAGGAAGGAAAGAAGCTTCCTATCAGTGCGGCTTATCGTGAATTGAAACATTATAGTTTGGAGAAATATGTGCCTTTGTTTATAGATTATCAGACTGTTTATCTGTCTGCCGATAATAATTTGATGTATTGTGATGACATTTATAAGTATGATCCGTCTTTACTAAAGGCAATGACCGATCTGGATTTGAAACCATAAATAAACATAGAGATACAAGAGATTATGACCCCTTATAACGAGCGCGAAGTTCTGAAGCTCCTCCAGGAGGAGAGTACGCAGCGACAAGGATTTGAAATGATTGTGGCGCAGTATAGCGAACAATTGTATTGGCAGATCCGTCGGTTGGTGCTGTCGCATGAGGATGCGAACGATCTCCTGCAAAATACTTTTATCAAGGCATGGACGAATATTGATTATTTCCGTGCTGAGGCGAAATTGTCTACCTGGCTCTATCGTATTGCGTTGAATGAATGCCTTACTTTCTTGAATAGACAACGTGCTGTCACTACCTTGGCCATTGATGATCTGGAAGCAGCGGTTGTGCAGAAACTGGAAAGCGACCCGTACTTTTCGGGTGATGAGGCGCAGTTGTGTTTGCAAAAGGCATTAATGACTTTACCGGAGAAACAGCGCATGGTGTTCAATCTGAAATACTATCAAGAAATGAAATATGAAGAAATGTCTGAAATCTTCGGTACCTCAGTCGGTGCTTTGAAAACGTCTTATCATCATGCAGTGAAGAAAATAGAGAAGTTTTTAGAAGACATTGATTAAACCTTTGGACTCGGACTATGTCTAAATCAAAGAGAGGAGAAAAACGAATGAAAGAAGAAGATATCCTATTGAAGAAACTTGGTAAGGAAGATTCCTTCAAAGTTCCTGATGATTACTTTGAGAACCTGACTTCAGAAGTGATGAATAAACTTCCTGAAAAAGAGAAAGTGGTTTTCAAGGAAGAACCTGTCAGTACATGGACAAGACTGAAACCATTGCTCTATATGGCAGCTATGTTTGTGGGGGCTGCCTTGATTGTACGGGTGGCGTCGTCAGATCACAAGCCTGCTGCGGTCGATGAAGTGGCGGTGACGGAGGTGGATACTGAAGTTGTATCGGACGAAATGCTGGATGTGGCACTGGACCGCGCTATGCTGGATGATTATTCGTTATATGTTTATTTGAGTGA
>ERZ791571.871-NODE-871-length-17138-cov-3.060938_pt1 | contig 17138 bp, 8 predicted proteins | sample MGYA00509972_ERZ791571 | MGnify/ENA primary metagenome ERZ791571 (study PRJEB30046, sample SAMN00791936) | human gut metagenome | study: EMG produced TPA metagenomics assembly of the A metagenome-wide association study of gut microbiota in type 2... | reverse complement strand
GGGCACCCCTTCGTCATCCAGTGTCACCTGCACCGTACCGGTAGGGTAATCCAACCGCTCGATCTGAGTTTTGAGTTGCTTTTCTTTGAATACTTTCATGATTTCATCTCCCAGTTCGTCATTGCCCACCGCACTTACTACACGGCTGTCGAAACCAAACTGTGAAACATGATAAGCGAAATTAGCCGGAGCACCGCCTATCTTCTTTCCTTCGGGCAATACATCCCATAATGCTTCGCCCATTCCTACAATTATATTATTCATGATCTACGGATTTAATTGTTTTCCAAATATAAAATTATTTTTTGATACGGAAGGTATAGAACAGCAAGTAAAGTACACCGACTGTCATCACAGCAATCGCACCATTCTGCCCCATAGAAGTATCCGAAGCAACTCCCATAGCCAACGGGAAAACGGTTCCTCCGAAGAGTCCCATAATCATCAGACCGGAAACTTCGTTTTTCTTTCCCGGCAGATAAAGCAATGCCTGCGAGAAAATAACAGAGAACACATTCGAGTTACCAAAACCGATCAGAGCGATACAAGCGTAAATCACCACCTTATCATGGAAGATGAACAACCCTACCATAGCAGCCAGCATCATAACAACACTGATACCGAAGAAAGATTTCGGAGACATCTGACGCAGGATGAATGATCCCAGAAAACAGCCTGCCGTACGGAAGATAAAATAGAGGCTGGTTGCAAAAGCAGCATCATCCAGTGTCATGCCGATGCGTTCCATCAGAATCTTAGGTGCAGTAGTGTTTGTACCGACGTCGATACCTACGTGACACATGATTCCGATAAAGCAAAGCAGGATAAACGGTTTGCCGAGCAATGCCAGGCACTGTCCGAAAGTGGAAGGTTTGCCTTCTTCCTTCTCTTCTTCAATCTGTGTCGCGTTGAGCAACAGAATGGCAAGGATGGCTATTACCATATAAATAGGGAATAATACACGCCATCCCAGATCGAAAGAAGGAATCGCCTGCGTTGCCCCCCACATGGCAATGTACGGTGCTAGGAAAGAAGCGATCGCTTTCACGAATTGTCCGAAGGTGAGGCTGCTTGCCAGACGGTCACCACGAACGATGTTGGAAAGAAGCGGGTTCAGTGAAGTCTGCATCAGTGCGTTTCCAATACCTAACAGGGAAAAAGAAATCAGCATCAGTGCGTAACTATCCCCGAAGACAGGCAACAGTAAAGAAGCAAAAGTCACGATCAAACTGAGTAACACGGTTTTCTTCTGACCGATACGGCTCATCAGCATACCTGTCGGTACGGAGAAAATCAGAAACCAGAAGAACACCAATGAAGGGAATATGTTTGCTTGTGAGTCTGTCAGACCCAGGTCTGCTTTTACATAATTGGAGGCAATGCCCACCAGATCAACGAATCCCATGGCGAAGAAACAAAGCATCACCGGGACTAGCTTGGAGAGAGAAGTGTTTTTAGTATTTTCCATTGTTTTATCTATTATAATTTCGTATATTAGCACAGTAATTATTTTCCTTTCCTATTGATCCTTTTTCTTTTAGCCTCCTATTTTCTTTGCTTATCACGGCTGTGAACAGACCGTATCACAAGGGTGATAAGACCTTATCACAGTAATGAACAGATCGTATCACGTAGGTGAAACGCTATCTATCTCCCATACATAAGGAGAACATAAAGGCATGTTAACGCAAGGATAAAGGTATGTTAGCATGAATTAAAAAGAGCGCAGGGAGAAGAAAGTCGTTTTTTATTTCTTCAGTTTGTAAACCACGAATGAATCTACTTTATAGGCACCGCCTTTGCTGTAGAAGCTGATATGATTATAAGGTTCCGAAGGGAATACCTGATTGGTCATAGCGAAGCGTCCACCGTCACCGAAAGCCTCTACACTTGATCTGTCTACAAACAGGCGAAGTTTCATTTCATCCTTATCCCCTTCAATCGCAGTCCAAGTCAGCATCGGGAAGTTTTCGTTGAAACTTACCTCGCCACTCTTGCGACGGTCCATCGAGAATTTCTTCTCTTTCATGTCGTACTGCATGTCTACTTCTTCGCCCTTGTCATTGTAGAGACGGAAACCGATGATTTCTGCCTGCTGATTCTTGAGGGACAGTTCTATTTCGTAAGCACCTTCATTGTTCGGAATCAAATCTTTCACGATACGTGTTCCGTTAACCTTGAATGAGCGCTTTTTGGAAACACCACGCAGTTTCAGTAATTCGGGAGAAGGAGCGGATTGAAGATAAATCCCACCGTCGATGGCAAAGAGACTCAAATCACGAGGGATGGAGTTCGGACTACGGTATTGAGAAGTTGGCACGTCATTTGCATATTGCCAGTTGCTCATCCATGCAATGGCGATACGGCGGTTGTCGGGGGCATCGCTCCAAGTAACTGTAGCATAATGGTCTTTTCCCCAGTCCATCCATTTTGTGATATTCGGCTGATTGTCACAACTAAATTTCTTGCCGTCGAAGCTACCGATAAAGTATTGAGTAGCACTTCCTCCAAAGGGCCCTCCGGGATTCAGATTGCAAAGCAATACCCATTTCTTTTCATTCGTTCCTTCTACGGGGAGTTCAAACAAATCGGGACACTCCCAGACACCTCCATGAGCACCGTATCCTTCCCCAAAACTGCTTTCATAAGTCCATTCTTTTAAGTTGGAAGAAGAGAAGATTTGCATTTCCTGTCCCACGGCAAGCAGCATCACCCAACGCTGTGTTCCTTCATACCAAAAAACTTTCGGGTCGCGGAAGTCATTGGCTTCGGACACCAGTACAGGATTATTTTCGTATTTGATGAAGCTGCGTCCGTTGTCAGTACTATAAGCAATGCTTTGTACTTGACGATCACTGCTTTGGGTATAGATAGCGATGATGGCACCTGCACCGAAACCTGCCGTATTATGGTGATCTACCACAGACGATCCGCTAAAAATAGTACCCAGCGCATCGGGTGCTATGGCTACCGGACGATGTTCCCAGTTGATAAGGTCTTTGCTGATAGCATGTCCCCAACTCATATTTCCCCATTTGGAACCGTATGGGTTGTATTGATAGAACAGATGATATTCTCCATCTTTGTAAACCATTCCATTGGGGTCGTTCATCCATCCGTAAAGCGGAGAAAAATGATAAGACGGACGAAACTTCTCACGATTACTTGTGTCGTAGGTGTCGGACAACTGCATCTCCTTGCAACAAAGTACATTTTCGGGAGAAAGATTTACATGAATAGGATCATTTGTATTCAATCTGAATTTCAGAATGATTGTTTTGCCCGAGAAGTCTGAAATGTCTACGGGGACAAAGTAATCGACTTTATGAAGCGCAAGGCGCACATCGAGATTTTTCACCTCTTTGTTATTAACGATCATGTTGATGTGCACATCGGGAGAAGCATCTTCGACAGGCAAAAGCAAATACTTCTGATCAGTATTAATACGCACGAGGCAATGTCCTTCTCCCAAATTACTGATTGATAAAGGAGAATCTGCCGCTTTAAGTGAAACAGAGATAGTCATAAGAAAACAACAAATCAGAGTAGCCTGAAGTTGTTTGAAGAAAAGCAATACATTCATGTTTTATGGTATTAAAAGCAATAATTGTTCTGATGCAAAGATAGGCGCCCAGGAATGAAACGCCTATCAAATATGTTTCAAATGCTATAATAGATGTTACTTCTACAATAATCCTTCCGATTAATAATTCCTGTTTTGAGTATATAATCCGGGGATATAATACAATTGATTGTAAGGAATGGGGAAGAATTCATTCTTATCAGCCTCGTAGTGCGCATCTTTATAGTATTGTGCGTATGTCTGACCATCGTACACATTGTTTTGTTCGCTTGCGAAAAAAGCGTTTAAGGTTGTCGAAGCAATACCCCAACGACGCAAGTCGAAGTAACGTCCGTTTTCCATAGCCATTTCCAGACGGCGTTCCCATCGCAAGCATTTGCGTGCAGTTTCCTTATCCTGAAAATAAGACTCCGGATATAGGGCGATCTCACACTGTTCTTTGGCATAAGAGATGTGTTTATCGATGGAATTGGCTGCACGCTGACGAATATCATTGATGATGGTGCGGGCTTTACCTAGTTCACCCAGTTCGATGAATGCTTCTGCACGCATCAACATCACATCGGTAAATCTGAATACATAATCGTTCATAGCGAAAGCTTGCCATGAGCCATTGTATGTTTCTCCTTTGGAACGTTGCGGTACTTCTTTCAAAGAGGTGTAATATCCATACGTGTTTGGTGTACGGGAGTTGTTTTTGGTCATCGTATATTCAGCTTCATATTTATACGGATAGGTAGGCATGCCAACAGTATGAAACAATCTCGGGTCCCACTTCTGCTCATTTACTTCTCCATTAATCGGATAGCTGATTTCATTATTATAATCATCAAACATAGGCAGGCCATTTTTAGTTTTGAAAGCATTTACCAGATTTTGCGACGGCTTATGAAAATCCCATCCGCAAGACCACATTCCCCAGCATCCGTTCAGCATATTCGACCAGTTGGCACGTCCGAAACTAGTATTATCATCTTTATAGTCAGAGCATTGTACGGCAAATACAGACTCTTTACTGTTCTTGTAATCGGGCAGGAAGATATCACCGAAATCTTCCAAATAGTCATAATCAGAGTTTGCAACCTCATCTGTATAGATGACTACCTTCCGCATATATTCTTCATTTATATGATTTACACCCGTAGTGGCTTCATAGCCATCTCCCCATGCCAAACCCAAATAACATTTGGCCAAATAAGCGGCAGCGGCAATCTTATTGACACGCCCTCCATCCGATTGTTTTTCGGGCAACACGTTGTAAGCTGTTTCAAAATCGGCAATTACTTTACCAAACAACCCTTCATAAGAAAACTCGTCATTAGGGATTTGCTCGATACTGTTGTTTAAATAGGCCACCTCGTCAATCCAAGGCACCTGACGAAATACTGTCAATAGCTTATAATAGAAATGTGCACGAAGAAATTTAACTTCTGCTATGCGTTGCTCGCTGATATCCGATCCTAGTTTGGCAACTCCATTTCTCTCCAAAGACACCAGTGCGCGGTTGCAACGAGACACGGCACAATAGAGTCGATACCATAGTTCATCCATTTCACCCGGAGTGGTAGCGGTCAGAGTAGACCATATTTCAAAAGGGTGATATCCTGTATCGGTTGTTCCCGAACCGCCTTTCAAGCAGTCATCTGAAGTAATATCTCCATAAGGAAACAAGTTGAACGGATATGAGAACCAACAATCGCCTAACATTGCATAAGCGGCATTTACCATCTTCTCAGGTTCGGAGAAAGCTTTGTCTTCGTCTATCACTGCTGTCGGGTTATAATCCAGAAAGTCGTTGCAGTTTGTTAAGGTTAAGCCCATCAGGCAGGCTACCATCAATTTATATATCTTTTTCATTATTATTTCTTTTTGAAAATTAAAAACCTAGTTGTAAGCCGAATGATACAGAAGTAGCCAACGGATAGTTCCAATCGGAGTTCTCTGGGTCCGAGCAAGTCAGACTCTTACTCTTGACAGTCAACAAGTTTTGTCCTGACAAATAAATACGTGCACTACCCATTTTGAATTTAGAAAGAAAGGATACAGGCAAGTTATATCCCAGTTGTAGATTACGCAGTTTCAAATAAGAGCCATTCTCAACAAAATAAGAGGAAGCACGACCTTCGTCGGCAGTATTATTGGTAGTCAAAGCGGGGATGGTGGAATTTGTATTGGCTGTGGTCCATGCACCCAGCAAACGATTTCCTTTGTTTGAGCCTGCATCAGTAATACTCCAAAAGTCGGTCTGGAACTTCTGATTGTTATACACATCCTTATCATATACTCCTTGCCAGAACATACTGAAATCAAATCCTTTATAATTCAGAGCGATATTAATGCCATAAGAGAATGCGGGAACCGGATTGTAAATCCAATCTTGATCGTCGGCTGTAATACCAGCCTTGCCGTCTAAGTCTGCATACTTCAGTCCGCCTACACGTGCATTCGGCTGACCGGAAGCATCAACCTCTGCTTGATTCTGGAAAATTCCTTCTACTACATATCCTACAATAGAACCGTAAGGTTTACCTGACTCTACTAGGTTTTGTGTTGTAGTATGTGCGTAAGATCCTGTAGATGTTTCCGGAAGATAAGTTACCTTATTGCGGAAGAAGTCTAAGTTACCACTAATGTCAAGTCCCAGCCCGGAAGCCAAAGTCTTGCGATATCCTAAAGCAAACTCCATACCCCAATTGCGCAATGAAGGTCCATTGGCCCATGATGCACCTCCTTCACCTAAGGCACCCAGATAGGCGGGATTGATCAACATATCGTCTACATCTTTTACATAGCCGTCTATTGAACCATACAGGCTGCCTTTGAAAAGAGTGAAATCTGTACCGATATTGAATTGTTCGGCCGATTCCCACTTCAAATTAGGATTGGCAAGTTGAGTGGCACGGTATCCTGATGGGAAGGTTCCCGAATATTGCAAAAACAAGTCATATGCGGTAGATGTAACGCGATCTAATCCATAATCGGCTACGTACAAACCAAACTGTGCATTATTATCGATAGCCTGATTACCAGTCTGTCCCCAAGAAGCACGGATTTTCCAATCATCCATCCAGTCTTTCTGCAACAACTTTGATAAACGCACTCCTAAAGTAGCGGCCGGGAAAGTACCCCAACGATTATCTTTACCAAAGCGGGAAGAACCGTCTCGGCGAATGGTAAAAGAGGCAAGAATAAAATCATCAAAGTTATAATCCACTTTACCGAAGAATGAAGCCAATCGATATCCTACCTTTGCTCCGGAGTTTCTCATCGTACCCGTTGCTGCATTCGGCCACATATAATCTTTATCTTCCAACGTATATTCTTCTGAATATGCTGAAAAGTCAATAACGGATTGCTTTGACATTTCTGTACCTAGCAACACTGTGAAGTCATGTTTGTCTGCCAATCGGAAGTTATAGTTGGCCGTGTTAGACCATGTCCAGTTTGTTTCATTATTATGAGAGAGCGTAGTCTTAGCAATGTCATTATTGACAATGTCAGAATGGAACGTTTTCGTCATGGCATTAATGAAAGAAGAATAATGGTCGATACCGAAGTTAGAACGGATTACCAAGCCTTTCACAGGTTTTAGTTCCACATAACCGTTACCAAACAGACGCCAATAATCCAAATGGTTATCACGATTGTCATACAACTCACGCAACGGATTCTGACGGTCGCTCATTCCACCTACGGGACCGGCAAAGGTCACTCCGTCTTCTTCATATACCGGCACAGTAGGAGCCATCTTCAATGCATTTTCCATCGGAGCACAATCAACTTGGCTGGTATATGTCACTGTGAAGTTTTCACCGACAGTGATATACTTATTTACATTGTATGAAGAGTTCATACGAGCAGAGATGTTTTCGAAATCAGTGTATTTCAATATACCACTGTTCTTCTTGTATCCCAGCGAGAACATGGTAGAATGTTTTTCATTGGCATGAGAGAGAGACAGGTCATAATTCTGTGAAAATCCTGTGCGGGAGATTTCGTCCAACCAGTCGGTATCAGAAAATCTCATCGTTTTATCCTTATTGATGTATCCATCATACAAACCGTTTACCGTATAATCTACATAATTTCCAGTTATCGGATTCCATACTGTAATAGGAGTACCTGTAGCAGCATTCAAGTTCAATCCGTAGTTACTGGCATAGGCTACAGGGTCCATTCCGTCATTCAAAGCGGCCTGGGCCATAGCTGTGGCATAGTCCGATGTGTTAGAGAGTTTCATCAAAGACTGAGGCGTATAGAATTGTGCGGTCAGATTGGCAGAGAAATCCACCTTCACCTTATCGGCCTTCTTGCCTTTCTTCGTGGTAATGATGATAACACCGTTGGATGCACGCGAACCATAGATAGAAGCAGAGGCGGCATCCTTCAATACCTGCATACTTTCAATATCATTTGTGTTAAGAGAGTTCAAAGCGCGGGTGGTAGGTACGCCGTCTACTACATACAACGGATCTTGCGATGAGTTGAAAGAACCGATACCACGAATGCGGACTGTACCCGTGCCACTGGGTGAACCGTTAGCGGTAATTGTCATGCCCGGCACTTTGCCCTGCAAACTTTTCATAGGGTCGGCATCCGTAGCCGTTTTCAAGGTTTTAGTAGAAACAACAGCTACCGAGCCCGTCAGGTCGGCTTTCTTTTGAGTTGAATAACCGGTAACTACTACTTCATCCAACATTTCAGAGTCTTCCTCTAAAGTGACATTTAATAAAGCTTTCGCTCCTACTTTAATCGTTTTAAAACCGATATACGAGATAGTTAGTTCCGAACCTTTCTTTACTGTTAATGTAAAGTTACCGTCGAAGTCGGTAATAGTTCCGTTGGTAGTAGCAGTTGTTTCAATGACAGAGGCACCGATAATTGGTTCACCGTCGGTTTTAGAAATTACGTTTCCCTTCACCGTAATGTTTTGCCCCCACAGGGCCGACATGAAAGCAAACAGGAAACAAACGCTGCAAAGAAGTTTTTTGTTCTTCATGACACTAGGCATTAGTTTAATGTTATTAATTTAAAAGTACGAATTTTCTCTTTTCGATGATGCAAATTACGGTTGATTTAAGTCAACCGACTGAAAAAAATGTTTCAAATGCTGTAAGAAATGTTGCATAGAACGCTATTTTATAGGGTTTTATAAGAATAATTCTCCATCATAAGAAAGTCGGGATTATATTCTCTCTCAATCATAGAAAATACTACCTTTGTATAGTAATTTAAGTCCTTGTAAAAAGGGATATTATTCATATAACAAGCATATAATCACTCAAAGTAACCAACAAAAAACTGAATGATATGAAAACAATCTCCAACGAACAACTTACTATTCAGGTATCTCCGCATGGAGCCGAACTTTGCAGTATCTTCGCCAATGGGAAAGAGTATCTGTGGCAAGCCGACCCTGCTTTTTGGAAGCGCCACTCTCCCGTACTTTTCCCGATTGTAGGAAGTGTGTGGGAAAACCAGTATCGTAATGAAGGTATTGCTTATACATTGAGTCAACACGGCTTTGCCCGTGATATGGAATTTACTCTTGTTTCCGAGAAAGAAGACGAAGTACGATACCGCCTTGTCAGTAATGAAGAGACATTACAGCAATATCCTTTCCCGTTTTGTCTGGAAATAGGTTATCGTATTCAGGGTAAGCAGATCGAGGTTATATGGGAAGTTAAGAATACCGGAGAAAAAGAAATGTATTTTCAAATCGGTGCGCATCCTGCATTTTATTGGCCGGATTTTAATGCAGATACACAGAATCGTGGTTTCTTCGGTTTTGACAAGGAAGAAGGATTGAAGTATATCCTCATCTCAGAGAAAGGATGTGCAGACCCTTCCACCGAATATCCTCTGGAACTAACAGACGGGTTATTGCCATTGGATACACATACTTTCGATAAAGATGCTTTGATAATAGAGAATGAGCAAATCCATAAAGTGACTCTTTATACCAAGGAAAAGAAAGCTTATTTAAGCCTGCACTTTCATGCTCCCGTAGTCGGTTTATGGTCTCCGCCTGTAAAGAATGCCCCTTTTGTCTGCATTGAACCGTGGTACGGCCGCTGCGACCGCGCACATTACACAGGCGAATACAAAGACAAAGACTGGATGCAACACCTGCAACCGGAAGAAACTTTCAGAGGAGGGTATACGATTGAGATCGATGAATAAGTAATGACAGCCTATTCTGCGAATAGACTGAAGAAACACAGAACAGCTGCCGGACCTCACGGACGGCAGCTGCCAAACACCTAATCTACAAAACCTAACTTAAAAACTAACTCATAAATCCAATCTATGAAATACTGATTATACAAGTGATAAACAATTGATTATATCCTTGATAAATACCTATTGAAAAATAAATCCATCCTTTTATAAACCTAATCTATACACACTAAATGAATCGACTGCGAATGTACCGCCCTTACTGTAAAAACACATACGATTGTATGGCTCTGTAGGGAAAATCAGATTAGTCATCGCTATCTTCCCGCCGTCCAGAAATATTTCTACCGAACACTTATCAACAAAAACATCCAGTTTGTATTCATTTTCCTTTTGGATAGGTGCCCATGTAGCCAATGCGAAATCATCTATATAATTGATAGAAGTCGTCTTCCGTCGGTCGTGCACCTCGATCTCGTGCGGCGAGCTGTTCTTCCCGAAATCTACGATGCCGCTTTTCGTACGGTCCATCACCAGTTTCTTTTCCGGAAGATTAAGGTAAATATCCACTTTCTCTCCCTTGTCATTGAAAAGACTGAATCCCATAATTTCCGCCTTTCCAGCTTTGATGTTCAGAGAAAGCTCATAAGCTCCTTCATTAGCAGTCAATAAAGATTCGATGTGATAATTCTTATCTACCGTGAAAGACGGAACATCCTTGCTTTCTTTTCGTAAGTTCTTAGTTTCCGCTACCGGTGCGGCGGAAAGATAAATATCATTATCCTGTGTATAGAGTCCCAATTCACGGGGCAGCGCATTGGCACTACGGAACTGCCGGGTCGGAACGATATTGCAATACTGCCAGTTGCTCATCCAAGGCACTGCCACCACACGGTCTCCCGTATTTGAGAAACAGACAGTAGCATAGTGATCTTTCCCCCAGTCCAGCCATTTTGTGACATTCGGCTGATTGTCACAAATAAATTTTGTGCCGTCAAAGTCACCGATAAAATATTCAGTAGCGCTCCCTCCGAAGTAACATCCCGGATTTACATTGACAATCAATGCCCATTTCTTATGGTTGATATCGCCGTCTACAGGAAGTTCCACCATATCCGGACATTCAAACTGACAGGGTTGCACACCGTATCCTTCGCCAAAGCTACTCAGGTAGTTCCAGTCTTTCAGATTATGGGAGTCATAGAAACGCATTTCCTTATCGGCAGAGACAATCATCACCCATTTACTCTCCGGTGCATACCAGAAGACTTTCGGGTCACGGAAATCTTTCAGACCATCGGAAGGACGCAGGACAGGATTCTTTTCGTATTTAGTAAATGTCCGTCCGTTGTCTTTGCTATAAGCCAGACACTGAATCTGTCCGTTCTTATCGCTGGCAGAAGTATAGTAAGCGAGGATGGAACCTGCTCCGTAGCCCGCCACATTCTCCTGATCGACAATAGAACTGCCGGAAAAGATATGCCCTAATGTATCACGAGCAATGGCAGGCGCCAGATGTTCCCAATGCATCAGGTCCTTGCTGACTGAATGTCCCCAATGCATATTTCCCCATTTGGAGCCATAAGGGTTATGCTGATAATACAAATGATACTCTCCATCTTTATATACCAATCCGTTTGCATCATTCATCCAGCCATAAAGGGGAGCATGATGGTAGACAGGACGGAATTTATCCGTATTGGCAGTATCAAACGTATCGGATAATCTGATTTCTTCCCAGCAGAGGGCGTCTTTCGATTTCCTTTGAATGCGCAAAGTGGCTGCCTTTGTATCAGCCGGCAAGGCAAAGGGAACAAAATAATCGACCTTTGTCTGTGCCAGACGGATATCCATATCGGTATCCGTTGCATTCCCCGTATCGAGCCGCACCTGACTTTCATCGGCTTCTTCCTCGATGGGGAGTAATATATAATGGGTAGGATGAACGATGTGGACAATTGTCAGGCTATCACCTTTCTGTTCAAGGGTGAATGTGCTTCCGGTTGACTGGCAACAGGTCAGTCCAAAGGAAACAGCCAGTGCGAGTGTGGCACCTTTACATTGTTTTATCCAAGGAGTTGTTTTCATGGTAACAGGATATTCAGAGTTATACGAGTGTTAGTCAAAAATAGACGAAGGCAAAGATAGGGGCTATCTTCACCTTCGTCTATAAACTTTGTTTCAAAGAGTAACACTTTTGATACATCATTGAAAAAAGGGAGCTACAGGCATATAGAAAAGCAGAAGTAACAGGCGAAAAGAGAAATGGGGCACGTCAATGCCGGAGTCGAACCGGATAGTCTTGCTGATTTTACAACTTCACTATTCCTCCCCTAAAATGAGACGAAGTAACTCTTCTCTACGACATTCTGCTTATGTCAAAGTAAAAACAAGGTAACAAACGAAAAGAGACTATAACCTGCTCTATCCAACTGAGCTATGCTTTTCCTCAAAGAATAAGGAGAGCAGCGGGAGTCGAACCCGCGACCTATGGTCGTCCCAAACGAAGTAACTCTTCTCTACGACACTTGTTTCTTTCGTAAACCGGAATCCTGAGAACTCCGGTTATACCACTATCTTTTTTATCTCCTGCAACGCATCATTTCCCTTGTCGATTGCAGACAAAATATCAAATATCTTATCCGACCATCCCGCTATTAAAAATACATCGTCACGAGTGATATCCAGCGGAGTGTTGCCATATCCGCTTAAGTCAAACAGATACAACTTAGCTACCGGACAAATTTTCTTGTACTTCCTCCACAAATCCGTTATCTGCAAGTCACTATGGCTATTCCACAACTGACAGTCAGTGAACATCATTATCTTATCCATCTGCGCCTTTCGGTCTATTAGGTCTTTGATAACCAAATACCCGTTTGTAGAGTATCCCACTTCACCTTCCCTTTTATAGAAAGCATCGACATTGGACAAGATACCCGTATCGGGCAGATTGATAATCTTCCATCTATCGCCAAAGATACCCGTCATCACCTGTTTGCAACGTGACTTCAACAACATTCCCAGCAGCAAACCGATGTCATAGTACAATACTTTACTCTTTGCCGAAACCGGACACTGCATGGAACCGGATACGTCACAGGCTATCAGCACACGGGTAGATTCATCAAATCCGGTAATATTGCGGGCAGACACCTGCACGGCACGTTCCAAAGCCGTCATCAACATCGTAGCATAGAGCGAAGGAGTCTTCGACAACTCACGGTAAGCAGCCAAAAAGCGGAAAGGCAACTGCCTGGAGTTTTCAACCGCCTTTTCGGAAGACAGCCTCTTCCCTACTGTCAGAATATGGTCTGCAGAAACTTCCGCTTCCAGTATATTCCTCAGATTGCGCAGCAAAGCCATGTATCCTAGTTTACCACTGTCTATCAATTCTTCCCATTTGGCACGGAAAGCTTTTCGCCGTTCTTCTTCCGTAGCAAAGGTACACTGACCTAAAGCTGACAATTCTGTCTCCCAAGTATAGGGAACCGGAAGATTATCATTGACTATTCCATTGAAAATTTCCTGTTGCCGTTCATCTTTCGCTTTCGGGTGCACAAGAAACAAGGCATCTTTCAGACAAACTTCTGCCGAACGGTTATACTTGGCAAACTGGTACGCATCGAATGTATTGAATGCATCCTGTAGCCCTGCCTGCAACTGTTTGGAAAGACGGTTCAGTTTCTTTGTCCCCGTCCGCCGGTTTGCCTGCTGATAACAAGCCAGCAGTTCGGTGATTTCATCGGCACGCCGAACGGTACGGGCAGTTACCCGCTTCACCAGATTGTCGCCCTGGTGGATACGCGCCAGTTCTACCGCCATCACCAAAGGGATGGAACGCAGGTTCATCGTTTCCCTTGCGTACGCCGCCAGTTGCGCCACAAACAAAGGTTTACATTTTCCGATGAGCGTACGGACCCTTTCTATTCTCTCTTCCGCCTGCTCATAGAAACTGTTGTTCAATGAAGTAGTTACCACGGATGTGTACAATTCCCATTCGGGTGTCAGCCGGTAAGCCGATGCCAATTCTTTGTTCAGCACTTTATTCATTCCTTTATTTATCCAGTTAAACTTCATCATTTATACTCTTTATTTGTTTTCTTTTGCAAAGATACGGGGGTGGGTGCGCAGCCTTTTTGCGTACCTCAAATTATTTTTCTACTTTTGGAGAAAATCTTTATACTTCCGCCTATGCCGGTCAATAGAAATGCCTTGATTCGTTATAAAACGATTGATAACTGTCTGCGTAATCCTTATCGTCGCTGGACACTGGAAGACTTGGTAGATGCCTGCTCGGATGCCCTTTACGAATATGAAGGAATCGACAAGGGAATCAGCAAACGTGCCGTACAAATGGATATACAGATGATGCGCAGCGAGAAGCTGGGTTATAACGCACCGATTGTAGTATACGAAAACAAATATTACAAGTACGAAGACCCGGAATACAGTATCACACAGACCCCGCTGAACGAACAGGACCTGAAAACGATGTCGGAAGCCGTGGAAGTTCTGCGGCAGTTCAAGGGTTTCTCCTACTTCACGGAGATGAGTGAGATTGTGAACCGGCTGGAAGATCACGTAGCTTCCGCCCGAATGAAGACGACTCCGGTCATCGACTTCGAAAAGAACGAATCTCTGAAAGGGCTGGATTATCTGGATACCATTTACCATGCCATCGTCAACGAACATCCCCTGCAACTTAAATACCGTTCGTTCAAGGCCCGTTCGGCAAACAGCTTCATCTTCTATCCTTATCTATTAAAGGAATATCGCAACCGTTGGTTCGTATTTGGAATCAGAAAAAGCGGACGGATATTGCAGAATCTGGCTCTGGACAGAATCCATTCGTTAGAGGTACTATCGCGGGAACCATTTATAAAGAATACATTCTTCGACCCGAACACATTCTTTGACGACTTGGTAGGGGTGACCAAAAACTCCGGAAGCAAAGCCGAGAAGGTCGGTTTTAAAGTAGCTGCCGCCGAAGTTCCCTACATCCTGACCAAACCGATACACCACAGCCAACGAACCATAGAAACAATGGTAGACGGAAGTGTGATTCTTGAAATAGAGGTAGTCATCAACCATGAACTGGAGCGGGTATTCTTCGGATATGCCAACGGAATACAAGTTCTTTACCCGCAGACACTGGTGGAGCTAATAGAAAAGAAATTAAGGAGGGCGGTAGAACAATACGAAAAGCCCAAGTGAGTTACATTCGGATAAAAAGCAAGTAACCGGACCATTTTCATCCTTTCCGGAGAGAAAAAGACATTTTATGATACAATTAATTCCATTTTAATGAAGAATTAATTTGCTTTATCCTCTCTTTTTAATGGTTCGACCTTTACTTTGCCCTTGATAATACCGAAAAACTCATTAAATTATGAATATGAAGAGAAGTTTAATTTTACTATGCGGTCTGCTGACCGGCTTTACCTTGCAATCTACAAAGGTAAACGCGCAGACACAAACAGTGGCTAATGACCAGAAACTGGTCTATCCCTACACCTTTGCCCCCAGCGAAGGTCTGGTGAACCAAACAGAAAAGGAACATCGACAAGAGATTTGCATCAACGGTTATTGGGATTTCCAGCCTGTCCGCTTGCCGAAAGAATACGTTCAGGGAAAAGGAATCGCTCCCGAACTACCCCTGCCGGAAAACGACAGCGAATGGAGCAAAACACGTATCAAAATCCCTTCACCGTGGAATATCAATGCTTTTGCTTACCGCGACCTGGAAGGTCCCGACCACCGCAACTACCCTTCATACCCCAAAGAATGGGAACAAGTGAAAATGGCATGGATGAAGAAGAATGTCACCATCCCTGCCGACTGGTCGGGGCAACAAATCAAACTTCACTTTGAGGCCGTAGCCGGATATTCCGAAGTCTACGTAAATAAAGAAAAGGTAGGCGAGAACTTCGATTTGTTCTTACCGTTCAGCTTTGACATCACCGATAAAGTGACTGCCGGCGAAAACATAGAGATACTGGTAGGCGTACGAAGCCAGTCGTTATTCGAAAACAATGCGACCATCGGACGCCGCATTGTTCCGGGCGGCTCGATGTGGGGATATCAGATCAACGGTATCTGGCAGGATGTATATCTGTTGGCTTTGCCGAAAATCCATCTGGAAGACGTATACGTAAAACCGCTGGTATCAAAGAATACACTGGAAATAGAAATAACTCTTCAGAACCGGACAGAGAAGAAGACTGATGTACAACTGCAAGGTAATATCCGCGAATGGGTGAACTGCGCAGGCACGGACGTCAACTCCGCTCCCGTTCCGAACTGGACGCTTGGTAATGAAGCATTGAAAGTCGCTCCTACGAAAGTGTCCCTGCCAGCCAAGGCTTCACAGAAAGTGACCTTGCAAGTACCTGTCGGCAAGGATATATTAAAATACTGGACTCCGGAGCATCCCAACCTGTATGCCCTGTTACTTTCCGTCAACAACCAGAAACAGACTGTCGACACCAAATACGAACGTTTCGGCTGGCGTGAATGGACATTGCAAGGTACTACACAATACCTGAACGGCGAACCTTACGCATTGCATGGTGACTCCTGGCATTTTATGGGTATCCCGCAGATGACCCGCCGTTATGCGTGGGCCTGGTTCACCGCCATTAAAGGGATGAATGCCAACGCAGTCCGTCCGCACGCGCAAGTCTATCCCCGCTTCTACCTCGACATGGCCGATGAAATGGGTATCTGCGTACTGAACGAAACAGCCAACTGGGCCAGCGACGGTGGTCCGAAACTGGACTCCGACCTCTTCTGGGAGGCATCTAAAGAACATCTGAAACGTTTTGTCCTGCGCGACAGAAATCACGCGTCCGTTTTCGGCTGGAGTATCAGCAACGAAAACAAACCCGTTATCCTGCACGTTTACAATCGCCCCGAACTGATGCCGGTACAAAAGAAGGCATGGGAAGAATGGCGTGACATTGTACATCAGTACGACCCTACCCGCCCGTGGATTTCAGCAGACGGCGAAGATGACGGTGACGGTATATTGCCTGTGACTGTAGGCCACTACGGAGACATCAACTCCATGAAACGCTGGATTGAAATCGGAAAACCTTGGGGAATCGGTGAACACAGTATGGCTTATTACGGCACCCCGGAACAGGTTGCCAAATATAACGGAGAACGCGCTTACGAATCACAGGAAGGCCGCATGGAAGGGCTGGCTAACGAATGTTACAACCTCATCGCCAACCAAAGACAGATGGGAGCCTCTTACAGCACAGTCTTCAATATGGCATGGTATGCCTTGAAACCGCTTCCACTCGGCAAGAAAGACAAAAGCAAAGCTCCCACCGTTGAAGCTGACGGAGTCTTCTTCGGTGATTACAAA
>ERZ791571.867-NODE-867-length-17302-cov-2.873079_pt1 | contig 17302 bp, 9 predicted proteins | sample MGYA00509972_ERZ791571 | MGnify/ENA primary metagenome ERZ791571 (study PRJEB30046, sample SAMN00791936) | human gut metagenome | study: EMG produced TPA metagenomics assembly of the A metagenome-wide association study of gut microbiota in type 2... | reverse complement strand
CTTGAAGAGCGCAGTTGCTAAAGATTCTTCATTGGCTAAGAAAGCAGCTACAGACTTGGAATTTGCAAAATACTTCACAAATGCAGATTTCATGAACATCGTTAAATAATAGAATTACCACTCTATTTTAAATATTAAGAATTGCCTGTCATTACAAATGACGGGCAATTCTTTTTTTTTATCTGCAAAAAACCGTACTTTCGCAGAAAAGAAATAAAAGCAATGAAAAAGAGTAGCATTTTAATCCTCATAGCCATCTGTCTATTCGGTTGCAGCAAGTCTTCTAAGGAAGTAAACATAACCGGAGAAATCGAAGGATTGGGAACAGATACACTTTATCTATACGGTATGGACGAATTGCACGACCAAATAGATACTATTTTCACCAAAGACGACAAGTTCTCTTATTCAACCCCAATAGACACTATTACCTCCGCTTTTCTGCTCATTAAAAATCAGATAGAATACCCTATTTTCCTTGATAAAGGGAATAAAATCAAAATAAAGGGAGATACCGGCAATTTGAAAGTCCTAACCATCGACGGCAATATATACAATGAAGAGTTTACAGCCTTCCAAAAAGAACTGAACGGCTTAAACAGCCCGTCCGAAAAGGATTTAGAACAAAAAGCAGAAGAATTCATACAGCAACATCATTCATCTTTCGTAAGCCTCTATCTACTAGATAAATATTTTGTCCAAAAAGAATCTCCGGACTTCAATAAGATAAAAAAACTAATTGAAGTCATGACAGGAATATTGCAAGATAAATTATATATTGAGAAGTTGAACGAAACCATATCCCAAGCCGAAAAAACCGAAATAGGGAAATATGCCCCCTTCTTTAGTTTGCCTAATACCAAAGGAGAAAAAATTACCCGCACATCAGAAGACTTCAAAAAGAAAAACCTTTTAATCAACTTCTGGGCTTCTTGGGGAGATAGTATTTCCAACCGTCGCAACAACAATGAACTAAAGGAACTTTATAAGAAGTACAAAAAGAGTAAATATATAGGTATGCTCGGTATCTCTTTCGACGTGGACAAGAAAGAATGGAAAGACGCAATAAAACGTGACACGTTGGATTGGGAGCAAGTCTGTGATTTCAGCGGACTTAATTCAGAGATTGCCAAACAATATACCATCAAGCAAATTCCCGCAAACATTCTTCTGTCGGCAGACGGAAAAATCCTGGCTAAAAATCTCAGTGGAGAAGATTTGAAGAAGAAAATCGAAGAAGTCGTTTCCGCAGCAGAAGAGAAAGATAAAAAAGACAACAAAAAGAAAAAATAATCAGTAACCAAACGTGTTAATCAAAGTATTCGGAGCGGCTGTTCAAGGAATTGGTGCAACACTCATCACAATCGAAGTAAACAGCTCACGTGGCTGTATGTTCTATCTGGTCGGCCTTCCGGATTCTGCGGTCAAAGAAAGCCATCAACGCATAATCTCCGCTCTTCAAGTTAACGGTTATAAGATACCGACCAGTAACCTGATAGTCAACATGGCACCGGCAGATATTCGCAAAGAAGGTTCAGCCTACGATTTACCCCTTGCCATCGGCCTTCTGGGAGCCAACGGAACTATATCTTCCGAGAAATTCTCTCGCTACTTGCTAATGGGAGAACTGAGTCTTGATGGAAGCATACAGCCCATCAAAGGAGCGCTCCCTATTGCCATCAAAGCAAGAGAAGACGGATTTGACGGATTGATTATCCCACAGCAGAATGCACGGGAAGCTGCCGTAGTCAATCAACTGAAAGTTTATGGCGTCAGCAATATTAAAGAAGTCATCGAATTCTTCAATAATGAGCGAGAATTAGAACCAACCATAGTCAATACTCGAGAAGAGTTCTACGCCCAACAAAGTAACTTTGAATTTGATTTCGCCGATGTAAAAGGGCAGGAGAATGTAAAAAGGGCATTGGAAGTAGCGGCAGCCGGCGGTCACAACCTGATTATGATAGGTGCGCCCGGAAGCGGGAAGTCAATGATGGCAAAAAGATTACCTTCGATTCTTCCTCCCCTCTCTTTAGGAGAAAGCCTCGAAACAACCAAAATACACTCCGTAGCCGGAAAGCTAAACCGAAATTCCTCACTAATAACCCAACGCCCTTTCCGAGACCCACACCACACTATTTCACAAACTGCCATGGTAGGAGGAGGGAGTTTTCCCCAGCCCGGAGAAATAAGCCTAGCGCACAACGGGATTTTATTTCTTGACGAACTGCCCGAATTCAGCAGAAACGTACTCGAAGTACTACGACAACCGTTAGAAGATAGGCGCATCACCATTTCCCGCGTAAAAAGCAGTATAGATTATCCTGCCAGCTTCACATTGGTAGCCTCCATGAACCCTTGCCCATGTGGTTATTACAATCACCCGACCAAAGCGTGTGTATGCAGTCCCGGACAGGTGCAGAAATACCTGAATAAGATTTCCGGTCCTTTGCTCGACAGGATTGATATTCAGATTGAAATCATCCCAGTCCCTTTTGACAAAATCTCCGACCAACGAAGAGGAGAGTCCAGTGCCGCCATTCGTGAACGTGTAATCAGAGCTCGTCAGATACAAGAAAAACGCTATGCTGAGTATCCGGGAATCTACTGCAATGCACAGATGAGCAGCAAGCTATTATCCATTTATGCGCGACCGGATGACAAAGGACTTTCCCTGCTGCGAAATGCAATGGAACGCCTCAATCTTTCCGCACGCGCATACGACCGTATATTAAAGGTGGCACGTACCATTGCCGACCTTGAGGGTGCGGAACTGATACAGCCCTCCCATTTGGCTGAAGCCATCAGTTATCGCAATCTAGACAGAGAAAACTGGGCGGGATAAAAGCGCTTGACAGTAAATCAATAAAATACCATAAAGAAAAAGTCTTTGTCTCATATAAAATACTATTTTCGCAAGATAGAATCTAGTATATGAATAAACACGACAACCCATATTACCCCCTATTTCTACTCATCGGATGGCTTATCATGCTGAGTAGTTGTCAACCTGCCCCATCTCATCTTCTGGAAAAAGCGATGCAGATGGAGAATGTATCAACCGACAGTATCTTTTTCTACCTGCAACAAATAGAAGAACCCGACAAATTACCTCTCAATGATCAGGGAGATTATTACCTGTTGCTCTACAAGGCAACTCTGTGGAAAACAGGAACACCTGATGATTCATTATTGCAGATCGCCATCCGGCAATATAAACAAAACGAGCAGCAAACCCAGTATGTACGGGCACGCATTGAGCAAAGCGCCTCCTATTTATATCGTAATCTGCCCGATTCCACATTACTGATGAGCGAACAAATCCTGAAAAGATACCAGCTAAATGATACGCTAAAAACAAGGCTGTACGGGCTACGAAGGGCAGCATACAGCAGAAAGCAGGATTATCCGCAGGCATTGGTGATGGCAGACAGCAGCAGACAACTGGCTCTTAAGATGAAAGATACACTTTTCTATTTTTCTACCAGCCAGCTATATCTGCAAATTATAAACAAAATGCAAGATCATGACAGATACACCCAAAGCTATCTGCAGCTAATGAAAGAACTTATGGATTCGCCCAAATACCAGTCTTTGAATTATTATGCGCTGGAAAGTCTGTTGAACACCAGTCTGCAAAGAAAGGATTTCCGGCAAGCAGTCATATATCTTCAACAATTATCGAGCCAACGCCGCGGAAGAAATGAAGTACCACACTATCTGCTGCTATGCGGAAGAACCCATGCCGCCTTGAATCAGATTGACTCCGCCCAATATTACTATCGGCAAGCCGCAATCTCATCTTCCAGCTTTATTGCCATGGAAGCCAATGCACGCTTATTCAATCTGATCAACGAAAAAGAATATCCGGAACAAGTCTTTTATACCAAGCAGAAGGAAAGCACGATAAGGGACAATATACTAAACAATATCAGTACAGGGATACGGGAAAGAGAATTCAACCAACTCAAATTACAGAATGAATTATACCAGCTGCATCTGCAACAGCAGCAAAGGGAACTATGGATGCTGGGAATCGTTACAGCTCTGCTGAGTATCGGATTCATCGCATTTTTCTTTTATCAGAGAGAGAAAAAGAAGCGACTGCTGCGGGAAAACCAGTTACTGTACAAAGAAGCCGAAGTAAGTGGACTACGGGAGAAAGAAATCCGGCTAAGGAATAAAGAGACTGAACTCCGTGAAGCGCTTTTCCGGAGAATGCCATTCTTCCATAAGTTGCCCTCACTCCATGCCAACAACAATCAGGACGAACCGGGCACCAGTCACAAGATAGTAGTGACAGATGCAGAATGGGCAGAAGTCACTTCAGTAGTGAACGATGCGTTCGACAATTTTGTCGTTCGGTTACGACAGGCTTATCCGCAGTTGGGAGATAAAGAAATCGGCTTCTGCTGCCTCGGCAAAATCAATGTCAACATACAGGATTTATCTGATATCTATTGTGTGAGCAAAGCTGCCATTACCAAACGGAAATATCGGATAAAGACTGATAAGCTGGGAATTACTGATGAGAATATAAGTTTAGACAGTTTTCTCAAAGTTTTTTAGCTGTCGCCCCAGGGTAGTTGAAGTCTTTGTCCGCCTGAAAACAAACGCATATATACATTATATTATTAATAATCAATAACATACATCTAGTCACATCGTACCTTTTTGTCCGCCTGTTTTTTTGTTTTTCTACTCACTTCGGTCTACTTTTGCCTCAGTGATAATCAGAAAAACAGTACTAACCAAATACAGAACCGTATGAAGAACAGAATTATTATTTTAAGTTTATGTGCTAGTTGTCTACTTGCAATTGTTGCTTTTGTATACAACAGTGAAACAAAGACCGACCCGCTGGCACTCTCCCCTATTGTAGCAAAACGAGTCACGACACCTACCGGCACATTGGTCTCATGTAATTTAAAGGCTTTGAAAGACACAGTAGACATTCCACTCAGCTATTTGACAGAAGAACTTCAAGTTGTCAAACTAGACAACCGGGACGAAGCACTAGTAGGAGGCTGGATACGCACCACAGTGGGAGAAAAATACATCCTGGTGAGCAATAACAAACAGACTCCCTACAAACTTTTTACCCGCGACGGCAAATTCATCACCACTATCGGTGCCTACGGACAAGGGCCCAACGAATATGGAAACACATACGCCGACCAGTTGGACGAAGCCCACAACCGTATCTACATACTACCCTGGCAGAGTGACAAGTTGCTCGTATTCGATTTACAAGGCAATCCTCAGCCTCCCATTCCTTTATGTATGCGCGTGCCCAAAGGCAAATTCAGAGTAGATACGGAAAAGTCGGAAGTCACTCTGACAACTCTGCCTTTCGAAGGCTGGCCGGCTGTCGTGTGGACACAAGATTTCAAAGGTAAACGCAAGAACTTTATCGCACCGGGACATCTGACCGTTCCGCGCGACTTTAGCAACGAAGTATTTATGGATAATAATACTAATGATTACGGCGTTATGTTAATGGTGATCATGCCTGCCCCACGAACGGACAGTCTGTACCACTATAACGCAGCCCAAAATCGACTCGAAGCCAGATTCACCGTGGAATATCCGAACAAGGAGAAAATCCCCTGGCATGGCTATTCCGAATACCCGCGTCACTTTATCGGAGACGTTTCCGTGCCGATACAAGTATCAGAAAACACTTGGAGCGGCAGTAAGCCTGCCAAGTATATCATAGATAAGAAAACACTGCATGGCAGCTACTTCCGCCTGTACAATGATTTCCTGGGAACGAAAAAGATGCAGATATGGCCCTCATTCGGCCATGGTTATTATGTTGCCAACATGGAACCTGCCCAGCTAAAAGAAACACTGGAAAAAGAAATAACCCGGAAAGATATTCCGGCAGAGGCAAAGAAACGTGCACAAACATTGATAAATTCACTGGATGAAGAAGGCAACAACGTCATTCTACTCGCTAAAATGAAGAAATAACTATCAGAAAGCCAGAGGGTGTTTCAAAAGTCAATAGTAACTAAAATGGAGTTGTCTATAATTTACTATGAATGAAAGAATTGCGTATTCACCTACCACCTCCCCCTGCGGGTACTCCTCCTTCCCGAAGGAGGAGAATTGAGATACTACCGACTTTTTAGTCACTCCCCAGTTATCGGCAGTCAAATGAAAGCGTTTGCTTATTTCATGATATGTTTGCCATAATTCCATCCTTTGAGGTCGTATAGCTCTGCATCCTTACGAATCCTTTCTTTAAAGTCTTCATAATTCCTTTTTTCTTGTGGTGTCCATCCGGCTTCGGCAACGGCGGCAAGACGTGGCAACATCAGGTATTCGAGAACGGAAGGTTCGGTCACCCATTCGGTCCAAAAGTTGGCTTGTACACCTTTATAATAAGGTTGCAAGGCAGCATCCACGTCTTTAAGCGGCTGATAGTTATAAACGGCCTCCACAGTTTCCGTTCCATGTCCCTGCGACATCGGTTCCGTGGGAAGTTTCGACTGTTTTCTGTTGATATAATAAGGTATTTGCGGGCTCAGTATGGTGTTCATTCCTTGCTTGGCAGCCTGTTTTGCGGCGGCATTAGCTCCGATCCATGCCATAATGGTGATGTCATTGCCAAGGATACTGGTATTTCCGTGAAGCACTTCGTTCCAGAATATAAGTTGGCGTTGTTGATCGGCAGGTTTGGTGGCAATGTAATCTTTTAGTTGTTTGTAGAAATAAATCTGCAAGTCTCTGAAGTTGGAAGAACCTATTTCACTCAGCAGCTTCTTGCATTCGTCATTCTTTTGCCATTTATTAGTGGGGCATTCGTCACCGCCTAAATGAATATAATTGAATGGAAACAATTCAGTGAGTTCATCAATTACCTCTTTGGCAAACTGCATCGCTTTCGGGTTGGCTACGTTGATTACATCAGTAGAAATCCCTTGTTGTAGCCATACTTCATGTTTATTCTCCGGGTCGCACGCCAAGAACTCCGGATAAGCTGCAACGGCTGCCTGTGAATGTCCCGGAATGTCTATTTCGGGAATGATTTCTATAAATTTCTTCTTTGCATACGCTACGATTTCTTTGATATCTTTCTGAGTATAAAAGCCGCCATAACGCTCACCGTCTGGTTTCACGTCACCGTATGCAAGTACTTTGCTGTTTCTCCATGCGCCTGTCTCCGTCAGTTTGGGGTATTTCTTGATTTCGATTCTCCAGCCTTGATCTTCTGTCAGATGCCAGTGGAAACGATTCATTTTGTAGATGGCCATCATGTCGATCACTCGTTTTATCTCATCTTTACCGAAGAAATGTCTGCCTTCGTCCAGCATAAAACCTCTCCATTCGAAACGGGGAGCATCTTCAATCTCGACAGATGGGAGACTCCATTGTGAATGGTCGGACGTTGCTACGCCTGCCATTACGTTGCGGGGCATCAGTTGCTTTAGCGTTTGTAGCGCATAATAGAAACCTGCCGGACGGGAGGCTTCGATCCGGACTTGTTTTTTCGAGACGTTCAGCTTATAAGCTTCAGCGGGAAGTTGTGGATTCAAATCTAAGATAATCCTTGCTTTAGCTTCTTTTTGAGTAGATGAAACCTTGATGCCGGTTGCTTCTTGCAATTCCTTTTTGAATGATTCAAAGACCATACGGATGCTGTCTCCCTGATAAGGAGTGACTTTGGCTTTAAGTTGGTTGCCAAACTCAAAGCGGCCGTCTTTTACGGTAAGGTGAGCCGGTTGTGGGGTGAGAGCGATTTCTTGTGCTGTAAGCATCTCATTGCTACCGAGTAGCAATAGCAGGGGTAGAAAATGTTTGATTTTCATGGTAATTGGGGGTATTTAAATAAAAAGTATAACAGCGGACGAAGATAGAAATAATAAATCAGAAAAGTATGTCTTTATGATTATTTTGTTTGCTCTTTTTGATTTGTTTGATCTAGGTTCCTCATAAATTTGCTTAATTTGATAAATTAGTGTTTCTTTGCACCATGATATAAGTCATGATAACTAACCCCCATTATTACAACTTATGAAAAACAACAAGATTTATCTGTTGGGAGCCTGCCTCCTGTGTGCTGTTACTACCTTTGCGCAGAATGTTAGTCTGCAACCTCCTCCTCAACAACTCATTGTTCAAAACAAGACCATCGATCTGCCTGCTGTCTATCAGCTGAATGGCGGGGAAGAAGCCAATCCGCATGCTGTAAAGGTACTGAAAGAACTGCTTTCCGGTAAGCAAAGCAGCAAGAAAGGGATGCTTATTTCTATTGGTGAGAAAGGTGACAAGAGTGTGCGTAAATATAGCCGCCAGATTCCTGACCACAAAGAAGGCTATTACCTGTCTGTGAATGAGAAGGAAATCGTACTGGCCGGAAACGACGAACGAGGTACTTATTACGCTCTGCAAACTTTTGCGCAATTGCTGAAAGACGGAAAGCTGCCCGAAGTAGAAATCAAAGATTACCCTTCTGTACGGTATCGGGGAGTGGTAGAAGGGTTTTACGGAACTCCCTGGAGCCATCAGGCACGCCTCAGCCAACTGAAGTTTTACGGTAAAAACAAGATGAACACTTATATATACGGTCCGAAAGATGATCCGTATCATAGTGCTCCCAACTGGCGTTTGCCTTATCCCGACAAAGAAGCTGCCCAGTTGCAGGAATTGGTGGCGGTAGCCAACGAGAACGAAGTTGACTTTGTATGGGCGATCCATCCGGGACAGGATATCAAATGGAATCAGGAAGACCGTGATCTTCTGCTCGCTAAGTTTGAGAAGATGTATCAGCTCGGTGTCCGTTCGTTCGCCGTATTCTTTGATGATATCTCCGGTGAAGGTACTAATCCGCAGAAACAAGCGGAACTACTGAACTACATTGATGAGAAATTCGCACAGGTAAAACCGGATATAAACCAACTGGTGATGTGCCCTACGGAATATAATAAAAGCTGGTCGAACCCTAATGGCAATTATCTGACTACGCTGGGCGAAAAACTCAATCCTTCCATTCAGATCATGTGGACGGGAGACCGTGTCATTTCCGATATTACCCGTGACGGCATTTCATGGATTAACGAACGAATCAAGCGTCCGGCTTATATCTGGTGGAACTTCCCGGTGTCCGATTATGTGCGCGATCATCTGCTTCTCGGTCCTGTGTATGGCAACGATACTACGATTGCCAAAGAGATGTCGGGCTTTGTAACCAATCCAATGGAACATGCCGAATCGTCAAAGATAGCGATTTATAGTGTGGCAAGTTATGCCTGGAATCCTGCCAAGTATGATACATGGCAGACGTGGAAGGATGCGATCCGTACCATTCTGCCAAGTGCAGCGGAAGAACTTGAATGCTTTGCAATGCACAATTCCGACTTGGGACCTAACGGACATGGATACCGCCGCGAAGAATCTATGGATATCCAACCGGCTGCCGAACGTTTCCTGAAAGCGTTCAAAGAAGGCAAAAATTACGATAAGGCAGATTTCGAGACTCTTCAATATACGTTCGAACGTATGAAAGAATCCGCCGATATCCTGTTGATGAATACGGAGAACAAACCGTTGATTGTGGAAATCACTCCTTGGGTGCATCAGTTTAAACTGACGGCTGAAATGGGAGAAGAAGTGCTGAAGATGGTAGAAGGCCGGAATGAATCTTATTTTCTGCGGAAATACAATCATGTGAAGGCTTTGCAGCAACAGATGTTCTATATCGATCAGACGAGTAATCAGAATCCTTATCAACCGGGAGTAAAGACAGCTACGCGAGTGATAAAACCATTAATTGACCAGACTTTTGCCACAGTTGTGAAATTCTTCAATCAAAAGTTTAATGCTCATCTGGATGCCACTACCGATTATATGCCGCATAAGATGATCAGTAATGTGGAGCAGATCAAGAACCTGCCGTTGCAGGTGAAAGCGAACCGTGTGCTCATTTCTCCTGCCAATGAAGTTGTGAAATGGGCGGCTGGAAACAGTGTTGAAATAGAACTGGATGCTATCTATCCGGGAGAGAATATTCAGATAAACTTTGGTAAGGATGCTCCTTGCACATGGGGATGCCTTGAGATCTCTACGGACGGTAAGGAATGGAAAATGGTGGATCTGAAGCAGAAAGAAAGCAGATTGTCGGCCGGTTTGCAGAAAGCTCCTGTGAAGTTTGTCCGCTTCACGAATGTGAGTGATGAAGAACAGCAGGTCTATTTGCGCCAGTTTGTTCTGACTATAGAGAAGAAATAAGAATGATTATATAGGCTGACTAAAAAGTCTGAACTACCCACAATTCCCCTCCTTCCCGAAGGAGGAGAGTTGGAAGTTACCACCGACTTTTTAGTCAGCCTTTTTTTGATTTACGATATTCCCGCGGTGACATTCCCATGATCTTGCTGAACAGGCGGGAAAAATAATAAGTATCTTCAATGCCTATTTTATAGCATATCTGATTTATCTTCATATCGGTGGTATCCAGCAACAGGCAGGCCTGCTGTATCTTTAGCAGATTAAAGTAAGTAAGCGGACTGTGTCCCGTTTGCTTTTTGAACAACATGGAGAAGTGCGACGGAGAATATCCGATTTGTGTCGATATCTCTTCCAGACTCAGATGTTTCTCCATATTCTCTTTCATATAGTGGATGGCAACGTTCACTATTCCCTCGTCTTCTGCCTCATTGGTGCCTGCATTACGATATTGCTGGACATAGCGTAACGTTCCCAGATAAAAGTGAAACATAGAAAACGCATAACGCAGGTTCTCGTTGCTATAACCATTTTTGAGTGTATTGAATATCTCTTCAAACAGGTTGATCCGCGTACTGATGCGGGAGTGTTGTTCGGGCTGAATATCCATCGGACGGTTGGCGTCTTTGGCATAGAACGGAGCAAGAATACCTTTGAAGTGAATCCAGTAAATAGTCCATGGTGTCGATTTGTTGGAAGCATAAGAATGCGGGACTCCTGCCGGAAGAATAAAATACTGATTGGCGGAGACGGTATATTCCTGGTCTCCGATCCGGTAAGATCCGGCGCCATCAATACAATAGATAAAGACATATTGATTGATGGGCTCTTTCCGTTCCCGAAAATGATGCTTGGCTTTGGGATAATATCCGATGTCAGTGATATGCAGCATGGAGGTCAGCGGGTCCTCTTCCATCTTATCAACGATGATGCGGGGCAATACTAAGGCTCTTTCCCCGGTAAATCCATCTTTTAGTTTTACCATAGTACATAATTGGTTATTCTGCGCAAATATATAATAATGTATGCGATCTGTCAAATAATACATTAAAAATAAGATTGTCCATCTTTATAAAATGAAATTCTATTTTTTGTGCTTTGGATACGCTCTATCTTTGCAACATCAATTAATCAATCTTCTAGTGGTATGAAAAGTTATAATAAAAAGTTTGTCTATTCCATTTGTTTGGTTTCTGCGATGGGCGGTCTTCTGTTCGGGTATGACTGGGTGGTAATCGGAGGAGCGAAACCTTTCTATGAACTCTATTTCGGTATTGCCGATTCGCCGACGATGCAGGGACTGGCTATGAGTGTAGCTCTGCTTGGCTGTCTGATCGGTGCTATGGTAGCCGGTATGATGGCTGACCGCTATGGCAGGAAACCTCTCTTGCTGATTTCCGCATTTATCTTTTTATCTTCCGCATACGCTACCGGTGCATTTTCCGTATTCAGCTGGTTTTTGGCAGCACGCTTTTTGGGAGGTATCGGCATCGGTATCGCTTCGGGGCTGTCTCCGATGTACATTGCCGAAGTAGCTCCTACTTCCATTCGGGGGAAACTGGTGTCCCTCAATCAACTGACTATTGTATTAGGTATCCTTGGTGCACAAATAGCCAACTGGCTGATAGCCGAGCCTATACCTGCCGACTTTACGCCTGCCGATATCTGTGCTTCATGGAACGGGCAGATGGGATGGCGCTGGATGTTTTGGGGAGCAGCATTTCCGGCAGCGGTATTCTTGCTGCTAGCCTGTTTTATTCCCGAAAGTCCCCGTTGGCTGGCAATGAAAGGCAAGAGGGAGAAAGCATGGAGTGTGCTCAGCCGGATAGGAGGAAACCGCTATGCAGAGCGGGAACTTCAGATGGTGGAACAAACCTCCGCTTCCAAGTCGGAAGGAGGATTGAAATTGTTGTTCAGTCGTCCGTTCCGTAAGGTACTCGTACTGGGTGTTATCGTGGCTGTGTTCCAGCAATGGTGCGGTACGAATGTGATTTTCAATTACGCACAGGAAATATTCCAGTCGGCGGGTTATTCGCTGGGTGATGTACTTTTTAATATCGTAGTGACCGGTGTAGCGAATGTGATCTTTACGTTTGTGGCTATCTATACGGTCGAACGTTTGGGGCGCCGTGCTTTGATGCTTTTGGGGGCTGGAGGACTGGCGGGTATTTATCTGGTTCTCGGTACGTGTTACTTTTTTCAGGTCAGCGGTTTCTTTATGGTAGTGCTGGTAGTGTTGGCGATAGCTTGTTATGCCATGTCTTTGGGGCCTATCACGTGGGTACTGCTTGCTGAGATATTCCCCAACCGCGTGCGTGGTGTGGCTATGGCAACCTGTACTTTCGCTTTGTGGGTCGGTAGTTTCACGCTTACCTACACATTTCCGTTGCTGAATACTGCATTGGGCAGTTACGGCACATTCTGGATTTATTCGGCTATCTGCGTCTTCGGCTTCCTTTTCTTCCTGCGTGCATTGCCTGAGACAAAAGGGAAATCGCTGGAGACATTGGAGAAAGATCTGATAAAATAAAAAGATATAATTAATAATATCATGGTAAAAGCATGGAGAGAAAAGGTTGTAATTCCTACTTATGAAGTAGGTAAACCGGAAAAGAATCCTATTTTCCTGGAGAAACGTGTCTACCAGGGCAGTAGTGGGGTAGTTTATCCTTATCCTGTCATCGAATCGATGTCCGATGAAAAAGTAGATAAGGAATACGAAGCTATCTTTATTGAAAACGAATACATCAAGGTGATGATTCTGCCCGAGTTAGGCGGTCGTGTACAAATGGCTTATGATAAGATCAGGGAACGTCATTTTATTTATTACAATCACGTGATTAAACCTGCATTGGTGGGGCTGGCAGGTCCGTGGATTTCGGGAGGTATTGAGTTTAACTGGCCTCAGCATCATCGTCCCAGTACTTATATGCCTGTAGATACGACGATTGAAGAAAATGCTGACGGCAGCGTCACTGTATGGGTGAACGAAATGGAACGGATGTTTCATCAGAAAGGGATGGCGGGCTTCACGCTTCGTCCGGGACATGCTTTTCTCGAAATAAAAGGGGTGCTCTACAACCGTACCGAAGTGCCGCAAACCTTCCTGTGGTGGGCGAATCCTGCCGTAGCGGTGAACGACTACTATCAGAGTGTATTTCCGCCCGACATCAATGCGGTGTTCGATCATGGAAAGCGTGCCGTATCCAGCTTCCCTATAGCAACGGGTACTTATTATAAGATGGACTATTCTGCCGGAGTAGACATTTCGAACTATAAGAATATCAAAGTTCCTACTTCGTATATGGCTGTCAACTCCCGTTACAACTTTGAGGGTGGCTACGAAAACGACACTTGTGCAGGTATGCTTCATGTGGCAAATCATCATATTTCTCCGGGTAAAAAGCAATGGACATGGGGGAACGGTGATTTCGGCCGTGCATGGGACCGTAATCTGACTGACGAGGACGGACCTTACATCGAACTGATGGCTGGTGTCTATACCGAGAACCAACCGGACTTTACATGGCTGCAACCTTACGAAGAAAAGAGCTTCGTACAGTACTTCCTGCCTTACCGTGAACTGGGAGTGGTGAAGAATGCAAGCAAAGATTTGTTGATGAACATAGAACCGGAAGGTGAAAAGGAGGTACGTTTCAAGATATTCGCAACATCTAAGCAGGTGGTTAATGTAGTGCTGAAAAGTGACGATGGAAAAGTGTATTATAGCAGGCAAGTGACCATTACTCCGGAAGAACTATTGAATGAAACGGTAGACGTAGCAGGGGAGAAGTTGAACAAACTGAATCTTGAAATCACCGCAAACGGCAAGGAACTGCTTTACTGGCATGCCGAACCGGACGAAGTAAAACCGATTCCGGATGCTGCCGAAGCTGCTTTGTTGCCGGAAGAAATAAAAACAACCGAGCAACTCTATCTGACAGGTTTACATCTGGAACAATACAGACACGCCACCTATAATCCGGTAGACTATTACGAAGAAGCCTTGCGCCGTGACCCGATCGATGTACGTAGCAATAATGCACTCGGATTATGGTATATCCGTAAAGGCCGTTTCCGGAAAGCTGAACAATACTTGCTTACGGCAGTGAAGACCTTGCAGAAGCGCAACCCGAATCCGTATGATGGAGAACCTATCTATAATCTCGGACTTGCCTTGAAATATCAGGGACGCTATAATGAGGCTTACGACCGTTTCTATAAATCATGCTGGAATGCAGCCTGGCAGGATGCCGGTTATTTTGCCTGTGCTCAGATTGCTACGATGCAAGGACGTCTGGAAGACGCTTTGGATGAAGTGGACCGTTCGCTTATCCGCAACTGGCATAATCATAAAGCGCGTGCTCTGAAAACGACCATTCTCCGTCAGATGGGGAAAGCGGAAGAAGCCTTGCAAGTGATTGAAGATTCATTGGCTATTGATAAATTCAACTTCGGTTGCCGTTATGAGAAATATCTGATAACCAATGCTGCCGAAGACTTGCTTACTTTAAAAACGATGATGCGTGGCGAAGCTCACAACTATGATGAAATCGCACTCGATTATTGTGCTGCCGGTTGCTGGACAGAAGCCGCTTCTTTGTGGAATGTAGCTATCGCTGAGGACAGTGTAACACCGATGACTTATTATTACTTGGGTTGGTGTCTTGTTCAGGGTAAGTTATCCGGTGCGGAACAGGCATTTGCCGATGCCGCCGGCGCTTGTCCGGACTATTGTTTCCCTAACCGCCTGGAAGCCATTCTTGCTTTGCAATGTGCTATGGAACAAAACCCGAATGATGCGAAAGCACCTTATTATCTGGGTAATTTGTACTACGACAAACGTCAGTACGACTTAGCACTCGAAGCATGGGAAACTTCCGCCGGACTGGATGACAAGTTCCCTACGATATGGCGTAATCTGGCTTTGGCTAACTTTAACAAAAAGAATGAAGAAGCAACAGCCATCGAATATATGGAACGTGCTTTCCAACTCGATACGACCGATGCACGTGTGTTGATGGAATTGGATCAGCTCTATAAACGTGTCCGTCGTCCGCATTCCGAACGTCTGGCGTTCTTGCAGCAATACCCCGGATTGATAGCGCAACGTGACGACCTCGTACTGGAAGAGATCACTTTGCTGAATCAGACAGGCGAGTATGAAAAGGCTAAAACGTTACTTGATGCGCATATCTTCCATCCGTGGGAAGGCGGCGAAGGAAAAGTACCGGGACAATATCAGTTTGCCCGTGTGGAACTGGCGAAGAAAGCACTTGAAGCCGGGAATTACAGTGAAGCTGTCTCGTTGCTGGCAGAGTGTCTTGAATATCCGCATCACTTGGGTGAAGGTAAGTTGCACGGTGCACAGGAAAATGATTTCTATTATTTCATGGGTTGTGCTTATGAAGGTCTGGGGCAGAATGACAAAGCGGTGGAATGCTGGGAACAAGCGATTGTCGGTCCTACCGAACCGGCTGCTGCCATGTACTACAATGATGCAAAACCAGATAAGATTTTCTATCAGGGACTGGCATTGTTGAAACTGAACCGCATGGATGAGGCTAACGGACGCTTCCATAAACTGACAACTTATGGAGAGAAACATCTTTTTGACAAGGTTAAAATGGATTATTTTGCAGTGTCACTACCCGATTTGTTAATATGGGAAGATGACCTGACCATACGAAACGTCATTCACTGCAAATATATGATGGCATTGGGATATTGGGGATTGAACGAAAAAGAGAAATCCGTTCGGTTGCTGAGTGAGGTAGAAAGATTGGATATCAATCATCAGGGTATTCAGGCTTTTCGTAGTCTGATTGGTTAGGAAGTATTGGTTCTTGGTTAGGACCGGCGTACTCTTGTTTCTGTCCGGTGCTAACCAAGTACTTCTTCCTGTTTACGGTACAAATTTGATGCAGACAGGCTTGTCCACCTTTATATCTTTACGTATATCCGTCAGTAATCCTGTATCTGTATCCCTTTCATAAACCTGTATCACATTACTATCCCGACAAGCCACCAGCAAATACTTGCCGTTAGGCGTGATAATGAAATTGCGCGGGTGAATGCCTGTCAGTTGATAACCAACTTTCGTCAGCATACCGTTTTCCGGATGGATACTGAAGATCGCCAGCCCGTCAGCCTTTAGCCGGTTACTTGCATACAGGAATTTGCCGTCCGGGCTGATATGAATATCACCACTTCCTTTGGCTCCCACAGTGTCGGCAGCAATTGTCTGAATTTCTTTTAACTCTCCATCGCTATATTCAAACGCAATGACTGTTCCCGATAGTTCATTGATGAGATACGCATAGCTTCCATTCGGTGCAAATGTCAGATGGCGGGGACCCGAATCGGCTTCTACTTTATAAGAGGCGGGACTTCCTTCTTTCAGAAAAACATCTTCATTGTCTGCCTTTGCATTCGGATTAACAATAAATTTGTGTATCTGGTCTGTGCCCAGATCGTCTGCAAATAAGTATTTGCCATCCGGCGTGATGCGGACACAATGCAGATGCGGTTTCTCCTGACGTTCCTTGTCGGCTCCCGAACCTTTGAACTTCACCACCTCAGAAGCGGGGAGAAGTGAACCGTCCTTATCGATCGGGAAGACAGAAATGCTTCCTCCACTGTAATTGGCAGTAACCACATTACTTCCGTTGGTAATGATGTAGCAAGGATCTTCGCCTCCGGTTTTCTGCGTATTCAGCAGTCGGAAAGTTCCTTCCTCCTTATTGAAAGCAAATGCGTTGGCAGCAGCTTGTTCGTTGCTGAATTCGCTGACTGTATAGATGAATTTGCCGTCGGCAGAAGGTACGAGATAAGATGGGTTTTCCACTTCCGCTTCACTGAGTGCGGTTGCGGTCCCGTTTTCTTCATTGAATCGGAAACTATAGAGACCTTTACTGTCTCCCGAAGTGTAAGTACCGACAATCATTGTCAGTTTCTGTTCTGCTTCATGGGAGCCTTCGGTCCGGGAAGCCTTTTTTGATGTACAACTAGATGTGTAGTGTACTGAATAAGTTGACACTTCAAAAATCGAAAATAAAGATGAAATATT
>ERZ791571.852-NODE-852-length-17542-cov-11.054841_pt1 | contig 17542 bp, 17 predicted proteins | sample MGYA00509972_ERZ791571 | MGnify/ENA primary metagenome ERZ791571 (study PRJEB30046, sample SAMN00791936) | human gut metagenome | study: EMG produced TPA metagenomics assembly of the A metagenome-wide association study of gut microbiota in type 2... | reverse complement strand
GTGAGGCCATTTTGCAGGTCCACGCCAAGAAGATCAAGGTCGCCGAGGACGTTGACTTCAACAAGATAGCGCGCATGGCCTCTGGCGCTTCCGGAGCGGAGCTTGCCAACATTGTGAACGAAGCGGCGCTGCGCGCCGTGCGCGACGGCCGCCGCTTTGCCACGCAGGCAGACCTTGAGGAAAGCATCGAGGTCGTCATCGCGGGCTACCAGAAGAAGAACGCCATCATGACCGACGAGGAGAAGAAGATCGTCTCCTACCACGAGATCGGCCACGCGCTCGTGGCGGCGATGCAGACGCACTCCGCCCCCGTGCAGAAGATCACCATTGTGCCGCGCACCTCGGGCGCGCTGGGCTACACGATGCAGATCGAAGAGGGCAACCATTATCTCATGAGCAAAACCGAGATGGAGAACAAGATCGCCACGCTGACCGGCGGCCGCGCCGCGGAGGAGGTCGTGTTCCACTCCGTCACGACCGGCGCGTCGAACGATATCGAGCAGGCGACGAAGCTCGCCCGCGCGATGATCACGCGCTACGGCATGAGCGACGACTTCGACATGGTCGCGCTTGAAACGGTCAACAATCAGTATCTCGGCGGCGACGCATCGCTCGCTTGCTCTGCCGAGACGCAGACGAAGATCGACCAGCGCGTTGTGGAGCTGGTGAAAAAACAGCACGAAAAGGCCATCCATATCCTCACCGAGAACCGCGCGAAGCTCGATGAGCTGGCGCAGTACCTCTACGAGAAGGAGACCATCACGGGCGAAGAGTTCATGAACATCGTGAACGCGAAGTAAACTCCATAAGTAGAAAGAAGGCACAGCCGAGCGGCTGTGCCTTCTTTTTGCTATTTACAGGTTGCTTTCTTTTCTGCTCGTGCGGCTGCGCAGGTAGTCGCCGAGGGTCGTGATGCAAAGGAGCGTCACGACCAGAAATGCGCCGGGGATGAGCAGGATCCACCACGCGTCGGTCATCAGCGCCTTTTCCGCGAGCGAGAGCATGCTGCCCCAGGTCACGACCTCGATGGGCAGGCCGAGGCCCATGAAGCTGAGCGTCGATTCGGCGATGATGGCGCTGCGCACATTCATCACCACCATGAAGAGGATGGACGAGAAGAAATTCGGCGCAAGGTGACACCGCAGAATGTGGAAAAAGCTGCCGCCCATGCACTTGGCCGCGATGACGTACTCGCTCGCGCGCAGCTGCCTGACCTCGGTACGCACGACCTTGGCGATACTCGTCCAGCTCGTGAGGCCGATGACGAGCGCGATGCTCCACGCGCTCGGCGTGCCGATGACTGCCTGCAGGAAGATGACAAGCAGCAGGTTCGGAACGCTGAGAAGAATTTCGGTCAGGCGCATCAGCAGCGCGTCGAGCCATTTGGGCGTAAGTCCGCTGACCGCGCCGAATAAAATCGCGAGCAGCGTCGAAATGACGGTCGAGCCGACGCCGATGAACAGCGACAGCCGCCCGCCGTACCAGATCATCGAGAAGATGTCGCGCCCCATCGTGTCCGTGTCGAACAGGAACTCGCGGCACGGCGCAGTGGAGCAGTGAGCAAGGTCGAGATACGTCGGGGCCTTCGTCATGATAATACGCCAAAACTTTCGCAAACAGAAAAGGATGATATCACAATGAAAGAAAACCGTAAGCTTTTGAGAGAAGTCCTCAAGGACATCCGCCGCGATATGACGGACGAGGAAGTGCTGAACCTGCTGGCAGACAGCAAAATTTCCGAAAATCCCGCGGGTGAGAAGGAAAAATACACCCTCGGCCAGCGGGCGGCGGACGCCATTGCCAAATTTGCGGGCAGCTGGGCGTTCATCTTTTCCTTCACCGGCGTGCTGATTTTGTGGATGCTTGTCAACACGCTGCTGGCGGCAAAGGCGCTCGACCCGTACCCCGTCATCCTGCTCAATCTGGTGCTCTCTTGCGTGGCGGCCATTCAGGCACCGCTCATCATGATGAGCCAGAACCGGCAGGAGGAAAAGGACCGCCGCCGTGCAGAGAACGATTATAAGGTCAACCTCAAGACAGAGATCATGATCGAGGATCTTTACGACAAGGTCAATGCCATCCTGGCCAGACAGACCGCACTGGAAAAACAGCTGACGGAGAAGGGCGAAAGCGCAGGACAGAAATGAGGGAGGACAGAGCCGTCCTCCCTCATTTTTTGCTGTTTTTGCGCAACGCGGAATCCTCCTCCGCAGACCTGGGAGCTTTTGTTGAGATGCCTCTCCGGCGCGTAAAGCCCTTATACGTGCAAGACTCTATGTTGCTTTACAGCCGGAAGTGCTTCTTAAGTTCTTGGTTTTTTCCCAGCACCAGCAGCGTCATATCAGCGTCCATCACAGTTTCCGGGGAGATGTTCACATCGGTCTTGCCGTTCCGCTTCACGCCGAGGATGTTGACGCCGTATTTTCTGCGGATGTCCAGCTTGCCGATGCTGCGGCCCTGCCAATCCTCCGGCACGGCAACCTCGATAATGGCGTGCTGCTCGTCCAGCTCAATGTAGCTGAAAATATGGTTGGCGGTATAGCGGATGGCCGCCCACTTCGCCAGCTGCTTTTCCGGGTAGGCGACCGCGTCCGCGCCGTTGCGCAGCAGAAATTTTGCCTGCACATCCCGCTCAGCGCGGGATACCACATAGTTTGCTCCCAGCTCCTTGAGCAGCGACGTCGTCTCCAGTGAATTCTGGAAATCCCCGCTGATGGTGACATAGCAGACATCGTAATTGCTCACGCCCAGCGAGCGCAGAAAGTCCACGCGGGTGCTGTCACCGATCTGCGCGTTGGTGACAAAGGACATGCACTCGTTGACGCGCTCCTCGTCTTTGTCCACTGCCATCACCTGATGGCCCAGCTCGTTGAGCTGCATGGCAAGATGCCGCCCGAAGCGGCCCAGTCCGATCAATAATACCGTTTTCATCGTGTGCTCCTTTCAGCCTACGGTAATTTTCTCCTGCGGATAGCGGGCATAGGTCAGGTCATGCCCGGAGAATGCGGCGTAGATCAAGGTCAATCCGCCGACGCGTCCGAAATACATCAGCAGGATGAGAATGCTCTGCGACAGGACTCCCAGCTGCGGCGTCAGCCCCAGCGTCAGGCCCACCGTACCGGCGGCGGACGCTGTTTCATAGAGACAGGCACCGAGGGGAAGCTCCTCCGCTGTGCTGATGACCGCCGCCCCCGCAAAGGTCAGCCCCAGATACAGCAGCAGAATGGCGGCGGCGTTGCGGACAGTGGATGTCTCCAATCTGCGGTGGAAGAGCTGCAGATCCTCTCGCCTGCGGAAGGCGGCAATGGCGTTGGCAATGAGAACTGCCAGCGTCGTGACCTTCATGCCGCCCGCCGTGGAGCCGGGTGCTCCGCCGGTGAGCATCAGCAAAATGGTGACCGCCTGAGAGGCATCCGTCATCTCCGTCAGATCCACTGTGTTATAGCCGGCCGTCCGCGGCGTGACCGACTGAAAAAGGGAGGCCAATATCCGCTCTCCCACGGGGAGGTCCGCAAAGTCTGTCAGATAAAAGAGAAACGCCGGAATCGTGATCAAAAGCGCCGTCGCGCTCAGAATGACCTTGCTCTGCATCCGGTAACGCCGCAGGTGCAGACCGTGCGTACAGACATCGTCCCACGTTAGAAAGCCGATGCCGCCCACGATGATCAGCAGCATGATCACAATGTTGACCAGCGGGTCTGCGGCATAGGCCGTCAGCGAGGGGTAGAGGGAATCCGTCCGCCCCAGAATATCGAAGCCCGCATTGCAGAAGGCGGAAACGGAATGGAAAACGGACATCCATACGCCCCGCAGTCCATAGTCCCGGCAAAAGGCTGGCAGCAGCGCCAGCGCGCCCAGCAGCTCGACCAGAAAGGTCCCCTTGAGGATAAATCTCGTCAGGCGGACGATGCCGCCCACCGCAGGGGCGGAGATGGCGTCCTGCATGGCGCTGCGCTCCTTGAGCGTGATGTTCCGCCCGGCGAGCATCAGGAAGGTCACCGCACCGGTGATCACGCCCAGCCCGCCGATCTGGATCAGCAGCAAAATGACCGTCTGGCCGAAGGCGGACCAGTAACTGCCGGTATCCTGCACCACCAGCCCCGTCACGCAGACAGCGGAAGTGGAGGTAAACAGTGCCTCATGAAACGGCGTCCAGACCCGCTGTACTGTGGCGATAGGCAGCATCAGCACCAGCGCCCCCAGCAGGATCACGCCCGCAAAGCCGAGGATCATGATTTGAAAAGAAGTCAAATGCCGCTTTAAGCGAAACAAAGTCTCCGTCACATCACACACCTCCTTGAAACAATGGTACTCTCAATTTGCCGTACAGTATAGCACGGCTTTTGCAATGTGTCTGTATGTATCTTGTACAATTTTCAGGTGCAGAGTCCTTATTTGCAGCCCGGAGGCGGGCTGCAAAGCTGCGGTTGACAGACTTTGGTGCATAGAATTCTCCGCGTGACCTGTAAATCTTTCCTGATTTTTTTACAGAAACCGTTGCCTTTTTTCAATATTTGTTCTAAGATAAGCTCTCTGTCTGTCATATTCAGCTGAAATTCTACGAAGCTTTTTAAAAAAGCCCCAACGGGAGAACTAATATGCTCAAAGAAAAAACATCCGATGTATCCATGACAAATACAAATCAAGGCTCTGGCACTGCTGCTGAAGCGGCAGTGCCCATGAGCCATGGCCTTTGGAATACGTGGCGCAAAAATCTCCTGCTGTTCTGCCTGACCGGCGTTTATGTGGAGCTGTGCCTGCATCTGTGCGTATTCGGCTCGATGGACCGGTACGCGGGATATCCTGCCCTGTTTGGCCTGCTGGGCGGCGCACTCTGCACGCTGGTAGTCTCAAGCCTGCCAAAGGTTCTGCGCCAGATCACAGGGGTTTTTCTGGTCGCGGCACAGGTGCTGCTGGCCGAGGTGCAGCTGGTCTATCACTGCATCTTCGGAGATTTCATGCCCGTCAGCCAGATCGGCATGGGCGGAAATGTGGTCGTCAATTTCAATTCGCAGCTTCTCTATGGGATCCGCCAAAATCTGCTGAAGATCCTGCTCCTCCTGCTGCCGCTGATTGCCGTGATCCTCTGCCTTGCCCTGCGAAGGGGGCAGGCTCTGAAGCTGCGGCTGCGCTGGAAACAGACGATGGCCTCCTTTGCCGTGCTCCTCGCACTGCTGCTGACGGTCACGGGACTCATGTATGTTGGACGGGACAACGCCTTTTCCGTCTATCGTACCTTCACCAATGTGAACACCTCCACCGACAGCAGTTATAAAAAAATCGGTATGCTGGCCACCACGGCGCAGGAGCTTCGATACATGCTCTTCAGCGGCAGCGGCAGCATTATGATCACGCCGTCGTCCTTGAATATAAGCGATGTTCCGCGGACATACAGCAGCAACTCCTATAACGTGATCGAAAGCATCGATTTTACGGCTCTTGCAGACAGTACCGACAGCGATATTCTCAAGGCCACAGACGAGTATCTGGCAAATGCAGCACCCACCCGCAAAAACAACTACACAGGACTTCTTAAGGACTATAACCTCATCACCATCTGCGCCGAGAGCTTCTGCCCGTGGTTTATCAGCGAGGAGCTGACGCCGACGCTCTACAAGCTGAGCCATACGGGTATTCTCTTTGAAAATTACTACGGCACGTTCCAGTCCGTCACCACCAACGGCGAATACACCATGTGCATGGGGCTTTATCCGGATATGTCCCGCACGAAGACGGATTCCAGCTTCAATGTGGCGGGCACCAACTATCTGCCGTTCTGCCTGGGCAATGCGCTCAAGGGCATGGGCTATCAAGCCTGGGGCTATCACGACTACATCGGGGATTTCTACAACCGGAACATCACCCACGCCAACATGGGCTACACGTTCAAGGCGGCGGATTCTGGTCTGGCCATGAAGATCGACTGGCCCTCCTCCGATCTGGAGATGATGGAGGCCTCCATAGACGACTACATCAACAGCGGAGAACCCTTCCACGCCTATTACATGACCTTCAGCGGTCACTACCAGTACAACTGGGACAACGCCATGAGCGCCAAAAACCGCGACGCGGTGAAAGATCTGCCCTATTCTGAGCCGGTGAAGGCGTACATTGCCTGCAATCTGGAGCTGGAATACGCACTGGAGTACCTGATGCAGCGGCTGGAGGAAGCTGGCGTTGCCGACAAGACCTGCATCGTCCTGACCAACGACCACTACCCCTACGGCCTGACCGAAGACGAGTACAACGAGCTGGCAGGGCAGACGCTGGACACCACCTTTGAGAAGTACCGCAACAGCTTCATCTGCTATGTTCCCGGCCTTTCAGAGAACATCGTGGTGGATGAATACTGCTCCACGGCGGACATCTTGCCGACACTGCTGAATCTCTTCGGCGTGGACTACGATTCCCGCCTGCTGGCGGGCACCGATGTACTCTCCAGCGGCCTCCATGTAGCGGTGCTGTCGGATAAGTCCTTTCTGACGAAGACCTTCCGCTATGACGCCGGTACGGAAACCGTGATCCCCGCCGATGAAAGCATCACTGTCTCCGACGGGCTGGTGAAAACCTACCGGCTCTATGTGGACAGCAGGTTCCAGCTCTCCGGCAACATCCTCAACAGCGATTACTACGCCCACGTCTTTGCCAGGGAGTCCAGCGGCGGAAGCCTTGCGGACACGGTGGTATTCACGGACATCAAGAGCATTTTCAATCAGGCCAGCGTCCTCTATATGTACCGCAAGGGCTATGTGGAGCCGGAAGCGCCGGACACCTTCGGACGGCAAGGCTGGGCGAGTTCATCGATGTGCTCTACCGCATCGCGGGTCGTCCGGAAACGGACAACACCGCCCTTCCGGCTGACTGCGAGAACGAGGAATTCAACGCGGCCCATCCCTATTATCATGCCGTGTGCTGGGCCTATCAGACAAGGCTGCTCCGGCAAAATGATCCCAATACCGAATACGATGACAAGGTGGACTATCAGACGGCGTGCGTACTGATTCGCCGCTACGCGATCATGGCAGGCGTCGATACCGGCGTGAATCAGATGCAGCTCAGGCAGCTTCTTCGGGATGCCCCCGATCTTGGCAGAGAGGCAGCCAAAGCGATGCTCTGGTGCGATGAGAGGGACATCACCACCCGGGACAGCAACCTTGACGAGCTGCTGGCGTCCGCTGGCACCCGCATCAGCCGCTACCAGATGACGTCGTTCCTGTTCTACCTCTGCACCTACGAGCTGGATATTGGCAGCTGAGCATGCGGCGCAGATCCTGCCGGAGAAGTGTTCCGCGACCGATTCGCAAAAAGAGTCGCTTTTCTCGGCTGTGTACCGGAAGATACCCATTCGATGCCGCACTACGCTTAATGTTGGAATCAGTAAACATACTCACAAGCATTACACTCAGTGTAGACCTAATGTAGATTCAGACCATTCTGTGTTTACGAAAGTTTACATTGAGTGTAATTTTTTCTGCCTTGAATGGGCGGTCAAACAGGGCCGGTTTTCTGCATTTATTACGAAGGGATGAGACATCCACCCCCCTATTCTCACACAAAAGAAGGAGTTTGATTTGAGCAAACGAAAACACGGACCTACGATTGTACCGGCCTTATCCGCCAAGGTGGATAACAAAGAAAAACGATTCATTCAGGTTGGAAACTCACTGCTCCTCTCCAAGCAGTTCCACGCACTCGGCACCGGCAGCCGGTTTCTCTATTTCTGCATGGCCATGGAGAGCGGCGGAAGGAAGAATTTCATTCTTCCACAAAAGGACGCAAAAATGGCTCACGGGGTAAACCCGCGCAGCCGTCTGATCCGTTTCAGCAAGAACAGCAGCTTTCATTATTTCACCGTCGATGAGATGGGCCTGCGGCTGATGAAGCTGGCGCTGGATGAAATGGCGCTGTATCGGTTTCAGCGGTACTTGCAGCAAAACGGCATTTGCAAAGCATCTATGCTTCCGCTGTATCTGTTCAGTCTGGAGCAGCTTTCGGAGGCGTATGCCTTGAAAAAGGGGAAGCAAATGCAGGCAGAGCTGGATAGAGGCGCATTGTTTTCGTGCCAGGCAGATGTTGTAAAACGGATCTGCAACACAGGACCCAATCTGATCACGATCCCAGACAAATGGCTGCTGGACCTGGATACGGAAAGAGATGATAGCTCAGACGAACTCTTACTTTCCCCAAATGCTACGTTTCTAAGTCAACAGTCCGGAATGTAACACACAGGTGGTAACAGTATGGTCGAGGAATTGCAAGTGCCGATCCATCTCAAAATGACGCTGACCGCCAGAGAAGCGGCAGAAAACAGCAATATCGGCATTAACAAGATTGACAGTATGCTGAGAACGCCCAACTGCCCGTTTGTGCTTTTCGTCGGGACAAAAAAGCTGGTCAAGCGCCGGGAGTTTGAACAGTACATCAGTGAAAAACTGGTGATATAAGTGGCTTCGGAAGATTTACAAATAAGTGGAGAGTTTTTTCACACGATGGCTTGAGAAGGAGAACGTTATATGCTATAATTTATATGTAGTAGTGCGTCCTTCAAGGCTGCGAAGATGAATGACCTGATTACCAAGCACCCAATGGACGGTGTGCGGTTTACAAAGCCCGTTCGTGCAACAGACGATATTAAGTTCCTCACCCGTGACGAGCAGCGCGTGTTTCTTAAAACAGCGAAACGCTCCCGCAACTACAATCAGTACGCACTGATCCTTGAAACCGGTTTGCGTACCGGCGAGATGATCGGGTTGACGTGGGATGCGATAGATTTTCAGAATCGGACGCTGACGGTCAATAAAACCTTGGAGTATCGTCACAAGCAGCATTTTTGGCGTGCAGGTCCTCCCAAAACGCAGCAAAGCTATCGCACAATACCGTTGACGGATCGGGCTTATGAAATCCTCAAAGGTATTTGGGATAGCCGCCCGGAGCAAAAGGAGTCACCGACGCTGGCCAAAACGCTTGAGTACATAGACAGACGTACAGGCGTTTCTTCTCGGCTTGTCATGCGTGATCTTGTCTTTATCAACTGGCGTACCGGGGAACCGGCGAAAAACAGTTCCTATGATACCCACTTATATAAGCTCTGCGACGAAGCGGGGATCAAGCACTTTTGTATGCACGCCCTGCGACATACCTACGCTACAAGAGCGATTGAAAGCGGTATGCAGCCGAAGGTGCTGCAAAAACTGCTGGGTCATGCCAGCATCAAAACAACAATGGATCAGTATGTTCATGTGACTGCCGAATCGCTGGATTATGCCATCAAGCAATTTCAGCAAAATGGTGTAGTCTGATGAAATCCAATAAAGCCAAATGCGGAAATGGTGTAAAAATGGTGTAACAGCCAAGACGCCAAACGCTGAAACCCCTTGAAAATCAAGGAAAATCGAAGGAGAATGAGTACAAATGAAATTAGGTATTGTCGGACTGCCGAATGTCGGCAAGTCCACTCTCTTCAACGCGATCACCAACGCGGGCGCGGAAAGCGCCAACTACCCCTTCTGCACCATCGAGCCGAACGTCGGCATGGTGGCCGTTCCCGACGAGCGCCTCGATAAGCTCGCCGAGATGTACCACCCCAAGAAGAAGACCCCCGCCGTCATCGAATTTGTCGACATCGCGGGTCTTGTCAAGGGCGCAAGCCAGGGTGCGGGTCTCGGCAACAAGTTCCTTGAGAACATCCGCCGCACGGACGCCATCGTGCACGTTGTGCGCTGCTTCGACGATGAAAACATCATGCACGTCGTGGCCGACGCGAGCACGAACGTCCCCGTCGACCCCCTGGGCGACATTGAGACCATCGACCTGGAGCTCATCATGGCAGACCTTGAGATGGTCAACCGCCGCGTCGAAAAGGCGACGAAGATGGCCAAGGGCGACAAGAAGTTCCTGCACGAGGTCGAGCTCTTCTCCGACCTTGCCAAGCACCTCGACGCGGGCAAGAGCGCGCGCACGTTCGAGGTTTCGTCCGACGACGCTGAGCTCATCGCGACCGCCGATCTTTTGAGCCTCAAGCCCATCATCTACGCCGCGAACATGGACGAGGACGGCTTTGCGAATCAGGACGGCAACCAGTATCTCCAGCAGGTCAAGGAGCTCGCCGACCGCGAGGGCGCGCAGGTGCTGCCGATCTGCGCCAAGCTCGAGCAGGACATCGCCGAGCTCGACGGCGAGGACCGCGCGATGTTCCTCGAGGAGCTCGGCATTCAGGAGTCCGGCCTCGACCGCCTGATCAAGTGCTCCTACGCGCTGCTCGGCCTCATCTCGTTCCTGACCTACGGCGAGGACGAGTGCCGCGCCTGGACCATCAAAAACGGCACCAAGGCCCCGCAGGCCGCGGGCAAAATTCACTCCGACATCGAGCGCGGCTTCATCCGCGCTGAAACGATCAATTTCGACGACATGATCCGCTGCGGCAGCGTCGCGGCGGCAAAGGAAAAGGGATTGCTGCGCAGCGAGGGCAAGGAGTACGTCGTCAAGGACGGCGACATGATCTACTTCCGCTTTAACGTGTAAAATTCCGAAAATTCCATCACAAATTTCAGAAGACGGTGCAGCTCAGCTGCACCGTCTTTTTTAAGTGAAACGGGTGCGCTACCATGGTAGCGATTCTGCAAACCGTTGGTATCACAGGAAAAACCGCACTTTAAATTTTTGAACCGCTACCAGCCGCGCCCACGAGCCCTTGCGCATCGGGCTTTTTCCGCGTCGCTAAGGGGATGCGATATCCACTGAATTGAACGTTTTTGTGTTGATTCTGCCGATTTTTGCGATTCTTTATCGTTCTTGCAACAATTTGAGAATTTACGAATTTTGGCAGCAACCACGGGAAAGCGGGAGAGACGGCGGGTGTTCGGCCGCGAGAAGATGGAAATTTATGAAAGGAGAGTAACATCTATGAAAAAGTTACTCGCAATGGTGCTGGCTCTGGTCATGACTCTGTCTCTGGCCGTCAGCGCCAACGCCTTCAAGGATGACAAGAGCATCAGCGATGATTACGCTGAGTCTGTTGCCGTTCTGAATGGCATGGGTGTGTTCAAGGGTTATGAGGATGGTTCCTTCAAGCCCGAGGGCAACATCACCCGCGCTGAGGTAGCTACGATCGTCTATCGTATAGATACTCAGATGTTCTTTTTTCATGGTTTCTACAACCATTCTCTTGAACTCCGGCGTATATTGTTTGTTTGGTACTCCTTTTGGCATAGCAAAACACCCCACTTGTTAGATAGTATATCATACTGTCTAACAAATGGGGTGCAGTTCGGGAGAGCGTAGTTGGTTGTACGTTTCAATGCAAAATCCTCCGTTATGATAGAAAATAAAAAAGCACTGCCGAAGCAGTGCTTTCATGTTTCACAAATATGAAAAAAGATGCATGGAGAAACGGTGCAACGAAGCAAAATAACCCTAAATAACTGAGATTATGACGGATTTCGCAAGTCAAATTATGACTAAATATGCGGATAAATTTTACAAATCGCCCGACATGAAGCCGCCGCGGAGCCAGTTGGCGAGCTCGGCGGGGGTGCCGGGGACGCCGACGGTGGCAAATTCCGTGCGCGAGGGGACCATCTGCGCGTTGTCCGAGCTCTCCGCCCACTGGACGCGCTGCAAAATGTGCTCGGTGCAGTGCTCGAGCGGGCCGTCGGGCGCGGGCTTATATTGGAGGAGGATGGTCACGTAGCGGTTGTCGGACGTCCAGCGGCCGAAGTTCGTCGTGGGCTTGCGCCACTTCCAGAGGCATTTGTCGCCGCGCTGCTTTTGAGCTTCAAATAGCCGTTTTCGATGTCCTGCGTGCAGCGCATGAGCCAGATGACATGGTAGCCCGCGCGCTGGAAGTGGGAGCAGACGTCGAAAAAGTGCTCCTCCATGAGTAAGCCGTCCTGGAGCATCATCACGAAATGGTTGATCTGCACGTAGGCGGTGACGGTCTTATCGCCGACGGTGACGGGGACGTTGCGGCACTCGGGCGGGACGATCGCGCGCCACTGCTCGCGCCACGCGGAGGCGGAGGACTGGACGAGCGGGGGCGTTTTCTTCTTCCAAAACAGCATGGGGGCTCCTTTTTCGCAATTTTTGTTCCATTATAGCGAAAACGGGACGAAAAGGCAAGAAATATTGGTGCTTTACGGGAATTTGACAGAGCGGCGGGCGACGGGCGCTTGCTATTTCGGCGAAAACATGATATTCTACTGTGATTCTAAGGAAATCGACTTTTCTTTGCAAGGAGAACGGCTATGAAGCTTGACCACAAGCGCACGGTGCTGGTGGGACTGGCGTTTTTGTCCATCTGCGCGTTCTGGCAGATGTACGACAACATCATCCCGCTGATTTTGACGAACACGTTCCACTTAGACGAGACCATTTCCGGCGCGATCATGGCGGCGGACAATGTGCTGGCGCTGTTTTTGCTGCCGTTCTTCGGCGCGCTGAGTGATCGGACGAGCACGAAGATCGGGCGGCGGATGCCGTTTATCCTCGGCGGTACGGCGGCTGCGGTGATCCTGATGAATCTGCTGCCGCTTTTTGACAACGGCTACGCAAATGGCGCGAGCACGGGTAAGCTCGCGATGTTCGTCGTCACGCTGGGGCTGCTGCTCGTGGCGATGGGGACCTACCGCTCGCCCGCGGTGGCGCTGATGCCGGACGTGACACCCAAGCCCATAAGATCGCGCGCGAACGCGATCATCAACCTGATGGGTGCAGTCGGCGGCATTTCGTATCTGATCGTGGCGGCGGTGCTGTATCCGAACAGCAGGACAGCGGGGGCCGCGCATGTGAACTACCAACCGCTTTTTGTCGTCGTGTCGGTGCTGATGGCGGTTTCGGTCATCGTGCTGTACTTCACGACAAACGAGCCGAAGCTCGCGGCGGCGGAGAAGGAATACGAGGCCGAGCATCCCGAGCAGCAGCTCGTGGAGGAGGAGCCGGACGGCAGCGAGGAACTCCCCAAAGAAGTCAAGCGCAGCCTTGTGATGCTGCTGTGCTCGATCGCGCTGTGGTACATCGGCTACAACGGCGTGACGACGTGGTGGACGACGTATGTCGGACGCGTGATGGGACAGGGCCTCGGCGGCGCGTCGACGTGTTTGCTCGTCGCGACGGGCGGGGCCATCGTGTCGTACATCCCCGTGGGGCAGATGGCGTCGAAGATCGGACGCAAGAAGACCATTCAGGGCGGCGTCGTCCTGCTTGCGGCGTGCTTTGCGTCGGCGTACTTTTTGACGACGCATTATCAGAGCATCAACGCCGTGATGTTTGTCGTGTTTGCGCTCGTCGGCCTTGCGTGGGCGGCGATCAACGTCAACTCGCTGCCGATGGTCGTTGAAATGTGCAAGGGCAGCGATATCGGCAAGTTTACGGGCTACTACTACACGTTTTCGATGGCGGCGCAGGTCGTGACGCCGATTTTGGCGGGCACGCTCTTGAAGCACATCAGCTACAGCATGCTGTTCCCGTATGCGGCGTTCTTCGTGGCGTGCAGCTTTGTGACGATGTGCTTTGTGCGCCACGGCGACTGTAAGGTGGAGGCCAAGGCCGGGCTTGCGGCGTTTGAGGATATGGATGCGGACTAAATCGAATACAAGAAGTGATCTAAAGTGAAAATTTTACGGATCGTTGTCGGAATTTGCCTGATTCTGGCGGTCGCGTGGGCGGTTTTACTGCGCGCGCGGCGCGGAACGGAGTCGATGGCGGCGCTGCGGAAATTCCGCTATGCGCACCGCGGACTCTACGATAAGGAGGCGGGCATTCCCGAAAATTCGCTGCCGGCATTCTCGCGCGCGATCGCGCGGGGCTTTGGCGCGGAGCTCGACGTGCACCTGCTGCGCGACGGGACGCTTGCCGTGTTTCACGACAGCGATGTGAAGCGCATGACGGGCCGCGAGGGATACCTCGAAGACCTGAGCGCGGACGAACTCAAGGACTATGCGCTGGACGGGACGAAGGAGGCCATCCCGCAGTTCAAGGATGTGCTCGCGCTGTTTGCGGGGACGGGCCTGCCGCTCATTGTGGAGGTCAAGAGCTTTCGCGACAACTTTGCCGAGCTGACCGAGCGCACGATGGCGGAACTCGACAAGTTTGGCGTCAAGTACTGCGTGGAGTCGTTCGACCCGCGGTGCGTGGTGTGGCTGAAAAAGCACCGGCCAGAGGTCATCCGCGGGCAGTTGAGCTGCGACTTTTTGAAAGACCGCGGCAATTTGAGCCTGCCGATGGCGTTTGCGACGACGAATCTGCTGGGCAACATCATGGCACAGCCGGATTTTGTCGCCTACAAATTTGAAGATAAGAAAAACTGGGCGCCGCGTTTATGCCGTAAGCTCTACGGCGCGCAGGGCGTTTACTGGACCATCCGGTCGAAAGAAGACTTGGAGACGGCGGAGCGCGAGGGCGCGATCGCCATTTTTGAGCGGTTCATTCCCTAAAGAGGGCTCCCACTTGTGGAAGGGTGGGGGAAAAGAAGCAAAACCGAAAGAAAAGGAAGAAGGTTTTATGGCAGAACAGAAAAGACGCTGGGGCGACCGGCGCGACGCAACACTGCTGCGCGATGTGGATTCGCTGCACTTTATCATGGGCATCATCTATCCCAACCGCGCGGACAACGAGGCGTATATCGCAGAGCGCGTGAATTTAGAGCCCATCAAGGAGTACATTGCGACGAAAAACTATGAGGGCATTCCGTTCAAGTACACGTTTTTCCACGTGATCCTGACGGCGCTCGCTAAGACGGTCATTTTACGGCCGAAGCTCAACCGCTTTTACGCGAATGAAAACTACTATCAGCGCAATAAGGTGACAGCGGGCTTTGTCATCAAAAAGGAGTTTGCCGACGGCAGCGAAGAGGCCATGGCTCTGCTGGAGATAAAGCCTGAGAGCACCATCGACACGATCCACGAGGAGATCCACCAGGAGGTTGCGGCCTGCCGCGAGCAGAAGAAGGTCAACACGACCGACAACAGCATGAATGTGCTCAATAGCCTGCCGCGCTTTTTGTCCAAGGCGGCGGTGCGATTTATCCGCTGGCTCGACAAGCACGGCTGGTGCCCCGATTTCCTGATCGGCAAGGACCCGAACTACAGTTCGGTGTTCATCTCCAACCTCGGTTCCATTCATCTCAAAAGCGGCTACCACCACCTGACGAACTGGGGCACGAGCTCGCTGTTCTGCATCATCGGCGAAAAGAAGTGGACGCCGCTGTACGACGAGCACGGCCTTGCCGAAATGCAGGAGACGGTCGACCTCGGCCTCACCGTGGATGAGCGCATTGCCGACGGCTACTATTACGCAAAGAGCGTGCGCCTTTTCAAATATCTGTTAGAACACCCCGCCCTTTTGGAACGACCGCTATCGGAGGAAGTAGAATATGAGTGATTCCATTGTCAGAACGCCCTGGAAGGATTACATGGGCGAGGTGCCGATGCACCTTGAGTATTTCGACGGCTCGATGTTCGAGGCCGTGGAGCAGATCGCTAAGAAATATCCGGGCAACATCGCTTTTACGTTCATGGGAAAGTCGACGACCTACCGCCAGATGATCCGCGAGATCGAGCAGTGCGCCAAGGCGCTCAAGACCATCGGCGTGCGCGAGGGTGACAAGGTGACCATTGCCATGCCGAACTGCCCGCAGGCCATCTATATGTTCTACGCCGTCAACCTCGTCGGCGGCATTGCGAACATGATCCATCCGCTGTCGGCAGAGAAGGAGATCGAGTTTTACCTGAACGCCTCGGAAAGCGTGGCGGCGGTGACGCTCGACCAGTTCTACAACAAGTTTGAAAAGGTGCGCGAGCGCACAAAGGTCGTGAACATGATCATCGCAAGCGTGCGCGACGCGCTGTCCCCGACGATCAAGGCGGGCTATATGCTCACCGAGGGACGCAAGATCGAGAAGATTCCCGAGGACGCGCCGGTCATCATGTGGAAGGACTTCATGAAGCTCTCCCGCTCCTGCTACTATAAGACCTATAAGGTCAAGCGCGAGGGCGCGGACCCCGCTGTGATCCTCTATTCCGGCGGTACGACCGGCACAACAAAGGGCATCGTGCTGACGAACAAGAATTTCAACGCCCTCGGCCAGCAGGTCATCGCGGCGAACCCGATGTTCCGCCCCGGCGACCGCATGCTGGCGGCGATGCCGCTGTTTCACGGCTTCGGCCTCGGCGTGTGCGTGCACACGATGCTCTCGCAGGGCGGACGCTGCATCCTGATCCCGCGCTTCACGGCCAAGAGCTACGCCAAGCAGATCGTGAAGTACAAGTGCAACTTCATCGCCGGCGTGCCGACGCTTTACGAAGCGCTGCTGCGCCTGCCGAGCATGGACGGGGCGAACCTCAGCTCGCTCAAGGGCGTATTCTCCGGCGGCGACAGCCTGTCGATCGAGCTGAAGAAGAAGTTCGACAAGTTCCTCTATGACCATAAGGCGTCCATTCAGGTGCGCGAGGGCTACGGCACGACCGAGACGGTCACGGCCTGCTGCCTGACGCCGCCGCACATGTTCAAGGAGGGCTCCATCGGCCTGCCGTTCCCGGATACCTACATCAAGATCGTCGAGCCGGACACTGACCGGGAGGTTCCCTACGGGCAGGAGGGCGAGATCCTGCTCGCGGGCCCGACCGTGATGAAGGAGTACATGAACAATCCCGAGGAGACGGCGCAGACGCTTCGCACGCACGCCGACGGCCTGACGTGGGTCTACACGGGCGACCTGGGCGTGATGGATGAACAGGGCTTTATCTACTTCCGCGGCCGTGCCAAGCGCATGATCATTTCGTCCGGCTACAATGTCTATCCCAGCCAGATCGAAAATATCCTCGACGCGCACGAGTACGTGCAGATGAGCTGCGTGATCGGCGTGCCCGATCCCTACAAGATGCAGAAGGTCAAGGCGTTCGTCAAGCTTGCGCAGGGCGTGCCCGCGACCGAGGAGACCAAGCAGGTGCTCATGGCCTACTGCCGCAAGAATGTGGCGAAGTACGCCATGCCGTATGACATCGAGTTCAAGGAGGATATGCCCAAGACTCTGGTTGGTAAGGTGGCGTATCGCCAGCTGGAGGAAGAAGAACTTTCTAAGCTGAAGGCTCAGGAAGAGAAATAAGGTTTCTCCTGCACCATGCAGGGTGGTAAATCCCTGCACCGTGCAGGGGCGCGAATAAAAGGGGGTATTCTCTTTCCGAAGAGAATACCCCCTTTTGATCCCCCAGAGAAAGGCGAGGGGAGTCCCCCTCGACCCCCGCATTGGCAGTCGGGCGCTTGAAGAGCTGCGCAGCCTGCGGAATCGAGTGCCTGCTGTTTTTTGTATCTAGACGATTTGACTTGCTCCTATCTTCGCTGCCGCTTTGCCTGCGATTCGTTGGCCTTACGCAATTTCCGTCTACTTCGGATGTTATCGGACTTGCAGGTGCCTGCCAAGGCAGCATTGCTGCGCTCGCCGCGTTTGTTGGCACTATCGGTAGATAGTGATTAGGCTGCACCTGCGCAAGATACGCAGAGCGGCACCCGCAAGGGGTGTGCCGCATCCGTAAGGCAGCAGAGCCGCCAA
>ERZ791571.851-NODE-851-length-17557-cov-9.068906_pt1 | contig 17557 bp, 10 predicted proteins | sample MGYA00509972_ERZ791571 | MGnify/ENA primary metagenome ERZ791571 (study PRJEB30046, sample SAMN00791936) | human gut metagenome | study: EMG produced TPA metagenomics assembly of the A metagenome-wide association study of gut microbiota in type 2... | reverse complement strand
ACCCGGCGGTGTTCGTGGACATGACCAAAAGTATTCTGCATCTGGCAAATCTGGGTGTGGAAGTGTTCCGCATTGACGCTGTGCCTTACATTTGGAAACAGCTTGGCACGACCTGCCGCAATTTACCGCAGGTACATACCATCGTGCGGATGCTGCGCATGGTTCTGGAATGTGTCTGCCCTGCGGTCATCCTCAAGGGTGAAGTGGTCATGGCGCCCAAGGAGCTGGCGGCGTACTTTGGCACACCCGAAAAGCCGGAATGTCACATGCTTTACAATGTATCCACCATGGTCAACCTGTGGGCTGCCTTGGCAAGCCGTGACACCCGCCTGCTGAAGGCACAGCTGGACGCCCTGCACGCCCTGCCGGGCAACTGCTGGTTTGTAAACTATCTGCGCTGCCACGATGATATCGGCTGGGGTCTGGATGAAGCGGCTGAGAACCGTTTTGATATTGACCCCCAAAAGCACAAGGAGTATCTCTACCATTTTTATGCGGGCGATTTCCCCGGAAGCTGGGCAAAGGGCGAGCTGTACAACTACGACCCCGCTACCGGCGATGCCCGCAGCTGCGGCACCACCGCCAGCCTGTGCGGAGTGGAGCAGGCGCTGGAATCGGGCGATGTGATCGCGCTGGACTACGCGGTCCGCCGCGACTTGCTGCTGCATAGCGTCATGGCATTTTTGCAGGGATTTCCGATGCTGAACTCCGGCGACGAGATTGCCCAGCTCAACGGCTGGGATTATAAGTCCGACCCCAATCGGGCAGACGACAGCCGCAACCTGCACCGCAGTGCGTTTAACTGGGAAAACGCAAAACAGCGCACCCAAAAGGGTACGCTGCCGAACAAGCTGTGGCAGGGCATGGAAGAACTGCGCAAAATGCGGGCAGACGAGTGCTTTGCCCCGGACGCATGGGTAACCACATGGGACACCCACAACCCCGGCGTCCTGGCACTGGTACGCAAGCACGGCGAGGAAACGCTGGTGGGGCTGTTCAACTTTACCGAGTACCCGGCAGGGGCCGGTCTTGACGCTTTGGGCGGCAGCTACCGTTCCGCAGACGGTCAGCCCGTCTGGCTGGCGGATGTAGAACTGGAACCGTATCAGGCACTGCTCGTGAAGAATGTATAAGCCTTGAGGCAGACATATATCCCCGTTCGGCTGCACCATCCATGCAGGTGGTTATGAAATTGTTGTCAGGCAGTTTTACGTTTATGCCTTCAGAATTGGTCTAATTAGAAGTTCTCTTCCCTTCCGTGTTGTTCCGTTATTCTGTGTAACCTATTTGCATGCACTTTCCGGCGAGAAAAAGAGCCTGGAGAACCTTACCGATTTGGTAAGGCCCTCCGGGCTCTTTTTACTCCAGTCATTATCAGTCGGTCAATAGTAAGCGCAAATTGCCTACGAGACGTTCACAATTCACGGCGACAATCCACCTATGACGGATTTCATCAGCAGGGCTTGCTCATCATCCAAAACTGCAATCCGTTGTCTGCGGCGCTCGTAAAGTGATATTTTTTCCATCACTTCCCGCTTTCAGGGAAGATGATTTTGTTGACAAAGAAGAAAATGACCATAGACACGCCGCCGTTCAAAACCGTCGTGCCGATGTTATAAATAAAGTCCGGCACCAGCAGCCCGGCTACGGCGACCCATACGCAGTTGATGGAGTTGACGATGCAGGTGATGACGCAGAAAGCCAGCACATACCACGCGATCTGCTTGCCTAAATTGCCCTTGCTGCGGAACACGAAATTGCGCTGGATCGGGAAGTTGATGCATTCACCAATCACCATAGCAATCATGTAAGCGCAGAAATACGGCAGACCGCCGTGGGCGGCATCGTAGCCGAGGATGTTCCACTTGAAGGTTTCCCCAAACAGGGTCACATCCACGCCGGGCCAGCCGAAATCCACCACCGGCAGACTGCTGAACGCAGCGGGCAAAAATTGCAGCAGCAGATACTTGAACACGGTGATCAGGTTCGACACGATGACGAACAGACCACCCTCGCGCACCCACTTGGCTGCGGCGGGGTGTTTTTCAACAAAATTATTCCAAAACTGCATAATGCAACCTCCATCAAGCGCCGCGCAGACGCTTTTCCATCTGCGCATTCAGCACCACATTCTTAATCGCTTCATAAATCACCCGCACAAGACCCAGGATCCAGAAGCCCTGCAATTCCATGACAATGCCGTCCACCATGCCCATGCTGATGGCACCGTTCGTCATCTTTGCCAGGGCGCGAAGGGGCATATTGTACTGGAACAAGATGTTCAGGTCCGGCTTGCCGCGTTTATAGCTGACATCCAGCAGGATCGTCAGCACAAGCCAGACAAGCCAGCCCAGCGGGCTGCGTGCGTGGTTCAGTTCGCCCAAGGTCAGATTGCGGTCAATTTTGGTTTTGCCTTTCGGGATGGGATGCCCCAACAGCTTTTCAAAGTCCGCATCGGAAACGTGCAGCACATTGCCCTTATAATAGCAATCCAAGTCCCTATCCTCATACGGATGCACGGTAGCCGTTCCATGTACGGAGATTTTCTCGCACAGCCGGATGTCCTCCACGCTTGCGCCGACAAGCAGCTCGTACTCGCCGCCCTCGATTTCCCAGCGGTTAGCCTTGACATTCCAGAAACGGAACGCCTTATCGTCCAGCGTAATGGTGATGCGCTGTTTCTCACCGGGGGCAAGCGTTACGCGGGCAAAGCCTTTCAGTTCCTTTGCAGGGCGGAAAAGCTCACTGTTCTTTTTAGCAACATACAGCTGCACAATTTCCGTACCTGCCACACTGCCGGTGTTCGTTACGGTAAGGCTGACCCCCTGTTCATCGGCGACCATATCGCTGTACGCAAACGTCGTGTAGCTCATGCCATAGCCAAACGGGAAGCGCACAGCTTTTTCCGCCGTGGTAAAGTAGCGGTAGCCGATGTACAGCCCCTCGCGGTACTCCACAGTCTTGCGGCGGGTGGCAAAGTCGGCAGCGCTGGGTACGTCAGCGTAGGCCAACGGCCATGTTTCTGCCAGCTTGCCGCAGGGGTTGACCTTTCCGGTCAGTGCATCCGCAACGGCGCCCGCCCCCGCCTGACCGCCTAAGGCGGCGTACAACAGGGCATGGCAGTTGTCCAGCCACGGCGTTTCGACTACGCTGCCACTGTACAATACCACGACAATTTTCGGGTTGACAGCCGCCACAGCCTGCAGCAGATCCACCTGATTTTGCGCAAGGCGCAGATTGCTGCGGTCAAGCCCCTCACTCTCAGCGATTTCATCCAGACCCATGCACAAAATAACTGTATCCGCCTGTGTCGCCAGTTCGCAGGCGGATTTCTGCAAAGCAGCATCCGGCTTACCGTGGCGGTCAAAGCCCTGCTGATACCCGATGACGTTCAACTCGGAGTCGATCAGCTTATCCAGCAGCACATCCACCTGTGTCGAGTTCACCATGCTGGAGCCTGCGCCCTGGTAGCGCGGATTTTTGGCAAAGTCGCCGATGACAGCCACCTTGCTGCCCGCCGCCAACGGCAGCAAAGAGCCCTCGTTTTTCAGCAGCACAAGGCTTTCCTCGGCGGCGCGGCGGGCAAGCGCATGATGGGCTGCCGCATCAAACTCGCGCGGGGCAGCGTCCAGCGCAGCCTTGGTATCAAACACCAGCGGCAGCAACTCTGACAAGCGGGCGTCGATGTCGGATTCAGAGATTTTCCCGCTTTCCACCGCCGCCAGCAGTTCGCGCACGCTGTCCCCGCCGGGCGCAGGCATTTCCAGCGTGGAGCCGTTTTTCACACCCAGCGCGTGGTCGTTGCTCCCGCCCCAGTCGGTGATGACCGCGCCATCAAAGCCCCACTCTCCGCGCAAGATCTCCATGAGCAGGTGCTTATTCTCGTTGGCATAGGTACCGTTCACAAGATTGTAGGACGACATAATGCTGCGGGGATGCCCCTCTTTGACGGCAATTTCAAACCCGGTCAGGTAAATTTCCCGCAGGGTGCGCTCGTCCACGATGGAATCCGAAGCCATACGCCGCGTTTCCTGACTGTTGACGGCAAAGTGCTTCGGGCAGGCAGCTACGCCCTTGGACTGGATGCCGCGAATATATCCCGCCGCCAGCTTGCCCGCGAGATACGGGTCCTCGGAGAAATACTCAAAGCTGCGCCCGCACAGCGGGTTGCGCTTCATATTAAGCCCCGGGCCCAACACCACCGACACTTCCTGCGCGGCGGCTTCCTCGCCCAAGGCTGCGCCGATTTCCTCGCCCAGCGCGGCATCCCAGCTGTTCGCAACAGCCGACGCCGTGGGGAAGCAGGTAGCGGGCACGCTGGGATTCAGCCCCAAGTGGTCGCTCTCCCCCGCCTGCTTGCGCAAGCCGTGGGGACCGTCCGACAGCCAGATCTGCGGGATGCCGTGTTGGGGCATACCCCGCGTTTTGAAGGTTTCCGCGCCGGAAAGCAGGGCGCATTTTTCTTCCAAGGTCAATTCTTTCAGCAAAAGTTCTGTATTTTGCATATATTTTCCCTTCTCATAAGAAAAGCCGCATCCAACGCCTGCAAGCAGACATCAGACGCGGCTTTTATTCAGCAAATACCGTTGTTAGAGCAAAGAATGCTTACTCTGCCGCCAGCGTGACCACAGCCTCGTTGATGGAGTAGGTGTTGCTGTAGCCCCAGCCGGAGACGATTTCGTCGTGGGCGGGGATGGTCAGCTGCTTGCTGCCGTCCTCCCCCTCGGTGATGGGCACCGTCAGGGCATCGCTGCCGTTCAGGGTCATGGTAAGGGCATCGTCCTGCACATCCACCAGCGTGCCGGTGATGGAGGCAGAGCCGTCGGCGGCAGTCAGCGTGCAGACCTTGTGGGAGTAATCCACCAGCAGCACGGCATCCGTTGCGGTGGGCGTTTCGCCCTGCACCAGCTCATAGCTGCCGGTGTACTGCTCGGTGACAAGATCCTCGACCTGCACTTCAAACGTAGCGGTTGCACCCAGGAAGGAGGCCGTCACGGTCTTGGTGCCTGCGGTGTCGCTGTCGTAACCGGTGAAGGTCAAGCGACCGCCCCAGATGGACTCCTCCGCATCGTTGGCGCGGGTAGCCGTCACAACCAGCTCGCCGGGGTTGAAGATGTCGCCCGTGTAGAAGGTGCGCAGGTTGGAGGCATCGATCGTCAGGCTCTTGGCAGGGGCATAGGGCTGACCGTAGATGTTGATGTTGCGGGTGAACGCACCGCCCATAACGCCATAGCTCAGGCTGGCTTCCATGCTGTATACGCCGTGGTCGGTGTCAAAGACGAAGATATCCGCATCTGCGCCGCCATCCACATCGGTGGGGCGCACGGTGCCGTCGGCGTCCTGATTGCCCAGCAGATGAATGACGAAGTTCTTCTCGCCGTTTTCATCGTAGTTGTACCAGTAGCCGTAAACATGGGAGATAGAGTCGCCGCCCACGGAGGTGCTGGGACCGCTGAAGGAACCCCACATCGAACCGTCGGTGTAGCAGTACATATCAAGACACGCCGGATCCACGATGGTGCTGAAGCCCTCGGTGTACTGACCCTCGAAGAAGTAGGCGACTTCCCCGTTCGGCTCCTTGGCTTCCCAGGTTTCCTGCGGGATGGCAACAAGGTCATCCAGCGTCTTGGAGGTGAACTCGTTGTCGTTGTAGTTCATAACGGGACCATCGGCAGAGGTCTGCGCCGCATCGGGGGCAACCTCCGCATCGCCGTTCGAGGGCAGGCTGCTGCTCTGCAGGGAGAAACCGCCCACGCAGACCGCAGCGACCACGACCACCGCACCGGCGGCAGCAAACTGTTTTCCGGTGGCTTTTGCCTCGCCGGTTTTCGTCTGCTTGCAGAAGCAGGCGATCACGCTGAGCAGGCAGGCAATGAAGGTGCCGACCATATAAAACACGCACAGGACGGCGTTGCCGCCCGCAAAGGTGACATGGTTGATGACGTCGGCAAAGACGAAATACAACTGCACAACGACAAGATACAGGGCAATGTTATAAATGACCGCCTGAATCAGTGCGCTGAACGGAACGGAAACAAAGAAGAAAACGAGCGAAGCGGCAGCACCGACCAGCAGCACCACGCCGGCCATCGTGCCGGAGTGACCCAGAGGGGCAGCCGTGGCCTGTGTGAGCAGGAATACAATGCCGGTGATCAGCGCGACCAGCGCTGCGGCAAGGCAGAACCAGCTGCCCAGCCCTTTATTTTTCAAGCCTTTATTCATCAGGTTCCACCTCCATCAATTCTTTTTGGCGGCACGATTTTTCCGCTTTTCCTCGGAGAAAACGTCCGTGTAGGTATGCAGCACATACATCACGACAGCGGCAACGGCCAGTGCGCAGAACACAACATCGAGAGCGCGCAGGGTCGTCTGCCACCACGGGGCTGCGTCGGAAACGACAACGTCCTCCGCGCCGGAGCCGCCCATAGAGGACTGCAGCATGATGTAGTACAGATAATGGTTGGAGTCGATGACCTTCTGCAGCAGGTCGCCGTCATCGGTGCTGGTGATCAGCTTCTCGATTTCGTTCGGGCGGGCGGTATCCAGGCAGAAGATGTTGTTGCCCGCCATCAGCATTTCGGGGGCGGAGGAATACTCGGACGCGGTCAGCGCATCGTCGATGATGTAGCCGCCGTAGTTCCACTCGTCGCGCAGGATGTGCTGGATGCCCTGGTTGGCGGCAGCGTACATAACGCCGATACGGTTGTAAGCGGTCATAACGCCGAGAGAATCGCCCTCAGCCAGAGAACCCTCAAAGGCGCGCATATAGATCTCGCGGATGGACTGCTCGTTCGCAAAGGTGGAGATGCCCTGACGACCGGCTTCCTGCTCGTTCAGGAAGAAGTGCTTGACCGTGCCGATCAGACCCTTGTTGCGCATACCGTGGGAAACGGCCTTGGCAGCATAGTAGCTGAGAACGTCGTCCTCGGAGAAATACTCAGAGGTACGACCGGAGTAGGGAGAACGCAGGGTGTCCGCACCGGGCGCGTAGGCGATGGGGATGGACGCATACAGCGCATCCTCGCCGTACATCTCGCCAAAGCGGGTCTGCACATCGTGGTTCCAGGTTGCGCCGACGATAGGCAGCGTAGCCCAGCCGGTGCAGTTGCGGCGGTCGCCGTACTTAAACTGACCGTTCATGCCCTCGGGACCATCGACGATGGTGCAGCCGGGCTTGTTGACAGCCTTGACAGCCTTGATGCCCTTGGAGTCGCCCATGTTGATGAGCAGATCGCTCAGCGTCAGCTGAGAAAGGAAGTCGTTCCACTTCGGGTCGTCGAAGGCGACGCCGATCATATCGCTGAAGTTGATCTTCTCATCCAGCTCCACGCCGAGGTTGAAGTCGGAAACGCTCTTGGCATCGGCTGCCTTGACGTAGGTCTGCATATTCAGACCGTTGTACAGCTTATCGTTGACCGTCAGGGTCTCCAGCGTGGTGGGGTAGGTCGTATCCCACGCGCTGCGGGACAGGTAGGTGATTTTTTCGTCGTCGTTCGCCCAGTAGTTCACATCAGCGTCGTCGAAGGTATTCGTGACTTCCACATCGCTGTTGTAACGGGAGTTGCGGTACTTTTGGGTATCGACCTCGGTGTTGGGGGCGGTCCAGGTGGCCACGGCGGCGGTGTTGCCGGTGACGACATTGCCGTCCTGATCGATCAGCTTGCCCGCAACGGCGTCACCGCACTTGGCGGCCAGCACATTGTTCAGTGCCTCGTGTGCGCCGTTGCCGACGGCGAAGTAGTAATCGCCCGCATCGAGGATGTAGCCCTTTGCGCCGTTGGCGTCATAGGACGCGAGGAAGTAGCCGGGCACATCGACCGTGACAGTCTCGGATGCACCTGCGGCCACATCGATTTTGTCATAGCCCAGCAGCTGGATCGAGGACTTTTCGACGTTGTTCTGCTTGTCGTAGTCGGTGTAGGGGGTCTGTGCGTACAACTCCACCGTAGCCTTGCCGTCCCTGTCGCCGGTGTTGCTCACCGTGACGGTCGCCGTGAAGGTGTCGGTGTCGCTGTTGTAGTCCAGCTTGTCAAGGTTGTACTCATAGGTCGTGTAGGACAGACCGTAGCCGAAGGGGAAGCAGACCTCCTCGGCGTAGTTCCAGCCGTCGGTCGAGGCTTTGGTGCCAACCGTGGAATCGGCGTTGCCCTGACCGAGGATGGTGTCCTCGTAGCGGGTCTCGTAGTAGCGGTAGCCGACGTAGATGCCTTCGTTATAGCTGACAAAGCTGTCGCCTGCCGCGCGGGGCGTTTTGCTGCCGTAGTTGTAGGCGTGCAGACCGAAGTTTTCGGCGCTGGGCGCGGACAGGGAGTTGGCGGCAAAGGTGGCGGTGGTGTGACCGGAGGGGTTGACCTCACCGGTCACAACGCGGATGGCGCCGGGCATACCGTAGAAGCCGGGGTTGCCGACCCACAGCACGGCGTCAACATTGTACTCGTCCAGCCAGTCCATCTCCATCGCAAAGACGGAGTTCAGCAGGACGACGGTTTTCTTGAATTTGCCGGAGTCCTTGATTTTCTGGAAGATCGCCTTCTCGTTGTCGTCCAGCTCCAGCATACGCTTGCCCTCATCGTTGACCATCGCAAGGTCGTTGCCCTCGGTGGCAAAGCGGGACAGCGTAACAAACGCGACATCGCCGTAGGACGCAAACGAGTCGGTGACGCTGCCGGTGAACAGCGCCGGGTCATATTCGCCCACGCTGGAAACGCTTCTTGCTTTCGGCGCTTCGGCGGAAGCGTAGGCGTCCAGCACGGTCTGGTTCACGTTGAAGCCGGCATCCTGCAGGGCGTCAACGGGGGTTTTCTGGTAATCCGGGTTCGTGGAGGAACCGCCTGCCGTGCTGCGGAACACAGGGTCGATGCTGCCGCGGCCAAAGACCGTGACGTTGCGCTCAGACTCGGAAAGCGGCAGGGCGTTGTTGCGGTTGTAGAGCAGCACGCTGCCCTCTTCTTCTTCCTGCTCGCAGAACTGATAAGCGGCTTCGATGTACTTTGCGTAGCTTGCGTCAGACAGGCTGCCGTCAGCGGAGAACTCCGTGCCGCCGTAAGATGCGTCAGCGCCTTCGATGCCGAGTGCATGGTTGACTTCGCCTTCCTGCTGGAACGCAATGGTCGTTCCGGTCAGGACAAGGTTGGCCACCAGCACAGCCGCGCCGGACAAGCCCAGCCAACGGCGGGACTTGCTTGAGGTTTCCTTTTGTGCCATAGGTTTTTCTCCTTCCTAAACTGTCACAGATGAATGATACGATGCGCTTGCTGCCAAGGGCTGCGCATTTCCCTTTTGCAGAAACCTTTCGTATCTTTTTCACAAAACTATCATAAAGGGAAGTGTTGACCGGGTCAATGCAGTTGGCGTAAACGTCAAAAAACACGGCACAAATGACAGAAAAGCAAAGCGACCGCCTTTCGGCAGTCGCTTTTGGGTTATGCAGTTTCTTTTTGGCTTTTCCCGCAGGGGAAGGTGACAACTAAGTAAAAAATCGAGTCCTCCACAAAGCAGTCTGCCGTGCCGCCGTACAGCTCGGCAATGCTTTTGATGCTTTTTATGCCGTAGCCATGCTCCTCGGTATCCTGTTTGGTTGTGACGATAGCGCCGTCCCGCAGCGTCGGCGGTGCGGGGGTGTAGTTCTGCACGCGGATGACCGCCATGTCACGGCAGCGGCTGATGTCCAGTGTGATGACCCGCTTAGACGCATCGCTTACCTGCGTCAGACACTCAATGGCATTGTCCAGCGCATTGCCCAGCAGGGAGTAAATGTGGTAGTGCTTCATATTCTCCAGACAGCTGCCGTCTGCCGAGCAGACCAGCTGAATACCTGCCCGCCCGCAGAGTGCCGACTTTTGGGTCAGTGTGATGTCCAGCGCCTTATTCCCGGTGAAATAGCGCAGGTTCAGGTTGTTCATTTCTTCTTCCAGACGGGCGCGTTCCTCATCTGTGGCGCGGGAATACTGCTGTTTCAGGTCATGGTAGCGGATGTTGATTTTTTCCATGTCTTTTTTTGCCTGCTCATACTGCTGCTTGTCACATTCCAGCAGCTGCGCCAGCATTTCATTCTCGTGTTCCAGACTCTTGATGCTGCAATTTGAAAATTCCAGCGCCAGAATCGTGATGGCAAACAGGATGCAGAACGCATTCAGCGCCAGATAGGCGGTCAGGTAGGACTCTGCGCTGCTGTCCAGGACATCCTCCAGCACAACACTCAGGTAGACCGCGGCAATCAGGAAAAAGCCGGAGTAAAGCACAGTCTTGACATTGTCAAACAGCAGGCGCCCGCGCCGGATGCGCAGGGTGAGCAGCCGGTAGATGACCAGACAGACCACAAGGTTGCTGAAAAGCAGAATGATAAAGGGATCGAGCCTGTCCGTGTGCCCATGCAGAATCAGCCAATTAATAGGCATATAGGCCAACTTACTGGCAATGTGCTGCACCGCGTAGGCACAGGTTGTATAAAACAGGGCATGCAGCGGGCTGCAGTCAAAGCTGAACCATATCAGGTCAAACAGCAGCGTCGTATACAGCAGCAATTTTGCCCAAAGCGGCAGAAATGTCAAGGCATCCGTCAATGCGAGAAAGACCCATACACCCGCCGCCAACCGCGGAACGAAGCAGCTGCGGCGCTGCCCCCACGGGACAAACAGGCAGGCGCATAGAATCATACCCAGCTGGATTTGCTGGTTCAGTATCCAATTTATGACCGGCACGGGTCTTCCCACTCCTTTTTTGCCATATATCGAGAGAATGCTTCGGTGAAGGCGTCCTTGTAGGTGCGCCCGATGGGCAGTGCCGCCCCGCCGATATAGACATTCATACGGCTTACCGCCGTGATACAGCGCAGGTTCACAAGATAACTGGCGCTGCATCGCACAAAGCCGTAGGGCGTCAGCTGCGCCGCGATTTCCTGCATCGAACCGCGATTTTTGATGATCTCGGTCTTACCGTCCCCGCCGCACAGGTTGTACAGCAGGTCGTGCTGGCGCACCTCCACATAGGCGATTTCCGCTGCATCCAGCAGCCGCGTCACGGTGCCGTCCTTGACGACAATGTGCGGCGGCGCAGTCTTTTGACCGGCGCGCTTTTGCAGCACCTTCAGCGCCCGCGTCAGATACATATGGAAGGAGTACCACTGTATCGGCTTTACAATAAAGCCCAGCGCCCCGACACTGTACCCGTTCAGCGCGAATTGCTGCAAATTCGTGCAAAAAATGAGGATGACGTCTTGATCTGTCTCCCGGATTTTTTCGGCCAGTTCCATGCCGGACATCTGCGGCATATCAATGTCCAGATACAAAATGTCAAAATCACGGTCTTGCGCCGCCAGATAGACTGCCGCACAGTCGAACTCCTGTACGTTCAGTTCTGTGCCGTTCTCCGCGCCAAACCGCGCCAGTGCCTGTTTCAGTTGGTCTCTTTCTTGTTTTTCATCGTCCACAATGCCGATTCGGATCATCGTGCGTTCCTCCCTCCGCGCAAGGATCTATACAAATATGATATACCCCCGAACGCAGCCGCGTCAACCTTTTACGAGCGAATCGTCCAATTTTTCCAAGATATTTTCGGAATGCTGCGTGCTGCGCATGGAAGATTTTTGACCACCGTTTGACCACTACGGTGGCAAAATAGCAGCACAGCCCCCGCCAGAAACTCATAGAGCTTGGCGGGGGCTGTACTATTTTAATCAGCCAATATTTAAATCAGGCCCATCAGGCTGGGCAGGCCCAGAGACAGGGCCGGGATGTAGGTGACAGCCAGCAGGGCGGCAACCAGTGCCACAAAGTAGGGGATCAGCTTGGACGTGACCTGCTCGATGGAGACATGACCGATGCCGCAGCCGACGAACAGAACCGAGCCGACCGGCGGGGTGATGTTGCCCAGGCACATATTGAAGATCAGCATAACGCCGAACTGGATCTCCGTCATGCCAAAGCTGGTGGCGATGGGCAGGAAGATCGGGGTGAAAATCAGGATGGCCGGGGTGATGTCCATGAACATGCCGATGACCAGCAGGATGATGTTCATGAGCAGGAAGATGATGTACTTGTTTTCAGTCAGGCTCATCAGGCCGTTGGAGATGGCTGCCGGGATGCCGGAGTAGGCCATAACGAAGGACATGGCAGAGGAGGCAGAAATCAGGAACAGGATGATGCCGGACGTTTTGGCGGAGTTGAGCAGGATGCCGAGGAAGCCTTTGAAGTCGATGCTCTTATAGACGATGGAAAGAATCAGGCAGTAGAGAACCGCGACACCTGCGCCCTCAGTGGCGGTGAAGATACCGGAGACGATGCCGCCGATGACAATGACGATCAGCAGCAGAGACGGCACGGCGTCCCAGACGGTCTTGGCAATGCTCTGGCTGTGGTCAATGCCGGTGGCTTTCATGCCAGCCTTTTTTGCGCCGATAAACGCAACGACCATGCAGCACAGGCCCATCAGGATGCCGGGAATGTAACCGGCCATGAACAGCGTGGAGATAGAGACACCGCCCGCGACGGTGGAGTAGACAATGAAGGCAGACGTCGGGGGAATCAGCAGGCCGGTGGGGGCGGAGGCAATGTTGGCGGCGGCGGAGTAGGCGGGGTCGTAGCCGTTTTCTTCCTCAATGGGGCTGATGCAGCCGCCCATGGCGGATGCGGCAGCAACGGAGGAGCCGGACAGCGCACCGAACAGCATGTTGCCCAGGATGTTGGCCTGCGCCATGGAGCCGGGGATCTTGCCGACGAACAGCTGGGCAAAGTTGACCAGGCGCTTGGCAATACCGCCGTTGTTCATGATGTTGCCGGCCAGGATGAACAGGGGCACAGCAAGCAGAGAGAAGCTCTCCACGCCGGAGTTCATCTTCTGCATCGTGATAAAGGTGATCTGGTCCCAGGACAGGGTGGACATGGCGGTCACGATAGACGACGCCACAATGCTGATGGAGATAGGCACGCCGAGGAACAGCAGCACGCCGAACACGGCGAACAGGATAACGGTGGTCATGGTGATACTCATTTGTCTGCACCCTCCTTGGATTCAACTTTTTCGCCGGTGACGTCCTCATAGATGTTGATGATCTGCGCCAGGACGATGAACACGCCGGAAATCGGGGCGATGGAGTAAACCAGGCTGCGGGGAATACCCAGCAGGGCCGAGAACTCGCGGCTGGCAGAGACAGCCAGCTTAAAGCCGCCAATAGTGAATACGAAGATGGCCATCAGCAGAATCAGACCATCGATGACCACCAGCAGGGCGGTGTGCGCCTTGCCGGTGAATTTGTCGCGGATGAGGGTCAGAGACATGTGCTCCCGGGTGGAGAAGGCGTAGGCCGCGCCGATGAAGCCGGTCCAGATCAGGCTGTAGCGGACAAGCTCCTCGGTGAAAGCCACGGGGCTGTTGAGGATATAGCGGGAGAAAACCTGAATCAGAACCAGCACCGTCATAAAGGTAAGCAGTACGGCGCAGGCAATGCTCAAAATTTTGTCCATCCAGAATTTGATGGCAGCAAAGGTGTTTTTCATGGCTTACTCCTCCCCTCTTGCGGCGTCGATGGTATCCAGCAGCGTCTTGACGCCGGGATACTGCTCCTCGTAGGCTTCGATCATGGGCTGGGTTGCCTCGCGGAAGGCTTCCTTGTCGACGTCATAGACGAACTCAACGCCCATCGTCTCCTGTGCTTCCTTGACGGCCTCCTCCACAGCGGTGTCCCACATGACCTTGTGAGCATCGGTGGAATCGTGGGCGGCCTCCAGAATGATTTCCTGATCCTCGGGGCTGATGGTCTCCCAGACCTTCTCACTCATGATGAGGACGTCGGGGATCATGGCGTGCTGGTCCACCGAGTAGACCTTGCAGACCTCGCCGTGCTTGCCGGTGGTCAGGGCGGTCTCGTTGTTCTCGGTGCCGTCAATGATGCCGGTCTGCAGCGAGGTGTAAACGTCGCCGTAGGACATGGCGACGGGAATGCCGCCCAGATAGCTCATCATGTCGGTCTGGCTCTTCATATCCTGCACGCGGATCTTCAGGCCCTTCAGGTCGGCGGGCGTGCGGATGGCGCGATCCTTCGTGTAGAAGGAGCGTGCGCCGGAGGTGTAATAGGTCAGCGTGACAAAGCCGTCGTCACCGGTGGAGAGGAAGAAGTCCTGCATCTCCTGCGAGTCCATGACATGGTAGAAGTCATCGGTATCGTTGAAGATATAGGGCAGGCCGAAGGTGTTGAAGGCATCGTTGTAGGTAGCCAGACCGGGTGCAGAAACCTTGGTCATGGCGATAACGCCGGCCTGCAGCTGCTCAAGGTTCTCGTTCTCGCTGCCGAGCTGGCCGTTGGGGAAGATCTTGACCTGGATGCGGCCATCGGTCTTTTCAGCGACCTCGTCCGCGAACTGGGTCATGGCGATGTGGACAGTGTGGGTCTCGGACAGGCCGTGGGCCAGAGTCAGCACCAGCGGATTCTCGGCGCTGTAGCCGGTGGAGTCGGCGGTGGTGCCGGACGCGCCGCAGCCGGTCATAACACCCAGACTGAGCGCAGCCGCAGCAGCCAATGCTGCGAATTTTTTGAACATGGTATTTCTCCTTCTTGTATGTATGCCGTTTTCCCCTTGGCCCCCTCTGAGAGGGGGCTGCCGCCGCAGCGGCTGGGGGAGAGAACCGTGCCATTACCCGAAATATTTCGGGCTGCGGCAAGGTTCAACCCCTCCGCCCCTACGGGGCACCTTCCCTGCTAGGGGAGGCAAGAAGCTGGGTTACATCCCGATCAAATCAAACTGTTCGAACGAGACAAGTACCTCGTGATCCTTCTTGGGGTTGGGGTACTTGATCTGGACGCTCTTGAGGCGCTGGCTGTAGTACCAGCCGCTCTCGGCCTCCTCAAACTTGCGGCGGTGCAGGAAGTGCGGCAGCTCTTTGCCGTCCACCTGCACATAGAACGGGGACTTCTCGCGGTGGATCATATCGAGGTACATGCTCTCGACGGCGGTCTCGTAGCTGCCCTCATTCGTGAAGGTCACGACGGTCTTGACGCCTGCCTTGACGGCGATCTTCGTCTTGAGATACGCGCCCTTGCGGTAATCGTTCGTGTGGCCGTCATCCTCGTACAGCGTGAACTCGGAATCCACATCGGGGGCCATCAGGATGTCCAGCGCGGTGGTCTTTTCGGTCATTAGGTTGTGCAGCTTGTTGCCGCTCATCGGGAGAATGGCACCGCTGCGCACAAACAGCGGGATGCTGGCAATATCAACCGGCACCTCAATCGTCTGGCCGGGGGCGTATTCCTCGCGGGTGTAGAAGTCGTAGAACCGCTCGTTTTCGTTCTCGGTCACGGGCAGGTAGACCGGGCGGACAGTCTGGCCCTTTTCCACAACGTTCGCAACCAGCAGAGAATCACCGAACATGAAGTCCACGCCCTCATCGTAGGTGGCCGGGTCGTTCTGGAAAACGCTGAACGTCGGCTGCCAGATGGGCAGGCCGTTCTCATGCGCGCGCTCCATCAGGGAATACAGCGTCGGGCTGAGCTTATAGCGGAAGTCAATAGCGTCCTTGATGTACTGCTTTTTGTCGCTGTACATCCACGGCTCGGTGACGGTGTTGTCGGTGTTCGTGGAGTGGATGGAGAAGCGCGGCTGGAAGATGCCGTTCTGCACCCAGCGCACGAACAGCTCGCCCTCCGGCGCGGGGCCGAAGAAGCCGCCGATGTCGCAGCCGTGGTTGGATACGCCGCAGAGCGCCATGCCCAGAATCGTGGCGATGTTGTATTTCAGGGTATCCCAGTGGGTCAGGTTGTCACCGGCCCAGACCTGCGCATAGCGCTGGATGCCCGCATGACCGGAACGGCAGACCGAGAACGGGCGGCAGTCGGGGTCATACTCCTCGATGGCCTCGTTGGACAGCTGGCACATCAGGTTGCTCATGACCGGCTTCATCGTGCCAATCGTGCTGCCCTTGCCCTCAAAGTAAACCTTTGCGTCCTTGTCAACGAGGGAGTCATACTCGCAGTTGTCGTTCCAGATGGAACGGCAGCCGTATTTCAGCAGCGCATCCTTAATGTACTGCTTCCAGTGCAGACGGGTGGATTCCTTCGTGTAGTCCACAAACAGGCCGGGGCCGCCCCACCAGGTACCGACAGCCAGACCGTCAAGACCTGCATTGTCGTCGGAGGCGGGCAGGAACATGCCCTTCTCCTTCATCTCGTTCAGCAGCGGATGGACGAGCAGCATACCGGGCTTGATGTTGGGCGAGACGACGATGCCGCGCTTTTCCATCTGGGCGAACCAGTCTGCCGGGTCCTTGAAGCGCTTGTGGTTCCATGTGAAGGTGCAGCGCTTGATGCCCTCGGCGGTCTCAACGGCGCAGTAGCCGCTGGACAGCTGGAAGCCGTCGGCAGGGATGCCTTCCTCGCGGGTCGTGTCGATGAAGTCCAGCACGGCATCGTCGCTGTTCTCGGGCAGCTCGGGGTAGTACATCGAGCTGCCGAGGTAGCCCAGCGCGGCCTTCGGCAGCATGACGCTCTTGCCGGTCAGGTCGGTGTAGCGCTCGATGATCTCGCGGATGGACGGGCCTGCGATCAAAAACAGGTCAATGTCGCCCGCGTCGGTGCGGTAGGACGAGTAGCGGTGCCAGTAGTTGCGCTTCTCGCGGCCCATGTTGAAATCGCACTCGGCGGTATTGTGGTAGAAGTAGCCGACAGCCTGCTTCGTGCCGCGGTTCAGGCGGATATAGAACGGAATGTGCTTGTAGAGGGAATCCGTCTCCTTGGCGTTGTAGCCCATGGCGTCGCCGGGAGCCATATTCATGTATTTCTCGGCCTTGTTGATCTCGCCGGATTTCTCGCCGAAGCCGTAGAAGCAGTCGTCTGCCTCGATCTGGCTGGCGTGGATGCGGCGGTGGTTGCTGTCCTCGCGGTAGGCCAGGTCGGGAATGTCGGCGTGCAGCAGGCTGCCGTCCTTATCATAGACCATGATGCGGAACGGTGCCTTCTCGATGACGACCTTGAGACGTGCACCCTGGATAACGGCCTGCCTGTCGCCGTCGGTCAGGGCTGCGGCGGCGGACTGGACGCGCTTGCGGCAGTCCTTCATCAGCTCGTCGGTGCGGGACTCCCATGCGGTCATGGTCAGGCTGTAGGAGGCTTCATCCCAGTCGCCGTCAAAGCCCGCGCGGATGCGCAGTATATCGTCGGTCAGGAACCAGATGCGCAGCTCTACAGCGTTGGTGGCTACGGAATAATAGCTTCCGCAGTCCTTGACAGCGCCGCCGGTGTAGCACACTTTCATAGATTTTCTCCTTTCTATTTTGCGTATAATTGAATGGTGGAACTTGTTATTTGGCAGACAATGTGCATATTGTACAAAATTGCATAATATATTTTGTTCAATCTGCGCATTGTGCCCTTCTTCGCCTTTATAATAACAAATCCTTCACAAAATTTCTTCCGTATTTGTAATGCAAATGTCGCAAAATGTGATATAATCGTGGCAAAGACAAAATTTAAGGCAATACCGCATAATTCTAAGTGCCGATACGGCGAGCGAGGCACGGCAGATGCTAAGCCAAAAGCGCAGATAATACTTTGTGTATTATCGAGCATTTT
>ERZ791571.826-NODE-826-length-17912-cov-13.493084_pt1 | contig 17912 bp, 12 predicted proteins | sample MGYA00509972_ERZ791571 | MGnify/ENA primary metagenome ERZ791571 (study PRJEB30046, sample SAMN00791936) | human gut metagenome | study: EMG produced TPA metagenomics assembly of the A metagenome-wide association study of gut microbiota in type 2... | reverse complement strand
CGTGCTCGCTGTTCGGCATCTCGAACGACATCGCGATGCAGGTCGTCGGCGTCGGCTTCATCATCGGCGTCATTCAGGACTCTGTCGAGACCGCGCTCAACTCTGCGGGCGACGTCGAGTTCGCCGCGACGGCCGAGTATCACCAGTGGCTCAAGCAGGGCAAGCCCCTGCCGGAATTCCTCGGCGGCAAGAAGAAGTAAAGCGTCAGAATGTGAAAACAAATAAAAGTGCGCCGGCTCAACGAGCCGGCGCACTTTTTGCGCGGTGGTGCCGAACGATGGTCGGGAGGGACAACTTCGCGTTTACTTTGACCAATTTTGTATATTTATGACAGGTATCGAAAGCTGCCGCAAAGGAGACAAGCGCATGAAGCAAGCAGAACATCCGCCCGTGACCGCAGGGGCGAACAGCGCGGCAGAATACAGCCTTGCAATCATCGACCAGCTTGCGCGCATCGACCGCACGTGCAGGAAAGAGGAGATGGACGAATTGGTCTACCGCCTGCTTGCCTTTGCCGGCGGGCACCTCGGCAGCGCGCGGGAGAACCTGCGCATGCTGACGCTGCTGGAAGAAAAGCAGAAGTCGCTCGAGCAGAATTTGCAGGCCGTGAAGCTTGAGCAGCAGATGCTCAAGGTGCTCTGCAAGGACAGCACGTCCGTTTATCGTGTGGACCTGATGAACGACCGGGCCGAGATCGTCAAGATCGAGGAGCGCTCCAACTCCGCGGGCGACCTGCTCCCGCATGGGCAGGAGCTGTTTTCCTATGCCGAGGCGGTCGAGCATTACTATCACAAGTGCGTCCTTAAGGAGAGCGCACCGGACTTCCTGCAATTTTTGGACGCAGAAAATCTGATGCGCGAGCTCAGGACCAAGGACCGCGTCAGCCGCCGCTACCAGAGTGTGCCGAACGCCATCGGGAACATCTATTTCGAGGTGCGCGCCAATAGGGTGCAGCAGACGGAAACGAGCTTTCAAATCCTGCTGGACTTCCGCAGCGTGGATGAGATCGTGAAGGAGGAGCGTGAGCATCAGCACGCGCTGGAAACGGCGCTCACGGAGAGCCGGATGAGCTACGAGGTCATCTCGGCCATCAGCAAGATCTATTATACGATCTACCGTATCGATCTGCGCACGGGTCATTATGAAGAGGTTGCAAGCGAGCGGCAGATGCACCGTCTGACCGGACACAGCGGCAGAGCGAGCGTCCACATGAGTGAAATGAGCAAGCAGAGCATCGTTGCCGGAGTATCTGCCCTATGTTGAACCGTTTTTTGACCTTTCGACGCTCGCGGAGAGACTGTGGCACGAGGACTCCGTGATGCTCGAATACCCCGTGAGGGACGGCAACTGGCATCTTGCGCGCTTCATCGTGCAGACGCGCGGGAAAAATGGCGAGGCGGAGCAGGTGCTGTTCGCGATGCGCCTTTACAGCGAAGAAAAGCGCCGCGAAAAGGATCTGATGAGCGCGGCAGATGCGGCGCGCCGCGCGAACGAGGCAAAGTCCGAGTTCCTCTCGCGCATGTCGCACGATATCCGCACGCCGATGAACGTCATCATGGGCTTTACGAACATCGCCCTACAGCACGCGGACGATTCGGATAAGATGAAAGAGTGCCTGGAAAAGATCCGTGTCAGCGGCAGCAACTTGCAGGAGCTCATCGACGATGTGCCGGACATCTCGCGCATCGAGAGCGGGGAGTTCAAAATCGTCTCGCAGCCGGTGAAGCTGCCGGAGCTGTTTGACTTCTACTGCCAGGCCATCGCGGGCATCGGCATGACGCCGGAGTTCATGGAGCAGATGTATTCGGCCTTTTCCCGCGCGGTCGACACGCGCGTCAACAAGGTGCGCGGCAGCGGCCTCGGCCTTGACATTGTGAAAAAGATCGTCGACCTGATGGGCGGTGCGATCGAGGCTGAGAGCAAGGTCGGCAAGGGCACGACATTCCGCGTGACGCTCGACCTGCCCGCCGCGGCGGACGACGCCGAGACCGAAGAGCACAGCGAGACGGCGAAGCACATCCCCATCATCGCCCTCACAGCCAACGCCTACCATGAGGACATTCAAAAATGCCTCGCCGCGGGCATGAACGCCCACCTCTCCAAGCCCATCAACATCGACCGCGCGGTGCGCACGATACAAGGACGAAAGCGTATCTGCGGATGAGCTGCTGACCATTGCCCGGCGCAACCGCAGCATTGTTTCCCTCTACCGCACGGAGCAGGACGAGGACGGCGAAGAAACCGGCGAGGATGTGACACGCGACGATAGCTGGAACTATGCCGAAATCCTCTGGAACGGAATACAGGCAAAGGCGGTCACGGCAGCATTTGAGCAACTTTCCTACAAAGAGCAATGGTATCTGGAAAAGCGGAACGCCATCTGCTTGACCTGCGGGCGCGTCAGCCCCTTGTCCACGCAGTCCACCTTTGAAGATTTAGCGGTGGATTTTGAAGGAACGACAGCCAGCGGTGCGGAGCGGTTTTACCGGCGCACATTAGACAAGCTGCGGCTGAAGCTGCTGGAAAGCGGTGTGATCCATACCGTGACGCTGAAACAAACCAATATGCGAAAAAAGAACAAAAGAATAGCCGCCGCTGTCTACCTGTATCAGGTGGACAACGACGGCGAATGGGGTGAGCTTCGGTTTGATTTTGAAAGCAGCACAGCGGAGATCGTAAAGCTGGCGGATTGGGATACGGTAAAATCTAACATCTTTGCAAATACGGCGATCCGGTTTGTTCAGAGATTGCCGGAGGCGAGATTGCTGAAATCTGTGGTCGTGCCGTTTGAGATGGGGATTTCGGAAAAACCAGCCCTTCCGACGAGCACGGCAAAAGCAACGAAGATCAATCCCGCACACACAATTTTTCTGCGGCAGACGGAGTGTCGGAAAACGGGTGAAAGAATCACTGCCGCTGTCTACGAATATTTGGCGGACAACGACGGTGAATGGGGTGAGCTGCGGTTTGACTTTGAGAACGGCACAGCCGAGATAGTAAAACTGGCAGATTGGGACACAGTGAAGTCTAACGTCTTTGCAAAAACGGCGATCCAGTTTGTTCAGAGATTGCCGGAGGCGAGACTGCTGAAATCTGTGGTCGTGCCGTTTTGGAAAGGCCGGGCATAATTATCCACGAAGCATGACCTTTGCGCAGAACAGACCGTCCTGATAGGTAACCGTACTCACCCCGCCGGATTTTTCTGCGATATGGCGGACGGACTGAAGCCCGACACCTTCTCCTTTTCGCTTGGAGGACTGGAATACGCCGTCTTTTTCCCGGATAACTCCGTCATAGGTGTTTTCAACCTGAATCAGTGCCAGACTGTTGCCATGCAGATAGGCTGTCAGTTTGATCCTGCGTCGGGCAGGCGCGGTGCGCAGGCTGGCTTCCAGCGCATTTTCCAGCAGATTCGAGAGAACCAGACACAGATTGATTTCGTCTACAGGAAGACATTCTGGCAGATCAATCTGCACGGAATACGGGATATTCTCCCGTTTGGCAAGCGCGCAGTAATACCCGACCACGCTGTCTGCCGCCCGGTTTTCGCAGAAATGCATTTCAAGACTTGGAATTCTGGAAACCGCACCGGAAAGATAGGCTTTGATCTTTTCAAGATCCCCTTCTTCTGCAAGGGCAGCGAGCTGACATAGCTGGTGGCGCAGATCGTGCCGCGCCTGCCGTGCTTCCTCAATGGCAGCTTTCAGACTTTCGTAGCGCTGCTGCTGCATGGAAAGCAGCTGGTTCTCCTGCTGCAATCTCACATTCCGGTTGATGCTGATCGCCATCAGAAGGAAGATTGCGTTGAAGAAAAGCATCAAAAACAAAAGTGCGATGCTGATCACAAAATACCCCTGCAAAACACGCCCGGTATAGAGCGTGTCCGCATACTTGGGGATCATAAACAGATTCAGCGCAATGAACACCAGCGGCAGCACCCAGAACACATACCAGGTCTGCGCAAAATTTTCGTCCTCGACCATCCTCCGCACGCTGTGCGTCGCAGGATAATAGGCGATGGCAGCAAACAGCCAGCAGATCGCATGATAGCAAATCACGGCCCGCAGACAGAACCATGGCGCAGCCTGCGCCTGCGGCAAACCGGCCAGCATAGCGGCGTTAATCGCTCTTGAAAGGCTGTTGATACAGGCAAATACCGCACAGACGGACAACGCAATCGTTCCGGATTTCCAAAGCGAAATCCGGAGCGTTTTTATGTAGATCACGACTGCAAGCAAAGTTAGGCCTGCAAGCATCGGCGCAGTTGGCATGCGGTGCGCATAGCACACCACGCCTCCGGCGGCGCAAAGCAGCGCAAGCAGCGGGGCAAGCCACAAAACAAGCTTTGACAGCGGCTGCTTTAAGCTGGATTTTACCGGGAAGTAGGCAAGCAGCATGCCGGGAATCACCACGCCGAGCTCCAGAATTGGACGCAGCAGCTCCATTATGCCATCCGCCCCCTTTGTAGCAAGAACTCCATAAGCGCCTGCCGGGCGCTTTTCAGAAGGTCCTGACTGACAAACACGCGGCTTCCGTCCGCCATGCGGAAGGCGGAGCCTTCCAGATCCTTTGAGTGTTCCAGATTCACGATCACGCCGCGCCCGCACACAAAAAAGCGTGTGTCATCCTTTAGTGGGGCGATGAACGTCTTGAAGGGTTGGCGTGTGGCAAGCGTCTTTTGAACCGTCGTATGGACGTAGATCAAGTGGGCGAAGTGTTCTGCGTAGACGATGTCCTGATAGCGCAGATGGATCTCGCTTCCCTCCACCTTTAGCTCCATATATTTGTCCGGCTGCGGTATGCGGGCAAGCAGCTCGTCCGTCAGCGCATCGATGTCCGCTTCGGTAAAGGGCTTGACCAGATAGTGCAGCGCCCGTACCTGAAAGCCCTCCAGCGCATGGTCGGTCGAGGTCGTGGTAAAAACCAGCAGGCAATCCGTGTCGGTTTTCCGCAGCTTCTTTGCCGCCTCCATGCCCGTCATGCCATCCATATAAATATCCAGAAATGCGGCGGTAAAGGGCGCTTTCCTTGCCGCTTCCAGAAATGTCTCGCCGCTTTCGTATTCCAGAATATCCGCCTGCACATTTCTCCGGTGAAGCTGCTGCTCCAGCCGGTCTTTCAGCAGTGTGCGTTCCGCAGCAAGATCATCCACAATCGCAATTCTCATGCAGGGTTCTCTCCTTGTGCTTGAATTCCAAGATAATTATATCACAGCGTGTCGAGGATGACAAAGAACCGCTGTCGGAATTCGTGCCAAAATCGCCCCTTTCGTGCTACGGCGCTTGAAAAAACCGAATGGCCTTTTTATACTGAGCGCAAGCAAAATGCCAAATCGGATGAAGGAAGGAGGGAAATCTGTGTATCGTATTGCCGTGCTGGCAGAACAGGAAGCAGAGCGGCAGCGCTACGCCGAGCAAATTACCCGGTTTTGTGAAGCGAAGGGGCTGTTTCCGCAGGTCATGCAATATGACGACCAGGAACGCTTTTTTGAAACGGCGCAGAAAGAGGCTCCAACCAATGCCGTCATTGCACTTTCCGGAGTGGCAGGACTGAATGCAGCGGAGCATCTTCGCTCCTTATGCCCCGCGTGCCGGATGATCTGGTGCAGCGACTTGGATTTCTCCCTTCACGCCTTCCGGCTGCGGGCAGACTATTTCCTGCTGGAGCCGGTTTCCGAGGAAGCATTCCGGCGAGGACTGAATGCCTGGATTGAATAAACGGGCATCGAACCAAACCAAGACAACAAGCATAAAAATGGAGGATATCAATGAAAAAGAAAAAGTTACAATGTCCTGTACCAACCCTTCTGCTGGCCGGTGTGTTGTGCCTGACATTGGCGGCCTGCGGTGCGAAGCAGTCTTCCGACATGCTTGCATCGGATACAGACTCCGCGGCAAGCGCCGCCCTGCCGGTAAAGGCCATGAATGCCAAGCGTGTCGATGAAAACCCCTATATGGCAAAGAGCGACGCCAACATTCACCACGACGGCTACAATACCGACTCTACGGATGAAGTCCTGCCGCTTGGCATCTATCCGGAGATCAATGTTTCCTATGAAAAAACCAACGCGAACGCTTCGCCTGCCATTTACTTTGACAGCTACGGCCACGCAGTCGTTCCGCTGCTCGGCGGCATCGCCATCCGCGATCTGAATGCCGAAGAGACGAAGACTCTTGGCTATTTCTCTCCGAAGCAGCATGACGGCGGTGGTTATGTCATCCAGAGCTCCTACACGTTCCTTGACTCGGAAAACCGCATCGTCTGCCCCACCAGCAACAACCATGTGCTGATGCTGCGGGCAACCGATGAAGCAGGAAACGTCCTGCCTGAATTTGAAAAGGTACTGGACATTGACATCAAGGCGGCAGCCGAGGCTGCGCTCGACAAGGAGCTGACGCAGAATCTTCTTTCCGTGGTCTTTGACTACGACGGCAACCTCTGGTTTGCAACCGGCGGCTTCCGCATCTATCCCGAGCGTGAGCAGCAGGGCGTGCTCGGCTACATCGCCCACTCGGCGATCGAGGCGATCCTGAACGGAGAGCAGACCGACCTTTCGAAGGCCGTCTTCGTCTACGGGCTGGCGCTCGGCGAGGGTGCGGAAAACGGGATTGCCGCCTCCAAGGACGGCGCGGTCATCCTGACCAACCAGAACTGCTATCTGCTGCGCGCGAATGAAGGCGTTGAGGCTGTCTGGTGCACACCGTATGAGAGCGTCGGTGCGAAGGTCAGCGGCGAGGGTGACAAGACCACCGGCGGCGGTCTTGCCTGGGGCGGCGGCTGCTCCCCGTCGCTGACGCCGGAGCTTGTGATGTTCACCGACAACGCAGACCCCGTCAAGCTGCTGGCGCTCGATATGAAGACCGGTGAGATCGTTGCAAGCATGCCGGTGCTGGATGATCTGCCCGAGGGCTATCAGGTGGCGGTTGACAACTCTGCCATCGTCTATGATGACAGCGAGGGCACCGTCAGCACGATTGTCTGCAACTGGTTCGGCGCAGGCAGCGCAGGCCTTGCCGATCCCAACAATGACTCTTCCATCCAGAGCTACGCCAACATCTATGATACGAACTGGCTGACAAAGGGCAACTGCATGATCGCGCCCGGCGTCGAGCGCGTGGACACCGTGAAAACCGATAGCGGCTATGAGATGAAGAGCATCTGGTCTCGAAATGACCTGAGCGATACATCGATTCTCAAGCTCTCCACCGCGACGGGCTATATCTACGGCTATGTGCAGGATCTGGAAAGCGGCATGTGGCAGTACATCATTCTGGACTTTGCCACCGGCGAGACGGTATTCACCATGGACGTCTCCAACAAATATGGCTACAATAACATGGCTATCGGTATGTATGCCGGAAACAGCGGCAACGCGCTCTACTGCCCGACGGGCTATCTGGAGCTGCTGTGCTTGCAGGACCGCTTTGTGTATCTTCCTGAATTGCCCTACCGCAAGGTCGATCTCGATAAGGCTGCGCGGAACGTACTGACACAGGAACAGTTTGAGCAGGCCGGCGGTGACGGCACGGTCGCGAGCTGGCGCAATACTGTGACGGTCGAAAATGTTCATCCCAACACGACGGTCTCGTTCCGGATGAACAATCTTTCCGGAAGCGCCGCTGATTTGAAGCTCTATGCCTACGGTGCAGACGGAAAGCTGGCGGAGGTCAGCAAAGAACTGTGGTCGATCACGGATGAAGCAGGCAGCGCCGTGGATACGCTTTCTGACGGCACACTGTATGAACTGTGTGTCAGCGTCGCAGACGGCGGTGCGTTCGACCTGAGCGAGGCGGAAAAGGAGATCAAAATTTCCGTTGTACTTGCGAAGTAAGACTCAAGGAAGGCTGTCAAAAAACTACAAAATCACCCCGTTTCTGATTTGATATGCTCCCTTTGTGAGAGACAGTGAAATAAAAACACTGTCAATCACGAAGGGAGCATTGTTCATGTCAAGAAGGAAAACCAGCAGATCAGAGCAACTGTCGGCGGCGAAAGCCTCTGCATGACCTGTGGACGCGTCAGCCCCATGTCGAAGCAGAAATCCTTTGAGGAACTGGCGGTCATGTTCGAGGGCAGTGGGGCAAGCGGCGCAGAGCGCGCCTACCGCCGCGCTTTGGACAAGCTGCGCCTAAAGCTCATGGAGAGCAGCATAGTGCATACCGTGACCTTGAAACAGGTGAAAAGCACGAAGAAGAACAAAAAAATAGCCGCCGCTGTCTACCTGTATCAGGTGGACAACGACGGTGAATGGGGCGAGATCAGATTTGACTTTGCAGCCGGCACAGCGGAGATCGTCCGGCGGGCGGAGCGGGACACGATAAAGTCCAATGTCTTTGCAAGGACGGCGATTCGGTACATACAGAGCTTACCGGAGGCAAAGCTGCCAAGTGAGGCTGTTGTGATGTTTGATCAAGCATTGTGATCCTAAAAATTTATAATTCTTATTCAAGCAAGCACTTGATTTATTTTGCAGGGTCTGATATGCTATTATAAGAAACATTGGATAATGCACAGAAATGGGGGATTGTGTTTTGAGGGAAGAAAAGAAAGCTGAAAAGAGACAGGAGCTTGTAGACGCCTGCCTTGACTGCTTTGTCGAAAAGGGGCTGACCGTTGCCACGACAAAGGACCTCTGTAAGGCGGCAAAGCTGCAAAACGGCGGCATCTACTATTACTTCTCCACCAAAGAGGAAATCGTTCTTGCCTGCGCCGAGGAAGCAATCAGTCGAATTGAAAAAGCTGCGTTTGCCATCGTGTTTGAAGATATTAGTGACATCAAAAGCATGATGGATCATCTCGGTGAGTTGGCGGATAAAATGTCGCCTACCATGCGCTTTCTGGTCAGCGTATGTGTGTCGCGCGAATACGGAGAAAAGGTAAAGCCTTCCCTTGTGCGGCTTGCGGCAAGATACCCTTATTACACGGGCAGGATTGCGGAGATCCTCGGCTGCACCGACAAAGAGGTTGCGCCGTTCGTTCATCTGTCGATCCTCGCCATCAACAATTATATGATCTTTGCCGAGCGAGCGCTGTTTGAGCCACAAATCGAAGCGGTCAAAAAAGAGCTTTCAAGGCTTGCAGGAAGAAAGGGGCGGAATAATCGATAGTTTACCATAAAGAGAAAATCACAAACGACTTCATAGTCAATCCATACGCACAAACCGTTCCGTGGAGATAACCAAAGCAGAAAAGAATCATAGGAGGACAACATGAAAAAGATACTTGCAATTCTGCTATCGCTGCTTACGCTGCTTTCCTGCGGGCTTCTTTCCGCCTGCTCTGCCGAAAAAACGCAGCCGGATACACCGGATACTGAAACCGTGTGGGAAACGGTCAGCGAGGCATACATCTATGCGTTCCCGCTGGTGCTGACCGACGCAACCAAAACCTTATCGACCAATACGGACGGGACCATGACTGGCCGTGCGCCCATCAATCAGTTCAACCATGCAAAAAAGCTGGCGGACGCCTCTTTCCGCACCGTCGTGACGCCGAACGTCGATACCGTCTATTCGCAGGCATGGCTTGACATCAGCACAGAGCCTATGGTCTACGTCCTGCCGGAAACGGATCGCTTCTGCAATGTGCAGCTTCTGGATGCGTGGACGAACACCGCCGCCGTGCTGGACAAGGCGGGTGCTTATGCCATTGCGCTTCCCACTTGGGAGGGCGAGCTGCCCGACGGTGTGACGCGCGTGGACGTGCCCACCGCAACGGTGTGGTCGATCACCCGCACGGTGCTGTCCGGGAACGAGGATCTGCCCAATGTCTATGCCATTCAGGAGCAGATGCAGCTCCTGCCGCTTTCGGCTTATGTACAGGGAGGCGAGTATGCCGCACCGCAGGGAACTTATAAAGAGGAAAATGACTTTGTTCCCGTGAACAAGGTGCTTTCCATGACGCCAGCAGAGTTTTTCAATACGGCGAACGCTCTGATGCAGGTCAACCCGCCCGCCGATGCGGATGAGGAACTGCTGAAGAAGCTCTCCGCCATCAACGTGGGCGCGGGTAAGACCTTCGACGCCGCTCTCCTGGGCGAAGGAGCTGCCGAGCGCTGGACGCAGATGCTTCAGGGGCTTCGCGCCACGCTTGCCGCCGACGGCGCGAAGTATGCGCAGAAACTCGGTCAGTGGATCTATTACGGCAAGCCCATCGGCGACTTCGGCACGGAGTATACCTACCGCGCGATGGTAGCGCTGGTGGGGCTTGGCGCCAACACCGTGGACGTGGCGATCTATCCCAAGACAACGGTGGATGAAACCGGCGCAGCGCTGACCGGAGAAAAGAAGTATACGCTCCACTTTGAAACCCTTCCTCCCACGCTGGAGGGCGGCTTCTGGTCCGTGACCGCCTACGGAGAGGATGATTTCCTCATTGACAATTCCATCGACCGCTACTGCATCAACGACCGCTCCGGCTTCAAGCTGAATGCGGATGGCACATTGGATATTATCCTGTCCAAGGATGCACCGGAAGACACCTCTAACTGGCTGCCTGTTTCCGACGGGGAATTTCATCTGTTCATGCGGATCTATGTACCGGATATGACAGCACTGGATAGCTGGCAGCCACCTGTTATCCGCGAACAATAAGGAGATGGAAAAAGAACGGCTATGAAACGTATTGCAGCAATGCTTCTTACATCGGTACTGTTGCTGTCCTGCGTCGGCTGTGCGCAGGATGGGCGCAAAGAGCCGGGCGCGGAAAAGGCAGACCTGGGTCTGACCGCCGAGGTCAAGCCCGCCACAGACTTTACGGCAAAGGCAAATGCCGCCGTCTACGATGAACTTGACTTCGATGATAAGCAGGAATATGAATTCGCCACCCGCGGACTGATCGACGCGCCGGAAACACTGGAGCTGAAGGACGAGGATGGGACGATCCTCTGGAGTCAGGAAGCCTATGCGTTCCTGGACGATTATGAAAAAGCGCCTGACAGCGTAAATCCCAGCCTCTGGGAAAACACGAAAAATAACCACGCCTATGGCCTTTTTGAAGTGACGGATGGCATCTATCAGGTCCGCGGCTATGACATGGCAAACCTCACCGTTGTCAAGGGCAATACGGGCTGGATCGTTTTTGACACGCTGATGAGCGTGGAGTGCAGCCAGGCTGCCATGCAGCTGATCGAAAAGAATCTTGGTAAATTCCCGGTCAAGGCCGTCATCATCTCTCATTCCCACGCCGACCATTTTGGCGGCATCGCCGGCGTGATGGCGAAAGAGGATAAGGCGGACGAGACGCTTTCTATCGAAGACCAGCTCGCCAGCGGCAAGATCCCCGTGATCACGCCTGTGGGCTTCACGGAGCACTCCGTGAAGGAAAATGTCTACGCCGGTAAGGGTATGGGCCGCCGCAGCAATTATCAGTATGGCATCCTTCTGACCCCCGGCGTGACCGGCAAGCTGGCGCAGGGCATCGGCATGGGACAGTCCACCGGAACGGTCTCGTTCATGACGCCCAGTTATGAAATCACGCAGTCCGGCGAAAAGCTGACAATCGACGGTGTGGAGCTGGAGTTCCAGCTCACGCCGGGTACGGAAGCGCCCGCCGAAATGAACACATGGCTGCCCCAGTACAAGGCACTGTGGATGGCGGAAAACTGCACCGGCACACTCCACAATCTCTACACACTGCGCGGCGCGGAGGTGCGCGACGGCGCGGCATGGGCAAGCTATATCACCGAGGCCATCTCCCTTTACGGCAAGGAGGCGGAGGTCACCTTCCAGTCCCACAACTGGCCGCACTGGGGCAATGACGTGGTGAACGACTACATGGTCAACACAGCTGCCGTGTATAAGTACATCAACGACCAGACTCTGACCTATATCAATCAGGGCTACACCAGCGACGAGATCTCCAACATGATCGAGTTGCCGGAGGCGCTCAATAAAATCTGGTACACCCGCCAGTACTACGGGACGGTCGCCCACAACGCCAAGGCGGTCTACCAGAAGTTCATGGGCTGGTATGACAGCAACCCTGTCAACCTGAACCCCCTCATGCCCAGCGACAGCGCAAAAAAATGGGTGGAGTACCTGGGGGATGTTGACAAGGTCCTGCAAATGGCAAAGGCGGATTTTGACAAGGGTGAATATCAGTGGGTCGCCGAGGTCACAAACACCATCGTCTTTGCCGACCCGACGAACACCGATGCGCGGCTTCTGTGCGCCGATGCACTGGAGCAGCTGGGGTATCAGGCGGAGTCCGGCCCGTGGCGCAACGAATATCTGACCGCCGCACAGGAGCTGCGCCATGGAAACGCCAATTTTACCGCCTCCACCAAGTCTACCGGCGACATGGTCAAAGCTCTCTCCGCACCCATGCTGTTTGACTACATGGCCATTGTCATGGACAAGCAGGCGCTGGCTGACCGCGACTTCACCATGAATGTGATCCTGCCTGACGTGGGCGAACAGCACATGCTCCGCGTGAAGAACGGTGTGTTGCTGGTCTATGCAGATACCCTGTCTGATGATGCGGACGTGTCCATCACCTGCCCGAAAAACGCGCTCTTTGCGATCCTGACCAACAATCAGGAAACGGTTGCAAAGGCCGTCAAGGTCGAGGGCAGCGCAGAGCTGCTGACGCTGATGATGGAGAATATGAACCAGTTCCCGATTACCGGGGCCAACCCCTTCAACATCATCGAGCCGTAACGGCTTCGCGGGGCGGTCCGTGGGAAAACCGCCCCGCTCGAGAGAAAACAGCAAGATGCTTTCAACGCAAATCAAAAGCTGTCTGTTTCTGTTGGAAACAGACAGCTTTTGCAACCTTAGGTTATGTAGGCAGTACCGGTGACAGCACCGGCAACCATCTGCATTTTGAGGTAATGCAGAATGGCGTGCGTGTGAATCCTATGGATATGGTTTCCGTGCGCTGATATAGGTCGGTACCAATTTTTTTACTTGCGATTGCCTTTCCTGCGCAGTACGAAAATTGCCGCCAGTGCGGAGCCGCTGACAATCAGCAGCACAAACCACAATGCGGGGTTGGCGGTGTCGCCGGTGCGCGGAAGCGGGGAAACAGGCTGCACCGTCGGTTGGGGCTGTGCCGTGGGCTGCGGTGTCACAGTAGGCTGCGGGGTTGCCGTTTCAGTCGGCTTTGCCTTGACGGTGAACTTAGCCGTAGCCGTACCGCTTTGAGAAACGATCGCAAGCGTATGCTCACCCACGGAAAGCGTGGCAACAAAATCACGGTTCAGCGTGATTATCGTACTACCCTCCTTCTTCGTATAGTTCTTTTCGTCCAGCGTAGTGCCATCAAGCTCTACACGAAGGAAATCGGCGAAGGATGCGTCAGAAGTGAAAGACAGCTCCTTTTTCTCGCCCTGTGTGACCGTTGCACCATCACCGGCCGTGATTTTCGGGGGCAGCTTTGCCGCCACGGTGTCAGCCTTTGTGATTTCCTTGGTTGCCGCAGCATCGGAGAAATACTTCTTGCAGCCGCCGCAGTACCAATACTCAATGTTGCCTTCCTCTGCAGCGGTGGCGCCCTTTGCGTCAATGTGTTTCAGGTCGGTGTGGTTGTTCGGGTCAGGGCTGCCGTAGCTTTCTTTGCAAATCTCACAGACCGCCTTAGCTATGCAGGTTGCTTTGCCGCCGGAGTGGTCGCTGATTTTCTTGTTGCAGTAGTCGCAGATGTGATTGTTATCTGCATCCTTGTGTTCGGAAGTGGTCTTGCCGCAAATATCGCAGATATGGTTTTTATCTGCATCTTCATGTAGGCACACATATCCGCACTCGCTGCACACGCCGTCTGCCCACTCGTGGTTCTCGCTCGGTATGTTTACGGTACCGCAGCAGCTCCATTTTTTCTCGTGGGTAGTGGCTGTCTGTGTCCACTGTTCCGTGCCGGTATGATTGGCGGAGTCGATAGCACCGTATTTGACACCGCAAACGGTGCATTTTGCCTTTTCAGTGCAGGTCGCTTTGCCGCCGGAGTGCTCCGCGTAGCCTTTCTTTCCCGCGTTATCCGTCACATCGCAGCTTTCATTGGCACATTCATGCCAGTGATGCGTTGCATCGGACGTCCAATCGGACTTCCAGCTGTGGCCCGTGGCTGGAATCGACTCTATTTTTGTTGCGCCGCACTTGGTGCAGCTATATGTCTTTTCGCCCGCTTTTGTGCAGGTATGCGCTGTTGTTATCGTACCGCTGTCCCAAGTATGAGGGCTTACGTCATCCTTTGCATCGCAACGGGAACACTGCTTCCAGTGCTCGTTATCATCATGTGTCCAACTGGTAGTAAAATCATGTCCCAGAGCATCGCCATATTCCGCACCGCAAACTGCGCATGTTGCTCTTTGGGTGCAGGTGGCCGTGCCGCCGGAGCAGTTTTGTGTTTCCACGGCGTTGCAGGTGCAGTGGCGGCTGTGGGTGCCGTCGCCGTTCGATGTCCAGTTACCGTTGTGCTCATGAGCATCGCCCTGTCCCTTGAACACGGGCAGGGTTATTTCTGCCGTAGCCACATACTGGCAGCTGTCCCATGGAGAATTGTCGCGGCCAGCCTTGAGCAGCTTCAGCACCGTGCCGTCAGCAAACTGCACGGCGGGTTTAGCTGCGGTATCTGTATCTGTGTCGCTCAGATAGTAGCAGTTGGTGGGTTTGTTATAGCCGTAGACTGCGATTTTATCAATATCGTTACCACCAGTGATTTCGCCGACATTATAGCAGTTGAAAATCTGTCCGGAAAGATAAAAACCGCAGATACCGCCGGTGTAGCTACCGCCGTTGTCTCTTCCGCCGGTGATGTTGCCGATGTTATAGCAATCGCGGATTATTGTCATAGAACTTGAACTGGGGACATATCCGACAATTCCACCGACTCTGGCATCGATGCCTGTGTTGGAGACCGTGCAGAGGCTGGCGCAGTTTTCAATGGTTTCGCTCTTGGCGTAGCCCGCAATGCCGCCACACCACCCCTGGTTAGCAGTACATGACACCGAGCCTGCCACCGTCAGTTTCCGGATGGTGCCGTCTTTTACGCAGCCGAACAGACCGGCGCGGTTGAAATTGCCAGTTACGCTCAGATTCCTGACAGTGTGTCCCTGCCCGTCAAAGGTACCGGTATAGGCACTGTCTCTGTCCGGACCGATGGGCGTCCACGCTTCGTTATTCAAATCAATGTCCGCAGTCAGCACAGCCCACGCGCCACGGTTCGGCGTCTGGCCGCCCGCACCGTTGACAATATCCCGGAACAGCTTCAACTGGTCGGCGGTGCTGATCTGATAGGGGTCGCTCTCCGTGCCGCTGCCGGTTATCGGGGTGTTAAATGTGCCGCCGGTGATGGTACCGCTGCCGGAGACTGTGCTGTTAAAAACGCCGCCGGTGATGGTTCCGTTGTTGATGACCTCGCCGTTGAATGTGCCGCTTTCGATGACACTGTCGGTGGTAACGGTCACTTTGCCATTGAACACAGTCCCGCCGGAGCCTGTAATGACACAGGGACCGTCTATTGTATCTCCCAGCACGACGTCGCCGTCAACCGAACCGCCGATGGCGTAAAGCTCCCCATAGCCGGAATTATTCTTAGAGCCGGTGATGTATAGTCCGCTTCCGTTTACCGCAGCACATTGGGAAATTTGCGCGTTGCCCTCCAAGGTGATCCACCTCATGCAAGCGGCGCTCACGCCGCCGCCATAGGCTTTGCCGGAACTATCGGAATTAACCGCCGTGCAGTTTTGGATCACGGCGCTGCCCGACAGGGTGAACTTCGTATTGTTTGAGAGATGGACGCCCCCGCCCTTGGAAGATTTGGAAGAGTTGGAGATTGCCTGACAGTTTTCGATTTTTGCCGCATCAGACATCACAAAGCTACTGCTGCTGCTGACATATACGCCTCCGCCGTTGGAAGAATTGGAAGAGGTGGAGATTGCCTGACAGCCTTCGATTTTTGCCTCATTAGACATTTCAAAGCTACTGCTGCCGTCGACATATACGCCGCCGCCGCAAACAAATTGGGTCGCGCTTTCGGCGGTGCAGCTGCGAATGACCGCCTTACCTGACATTTTGAACGTGCCGGAAGCACGAACACCGCCACCGATGTCGGTGGCGACGCATCCGGCGATGCTGCCGCCGGACATAGAGAACTGACTCGTTTGATTGGTCAGCGGATCCGCACACACGCCGCCGCCATCCGTCGCGGAGCAGCCGATAATATTGCCGCCGGTCATGGTCAACTGCCCGCCGGGTGCGATATACACACCGCCGCCATAATATGCGTAGTAGACATATTCGCCGCTGCCGAACTGAATCGGTTTTCCCGTACCGCCGGTGATGACGCCGCCGGTGACGGTTTCCTTGCCGTTTTCTTCGTCCAGCACCCACAGGCCGTTGGTGCCGGGCATGAACTTGTGCTCGGCGGCGGTGTTGCTATCCGTCAGTGTCAGCTTCCCGCTGCCCTCGACCACAATCACGCTGCCCTCGTTTTCGCCCACGTATTTGAGCACTTGACCGTTCAAGTCCAGCGTCACGGTGCGGTTGACGGTCAGGGAACTGCTGATGCTAATGTCCCCTGCCAGCTTGACGGTGTTGACACTAGAATCAGCAATCGCCGCAGTCAGCTCATCCGCGGTGCGGACGTCTCTTACCGTTTCGCCCGCGGCGGGTGTCGCGCCCTCGCCGCTCAACGCCGTCAAGGCTGTCTCCGGCTGGGGGTCGGACACTTCCCCCTCCGGCTGCACTGCCGCAGCGTCTGCGGGCTGGGCGCACTTTGCACAGCTTTCCGGCAAAGCGCCCTCCGCGCCGCAGACGGGGCAATCCGTATTCATGCTTTCCGCCGTGCAGGCTGTTTCACAGCTGCACACGGGCGGAGTTTCCGTGCTTTCCTCCGCAAAAGCCGCTGTTGGCATAAGGCATAGCAGCATACACAGGGCAAGCAGGGTGCTGAATATGCGTTTTTTCATTTTGCTTCCTCCGTTTCGCCGTCTCTTGACAGCTTAAAATCGTATTTCATTTCCAGCATGGCAAACAGCTTATACATAACCTCTGTGGCAATCGCCTTGATATCCAGTGTCTGAATAAAGGCAAGCACTTTGGCCTGCTCCTCCTCCGGCACCTTGTACACTCTCAGTTCCGCCGTCAGAAAGCGGCTGATTTTTCGCTCCAGCGGGAAATGAATGTCACATTTGCGTGCCATATAGCTGCGCATCAGCCCCGCCGTGCCGATGTCCATTTCATAAAAATCGCTGTCGGTGTAATCGGGGAAATTCCCGCCGAAAATCTCTTTTAATTCCGCCGTGGTATGCACATAGATATATTCCGCCGTATCCGGGGCGGTATAGGCTTCGATATAAATCTCCCGCAGATTCTCGTTCAGCTCGGTGAGGGTGAGCTGGATCGCCGTATCCACCGCATAGGCATAAACCGGCGGCAGCTTGCCGTCCGCAATGCTTCGTGCCACACCGAACTGACCGTCGAACATCGTTTCGGTCAAGTCCAGCAAAATTTTATCCTTGGTCGGAAACAGATTCAAATAGCTTCCTCTTGCAACGCCCGCTTCGTCCACGATCTGACTGACCGAGGTGTTTTTATACCCCTGCTCCAAAAAAAGACGAACGCACGCGGTCAGGATTTTCTTCCTTGTTTCGCTGCTGCTTCTCCGCAAATAAATCACCCCTTATAAAAAAGTTGGTATCCGTACTAATAATATCATCTCGAGAATGAAAAGGCAAGTGGTATTTGAGGCTTTCTGCGTTGAATTGTGACATTTTCGCAAACGCAGCCTTCTTCCATTACTCACAAAACTTTAACCGCAGCGGAGCGCCCCCAGAGGCGGGAGAGGTGGCGTGGAACACATACCTCAAGCGAAAGGTCAGCAATCATGATACGCACCGTGGCGATGCTCTCAAGGCGTTGGCGGTACTGCCAACAATGTGGTACAGGAAGCGGGAGCTGTTTCCAGCAGCCGGG
>ERZ791571.814-NODE-814-length-18276-cov-3.669392_pt1 | contig 18276 bp, 17 predicted proteins | sample MGYA00509972_ERZ791571 | MGnify/ENA primary metagenome ERZ791571 (study PRJEB30046, sample SAMN00791936) | human gut metagenome | study: EMG produced TPA metagenomics assembly of the A metagenome-wide association study of gut microbiota in type 2... | reverse complement strand
GATACGCGCCTCAAGGATATCGTTTCCCGGGAGAACCGCAATCTCCTGTGGGCGTTCCTCGCCGCCCAGGCTTTCAATATCGTCGTTACGCTCCTCATCGCGCTCGTGCTGTTCGGCGTACTGAAACCGATGCTGGGATAATCCCCGGCAGATGCCTTTCCATAGCCCCCGGAACCGAAGTTCCGGGGGCTTTTCATGCTTCCGGCCGGGCTGTAATGCTCGTCTGTCGTCTGTCGTCTGCCGTCTGCCAACCCTGCCCCGTCGATCCGTCGATCCGTCCGTCCTTTCCGTGCGTTCGCTGTCCTGTCCGCCATGTCCTGCCGGCTCCGCTTGTCTGTGGCCTGCTCTGTCCTGCCTGTCCGGTTTGCGGCCTACACGTCTGTCGAGTCCCGTCCGCCGATGCCTTGTGCTGCGAGGGATTTTCTTGTCCGGAATACCTTGGACGCAATGCCGTTATGGCCGAATAACATATTTTTCAGCCTTTTTAAGTTGTCCGATGGTTAGTTTTGCTGCCATGATCCCGCCGGGACATGCATCCGTGCACCTCCGGCGGCGTGGAAAATTCCAATTCTAACCATAAACAACTAAAATGTATGGCAACAGTAAAAGTCAAGCTCAGGGAATCGACGGTCGGTGGGAAAGCGGGAGTAATATATTACCAGCTTTGCCATCGGCGCAAATCACAGCAGGTAACTACCTCCATGCGTCTCCAGCCCCGGCAGTGGGATGCAAGGCGCGGGTGTGTCATCACGCCCCTTTCGGGCGAAGCCCATGCGTTGCTGTCTGTGCAGCAGCGGATCGACCGTGATTTGTGTCTGTTGCATACGATCATCCGGGATTTCGAATTCCGGCAGGAGGGGAACTCGCTCAGGGATGTTGTCGATCGGTTCCGCGAGTCCCGGCGGAGCACCGTGCTCGCCTATGTCGAAACGCAGGCCGCAAGGCTCGAGGCGAACGGAAAGTTGGGGACGGCGCGCAACTACCGGCGGACACTCGGGAGTTTCTCCGATTTCCTGGGTGGACGGGACATTCCCTTTTCGCTCGTCGATGAACGGCTTGTGGAGCAGTATGACGACTGGCTCCGGCGCCGGGGCGTTGTCCGCAATACCGTCTCGTTTTATATGCGGATATTGCGTGCAGTCTATAATAGGGCCGTGAAGGAGGATGTCGTGCCACAGACCGATCCTTTCCGGCATGTGTACACCGGTGTCGACCAGACCTGCAAGCGTGCCGTCGGCGAGGATGTCGTCGTGCGGCTCCGGCAACTGGATCTGACACATTCCCCGTCCCTGGCATTGGCCCGGGATATTTTTATTTTCAGTTATTGTTCGCGCGGGATGGCGTTCGTGGACATTGCCTTCCTGAGGAATCAGGATATCGTCGGGGATACGATCCGTTATGTCCGCCGCAAGACCGGGCAGCGCCTCGTTATCCGTATCGAGCCCTGCATCGCGAAGCTTATCGGGCGCTATGCCGGTGCAGGGCGCATATCCGGCTATGTTTTTCCGCTGCTCAGTTCGGACGATCCGGTCAGGGCGTTTTCCCAATACCGTACGGCCCTTGACTATTATAATCGTCGGTTGAAAAAGCTGTCCGGTTTGCTGGGGCTCGAAGTCCCGCTCTCCTCCTATACCTCGCGGCATACGTGGGCGACTGCTGCCCGGAACCATAACATTCCGTTGTCGGTCATCAGTGCGGGAATGGGACATGCTTCGGAAAAAACCACGCAGATTTACCTGGCTTCGCTCGAAAACTCCGTCATCGACCAGGCGAACCGGAGCCTGATAGCATCCTTATACGTGTAAGGTCTCTATATAAGAGATAGGTCTGTCTTGATTACTATCTGATAATCAATTATATAACATATAATAAAAGTTGTTTTTACCGACCTTGTTCGATTATTGTCTGCAAATACCCAAAGTCGGATTAAAAGAGCACTGAATTCATCCACTTGGCGAACAATTCGTGCAGACAATCGGGTCAAAGATGGTAAGTTTTTGATAATCAATTTATTTTCGCATCGACAAGCGGTGCCGGGAACAAAAATATGATTTAAAAAATTTGGGCATATGCTTTATTTTTAGTACTTTTGCAAAAGTTATGAAGGTCTCTTATATAGAGACCGCACTTTAAAATACGGAAGTGTTCTTATGGGAGGCGCGTAATTGATTGAAAATCTTGGTTTTAAGAGATTTTCGATGTCCCCATGGAACGCTTTTTTCTCAACTGTACGCCTTTCCCGGGTGCCGAATCCCGACTTAACGGATCACAATAATGGACTGTCAGGACACAGATGCCAAATGGTATGTGCTTCGGGTTACCTATCAGCGCGAACTCTCCACCAAGGAGTATCTCGACAAACTGCATGTCGAGAATTTCGTGCCGGTAAGGGTTGTACGCCGCCGGGATTCCAAGGGCCGGTTTTCCCGGGTACGGGAAGCCGCAGTGCACAACTATATCTTCGTCCGTTCCACGCGGGAGGTTATCGACGACCTGAAGACATTCAGGCTGCCGATTCTGCGCTATGTGATGCATCTGCAAAACGGCGAGAACCAGATTATGACCGTGCCCGAGTCCCAGATGCGCAATTTTATTGCCGTGGCCGCCAATATCGACGAACCGGTGATTTTCCTTTCGCCCGAAGAGGTCGCGTTGTCGAAAGGCGACAAGGTGAGGATTAAGGACGGCGTATTCATGGGTGTCGAAGGCACGTTCATGCGGGTGAAAAACACCCGGGACAGACGTGTCGTTGTCAAGATCGACGGCATTACGGCGGTCGCTACCGCTTCCATTCCGTCCGCGTTGGTCGAAAAAATATGATCCCTGGCCTGTAAACCTGCAAAAGGAACTATTCCGGTTCCGATAAATTACTGACATGACACCGAATTACCTGAAGAAAATGTTGCCATTGCTGCTGGGTGCCGATCCCGCCCAGGCCACGAATGTGCAGCTCGTGTCGTTGGCAAAGGCTTTTGCCGCGGGCTATGGGTTGGTGTCGTCCGTGGCGCCTGCCGGGGAATTCGGTACGGAGGAAACCTATCGCAACAGGATCGACAGCTTGTTCTGGGCGCTGTCTGAACGCTCTGAACACGAGCCCGACACAGCGATCCGTAGCCGGATGGTTCATGCCATGTATTCGCTTGCCTGCGAAACGGTGTTTTCCGTCGATCTGCGGAAGAAAAACTGTTGCTACCGGGCTGCGGACGCACTTGTCCGGGATTTTGTGGGCGTCGTCGGTGCCCGACCGGAAAACGGTCTGTTTCAGCAGGCGGGCGTCTGCATGTGCGCGGCCGACCTGCTCTATCCCGCTCCGGCTGCCGATGACGAATACCTGCTGTTCCTGAAACGGCAGATGGCCGGCTGGACATTCGCCCTGGATGCTGATGGCTGCTGGCCGGGGGTGTCGTCCGAGGTTGCATTGGAACGTATCGGGGTGATGAACCGGGTTGCCTGGATGTTTCCCGACTTGGAGAACGATGCCGTGATAAGGCGGGCGACGGGGTATTACCGCAGGTGCGTACGTGTCCCTGCCGACCCCCTGAATTTCGACGAGGGGTACCTCTGTACGCTGGGGCGGATGTACGAGGTCGCATTGCAGGGCAATGCCCTCCCTGTCGATAAACCCGCAGCGCGGCGGATTGCCCGGTTCATGTACGATTACAGCCTGACGCTGCCCGTGCGCGGCGACGCATGGTATTATTGCACTTCTTATGTCATACATTGTATTGCCGAAAGTATCGGGGCGCGACTGGAGGCTGAAATGGAACGGCATATCGCATAAATGATAAAGCCTGTTGAATTTTCCATTTGATTGCTGTCGATGTAAAACCTCTTCCTTTTCCGGATAATAAAATGAATCAGTATGGCAACGCCTCTTTGCTACACAGTCATCATTCCTTTCTTTATAGCCCTTTTCTTAGTCGGCTGGATCCATCCTAAACTGGTGAAGATCGCCCTGTTAAAAAACATTGTCGATAATCCGGATGCCCGCAAACTCCAGCGTACGCCTGTCCCGGTCTTGGGCGGCGTCGCCGTTTTCTTCGGGGTCGTGATCGCGATCGGGTGCATGAGCGCCGTCGTGGACTGCTCCGGACTGCCCGTCGTGATCATGGCCATGATAGCGATGCTCTATACCGGCACGATGGACGATATCCTGAACCTTTCCCCTTCCCTGCGGCTTTTGATCGAGATCGTCGTCGTGCTGCTGCTGGTCTTCGTCGGCGGCTATTGCATAAACGACTTCCACGGTTTGTGGGGCATCGGGCCGATCTCTTCGTGGTATGCCGTGCCCCTGACTGTTTTTGCCACCGTTGGCATTATCAACGCCATCAACCTGGTGGATGGCGTAAACGGTCTTTCTTCGGGTTATTGCATCATGGCCTGTACCATCTTCGGCATACTTTTCCATCTCGCCGGCGAAGAGGCGATGACCATCCTGGCGGTAGTTTCGGTCGGGGCCTTGATTCCCTTCTTCCTGCACAATGTTTTCGGTAAAACCTCAAAGATGTTCATAGGCGACGGCGGGACGTTGGTCATGGGCACCGTCATGTCCGTCTTCGTGATCGCCATCCTGCAATCCGGCTCGCGGGTCGCAGCCTTTGTCGACCCCAATGTCGGGCTTGTACCGTTCACGCTGGCGGTGTTGTCGGTTCCCGTGTTCGATACGCTGCGCGTGATGTCGACGCGTATGCTGAAGGGCTCGTCGCCATTCCGTCCCGACAAGACCCACCTGCACCATATGTTCATCGACATGGGTTGTTCCCATGTCGCGACGACATTGGCTATCTTGGGATTGAATACGGCGGTCGTATTATGCTGGTGGGCGTTCGAAGCGGCCGGTTTTTCAATCGCCGTTCAACTGTATGCGGTCGTCGGCATGAGCCTTCTGGCCACGTTCGGGCTGTATCATTTCATGCAATGGCATATCCGCCGCGACACGAAATTCATGGGCATTATCCGCCGGCTGGGGTACAAGACCCATATCAGCCGTACCGGAATTTTTTTCTGGTTGCAGCAGGTCATGGATAAGGTTTGATTTTTTTATTCGCGACCCTGTATGTCCGGGACACATTATTTATAAAATATAGATTTAACTTACTGTAATGAAAGGCATTATCTTGGCAGGTGGCAGCGGTACACGGTTGTACCCGATCACGAAGGGCGTCAGCAAGCAGCTGTTGCCTGTTTACGACAAGCCGATGGTCTACTACCCCTTATCGGCCTTGCTGCTGGCTGGCATCCGCGACATTCTCCTGATCTCTACGCCAGAGGATCTGGGCGGTTTCCGCCGTTTGCTGGGCAACGGCTCCGACTACGGGGTTCGTATCACGTATGCCGAGCAGCCGTCCCCGGACGGTCTTGCACAGGCATTCCTTATCGGCGCGGACTTCATCGGCGACGACTCCGTGTGTCTGGTTCTGGGGGACAATATCTTCCACGGCTCGGGCTTCACGGGTCTTCTTCGCGAGGCAGTCCGCACAGCCGAGGAGGATGGCAAGGCCACGGTCTTCGGCTACTGGGTCGACGATCCCCAGCGTTACGGCGTGGCGGAGTTCGATGCGGTGGGTAACTGCCTTTCGATCGAGGAGAAACCCGCACACCCGAAGTCGAACTACGCAGTGGTGGGCCTGTACTTCTACCCGAACAAGGTCGTGGATGTCGCGAAGGGTATCCGGCCCTCGGCGCGCGGGGAGCTTGAGATCACGAGCGTCAACCAGTCGTTCCTGCAAAGCGGCGAGCTGAAGGTGCAGACGCTCCAGCGCGGCTTCGCGTGGCTGGACACGGGCACGCACGACTCGCTGGCCGAAGCCTCGATCTTCGTGGAGGTCATCGAGAAACGCCAGGGTCTTAAGATCGCCTGCCTGGAGGGCATCGCCTACCATAACGGCTGGATCACGGCCGCGAAGCTCCGTGAGCTTGCGCAGCCGATGCTCAGGAACCAGTACGGGCAGTACCTGTTGAAACTCACCGACGAAACCCGACACTGATACCATGAAAGTCATCCCTACCGAAATAGAAGGTGTCGTCCTCCTCGAACCCGATGTCTTCGGAGACGAGCGGGGCTATTTTTTCGAGAGCTATTCTGAGCAGTCCTTCGACAGGCTCGTACGCCCCGTGCGGTTCGTGCAGGACAACGAGTCGATGTCGAAGTACGGCGTTCTTCGCGGTCTTCACTTCCAGCGGGGAGCGCATGCACAGTCGAAGCTGGTGCGCGTTGTCCGGGGCCGCGTGCTGGACGTCGCTGTGGACATCCGCCGGGGCTCGCCCACGTTCGGGCGACACGTCTCTGTGGAGCTCTCGGGGGACAACAAACGGCAGTTCTTCGTGCCGCGGGGCTTTGCGCACGGCTTCTCGGTGCTGAGCGACGAAGCGACGTTCCAGTACAAGTGCGACAACCCCTACGCCCCCGAATCGGAGGGCGCCATTGCATGGAACGACCCGTCGCTGGGTATCGACTGGCGTCTGGCCCCCGAAGATGTCGTCCTCTCGCCCAAGGACAGCGCCCACCCGCTGCTGTCGGAGGCCGGGGAACTGTTCGACTATAACGAAGACTATTATGCTTAATATCCTGATTACGGGCGCGAACGGTCAGCTTGGCAGCGCCCTGCGGCGTCTGGGCTGTGTCTCGCCCCACAACTATATCTGTACGGACGTCGCGGAACTAGACATCACCGATGCGGCTGCCGTTCTGCGAACGGTCGAGGAGCGGCGCATCGACGTTATCGTGAACTGCGCGGCCTATACCGACGTGGAGAAGGCCGAGGATGACGAACCTACGGCGGAGTTGCTGAACCACAAGGCCGCAGGCAATCTCGCGGCGGCGGCCAAGGCGACGGGCGCGACGCTGTTCCACGTCTCGACGGACTACGTCTTCGACGGCACGGCCCATACGCCCTACAGGGAGGATACGGCTCCCTCGCCGCTGGGAGCCTACGGGCGTACGAAGCTTGCGGGCGAACGCGCCGTCATGGCATCCGGGTGCCGGTATCTGATCTTCCGCACGGCGTGGCTCTATTCGGAGTACGGACACAACTTCCTGAAGACGATGCTGCGTCTGACTTCGGAGCGGGATACGCTGCAGGTGGTCTTCGACCAGATCGGCACTCCGACCTACGCTGGGGACTTGGCGCTTGCGATCTTCTCGATCATCGAGTCGGAACGCTACGCGGGCAACGAGGGCGTGTACCACTTCACCGACGAGGGCGTCTGCTCGTGGTACGACTTCGCGACGGAGATCGCCGCGGCTGCGGGTCACGACTCATGCCACATCATCCCCTGCCACACGTCGGAATACCCGACCAAGGCCCAGCGCCCGGCCTACTCGGTGCTGGACAAAACCAAGATCAAGACCACCTTCCAGATGGACATCCCCCACTGGAGGGAGGCAATGATCTACTGCCTGAAACAACTCGCCGAATAATCCAATCACTATGCAACGCACTATCCTCATCACGGGCGGCGCGGGCTTCATCGGCTCGCATGTGGTCCGTCTTTTCGTGACCAAATACCCCGATTACCGGATCATCAACCTCGACAAGCTGACCTATGCCGGGAATCTTGCCAACCTGCGGGACATCGAGGATTCCCCGAACTACGTGTTCGAGAAGGGGGACATCTGCGACCTGGATATGCTGCGGGCGCTGTTCGGTCAGTATGACATCGACGGGGTCATCCACCTTGCTGCCGAAAGCCATGTCGACCGCTCGATCAGGGATCCGTTCACCTTCGCGCGTACGAACGTCCTGGGCACGCTCTCGCTGCTCGAGGCGGCACGGGAATACTGGAACGGAGAGTGGGAGGGCAAATTGTTCTACCACATCTCCACCGACGAGGTGTACGGGGCGCTGGAGCTTACCCGTCCCGAGGGAGATGCTGCGGGCGGAGAGAGCGGCGGCGGGCCCTTCGGCGAGGAGTTCTTCACCGAAGAGACGAAGTACGCCCCGCACAGCCCCTACTCGGCCTCGAAAGCCTCGTCCGACCACTTCGTGCGGGCTTACCACGACACGTACGGGATGCCGACGCTGGTGACCAACTGCTCGAACAACTACGGTCCGTATCAGTTTCCGGAGAAGCTGATCCCGCTTTTCATCAACAACATCCGCCACCAAAAGCCGCTGCCCGTGTACGGCCGCGGGCAGAACGTGCGCGACTGGCTGTACGTCGAGGATCATGCACGGGCCATCGACGTGATCTTCCACAGGGGCAAGGTCGCCGACACGTACAACATCGGAGGTTTCAACGAATGGAAGAACATCGACCTGATACGGGTCATCGTCAGAACCGTGGACCGGCTGCTGGGCAATCCCGAAGGGACATCGGAGAAACTGATTACGTACGTCACCGACCGTGCGGGCCACGACCTGAGATACGCCATCGACTCGCGCAAACTCAAGCGGGAACTGGGCTGGCAGCCCAGCCTGCAGTTCGAGGAAGGAATCGAGAAAACTGTCCACTGGTACCTCCAAAACCAATCGTGGATGGACGACATTACCTCAGGCGAGTATGAAAAATACTACCGGAGTATGTATAAGGGAAGATAAATGACCCGTGACGAGAAAATATATTTTTCCTTACTAAGGATAGGATTGGGAACTGAAAGCCCGAGAGAAATTTTACCGGAATTGGCTAAACTCCAATGGGGTGAAATTTATCGTTTGGCTGTCCGGCAGGGGACGGGGGCATTGATCTGGGATGCTTTGCGGCAATTGCATGCAATGGAATATTTACCATTGTCTTTGCGTGTGCAATGGGCCTATAATGTCGAACAAATTGAAGATCGTTATCGAAAACAGGAAAAAGTATTGGCTGGATTGTCAAAATTCTATGCTTCCCATTCCATTTCGCTGATGCTCTTGAAAGGGTATGGACTGAGCTTTTGCTATCCGTGCCCCGAACATCGGGAATGTGGCGATATCGATATCTGGCTTTTTGGTCGACAGCGTGAAGCGGACGAGTTGTTATGTCGTGAATGGGGAATTCGGATCGATGAAGACAAACACCATCATACAGTTTTTCTCATCGACGGAATTATGGTCGAAAATCATTACGATTTTTTGAATATACATGCCCATGCCTCGAATCGGGATATAGAACGGCTCTTGAAAAAATATGCCGAAATACCCGGAGAAATGATCCGGTTGGGACGTGCGAGTATTTATCTTCCGTCGCCCCGATTCAATGCGCTCTTTCTCTTGCGCCATGCCGCTGCACATTTTGCCGCCGAGGAGATTGGTGTCAGGCATGTGGTCGATTGGGCCATGTTTATTCGACGCCATGCTGATGTAATCGATTGGCCGGAACTTTATGCAATGGCAAGCCGCATGAATATGCATCGCTTTTTGAATTGTATGAATGCCATTTCGATTGACAATTTAGGATTGGATGCAGCATTGATTCCTCCCTTTGAACGGGATATAAAACTTGAAAAGCGGGTCTTGAATGATATTTTACATCCCGAATTTAGCGAAAAATTTCCTGAAAAAGGATTTGTTCAGATAATCCGGTTTAAGTTTCGTCGCTGGATGGCAAATCGATGGAAACATAGGATTGTTTACCGCGAAGGTATAATAGGAACCTTCTTCAGGCAGGTATACAGCCATCTGTTAAAGCCTAAATCCATAACATATAATTAAACTGGATTTTACTCGAAAGTGGATTAACCGCTATATATAAAATAAGACCAATACAATAAATATTAATGAATAAGCTTGGAATAATAATTCAGGCTCGTACTGGGTCAACCCGGCTGCCGTCTAAAATGATTCTTCCGTTTTACGGAAATGATGGAATACTCAGCATTCTGCTTTCTCGGTTAACACAGTGTAAGTTGGCTGACAGTATTATTGTGGCAACAACATCATCATCTCCTGATGATGCCATATGCGATTTAGTTCGGGAACACAGGGTGAAATGCTTTCGGGGAGATGAAAATGATGTCTTGGATCGCTTTATTCAAGCAGCCCGATATTATGGGATTTCGAAAATTATCAGAATTTGTGCTGATAATCCTTTCTTAGATATTGAATCGCTTGATTCATTGATTTTAGCGAGTGAAAATATCGATGCAGATTATGTATCATTTTGTACGAGCAATCATACTCCAACCATAAAAACCCATTTTGGCTTTTGGGCTGAATATGTTACACTGGCAGCATTGGAACTTGTTGCTCGGAAGACGGCGGAGAAAGTATATCACGAACACGTAACAAATTATATTTATACTCATCCTAACGATTTTAAAATAATCTTAAATCCGATTCCGGCTGACCTTGAAAAGCGGACAATCCGCTTAACCATAGATACATTGACTGACTTTCGTATCCAGCAGAAAATTTTTCAGGCTGTTTTTGAGGTAAATCCTCGCTTCACGATAAAAGATGTCGTATCGTACCTTGATGGACATGCATGCCTGTATGCAACAATGGATGAGATTATTAAATCCAATCAAAAATAAAATATAAATATGAGAAAGACATATATTATCGGTGAAATTGGGCAAAACCATAACGGTTCCGTCGATATTGCAAAGTTGATCATCGAATTGATATGCAGACCGATAGAGGAAGATGTGTTCGGACTGGATCTGCAACCTATGGATGCAGTCAAGATGACCCGTCGGGATTTGAAAGAGGAACTTACTGTTTCTCAAATGAATAGACCATACAACACCCCAAATTCTTTTGGAGCTACGTATGGGGAACATCGGGCTTACCTCGAACTGGATGACCAAGCCCATTATGAAGTATATCGATATGCCAAATCCAAAGGGTTGGATTTTATCGAAACCCTTTGTGCTAAAGGGTGTCTTTCTCTTTTAAAATTGTTTACGCCGGATAAATTGAAGGTTGCAAGTCGTGATCTGACGAATCTGCCATTATTGGAAGCTATGGCTGAGACACGCATTCCCATCATTCTTTCTACGGGGATGGCCGGAAAAAAAGAACTAGATGATGCTCTGGCCACCATCACTAAATATCATGATGATATTTCCATCCTTCATTGTGTATCACAATATCCGACAGCACCGGATAACCTAAATTTGCAAACCATATCTTATCTGAAAAAAAATTATCCCCAGTATAAAATAGGTTTTTCGGATCACACGATTGGCATCTCAGCTCCTATAGTCGCGTTGGGGCTGGGGGCAGAAATAATCGAGAAGCATATTACGATCGATCGTCGTATGAAAGGTACCGATCAGGCTGGGTCATTGGGGCCGGATGGCGTATACCGAATGGTTCGGGATATCCGAGTTGCAGAGCGTTGGATGGGGACAGAAGATCTGTATATTGAAAAGGATGTGCTAAGCGCTAAAATTAAATTGGAGCGGTCGATTGCAACCCGAAGGAGTATTCGACAGGGAGAAATAATCTCTGAAAACGATATTCATCTCTTGAGTCCCGGGGATGGATATAAATGGGTGGATCGCGCGGAAGTGATCGGACGCAAAGTGCTCCATGATATTCCTGCAGATGAAATAATATACCCGGAAATGATTTCATAGAATGGATGCATTTGAGATATATCAACTTGTCCACTTTTAGAAATCAAAGACCTACTTCAGTGAGGAAAAGCTGGATTATGATGTTGAATTATATAAAAACGCTATTGATCAATTTATAGATGATTATCGTCGGTGGTATGATGGTGAGGTAATAGATATCCATCGGCTTAACATAACACCGCAATTACACCCTGTATTAACTTACAGATTGGCCAGATTACTTTATCTGAAGGGTAATGAAGAGCAAGCCTCTGTTTATTCTGTTTTGGAACGAATTCCCGGTCTGGTTGAAATTTACTATTCTGCTCAAATTGGTCGGGGATTAAAGATAAATCATGGTGCCGGCTGTGTTATTGGTGTCCGATGCGTAATTGGAGACAACTGTCTCAGGGTGTTACTATAGGGGATAGAAACGGCGGCCGGCCGATTATTGGCAATAATGTCATAATATATGTTGGGGCAAATAACCATAGGTGATTACAGTGTAATAGGGGCTAATGCTGTTTGTCTTCGCAGTTCCCCCCCCCTCCCAGGCTGTTTGCGAAGGTGTGCCTGCTCGAAATATAGCTGAATATGAATAATATAAAATTAATCCTTACCGATATTGACGGTGTTTGGACTGATGGTGGTATGTATTACGATCAGACTGGAAATGAATGGAAAAAATTCCATACTTATGATAGTGCGGGGGTTTTTTTCGCGCATCGGGCCGGTATACCTGTGGGTATATTGACGGGAGAAACCACGTCTATTGTCAAACGCAGAGCGGAGAAATTAGGTGTTGATTACCTTTTTCAAGGTGTAACAAATAAGCTTGAAATTGCCCAAGGGTTATGTGGTGAACTATGCATCTCATTGGATGAAGTTGCTTATATTGGAGATGACCTTAATGATATTGAATTGCTTCGGAAGGTCGGTGTTTCCGGAGTTCCTGCGAGTGCTCCGGAGTATATACGTCGGTTGGCAACTGTATCTCTTCAGAAACGAGGAGGCGAGGGCGTTTTCAGAGAGTTTGTCGAGGTATTGTTGCAGGATAATTTGGTGACGTTATTTCAGGGATATATTTCTGAAAATAGCTAGTGAAAAAAAGGTGTTAATACCAAGGGTGATGTCATTGGAAAGAGGATATTTTTACTATAAATGTGATAAAGGCTTGTGCTGAATTTTAAATGACAATCGTTAGTGTTCATATAAAATGAAGTCTTTGTTAAAGTAGTCTGGAGGCAGATATGATTTCATAATTCTGAGATGCTATTGTTTATTTAGGCATTATATCTATGCTTTAAAATTGTTAATAAAATGATTGAAAAATGTATATAGAAATTTGTGGTACTTCGATTCGTATAGGACGTGTGGAATCAGATGAGATTTTCTTGGATGATGGTGAGCGTATATTCTGGGCATATGGTTTAATGAATCGGAATATATCTAAAAAAGAATTTTTTGCGACGGTTTCAGTGTTAAGGAGTGAACTTTCCCACCAATTAGCTAATCGAATATTTGCCGGAGGATATTTTATTGTTTTGGTTGACCGGAAGAGCAGTATGTTAAATATGATGCGTGATTCAATGGGGCAGAAATCTGGATATTATTATTTTGATTCGCTTACAGAACGGTTAGTTGTGGCGACCAATATGCACGATATCGCTTATAATGTTTCCACAGACATAAATAAATTCTATACGGATTTTTTGCTTTATCAGCAGTTCATACCTGATGGTTATACTATTTACGAAGATGTGAATGAGGTGCGTATTGGTGAGATGTTGCACTATATACCAAGAGGAACCTTGCAATCTATTGAGCGAGAATCATTGCCGATCGAGTATTCTGAGAACGATTATTCGGAGGAAAAAAATATACGTCTGCTGCGTGAAAAGATATTGGAAGTACATGCTGATTGGGCTGGTGAAAATAATGTGGTTTATTTATCCGGAGGCATAGACTCTTGTGTAATGTTAGCTTCATTACATAATATTTGTCCGGAACGAACACGAGTTGTTTCCTATCGTATTGCGGGAAGTTCGCAAGATGAAACTATATATGCTCAAGAATTGGCTTCTTATTTAGGGTATAATACGGAAGTTGTGACGGTCGATTCAGCAGATCCTAAAATTGTGGCTGATTATGAAGATGATTTACAAAAGATGAATAATCCAGTTTTTGGAAATTGGATATTTCGGCCTCATTTATCAAACGACATTTCAGTGCGTTATTTTGCTGGACAGGATACCAGACTTCATACTCCTTCAGTCAATAGCGTAGATATGAAGGTAATTGATCGAATATCTCATCAGGGAACAGGTGGTTGGGGGGCATTCGGTAAAGGAGTGGTGGACTTGTATGAGCGGCTTTCCTGTCTTTTGAAACTCTATAATGCGGCTGACCGAAGAGTGAAGTACTCCCATCTGCTTGTCAATGCGCTGGTACCCGAATGGTTTATCCTGCGAAGGAAATTTATGGCCGATCCGGTCAAATACAAAACCTGGAGATACGATATGTCCAATTTTGAGAAAATCTGCGATTGGTACCGGGTTGATTTGCATGCTGGAATGAGTTCCAGGGAGATATTTAATCGACTTATCGAGAAAAAATGGCAGGAGCAGTATACCGATGATATTCGTTATATGGTCGATATGGCCCATAATCGCGGGGTTACTACGGTACTACCCTTCTACGAACAGCGTTTCAATCAATTTGCATCGACTATTCCTTGGAAATTGGCGAACAAGACTATGGCTGGACTTGATGGATTCAGCAATAAACCTGTACGCGTCAATAAATATGTTCTGCGCAAAGCTTTTGAAAAAGAATTGCCCTGGAATATTATGGTAAGAGCTAAAGCCGTATCACTCTCCAGTCATCTGATGATGAACGGTGTTCTGGGTATTCGGGTGGAGCAGACCTTGCGCGACGATTTACGCTCTTCCGACTCTTTTTGCCGGAGATTTGGCTACCAAGCCAAAGCCCGTGAAATCATTGCACACCGGAGTAAATGGGAGATGAAAAACTCTTATATGGTTACGTTTGCCAATTATCTGAGCGCCCTCTGTGTCTATTATCGGAAGAACGTAGTTAAAAAATAAAATAGAGAATCGATTCTTATGAAGCGTTGGCTTATCGCATCTATTTTGTTTCTGTTACCTTCGTGTATCGCATTCCCTCTTGTACGGATATTTGGCGGGGAAGGGTATTCCTTCGGCCGTAAAAGCAGAATTGGGTTTTCGCTGATCCTGACTTCAGGTATTTACCTGGGAGAAGGGGCTGTGATTCAAAGTGGGAACTTAATTCTCACGAAATCTATTCATCTGGGCACTCGATCGCGCATTCAACGCATGAATTTGCTTAAGGGGCGTTTCCGAGTACAATTGGATGCTGAAGCCGTTATCAATAAATACAACAGGATTCTTTCGGCAAGTTCCAATCTGCGCGAATCGGAACTAATCCTGGGTATAAATGCCATAATCGGCGTATCGCATTTTATCGACATGACGGCCAGTGTCCGTCTCGGTGCAAACTCCATTTTAGCTGGCATCGGAAGTCAGCTCTGGACTCATGGGTTCTATCATAGCAGATCTGGAGCAGCACGCTGGAGAGTGGACGGCAGCATCTCAATTGGACAAAATGTCTATGTCGGTTCGCGCGTATTGATTTGTTCGGACGTATGTATTTGTGATGCTGTGACTGTAGGGGCCGGGGCTGTAGTGGCTAAATCGCTCACTGAGCCGGGGCTTTATGTTGGGCAGGCTTTGCGTTACAAAGAATTTGATCCGGATCAGGCCATCTGCCATTACGCTAAAGTGGCAGATCGAATTTATGAAAAGCGACAGTCTCACAAAAATGGTGGTGCACAATAAAAGCCTGCTCTTTAAAAAGGTGCGGGATAACATCCTGTTTTTTGTATTGTCAAAGGGAGTTGCCTTCTTGGCCCCTATTTTTTTTCTTAATTTTGTTTCCCTTGAAGAGTATGGGGTCGTGGAATTCTCCTACGCGCTGGGGAGTGTACTCGCCGTCGTGGCTATGTTGGGTTTAGGGGGGGCTTATCCTTATTTCGTGCTTCGTCGGGGGGAAAGGGATAAAAAGCAGGTTTTTATGCTCTATGGAGTTCCTGTACTGGGGATAGCCGTCATAGCCTGTTTGTTGCGTTGGTACGGAGCGATCGGTCAACGATTTTCGCTAATTTTGCTTTTTACCTTGATTTTTGCACTCCAAAGGCTCTACAGCTCTATCCTCAAATCGGAAGACAAGGGTTGGCTGGGTGTATTGTTCGACGGGGGATATTATTTCATATTGACAGGAGTGATTTTGATCATATGGAGTGTCGGAATCACTCATCATGTTATGCTCCTTGAAGCGGCCATGCAGGTTTACCTTTTTGTGTTGGGCGGGTTTTATGTGCGACAGTTTTATAAGCTCCACACCAAAAGCATACTTGCCCTGCTGCACGACGACTGCGGCGAGATTCTTCGTTACAGCCTGCATATGGTTGTCTCCGGAATTATTATCTATTGGCTTACGTCCAGTGCCAGAATCTATATCGCTTACTTTATGGGGTATGAACAAGTGGGCATTTACAGTTTTTATTTTCGTCTGGCTGGTATCGCTATCATTATTCATCAGTTTTTGTATATCGCCTTTTTCCAAAAGCTCTATATGGGGAATAGCCGTCGACTCGATCTCTATTATACAGCGATTATGGGCCTAGTGCTGTGTGGTTGTCTGGCCTGTTATCTGTTCGTGCCCTTGCTTAGCCGCTATTTCTTAAAAGGTCTTTCGATCGACAATGCCCGGCTGTTTTTTCTAATAGCCCTTCAGATGCCCTTATGGGTGGGTATTTCGCTTTGTGAAGGTCTTGTGGGTAGAGAGAATCAGATTCGACAGATGAATTTGCGTGTCATTGTACCGGTCATGTTGTTGCCTGTAGCGCTATACTTACTTCAAGGCCGTCTGACAATCGAGCTTTTTACATTGCTCAATGCGGTGACTTTTACGATAGCTTTGGCCATTCAGCACCGTTTGCTGAGCAGGCGCGGCATCAAACTCCGCAAATGTTCTATTTTGAGTTTGGCTTTGTTTGCGGCATCCATTGTAATTTATTTTACGGTATGATATTATGAAAATATTATTTGTCGAAAATCGTTTTCGGACGAGAATATGGGAAGCTTTTGCTGATTGTCTGATTAATGACGGGCACCAAGTCCTTTTTTTGGTGCAAAATCATTTGTTCCATCCTCGATGTGGGCGTGTTTGGGTGATACCTTATCCGAATAAAACCCAGTTGGAAGAGCCAACAGAAGCCGATCGCTCATTAATATTATCCGATCGTAATATAAACTATTTCGGACATCGGTCGACGGGGCATTATACCTATTATCGCAAGCTGATCCGTGATTTTCTGGAGAAGGAACGACCCGATGTAACTTTTGGTGAAAGTACTGCTTTCCATGAATTGCAGACGATTGATCTTTGTCGAGAACTTTCCATTCCCTATTTACAACCTTCGACCTGCCGGTTTCCTCCTGGCCGTTTTTCCTTTTATCGTTACGATACGCTCGAACCCTTTTCCGGCTCGGGTGAAACAATGTCTGGCGAACAGGCAATAAAATTGATCAACAGTATTGTCCATCGCACTATTAAGCCCGATTATATGCAAAAGTATAGGGCGACGCTTTCAACTCGGTTGAAACGATGGAATGATTTGATACACCTTTCGGTCGCCTATCTTGGTGGAGAACATTACAATACACCTGCTCCCTGGGTGAAATTGCGGATTGAACGTCAACGGCGTAAACTGATCCGTAAATGGAATGCATTGGCCGAAAGCCGTAATGTGGGTTCGTTTAAAAATAGTTTCCGGTTACTCTATCCAATGCAAATGCAGCCCGAGGCTAATCTGGATGTATGGGGCCGTCCTTATCGTAATCAATTGGAAATGCTCCATCATTTATACGATTGTCTACCTGCTGGAGCCGTAATTTTCGTCAAGCCGAATCCCAAGTCGAAATATGAACTCACGGAAGAGTTACTCGCTTTTATTGCTTCTCATGAACGGATCGTTCCTTTGTGTCATTCAATTCGTATGGATGAGGTGCTTCCCAATGTAAATATGGTTGTGACAGTGACCGGGACGATAGCAATTGAGTGTATACTTGCAGATATTCCGGTTGTAACAATGGTGTGCACGCTCAATAATGATATGAAAAATTGTCCATTTGCTGCGTCGTTTGAAGAATTGAGAGCATGGATGGATAAAGTCCCTCGCGGTGAATTTCCGCGCACGGATACTTTGGATAAAATCCGATTTATCAATCGGTTGAACAATACCAGTTTTCCGGGAATCCCCTATGAGACCGTATTAAACGAGCAGAATGTCGAGACCTGTATGATGGCTTTTCGTAAAGTGTTGAAAGAGTTGAATAGCAAATAAAATTTCCACATGAATGAGCAAGCCTTAAATATATCTACAGGGCGTAAATACTGGATAGATGTGTTACGGGCTTTAGGCATAATCCTGGTAGTTCTGGGGCATGTCTCGAAAGAGCCGAATACGGTGATTTTTATTTACGCGTTCCATATGCCTTTGTTTTTTCTTCTTTCCGGTTTCTTGTTTAACATTTCTTTCAGAGTTGTCTCTTTCATTCCTCCAACGTAGTCGGAATGTCTGTAGTAAACTTTCTGTTCCAGTTTTTTACCTGTTACTTTGATTTTGTCTGCGTTTGTGATGATTACATAATCACCTGTATCGATAAACGGAGTAAAGATCGGTTTGTTTT
>ERZ791571.782-NODE-782-length-18879-cov-10.027359_pt1 | contig 18879 bp, 15 predicted proteins | sample MGYA00509972_ERZ791571 | MGnify/ENA primary metagenome ERZ791571 (study PRJEB30046, sample SAMN00791936) | human gut metagenome | study: EMG produced TPA metagenomics assembly of the A metagenome-wide association study of gut microbiota in type 2... | reverse complement strand
CCTCCTGTTCTTCTGAAATCATAAAACGGCCAGTCAGTCCGTTGTTTTATCGCTGCTTGTCGCTGTCGAGCCATGCGACAAAATCCTCAAGGGACAGCTTGCCCGCTACGCAGGCGTCGCGCTTTGCGCGCGCCTCTGCGGACCATTTGTCAAACTCCTCGCGCGTCATCAGCCCATAGCGGATACGGGCATTGTGCGCTTTGTAGGAGCGCTTGTACTCCTTGATTGCCGGCTCACTGAAAATTTTCTTCTCATATAACCGGACAGAGCCCATCTCCTTGCAGGTCTTTTCCGAGCCGGAGATCACACGGGAGCAGTATTCCGGCTTGTAGTTTCCCGTGACGCCGAACAGCTTGCCGCAGAACTTGCAGGTGCGGAAGCGGAGATTTACCTCTAAATACCGACAGAGCAGGAAGCAGATCAGATCGCTCACACTCTCCGTGTTCAGCACCTCTGCCGTGATTGGTGTTGGCTCGGAGAATTGTCCAAAATTCAAAGGATCGTCATAGGGGTATGGCACATTGCCGCCGGAATAAACAGCCTCAAGATGCAGTCTGCCATACGCGAGAATAGGAAAGTTGGCTTTGTCTTGCGCCTGCTTTCCGAGATACCCTTCCCGCAAGTCTCCGTTATCCTCAGTCTCCAGCACAGAGTGAGCGATAGCCTTTAGCTTCGGCTGCCATGTGCGGTATTCCTCCATCATGCGCTCAAGCTCGTCCGTGTTGAGAGGATCACCGGACTCAGCGCTTAACTCCAACCGCTCCGCGGCAGCAGCCAACGGTGCATAAAGCAGGTTATCGCTGAGCCAAAGCCGAGCAAGGTCAAATAACTCCCGCAAAGACCTCTCGCGCTCCTGCCCTGCGTTGATGGCGTTTACACGCGCCTTGACCGCGCTCAGATCGCTGTCAAAATGTTTCAGATCGTCATAGAGAAAGTCCGCTATCGCAGAGCCGAGCGGCGCGTATTTGTGCCACAGCGGAGAATAGGAGAATTTTCCTGTTTTATCCGCTGTACGCAGCTCAAAATATTCTGATTTTTTATCTGTATATGCACCTACCCAAAGCCTTTGGTATGGGCGCGGATGGCTTTTTCCAGGTATCATAGAACCCTCCAAAATAGACTGATAAAGAACGTGAGAGAAGAATCTATTGACAAATGCGGTATCAACAGATATACTGCAAGCAATAGACGACTTAACAATCACAATATATACTAAGAAGTCTATTGTGTCAAGAACGATTTTTGAAGGAGGTCATACATGAACAACAACTACGAAAATCTGCCTGCGGTGCTGAATGCCAATCAGCTTGCGGCGGCGTTGGGCATCTCTCGCGCGGGAGCGTATCAGCTCCTCAACACAGGGACGTTTCCCACGCTGCGCATCGGCAAGCGGCTGCTTGTGCCGAAGGACAAGCTCATCGACTGGATCGAGCAGAATACGGGAGGTGGGAATGCGAATTGAAAAAGAAACGACTGCCCCGATTCCATCTGTTGCACCAGATGGGGAGCAGCCGTCCGCGCTTGCACGCACGGATAGTATAGCAGAATTTGAAGAAACGTACAAGCAGTTTGGCAAGATGCGGGTGATGACCATGCCGGAACTGATGGAAACGCGCTTTCCGCTTCGTCCTGCGGTCATCGAAGGACTGCTGCCGGCGGGGACTTACCTCCTCGCCGGCGCGCCGAAGATCGGCAAGTCCTTTCTTGTTTTACAGATGGCCTACCAGGTGAGCATGGGAGAACCCTTTCTCGGCTTTTCCCCCCGGCAGGGTACGGTTTTGTACCTTGCCTTGGAGGATACCTATGAGCGACTGCAAAAGCGTCTGGCGCAGATGACGGAGCAGGACAGCGAGCGCCTGATCCTCTCCGTCTTTTCCGAAACACTGGACGAAGGCCTGACGGAACGGCTGAGCGACTTTTGGAGCGAGCACGCGGACACGGTGCTTATTGTCATTGACACCTTGCAACGCGTGCGCAGCCGGACGCCGGATAACGGCAGCTATGCCGCCGACTACGATACGCTGGCAAGGCTGAAGGAGTTTTCCGACACCTACGGCGTTACCGTGCTGGTCGTTCATCACACGCGCAAGGAGGGCGCGGAGGATGTGTTCAACACCATCTCCGGCACGAATGGCTTGATGGGCGCGGCAGACGGCGCACTGATTCTATACAAAGACAAGCGCACCGCTTCGGATGCTGTTTTAGAGGCGGTAGGACGCGACCAGCAACAGCTTCGATTGCACATCTCTTTTGATGCCGCACATCTTCACTGGGAATTGGTCGAGGCAGAGACAGAACAATTCAGGCAGCCGCCAAACCCTCTGCTTGAATTTCTTTCTCGGCTGGTGAACGAAGAAAAACCAACGTGGGACGGCACGGCGACGGAGCTGGCACAATGTCTTTCGGAGATGGATAACGAGTGCAGCTTTACGCCGAACTGGATCGTGCGGACGCTCAATGCGCGGCAGGATACGCTGCTGCGGCAATACGGCGTCCGCTACCATTCCCGCCGCACAAAAGACGGGAAAACGCTTTCGCTGCGGTGGGACGGTGTACGGTAATGTACGGTATGTACGGTAAAAATGGGAGTGGGGGTATCCCCTCAAAATACCGTACATTATCGGACATACCGTACACCGGCAGGGTCATTTCCCGCGCCGATAGGCGGCGGGAAATGAGCGCTTGAGGGAGTCCAGAGGGAACGGCTGGCACACGGACTTTGGCACAAAGTCTAGTGTGTTATACCCATCACGACGGGGGACGGGAGAAATCACGGACTGGCCGCAGCCAGTCCGTGATTTTGACCGGACCGAAAAAGAAGAATGTGAGGTGTCGGTATCGACACCTCACGGGCGCACTTTTTCAGAAAGTCGTGGTGGGGATTTTCCGCTCCCTCGTCCCCAAAACGATAACAGGAGGAACAACGATGGCTTATGCCATTTTACGATTTGCAAAGCGAAAGGGCGGTGCTGCCAAGGCCATTGCTGCCCACAATGAGCGGACAAAGGAAGCATACGCCAGTAATCCGGACATTGACAAAAGCCGCACCGTGCAGAACTATCATTTGATCGTGCCGCGTTGGAGCTATGGGCAGGAGATCCGACACCGCATCAGCATGGCGAGCTGCCGGGTACGCAGGGACAGCGTGAAATTCGTGGAGACCCTGATCACGACCAGCCCGGAGTTTGCAAAAGCACATGAAGCGGAAATGCCGGAGTATTTTGAGCGGGCGCTTGGCTTTCTCAAAGAACGCGTGGGCGAGGAGAATATCTTTTCCGCCGTGGTGCACATGGATGAGAAAACGCCGCACCTGCATCTGTGCTTTGTGCCACTGACGAAGGACAACCGGCTGTCCGCAAAAGAAATTCTCGGCAACAAGAAGCGCATGATCCAGTGGCAGGACGATTTCTACGCCTGTATGTCGGAGCGGTGGCCGGAGCTGGAGCGCGGCGCGCCCGCCGTGGAGACCAAGCGCAAGCACCTGACGCCGCAATGGTACAAGAAAGTCACGGCGATGGATGCCAAGCTGGAAAGGTTGGAAACTGCGTTGAACGACATCAATGTGTTCAACGCCGGCAAGAAGCGCGAGGAGGCGGCAGCGCTGCTCAAACAGCTCCTGCCGGAGGTGGAGTCGTTTCAGACGGAAATTCAGCGGATGCAGGCAGCTGTGTCACAATCGCTTTCCATGCAGCGGCGCAGCGTCGAGGAAAACGACGCGCTGAGAGACGAGCTGAGCGCCGAGCGCCGCAAGGGGTACGAGCAGCACGCGAAGATGGAAGCGCTGACAGCGCGCTACAAGCGCGCGGAAAAGCTGCTGGGGAAGGTGCCAAGGGAAACATTGAGAATCTTGCAAAAACATGATAAAAGCAAATGATAGAGACGAACGATAATGCTTTGTAAGCTAAAGATAGTCTCTTGCCGTTGGAGCTTTTGAAGGATGACACTTTAAGCAGTAATCCAGAGTTCCAAATCTCCCTTTGCATAACAAGAGCCGCAGAAGCATTTTTGTATTCTGCGGCTCTTGTGAAATAATAAAATTTTTGATAATGAAGATGATTACTGTTAAAGACGGTATTGCATATATGGTGTGCAGTGTGGTTAGGCAAAATTAAATACCGTCATTAGAATCAGCGCAACAATAGAAAGCGGGGTATAAACTAACAGGATGAATTTACCAGCTTCCTTTAAGTAACCAAAGAAATCGACACCTGCCATTGTACTCATAGCATAGTTTACTCCCTCCCAAGGAGCAATCCATGCGAGCGTACCAGTACCAAGCGCGTAGCTTGAGACTACGATTTGCCTCGAAATTCCGAGCAAGTCAGAAAGTGGTGCCATGATTGGCATTAGAGTTGCAGCCAAACCGGACATGCTCTGGACAATCAGCATAGCAATTGAGGCCACAATAAACATGACCAATACGGAAACCACCTTCGGCATTTCAGTCAAAGAACTGGACATGCTGTGAAGAATAGTGTCCATTGTATTGCTGTTTGCAAGAATGGCTGTAATTACACGAGAAGCACTGATCAAAAGAACCGCCGAAAGGACGGAGGACATTCCTTCCATAAACTTGGAGATCATATCATTGATGGATAGACCGCCAATCAGAGGAATGATGATACCCATATACAGGAATACAGAGGCGATCTCCGTAAACCACCAGCCCTTTTTTAACACGCCATAGACGATGAGCGCCAGGCCGGCAAACACCAGCAGTAATACTAACTTGCCGCGGAAAGAAATACCTTCCAGATTGTCCACGACCATGCTGTCGTAGTTCTTTCTCTTTTCGATATCTTTCTCATAGCAGATGGAGGACATCGGATTTGCCTTGACCTTGAAAGCATAGCGCATAATGTAGGCAGCAGTAGCGGTCATCATAACAAACCATACGAGAATTCGTACGCCAATACCGGACATCATAGGAATGTCCGCAAGGGCCTGTCCGACTCCGACATTGTAGGGGTTTAAGAAAGCTGCCGAAGCTCCGACTGAAACCGAAAAATGAACGAGCATTAAGCCTGTCATGGAATCGAAGCCCATTGCAACCATTAGCGGGACGATTACCATAATAAATGGAATTGATTCCTCATAGATTCCAGCAGTAGCACCGGCTAAGCCGAAGGCATATACGCATACTGGTATGATGATATAAGACTTCTTTCCGAACTTCTTGACCAATGAATTGATACCATTGGTCACAGCGCCAGTAGCAATAATTGCTGTAAAAGCGCCGGAACAGATCATGATTAAAAAACTGATATCGGCGGCATCCAGCGCACCTTCCATGAACGCCGTCCATAAATCTGAAAATCCCTGCGGGTTAGAATCAACGTAGTGAAAGGAATCTGGATCAATCACCTCTCTCGTATCTCCACCTAAAGCACTGACCGGTACCTCGTACCTATCATACGATCCGCCTGGGATCACATAGGTCAGCAAGGCCAGTAGAACAATGATAACAAATACGATGGACAGTGGGTGAATGTTTGATAGCCATTCCCATTTTTTTGTGGGAGGTGTGGGTTCTACAGCTGTGGATTTATTGGCGTTTTCATTGCTTTCCATATAAGTCACTCCAATTTTTTGATTTTTTTGACTTTTCCTGCCTTTGCTTGTGAATTTTAAAAATCACAAAAATATAATATAAATTTTTTTATTCATTGTCAAGAGCTTTTGTGCATGTTATAATAAACAAAAATTGCACAAAGCAGATTTTGAAAGTTACATGGGACTAAATAAGCGCGATTGAAAGGAAAACGGTATGGACGAACTGACCATGAAGCAGAGAATTAAAGAAAGATATGATCAATTATCCGAAAAGGAAAAAAAGGTAGCGAAGTATATTATCGACCATTATCAGCAGTCCATGCTGCTTTCCTCTGCAGAACTGGCACAGCAGTCCGGAGTTAGCAACACGGCGGTAGTCCGTTTTGCAAAAGACATGGGGTATTCTGGGTTCATTGAGTATAAAAAAGCATGGAGAAAGGAATATGTCCCCGTTCAGAAAGTATATGCATCCCTTCCTCTTATGGAGAGAGGAAAAGAAGGAGATTATCTGCACAATTACTTTCGAAGTCTGTTAAGAGATATTACTGGGTTTATAGATTCGATAGATGTTACTATCTTGACACGAATGGCAGATCAAATCATGAAAAGCAAGCGATTGTATCTTGTTGGATTTGGATCAGATGAAGTTGTTGTCAGTTTTCTAAAAAATTACCTGAACCTCATGGGAATTCAATGTATTCCTGTTGTGGAAGAAGGGCTTGCACTGCGAGAAAAACTTTTCTTGATGGATTCCAATGATACCGTTTTCATGGCCGCATATCCGACTTTAATGGAGAGTGAAGTTTGGGTAGGGAAGTTTGCAAAATCGCGGGGGGCGACATTACTTGTGATTTCTGATTCTGAAATTACCGCAAAACAGGTTGGCGCAGATATCTATGCTGCATTTTATGAGTCCACAGACAATTTTTTTAATTCCTATGTATTGCCAATGGCTTTTTGTAATGCGCTCCTGCTTCACATTTTTGAAAGTTATCCGAAGCAGATCACTCGTTCTATGGAGAGATATGAGAGGACACTGTACGAATAATTTTATTTATTTGTGCAAAATATGAAAGTTTTTATTTACACAAGGTCCTGATTTGTGTTATACTGCCTTCAACGCAAGATTGGAGCTGCGTTTGAAAGGAGAAAAAATGAAAACTGATGTTCAAAGCTTACGAGAAATTGTAGATCAAGCGGTGACGACCGATTATCCTGTTCTGGAAGATATCTCAAATTTTATTTTCCATCATCCTGAGTTGGGGGGAGAAGAGTTTGAATCTTCAAAGTATCTCTGCAGAGTGCTCGAAGACCATGGTTTTCGAATTTCTTACCCCGTTGAAAAGCTGCCCACGGCCTTTGTTGCAGAATGTGGCGATCCTGCGGCGAAAACGGTTATTGCGTTCCTTGCAGAGTATGATGCATTGCCTGGATTTGCAGAAGATGGTGGGCCTGCTCATGCGTGCGGGCACAACTGGATTGCTGCAACAATGTGCGGCTGCGCGTTAAGCCTGCAGCCAGTGGCAGAAAAGCTTGGGTGTCGTTTTCAGGTGATTGGTACTCCAGCAGAAGAGACCTTTGGCGCGAAGTACGATCTCATCCAAGCAAGAGTTTTTGATCATGTTGACTTCGTATTTCAAGCGCATTTAGATGAGTTCAACTCTTTGGAAACTCTTTCTTTGGCGATGAATTCCATTGAGTTCAATTTTTACGGGGTACCCGCTCATGCGGCGCAGAATCCTGAGAAGGGAATCAATGCTCTGGATGCAGTAATCAATATGTTTACGAGCATCAATGCGATGCGGCAGCAAATGCGTTCGGCGGACAAAATCCATGGAATCATTACACATGGCGGTACGGCAACCAATACAATTCCGGACTTTGCACAGTGTCGATTTTCCATTCGTTCAAAGACAAAATCTGGTCGTAAAGAACTGCGGACACGGATTCTGAAAATTGCCGAAGGGGCTTCTTTGGCCACAGGCGCACGGTTAGAGTACCACGATTATGAGAATCCATACGATGATATGGTAAATGTAAAAACGCTTACTTCGTTATGTGAAAAGAACTTTCAGGAGCTTGGAATAGGAAATTTTATTCCGGAAGAACAGTATCCGGGTTCTGGTTCATCTGATATTGGAAATGTCAGCTATGTTTGCCCAACGGTTTATATGGAAATTGCACTGGAGGGTGAGGGAGAGCCTGTTATTGTCCATGACAAAAGCGCACTTGCACTGGTGAATTCTCCGCGGGCATACAGCTTGATGGTAAAAGTGGTTAAAGCGTATGCTCACAGTGTGATAGATTTGGTGTCAAATCCCAGCCTCTGCAATGCAATCAGAGTGGAACACCAGAAGATTTGCGGTGACCGTGAGAGAAATGAATAACGCTTCAAATTTTTGAGACAGTCACAGCAGTAAGAGAAGAATATTGGCTACCAATCAATGAGCTTAAAAGACACAGGATCAGGGAATGCCGGATCCTGTGTCTTCAATTACAGCATAGAAAAGAGTTGCAGTAAGATTTCCTCCGCCGTGCTGCGGATATTGTTCATGGCTCCGACCCACGCCATTTGATCCTCGGCTTTTAGCTGCTCTGTGATGCCTTGCGCCTGCGCCATCTGCTCAATTAGCAGCCGCAGCATCTCGTTTGCTTCACGGTCGATCTCGTTGAGGTGATGTGTTAGTTGACCGGAGGTTTTCAAATTGATATAGGTTGCTCTGCGATGCTCTTTCAGATACTTGAGCCGCATACGACCAAAGCGTCCGTAGGTAGCTGCTTCCTTTTGGGAAACTACAAGATTGGGGATATAGTAATCATCGTGCTTGCTATATGTGATTTCCATTTTTAGCCTTATTCCTTTCTCAAAATTTACCCTTGCTTTTACCCTTTATAGAATTTCATTTTATAAAACAACTGGACTGACTGGTACAGATTGTTTTACATTTCGGACTGTTTTGTACATAATTGTACGAAAAAAGTGTTAAAATCGTTTGCGCTGATCTTCAAGTCCCGCCTCGCGCACCATCTTTTATCCTTGAAAACCTTGTGTTTTCAAGGATTTTTTCGTTTTTGCGATTCTTTGACCCTTATTTATCTCGATAAGCGCGGGCGCTACTGTTTCCAAATGGATGAAATTTTTGACCCGGAAACGGTGAGCAGCGTTTCCGTCTTCGGAGAGACGTTTTCCGTCGAATGACGGGACGACAAATCGTATTTATGCAAAAAAGGGACCTCTGCATCAAAGCAGAGGTCCCTTTTTCCTATTATTTTTCACCGCAGGGAGTCCTTCATGTTCTTCGCATACGCGCCGACGTGCTCGGGCGCGTCCTTGCCGTGCTGGGCGAGGAGCTTGACGATGGCGGAGCCGACGATCGCGCCGTCGGAGAGGTCGGCCATCTTCTTCGCCTGCTCGGGCGTGGAGATGCCAAAGCCGATTGCGCAGGGAATATCTGTGTTTTCCCGCACGAGGGAGACGATGGAGGCGAGGTCGGTCTTGATCTCGCTGCGCTCGCCCGTGACGCCGAGCGACGAGACGATATAGAGGAAGCCCTCGGCCTCGCGCGCGATCATCGCGATGCGGTTCTCCGACGTCGGCGCGATGAGGGAGACGAAGTCGACGCCGTACTTGCGGCACGCGGGGAGAAATTCTTCCTTTTCCTCATACGGCACGTCCGGCAGGATGAGCCCGTCGATGCCAACATCGCGGCAGTTGGACAAAAAGCGCTCTGTGCCGTAGGAAAAGACGACATTCGCATACGTCATAAAAACCATGGGGATCGTCACGCCGCGCCGCAGCTCGCGCACGAGATCGAAAATCTTGTCGGTCGTTACGCCGCTTTGCAGGGCGCGCAGGTTAGCAGCCTGAATGACGGACCCCTCCGCCGTGGGGTCGGAGAAGGGAATGCCGAGCTCGATGAGGTCGGCGCCGTTTTGCGCGGCAGCGCGGACGGCAGCCGCGGTCGTTTCAAGATCGGGGTCGCCGCAGGTCAGAAAGGCGATGAACGCCTTGCCGTGGTCAAATGCTCTTGCAAGATCACTCATGAAGATCCTCCCCTCTGTAGCGGGCGATGGCGGCGCAGTCCTTGTCGCCGCGGCCGGAGATCGTGACGACAAGAAGCTGATCGCTCCCCATCGTGGGTGCGAGCTTTCGCGCGTAGGCGACGGCGTGGGCCGATTCGATGGCGGGAATGATGCCCTCCGTGCGGGCGAGGTATTCGAACGCCTGCACGGCCTCCTCATCGGTGATGGCAACATACTCTGCGCGGCCGATGTCGTGCAGGTACGCATGCTCAGGGCCGACGCCGGGGTAGTCGAGACCGGCGGAGATGGAATACACCGGCGCGATCTGACCGTACTCGTCCTGGCAGAAGTAGGACTTCATGCCGTGGAGTACGATCTGAAAGATATCGCCCTCGCGGATGTGGTGCTTGGTGGTTTCGACCATCGCGCAGAACTGCTCTTTGGAGAAGAGCGGCGTGACTTCGCCGAGGAGCCGCCCCGGCGCTTCCTGCTTCTTTTCGCCGGTTTTGAGGAGCGAGACGAGCTGCTCAAGCTCAAGCTTTGCCTTGTTGTAGCCGACCTCGACGTCGCTGAGCGCCATGTTGACGATGAGCACGATCTTCTGCCGCACATGATCGAAGGCGATGACCTTGTCAAAGAGCATCAAATCGACATCCTTGAAGCTGTCCTCGTCCTGCTCGCCGCAGCGGACGCTCGGCTCGCTGTATTTGAGATAATCGTAAGAAAAATACCCCACGAGCCCGCCGGTGAAGGAGGGGAGGTAGTCGAAGCGGGGGCTTCTGTAGCTTGATAGCAGCTCACGCAGGTATTGGGACGGATCGTCCGTGCGGACGGTGAGGCCGCCAGCCTTCATTTTGCCGTCAATGCACGTGATCTCGAGCTTTGGGTCGAAGCCCAAAAACGTGTAGCGGCCCCAGCGGTCGTCCGCCTGCGCGGATTCGAGCATGTAACAGTGGGTGGACACGTTCTTGAGGATACGCATCGCTTCGATGGGGGTGATGAAGTCGGAAAGAATTTCGCAGCTCAGCGGGAGCACGTCGTACTGCTGCGTCGCGGCGATGTCTTTGACGGTTTCGAGCGGTGGCAGGATATGCATGAGTGACCTCCTGAAAAAGAAAAGCTCCTTTGGCGTTCTGCCAAAGGAGCTTATTGCGCAAACAAAAGCGCCCCCGACAGAACGGTACAGTCTGTCAAGGACGAATGCGATACGAGAGAAACGAACGATCCGCGGTGCCACCTTGAATTCACGGTTACCCGTGCGCTTGGCGGAGATACCATCATATCTCCCGGCAACTGACGTATGCCAACACGTTGCAGGATACTCTGCGCATCAAACGCATTTCGCTGCACCCTCAGCGGTCCATTTGACAATGTGTATCTTGCCTGATTTTCAGCATCGCAGGCTCTCTGTGAAGGCATCACTGCCGTTATCTCCGCTTCAACGGTTTGCGGTATTAACTTGAACGAAAATGTAGCACACCCCATCGGCAATGTCAATAGGGTGTGCATGATTTTTTGTAAAATTTCGGTTCTTTATTCTGCGGCGCGGCGAAGGATGTCGGCGACAAGCGCCTTGTCGAGCTGCGGGAAGGGGATGACCGGTTCGGGATGCTCGGGATGCTCCATGAGCAGTTTTTCCGCCCAGGACATGTTGTACCAGCGGCCGAACTTGTAGCCGCTGCGCGTGAACACGCCGATGCGGCGGAAGCCCATGTGCTCATGGAAGCGGATGCTGTTGTCCGTTAAATATTCGTCGTCCGCCCCCTGCGGCTCGCCGATGCAGGCATAGAGATTGTAGATGTTCTGCGCGAGCGACAGCTCCTCAATCGCGCGGTAGAAGCGCTTGCCGAGACCGTGCTTGCGCGCGTCGGGGGCGAGATAGATCGTCGACTCCGCACAGTGGTCGTAGGCCTTACGCGCGATGAACGTGTGCGTATAGGCGTAGCCGAGGAGCTGGCCATTTTCATCCTCCGCGACGAGATAAGGGTATTTGCGCGAGATATCCGCGATGCGGCGGCGGAATTCGTCGAGCGACGGTACGTCGTATTCAAACGAGATGGCCGTCTTTTCGACGTACGGCGCATAGATGCTCAGAAGCGCGGGAGCGTCGTCAAGCGTGGCGAGGCGGAAGCGGAACGCAGGAGAAGACATAGAGTCACCTTTCAAATCCGTGCACCCAGTCAGAGCGCAGGTAATAAATGAGATAGATGGTGGAGCTGATCGCCCAGGTGAGGGGATACGCCCAGTAGATGTAGCCGATCTCGCCGATGAAGTGGACGACGAGCATGATGTAGATGATGCGGATGACGCACCAGACGGAGAGCATGATCATCATCGGCACGACCGCGCGGCCCGCGCCGCGGCAGACCGCCGCGATAGAGTGCGAAAACGCCAGCAGGCAGTAGAACAGTGCCACCGTGCGCGCCTGTTGCATGCCGAGGGCGACAACGCCGGGGGTGCTGTCGAAAAGGGAAATGAGCTGACTTGCCCAGATGTAATAGCACAGGCCGATGAGCTCGGCCATCACGACGGCGATGATGATACAGAACCGCGCGCCGCGCTTGGCGCGGTCATACTGCTTGGCGCCGAGGTTCTGACCAACGAACGTGGTGCAGGCCATCGTGAAGCTCGTGATGGGCAGAAAGGCGAAGCCTTCGATCTTGCAGTGCGCGCCGTAGGCCGCCATCGCGAGCATGCCGAACGAGTTGATCTGCGACTGGACGATGACATTGGCAAGGCCAATGACGCAGTTCTGGATGCCGGAGGGGAGACCGTATCGCACGATCTCACCGAGCATGCCGGTGTGGAAGCGGATGTTGCGCGGCGTGACGGTGTAGACCTCGCCTTTTTTGAGCAGGTGGATGAGGCAGAGCACGCAGCTCGTCCCCTGGGAGAGGACAGTCGCCACCGCGGCGGACCAGACGCCCCAGCGGAACGCGCCGATGAACAGCAGGTCGAGCGCGATGTTGACGAGCGACGAAATGATCAGATAGTGCAGGGGCCTCCGGCTGTCGCCGAGGGCGTTAAGAATGCTCGTGCACATGTTGTAGAGCACCGTTGCCAGCACGCCGAGGAAGTAGTAGCGGAAGTATTCGACCGCCTGCGGCATGACCTGCGCGTCGGTGTTCATCCAGACCAAAAACGTCGGCGTGAGGAATACGCCGATGAGCGTCAGCAGTGTGCCCGACACGATACCGAACGCCAGGTTCGTGTGGACGGCGCGCGAGACGTTTTCATAGTCGCCCGCGCCGAAGTACTTTGAGATCGCGACGCCCGCGCCCATGGCCGTGCCGATAAAGAGGCTTGTGAGCAGCATGATGAGCGTGCCGGACGAGCTGACAGCGGCAAAGGCGTTCGTGCCGAGGTATTTGCCCACAATGAACGCGTCCGCCGTGCTGTATAGCTGCTGGAAGACCTGACTGATGAAGATCGGCAGCGCAAAGCGCAAAATCAGCGAGACGGGGCTGCCCTCCGTCATGTTCTGCACGGTCTGCCTTGCCGGAACTGTCTGCGCCATGCGCACCTCTCTTTCTCTGTCCCGCGGCGGGACGAATCTCTCATTTTTTGACGAAAAAGGAAAAGCGCCGCAGGAGCGGTGCTTTTCCTCAATCCCTGAAGAAACAGCAGATGAAAATTCTACAAAATCTTGACGGGTCCATTATATAGTTGTGTGGAACGAAAGTCAACCTTGCCGTTTACAGCACAAGGTTCAAAAGTGCAGGCGTGACGTACGTCTCGATGAGCGCGGCCACCAGCAGCAGCGGCACAGAGAATGTCAAAAAGACGCGGATGCAGTCCAGCACACGGCGGAAAAAGGGCGTATCGCTCTTTTTGAGGATCCGTTCCGTCCCCGTGCGGCAGATGAGAAGGCCCAGCGCGCAGGATAAGATCAGCGCGGACAGCTCAAAAATGCCGTGGGGCAAAACGCCGAGAACATACACACCGAGACCGATGCCCTGCTGCTGATAGATGGCGGCGAACGCGCCGAGCATCAGCGCATTCGTGCCGAGCGCGAGCGCACTGAGCGGCAGGAACGGGATGAGCCCGTAGAGCATCGAGAGGAGGGACGCCGTGATGTTGTTGAAAAACAGCGTGGCCATCATCTGCGACTGGGGAACATCGTCGGTAAGTCCCAGCTGCTCGATCTGTGCGGCGAAGTTTTGAAGCGTCTGCTGCGCCATGTCGGGGAAGAGCATCCCTGCGGCGAAGCCAAGAAGCACCAGCACGCCAAACGCGGCGGCGGTGTTCAAAAATTCCCGCTTGATGAGATCGCGCGAGAGCGTAGGGCAGAGTTCGAAGATCATGCCAGCTTGGCGATACCGGCCTTGACGCGCTTGATCGTCTCCTCACGGCCGAGGATATGGCAAATTTCGACAGCGCCGCCGGGCGTGACGAGCTTGCCCGCAACGGCGATGCGCAGCGGCCACATGAGCGTCGCGTTCTTCACGCCGAGCTCCTCGGCAAATGAGACGAGCATGTCGTGGATGGCGTCGTTCGTCCACTCGGGAAGGCTCTCGAGCTTGGGCAGGACCTTATTGAGCATGTCGAGCGAGACCTCGCTGTTGGTCTTGGACTTCTTGTTCGTGTAGAACTCAACGCCGTACTCGGGAAGAGCATCGAAGAAGTCGACCTTTTCGGGAATATCGGTGAGCTTTTCGCAGCGGGCCTGTAAGAGTGCTGCGATCTCACCGACGGAGTACGCTTCGTTCTTGACGGCCTGACGGATGTAAGGCTCGGCAACTTTACAGAATTCCTCGGGCGGGAGATTGCGCAGATAATTCGCGTTGAAATACGTCAGCTTTTCGATATCGAAAATGGCAGGGGACTTTGAGATGCCGCCGATGTCGAATGCCCCCACCAGCTCGTCGAGCGTGAAGAACTCCTGCTCGCTCTGCTCGCCGCGCGGCGACCAGCCGAGCAGCGCCACATAGTTGAGGATGGCGGGCGTCAGGTAGCCCTGCGCCTTGAGGTCTTCATAGCTCGGGTCGCCGTTGCGTTTACTCATCTTATGCTGCGCGTCGCGCATGACGGGGGAGCAGTGCACGTAGGTCGGCACCTCCCAGCCGAAGCCCTCGTAGAGGAGGTTGTACTTCGGGGCGGAGGAGAGATATTCGCTGCCGCGCACGACATGGGTGATGCCCATGAGGTGGTCGTCGATGACGTTGGCAAAGTTGTAGGTCGGCAGACCGTCGCGCTTCAAGAGTACCTGATCGTCGAGCGTCTTATTCTCCACCGTGATGTCGCCAAAGCTTGCATCGTGGAAGGTCGTGGTGCCGTCCTTCGGGATACGCTGGCGAATGACGTAGGGCTCGCCCGCGGCGACGCGCGCCTTGGCCTCTTCGAGCGGCAGGCCGCGGCAGGGATCGTCCGCGCGGTCAAATTCGCCGCTGTCCTCCTCGCTCTCGGCCTTTTCGCAGAAGCAGTAGTAGGCGTGGCCGCGCTCGACTAAAAGCTCGGCGTACCTGCCGTAGGTGTCGCGGCGCTCACTCTGGATATACGGGGCGACGGGGCCGCCGACGTCGGGGCCTTCGTCGTGGAAAAGGCCGCATTCCGCCATCGTGCGGTAGATGACGTCCGTTGCACCCTCGACGAGACGCCCCTGGTCGGTATCCTCAATGCGGAGAATGAACGTGCCGTTTGCGTGGCGGGCGATCAGATAGGTGTAGAGCGCGGTGCGCAGGTTGCCCACGTGCATATAGCCCGTGGGGGAGGGGGCGAAGCGCGTGCGCACCTTACCGTGCGGGATCTTCGCTTCCATTTCCTCAAAATACTTCATGTCGATGGACATAGATGACCTCCTGAAGTGGAATCAAAATAAAGATAATTTATTACACCATATTTTGACCGAAAAGTCAACGAACGCACGACGCTCTTTTTCACCGGAATATGCTTGTATTTTGAAAAGGGGTATGGTAACATAACAAATTGGGTCGATAGCTGCGCCAAAACGGCGCAATTCGAGATAAAATGAGAAAAACAAACAGATCGGAGAAAAAACGATGGAAAACATGGAAAATGCGGCGCGCAAGAAAGTGATGCTGTCCGGCATTCAGCCCAGCGGCGATTTGACCCTCGGGTCCTACCTCGGCGCGATCAAGAACTGGGCGGAGCGCGACGAGGAATTTGACAACTACTACTTCATGGCCGATATGCACTCGATCACCGTGCGTCAGGACCCTGCGGCGCTGCGCCGCCGCACGCTCGAGCAGCTGGCGCAGTACATCGCCTGCGGCTTGGACCCCGAGAAGAACACGCTGTTCATCCAGTCCCACGTGCCGCAGCACGCCGAGCTCGGCTGGGTCCTGAACTGCTATACGATGTTCGGCGAGCTCTCGCGCATGACGCAGTTTAAGGACAAGTCCGCCAAGAACAGCGAGAACATCAACGGCGGTCTCTTCACCTATCCTGCGCTGATGGCGGCGGATATCCTGCTCTATCAGCCCGACTATGTCCCTGTGGGCGAGGATCAGAAGCAGCATGTCGAGCTCTGCCGCAACATCGTCCAGCGCTTCAACGGCATCTATGGCGACGTCTTCAAGATGCCCGAGCCGTACATTCCCAAGGTCGGTGCGCGCGTGATGAGCCTGAGCGACCCGGGAGCCAAAATGTCGAAGTCCGATAAGGACCCCAACGGCTCCATTTACCTGATGGAAAAGCCCGAGGATATCCTGCGCAAGTTCAAGCGCGCCGTGACCGACAGCGACACGGAAAACTGCGTGCGCTATGATCCCGCGAACAAGCCCGGCGTTGCGAACCTGATGACCATCTACTCCGCCGTGACGGGCAAGAGCTTTGACGAGATCGAGCAGGAGTTCGCCGGTAAAGGCTACGGCGCGTTCAAGCCCGCCGTGGGCGAGGCCGTCGTTGAAACCCTGCGCCCCATCCGCGAGGAGGCCACGCGCATTTTGGGCGACAAGGCGTATCTCGAGTCCGTGTATCGCGCGGGCGCACAGAAGGCGTCTTACGTGGCAGAAAAAACGCTGCGCAAGGTCTACAAGAAGGTCGGCTTTGTCGCGCGCTGATTAAAGGGTGGAGAACATGAACGGAATTCCGAAAGAGTTATTGCTGAGCGTCGGCGGCGCGCTGCTGTGCGCGTTTGCCGTCAGCTTTCTGATGTGCCCGCTCGTCAAGTCGTTTGCCTATAAGATCGGCGCGATCGACGTGCCGAAGGACAACCGCCGCATGCACAAAAAGCCCGTACCGCGCCTCGGCGGCCTCGCGATCTTCCTCGGCTTTATCGTGAGCATGCTGCTGTTCGTCAAGGTCGACCACCAGTTGCAGGGCATTTTGCTGGGCGCGTCCATCATCGTTGTTTTGGGCGTAGTGGACGATATGTCCCCGCTGCGCGCGTATTTTAAGTTCTGCGTGCAGATCTTTGCGGCGCTCGTCGCCGTGTTCCACGGCGTCGTGATCCAGATGCTCTCCAACCCGAACGTCTTTGCTGAAAGCCCGTATTGGGACCTCGGCTGGCTGTCCATCCCCATCACAGTCTTGTGGATCGTCGGTATCACGAACGCCGTCAACCTCATCGACGGCCTCGACGGCCTTGCCTGCGGCGTTTCGACCATCAGCGCCATTTCGATGCTTGTCATCGCGCTGCTCGTCTCTGAAAGCGATGTGGCGCTCGTGATGGCCGCGCTTGTGGGTGCGTGCCTCGGTTTCATGCCGTACAACAAGAATCCGGCCAAGATGTTTATGGGCGACACGGGCTCGACGTTCCTTGGCTACATCCTTGCGACGATCTCGATCCAGGGCCTTTTCAAGTATTACGCCATCGTGTCGTTCGCGGTGCCGTTCCTGATCCTGGGCCTGCCGATGTTCGACACGCTCTTTGCCATCATCCGCCGCCTTGCCCACGGGCAGAACCCGATGGCGCCTGACCGCGGACACATCCACCACCGCCTCATCGACATGGGCCTCAACCAGAAGCAGGCCGTCGCGGCGCTGTACGTCATCAGCAGTATCCTCGGACTTTCCGCCGTGGTGCTGACGTCGAGCGGCGCGATCAAGGCGATGCTCTTTTTGATGGCGCTGGCGGTGGCGGCGTTCCTCGCCTCGCGCGTCATCTTCCGCCGCGATATCGACAAGGCATTGCGGGCGGAAAAGGCCGCGGCAGAGGAGAAGAGCACAGAGACCGCCACACCGGCGGAAACCGTGCCTGCGGAACCTGAAGAAGAATCCAACGAAAAGAAAAAAGAGGAAGCATAAATGGAAAAACTGCGCATTATGAGCGTGTTCGGCACGCGGCCCGAGGCCATCAAGATGGCCCCGCTCGTCAAGGAGCTTGCCTCGCGCGACGAGATCGAGAGCCTTTGCTGCGTGACGGCGCAGCACCGCGAAATGCTCGATAGCGTGATGGAGGTCTTCGACCTCAAGGCCGACTGCGACCTTGATATTATGACCCCGCGGCAGACGCTCTCGACCATCACGAGCAAGTGTCTGCTCGGTATGGACGACGCCATTGAGCAATTAAAGCCTGACATGATCTTAGTCCACGGCGACACGAGCACGACGTTTGCCGGTGCGCTCTCGGCCTTTTACCACAAGGTGCCCGTCGGACATGTGGAGGCGGGCCTTCGCACCTACGACAAATACTCCCCGTTCCCCGAGGAGATGAACCGTAAGCTCGTCACGGCCATCGCCGACCTCTATTTCTGCCCGACGAAAAATAACCGCGAGAACTTACTCAAAGAGGGCGTGACCGAGGGCCTTTTCATCACGGGCAATACGGTCATTGACGCACTGAAAACAACGGTGCGCAAGGATTACCGCTTTACAACAGAACTGCTCAACGAGCTGGACTATTCAAGAAAGGTCGTGCTCGTGACGTGCCACCGCCGCGAGAATTACGGCCAGCCCATGGAGAACATTATGACCGCGCTGCGCGACATCGCCCTCCAGAATGAGGACTGCGAGCTCGTCTATCCCGTGCACCTCAGCCCCGTCGTGCGCGAGAACGCGCAGAAGTTCCTTGCCGGTACGCCGCGCGTACATTTGATCGACCCGCTGAGCGCGGACGAGATGCACAATCTTATGGCGCGCTGCTACATGGTGATGACCGACAGCGGCGGACTCCAGGAGGAGGCTCCTGCGCTCGGCAAGCCCGTCCTTGTCATGCGCAAAGAGACCGAGCGTCCCGAGGCGGTCGCCGCCGGCACGGTGAAGCTCTGCGGCGTCGAGTACGACGACGTGCTGCGCATGGGCAACGAGCTTCTTCGCAGCAGGGAGGCGTACGACGCGATGGCGCACGCCGTCAACCCCTATGGCGACGGCCACGCCTGCGCACGCATCGCCGACGCGATT
>ERZ791571.773-NODE-773-length-19027-cov-11.397902_pt1 | contig 19027 bp, 18 predicted proteins | sample MGYA00509972_ERZ791571 | MGnify/ENA primary metagenome ERZ791571 (study PRJEB30046, sample SAMN00791936) | human gut metagenome | study: EMG produced TPA metagenomics assembly of the A metagenome-wide association study of gut microbiota in type 2... | reverse complement strand
CAAAACATTCCGGCCTATGTGGAGGAAATCGGGCGGTGGTGGACAGGCGTTGTCCAGTTTGCCGCAAAATATAATATTGTCCTGCCCGAATATTGACCGTCACCGTGCCGTTCGGGTTGGATGGGACAGAAACGGTGTTGCCCGTGCTGGCAGAAGACGGGCGGCGCGTGTACTTGCCGCACACAGAGCAGGTCGTACCAGGCTTGTGCGCCTGATCGCACTTGGCATCGCAGCGCGCGCAGATACCGTTCTTGTTGCTCCAGTCGTGACCGAGTTTCTTCAGCGTTTCCGCCACAACGGTGGTTGCCTGCGTACCAGCCTCGTCCTTGAAGACTCCACCGCATCTGGAGCAGGTGTAGTACTCGTTGTTGCCGGCTTCCGTGCAGGTCGCGGCCTTGGCATCGGTCTTGGTCAGAGTGGGGTGCTGCTTACTTGTCTGCGCGCTGAGCGCCTCATTATAGGCGTTCAGAACACCCGTCTCGGTGGTTGCGGTATGGATGTTGCCGGATGCCTTATCATAAGGGAAAGTATCTGCGCCCTGCGAGGAAAACGCTGTTGATTTTCCTCGTATTTTTACCAATGATATTTTACGAATGTTTTTCAAAGGTGTTAGCTTACATCATAATTAAGGTTCGATGAAAATATTGGACGAACAGGCCAAGAAATACGACTTCATTTTTTGGCAAGGAGAAAGTGGGCCAATGACTTATATATAAGAAACAAAAGTTATTTTCTCACCATGACAATTTGCTGTTGACAAGGGAAAATGGCCTGGTGTATAATGAAAATAGTTCATCAGAGAGAAATTTTTTTAGAAAGCTATTGTTATTTATTGACCGTGACAAAAGAGGTGGAAGAATGAAATTGAAGGACCTTGCGAGTGTTCGTAGCGGCCTGGTCTTGTCGAGAAAGCAGGCCAAAGAGCCAAGTGAGTATCGATATCCCTTGATTAATCTGCGGTGTATCCAGCAGGAAGGGACAATTCAATTGAAAGAGGCCGATATCTATGAAGCAAAAGAACCGCTGAAAGAAGAATACCTCTCACAAAACGGAGATATCATTGTCCGCCTTACAGCTCCCTATACAGCAGTTCTGATTGATGAAACTACATCTGGAATGGTGGTTTCCTCAAACTTTGTAGTGATTCGAGTTGAGGATAAGAGCCTGTTGCCAGAGTATCTTTTTTGGTTGCTGAATACAGAAAAGATAAAACGAAAAATTTATGAGAATGCAACCAGTAATATGCTTGGCGCAGTTAACGCAAGATTTTTAGCTGACTTTGAATTGGTCCTTCTTTCGGTGGAGGATCAGCGTAAAATCTCCCAGTTCAATCTGCTGGCCAAAAGGGAACGCCAATTACTTAGGATGTTGGTGGAGGAAAAAGAAAAGTACTATGCTGGCGTACTGAATCAGGCGTACAAAAGAGCAAAGAAAGGGAAATGAAGATGACAAACAGAAAAGATATTGAACAGGTCCTGTGGAACGCCTGTGATAGTTTTCGCGGCAAGATCGACAGTTCCCGCTATAAAGACTACATCCTCTCCATGCTGTTCGTGAAGTACCTCAGCGATGTTTCTAAAGAGAGGCGCGAGGAGTACATCAAACAGTATGACGGGGATATGCGCCGGGTGGAACGGGCCATGAGCCGGGAACGCTTTGCAATGGACGAGCAGTCCACTTTCGACTATCTCTATGCCAACCGGAACGACGCTGAAATCGGCCAGAAAATCAATGTGGCACTGAACCACATCGAAGAACACAACAGCGGAAAGCTGCGCAATGTATTCCGGGCTATCGATTTCAACTCCCAAGTGGATTTTGGTGAACCAAAAGAGAAGAACGCTACCCTGCGCAACTTGCTGGAGGATTTCAACGGTCTGGATCTGCGTCCCAGTCAGCTGGGTTCTGCCGATATCATCGGAGATGCCTACGAGTACATGATTGCTATGTTCGCCTCTGATGCCGGAAAAAAGGGTGGAGAGTTCTTTACCCCAAGCCAGGTCTCTGAACTGGTGGCCTCTCTGGTGCAGCCCAAGGAGAACGACCGAATCTACGATCCCACCTGTGGCAGCGGCGGTTTGTTGCTGAAAGCCTATAAAAAAGTACCCAGTGGCAAGGTGGCTATCTATGGGCAGGAGCTCAACGCTCAGACCTGGGCTCTCTGCACTATGAATATGTTCCTGCACGGTGTGGATGACGCTAGGATCTGGCAGGGCGATACCCTTTCCAATCCACAGAATGTTGAGGATGATAATTTAATGAAGTTCCAGGTGGTGGTGGCAAATCCTCCCTTCAGTCTGGACAAGTGGGACAGTGGATTCCTCTCAGAGGCCGAGGCAGACAGCAAAGGCAAGAAGAAAATGTCCGCCGAACTGGATCAGTACCACCGTTTCGATTGGGGCGTGCCTCCTACTTCCAAAGGTGATTATGCCTTTGTGCTGCATATGCTCTCCAGTTTGGATGCGGAAAACGGCCGTATGGCAGTGGTACTGCCCCATGGTGTTCTGTTCCGGGGGGCCAGCGAGGGGAAAATTCGGCGTCAGCTGGTGGAAATGAATCTGCTGGATGCGGTCATCGGCCTTCCTGCCAACCTATTTTATGGAACCGGAATCCCTGCCTGTATCCTGGTATTCAAGAAGAACCGCACCTGCCGGGATGTACTGTTCATCGACGCCTCTGGGGACGGGAACTTCGAAAAGGGTAAGAACCAGAACATTCTGCGGGACAGTGACATTACCCGTATTGTCAATTCCTATCAAGCACGGCAGAACGAGGATAAATACAGTTATGTGGCCTCCTTCGACGAGATTAAGGAGAACGACTTCAACCTGAATATCCCACGGTATGTGGATACCTTTGAGGAAGAGGAAATTGTGGATATTGCTGAAGTTCAGCGAAATATTGCCAGTATCGAGGTAGAACTGGCCCAAGTACAGGCGCAGATGAAGAAGTATCTGGAGGAGCTGGGGTTATGAGTGATGAACTTGCGAATACTGGAAAAATCCTGATTTATCAGAACGAAAAGGGCGATACCAAAATTGATGTCTATTTTGAGGAAGATACAATTTGGATGACGCAAAAAGCGATGTGTGAGCTTTACCAGGTAGCTAAGTCTTCTGTCAGTGAGCACATAAGTAATATTTTCAAAGACGGCGAATTAGAGCCGGAAGCAACTGTTCGGAAATTCCGAACAGTTCAGATTGAAGGCACCCGGCAAGTAACCAGAGAGCGAGACTACTATAATCTCGACATGATTCTGGCCGTTGGTTACCGGGTGCGCAGCAATGTGGGGATACACTTCCGTCGCTGGGCCAGCAGCGTTCTGACCGAGTATATGAAGAAGGGCTTTGCCCTCAATGACGAGCGGTTGCGCAATCCCCGTGAGTTTGGCGCTGACTACTTTGATGAATTACTGGAGCGTATTCGGGATATTCGTGCCAGTGAGAAGCGGGTGTATCAGAAGGTCAAGGAGATATTCGCCCTCTCGGTCGACTACGACAGCAAAAGTCAGGTCGCTCAAAACTTCTTCAAATCGGTTCAGAACAAGTTGGAATATGCTGCCACGGGCCACACTGCGCCAGAGCTCATTGCCAATCGGGCCGATGCTTTCAAGGATAACATGGGACTCACTTCTTTTAAGGGAGTCAAAGTGCGCCGGGGCGATGTGACGGTAGCGAAAAACTACATGACCCATGAGGAGATCAGCACGCTGAATCTCATTGTGAATATGTATCTGGACTATGCGGAGCTGCAGGCCAAAGGGCACAACCCTATGCACATGGCGGACTGGGAAAGCAAGTTGGGCGATTTTCTGCGTTTCAATGGTCGGGAAGTTTTGGAGAATTTCGGAACTGTGAAGCGGGAGGTTGCGGAAAAACTGGCGCTGGAGCAATATGAGCAGTACGATGCCAACCGCCGGGTGCTGGAAGCGTCGGACGATGTGGACGAGCTGGCCGCAGATGTGAAGCGGTTGAAACGATAAATATCAGTTAAAGGATGGGGTGTATCAAATGACTTTTGAAGAAATCAAAGCAAAGATTGAAGCGTGCGCTTCCGTATCGATCACTGAAATCAAAGAAATCCAGTACGGAAAATGTATCTGTCTCAGCAATGGAGGAAAAATCAACTGCTTTAGCACAGGAAAATATACTGTACAGGGAAAAGCACAGGATCAGATTAAAGCCATTCTGGAAGGCACGGCTAAGCAGAATAATCGAAAGATTTTTGTCGTGTACGGGCATGACGAAATTGCCCGTACACAGTTAGAGGCATTGCTACGCCGGTGGGACCTGGAACCCATTATTCTGGATCAACAGGCATCTGGCGGCCAAACAATCATCGAAAAGCTTGAAGAATATGGCTCCGATGTGGGGTATGCGATTGTTTTGGCAACACCTGACGATGACGGAAAGGCCAAATCGGAAACTGTATACAAATCCAGAGTTCGTCAAAATGTCGTGTTGGAACTTGGTATGTTCCTTGCCAAATTAGGAAGAGAACGGGTTGCCATTTTGTTGAAAGAAGCTGCTGATTTTGAAAAGCCTTCGGATATCCAAGGGCTTGTCTATATTCCCTTCCAGAACAAAGTGGATGAGGTGGCCCTCAGTTTGATTCGAGAGTTGAGCCGACAGGGATATAAAATTGACACCACAAGAATTTGAACAGGTGATAGTATGACACCAGAAATCAAACAGCGAATTGAACAGATACGCCGAGGAGAGGTGCCAGAAAGATATGTAAAAACCGCACTGGGACTTGCTCCTGCCAATTGGAAACGATACACCTTTGGTGATATCTATACCGAAAGAAAAGAACCTGGGGATGAAAATCTACCGCTTTTAATGGTATCCATTCACTCTGGTGTATCAGATGGTGAAGTAGATGCGGCTGAACTTCCTAAGCAGGTAAAACGAATCGAGGATAAGTCCCAGTACAAGAAAGCTGTGTCCGGTGATCTGGTTTTCAATATGATGCGGGCATGGCAAGGCGCGATTGGGACTGTGCGCACGACAGGAATGGTGAGCCCGGCCTACATTGTTGCTGAGCCAAATGACAAGGCCTATCCGTTATTTATGGATTATTACTCAAGAACACCTCAGATGATAAATCAGATCGACCGACAGTCTTATGGTGTGACGGACTTTCGGAAACGACTGTATTGGGATTCCTTTGCACCGATTAGCTGCATACTTCCGCCCATTGAAGAGCAGCAAAAAATTGCCACCATTCTCACCACCCAGGACAAGGTAATTAAACTGAAAGAAAAACGCCTTGCCGAAAAGCAACGGCAGAAAAAGTATCTCATGCAGCAGCTTCTGACCGGCAAAAAGCGCTTGCCGGGGTTTAATGGAGCATGGGAAAAGGAAAAGTTAGGAAAATGCGCGTCCATGTGTAGCGGAGGCACTCCGGATACTAAAAATGAGAAATATTATGGAAACGATTATATTTGGATTTCTATAAAAGATATGACTTCTGCAGGGAAATATACTTGTTCTAGCGAACGAGGATTAACGGAGGCAGGGCTTCTTAATTGCTCGGCTAGGCTGTTTCCAAAAGGGACGATTTTATTTGCAATGTATGCATCTATAGGGGAATGTTCTATTGCGGAAACAGAATGCTGTAGCAGTCAAGCTATTTTGGGTATTGAACCAGATTCGAAGTTGAATAATGAATTTCTCTATTATTTGTTAAGTAACTCCAAAGGGTATTTCAAAAGTTTTGGGCAGGCAAGTTCGCAACCCAATCTGAACAAGGGCATTGTGTAATCAATAGTTGTTCAAATTCCTGAGATAGAGGAACAAGCAGCCATTGCCGAAGTCCTTTCTGCTGCTGACCGTGAAATCGAGCTACTGCGACAGGATATCGAACAGGAAAAACAAAAGAAAAAAGCCCTGATGCAGCTTTTGCTGACGGGTATTGTGAGGGTGAAAACATGACGGAAAAAGAAATGCAGGAACATGCCTGCAAAGAACTGCTAAAGAAGATTGTAGACAATGGGCAGAACTACACGGAAAAAATGAAGTCTGATCTGAAAGAAATCATTGACCTCGGCAAATCTTCTGAGGAGATTTGTGAAGCAACTCTTGCCTATTTTGCTATGTGCAGATGGCAGTGAAAGGAGGTGAAAACGCATGGCGACCAATCCTCCCAGCGGCGACGGACATAGAAACGGTGCGGTAAAAGACCGTTCTCAGGCTTTCAACCCTGTTACAAAACAATGGGTAAAGCGAGACAGTGACACCGGTCGTTTTATGGATGTCAAAAAGGATGGCACTCCTTTTAAGGGAGTCCGCAAAGAAAAGTAAATCCAGAGGCAGGAGAGCGAGGCGGGATTTCCCGCCCCGCTAATCCTGCGTTTACTGATATTTCCGAAAGGAGGCAACCATGGACAAATCCCTATATTTAGAAAAGAATATCAGCCAGCAGCCGGCCATTGATCTGCTGCGGTCCATGGGCTATACCTACATATCCTCGGAGGACTGCGAGGCGCAGAGAGGCAGCCGATACCATGTGCTGCTGAAAGACATCCTCCGGGGCCAGCTGCGGCGGCTCAACCGCTATGCCTTCGCCGGTGCGGAAAACGAGTTCTCCGCCGGCAACATCGAGCGGGCTATGGAAGATCTGGACGAGCCTTTAACTGACGGCCTTGTTCGCTCCAGTGAAAAAATCTATGATGCCCTGTTGCTGGGCAAAAGCTATCCAGAGACTGTGGGAGAGGGCAAAACCCTCAGTTTCAACCTGAAATACATTGACTGGGAACATCCGGAGAACAATCTATTCCATGTTACCGAGGAGTTTGCAGTAGACAGCCGGGACAAGCTCCACAACGCCCGGCCGGATATTGTGCTGTTTATCAACGGTATCCCTTTTGCTGTTATTGAGTGTAAAACGCCCCAGATCAGCGTAGAACAGGCCGTGGAGCAGAATATCCGCAACCAGCAAAAGGAGTATATCCCACAGCTCTACAAATTTGCTCAGATCGTGATGGCGACCAATAAAAACGCTGTGAAGTATGCCACCACCGGTACGCCTAAAAAATTCTGGAATGTGTGGAAGGAACAGAACACCGCTTTTCTGGAAGGGGCACTGGCCCAGTATGTGACTGACCGCACTCCCACTGAGCAGGATCGGAATTTGATTTCTCTGTTCAGCAAAGAACGGGTCATGGAACTGATCCGGTACTTTGTCCTCTTTGACGCTAATGTAAAGAAGATTTGCCGGTATCAGCAGTATTTCGCTATTAAAGAGATTATCAAGACTATTCAACAGCCAGACGAAAAGGGCAACCGTCAAAGCGGCGTGATCTGGCACACCCAGGGCAGCGGCAAGAGCCTGACCATGGTTATGCTGGCAAAGTATATCTTAATGGAACTGTCCGACTGCAACCCGAAAGTAGTCGTTGTCACTGATCGCAAGGAACTGGATCGTCAGATTGCTGCCACCTTTGCTCATACCCGTCTTAATCCGGCCAGAGCCACCAGTGGACGGAATCTGGTGGAGCTGCTGAATAGCGGCAAGGCGGATGTGGTCACTACCATCATCAATAAGTTCAACACCGCTGAAAAAATGGAGCACAAGAATTTTTCACGGGATGTGTTTCTGCTGGTGGATGAAAGCCACCGCTCCAACTATGGTCTGCTGGCCACCAAAATGAGGACGGTGTTCCCCAATGCCTGCTACATCGGCTTTACCGGTACTCCTTTGATGAAAAAAGAGAAGAACACCATGGCGAAATTCGGTAAGTTGATCCACAAATATACTATCAAGGACGGTGTGGATGACGGAGCCATTGTGCCGCTCATTTACGAAGGCCGTTTTGTGGAACAGAATGTGGATGAGGCTAATATAGATCTCTGGTTCAAACAGACTACCAAACGGCTCACGGAAGCGCAGCGGGATGACCTTTCACGGAAATGGAGCAGTATCCGTCGCCTAACCTCCACCGATGCTCGTATCAAGCGGATTGCTCTGGACATCAATGAGCACTTCATTGAAGGGTACAAAGATACCGGCTTTAAGGCTATGCTGGCCACTAACTACAAGCGGGATGCGATTCGGTATCTGGAGTGTTTTGAGCAATTTGGGGATTTGAACTGTGCCGTGGTGATCTCACCGCCTGATCTGCGGGAAAGTGTAGACGATATAGACGAGGGTGCCGACGATAAGGTCATTGCCTACTGGAATAAAATGATGAACCGCTACGGTGACGCAGATGCCTACGAAGAGGCAATGAAGAACCAGTTCTGCGCAGGAGACATCGATATTCTTATTGTGTGCAGTAAGTTGCTTACCGGTTTTGATGCCCCCATCTGCCAGGTGCTCTACATCGACAAAGAGTTGAAAGAACACGGCCTGCTCCAAGCTATAGCCCGCACCAATCGTCTGTATGAAGGCAAGGACTACGGCCTCATTGTGGACTACCGTGGACTGATTGAAAAGTTGGATACCGCTATGGATCTGTACAGCGGTGCCGGGCTGGAGAACTTTGACAGTGGAGATCTGAAGGGTGTTGTGGTGGATGTCATGTCGTCTGTGGCTGGCCTGCGGGAAGCCTATACCCGGTTGACGGAACTGTTTGCAAACTTGAAAAATCCACGCGACACCGAAGAAGTGGAAGTTTTTCTTGCTGACGATAAGAAGCGAGAGAACTTTTATAATTTCCTCTGTGCTTTTGGCAAAGCGTTGAATATGGTGCTGAATGCGGAACAGGCGTATGCAGCCATTCCGAAAGATGAATTGAAGCAGTATCAAAACACTTTTATCTTTTTTTCCAAGGTGCGCCGCAGCGTGAAAATCCGGTACTGCGATGCCATTGATAACCGGGAATATGAGCCGCTGATGCAAAATCTTCTGGATACACACCTCTCGGTAGCTGGTCTGAAACAGATTACCAGCCCCATCGATATTCTGAACAAAGATGACTTTGAACGAGAATTAGAGGAATTAGGTTCGCTCCGTGCAAAGGCAGACGCTATTACCAGCAAATTGACCCGCAGCATCAGCGAAAAGTATCAGGAAAATCCTGCCTATTACAACAGTTTCTCCAAGCGTATCAAGGACGCATTGGAGCAGTACAAGGAAAAGGTAATCTCCGAGGCTGAATATCTGGCAAAGATGCGTACCATCATGGAAGACTATCACGCCGGAAAAAGCACCGTGACCTATCCGGAATCCATTAAGAATAATGTCCACGCCCAGGCGTTTTACGGTGTTCTGTCAGCAGTATTCGACGAAGCAAAAGAAGCGGAAGTGTCTCCTGATTTTGTTGCGGAGATTGCGGAAGAGATTACAAAAATTGTGGCCAACCACAGTCAAGTGGATTGGACCAACAACAAAACAATCCACGACCGAATCTCGCAGGATATTGATGACCTTTTTTATGACTACGAGAAAGAACGGGGATTAAAACTGTCTTTTGACACCATTGATAAGATCATCGAAAATGTCAAAACAGTAGCACTTCGGAGGTTTTGACAGCAATGGCACAGGAAAGAACCGTCGTATATGAAAACAACGAGATCCACTACCTGCTGGAGCAGAAGCAGGTAAAAAATCTCAATCTGCGGGTTCATAAGGATTGTATGGTTTATGTTTCAGCTAATCCGGATGTCCCGGCTGAAAAAGTTGACGATTTTGTGGTGAGCAAAGGGGCCTATATTCGCTCAGCACAAAGAAAATTTCGTGAGATGGCGCAGTATGCCCCTCAACCCAAGCAGTATGTCAGTGGAGAGACTTTCTATCTGCTGGGCAGAGGAATCCGCCTGAAAGTGGAGAACAGTATGCGGGACGCAATTTCCTCTGATGGGATATATCTTCGTCTTTGTGTGAAAGACACGGAAGACTTTGCAAAAAAGCAAAAGATGGTGACCCGTTACCTGGATGAGCAGTGTCGATCCATTTTCGGTGAAATTATTTTGGAAACCTACCCCATATTTCAAAAATATGGGGTACCGATGCCAGAATTACGGATTCGGAATATGGAGACCCGATGGGGATCTTGTTTGGCCAAAAAGGGAGTTGTTACACTGAATAAGAGGCTATTGGAAGCACCACGCAACTGTATCGAATATGTCGTGATGCACGAGCTCTGCCACTTCGTTCATCCAAATCATTCGAAGCAGTTCTATGCGTTCCTAACGATGCTGATGCCGGACTGGAAGCAGAGGAAAGAGACCCTGGATAAAAGCGCAACTTTCTGGTTGTGAAATTCTGTAAGCACATCCGGCAAAACAATGAAGTCGGTACTCCGTTCAAAGAATTGCAGCAAGTTTTGCCGGGGCTCAACCGCAATCAGATTCAAGTGCTGATGAGGGAACTCAAGGAGGATGGAAAAGTGGCCTGCAAAGGCAAAACTAGTGCTGCGAGTGGTTTACCAGCAAGTGATTCGCCGTCAATTTCACATATGCTTTTACGTTCAACTTGCAACTAACTTAAAACTAACTTGCGACCAACTTGCGATCTAATCAGCAAAGTATGTTCTGGCGATTAAAGTAGACGGTGGATTTCATAAATCCGGGAGTAAGTAGACGAAGCGGGACGCGAAAAAACTCTATTCTGGAGAAGCACGCTGTCCCACTGCCGCGTTTCCGTACAGACGCCAGTGGAGAAAATCAGATGCACTAAAGGGAGAATGATCATGCCGAAAATTATCAGGAACGCGATCAGATGCAAGAAATGTGGAGACGTTATTGAAAGCAAGACTGTCCATGATTTCAAGTTTTGCAGCTGCGGTTCGTGCGCCGTGGACGGTGGCCTTGATTATCTTCGTAGGTGCGGAAACCTTGGAGATTGGGAAGAACTGTCCGAAGTGGAAAAAGTAGAGGACAACGGCGCGTTGACCTGATTTTGAATGATAGAAATTGAGGGATAGAACCATGCCTCTTGAAATCGTAAGAAACGACATAACGAAAATGGCTGTGGACGCCATCGTCAACGCGGCGAACGAAACGCTGCTGGGTGGTGGCGGCGTGGATGGCTGTATCCATCGCGCGGCAGGACCGGAGCTGCTGGCCGAGTGCCGGACGCTCGGTGGCTGCAAGACCGGCGATGCCAAGCTCACCAAGGCTTACCGGCTGCCCTGCCAATATGTGATCCACACCGTCGGCCCTGTGTGGAACGGGGGCAGTCACGGTGAGCGGGAGCTGCTGGTTTCCTGCTACCGGACGAGCCTTGCGCTGGCGAAAGAGCACGGCTGCGAAACGGTCGCCTTTCCGCTGATTTCCTCCGGCATCTTTGGTTATCCAAAGGATCAGGCACTTCGCGTGGCGGTGGACACTATTGGCGAGTTCCTGCTGCACAACGACATGACGGTCTATATTGTGATCTTTAGCCGCACGGCGTATCAGATCGGCAGCAAACTGTTCGCCGACATCGCCGAGTATGTTGATGACCACTATGTAGACGCGCATACCGATTCCCGACGGGACCGCCTGCGCCGGATGAGCGTTCTCGAAGGTCGAGCGTTGTCTGCCGGTGCAGCGGCAGCGCCTATGGCTGTCGGCGGATTGGACAGTCTGCTGGCACATCTGGACGCCGGTTTCTCGGAAACCCTGCTGAAGCTCATCGACCGCAGCGGCAAAAAGGACGCCGAGGTTTACAAAAAGGCCAACGTAGACCGCAAGCTGTTCTCGAAAATCCGCAACAACCCGGACTATAAGCCCTCCAAGGCAACAGCCATTGCCTTTGCTATAGCGCTGGAGCTGAATCTGGATGAGACGCGTGACCTCGTTGCCCACGCGGGCTACGCTCTCAGCGCCAGCATCAAGTTCGACGTCATTATTGAGTATTTCATCAGGCAGAAGAAGTACGACATCTTCGAGATCAACGAGGTGCTGTTCGCCTTTGACCAGAGCTTGCTGGGAGCGTGAGAAATGAAAATTATACTCAGCCGAAAAGGTTTTGACTCTGCGAATGGCGGCATCGTCAGTCCCGTTTTTGAAGATGGTACAATGGTTTCGTTTCCCATCCCCAGCGATGATGAGGATACATATGATTCTCTTTACTACAATGTAATTCAGTATTCTCAGATATTGCGAGATCTGCGATATAAGGGCGGAGACCACTGTCATCTGGACCCTGATTTAGATTTAGGGCGACGTAGGGAGCGTATCGACGGATGGTTCCCCGCATTTGGGCAGCGAAATTCCGCGGCTGCTTACTTGAAGAATATCGGTGTTGCGCAGGGAGATATCTTTCTGTTTTTCGGAAATTTTCACTTTGTGGAATATCAAAACGGGACATACCGATATTTGCGGGATCGTAATGACTTTTACCGGGGAAAAGACCTCCAGGTGATTTGGGGATACCTTCAGGTGGGTGAGATCATCTCTGTGCCCGAAGAACAGAGAAAAGTTTGGTGGCATCCGCATTCATCTAATGGCAGAGCGGGCAACTCAACAAATGTGATTTTCAAAGCAGCAGAAAGACTTTCTTTGGATAAAAGCAAGCCTGGCGCAGGAGTACTGCGCTTTGATAAAAAGCGGGTATTGACTCTGAAAGGTGCCACAAAGGCAACTTGGGCGATGAATGAAGTATATGATGAGATGCACATATACGGGAAGAGATTAAATTGCGCTAAAAATCCTGATAGAGGATTGTACTACGCAGGTATTTGGCAAGAGCTTGGTTTGAAAGAATCTGATGCCTGTACGGAATGGGCAAGAAATATACTTTTGTAATAGAAGGAGCGTGAGTAACAAATGATTACAGATGAACAAATACGCTTATTCTCACAATATTGTTCAGAAAACTTTGGAACAGAGCTAAAAAACGTTCGTAAAAGCGAGCGTTATCAGTCTCTGCCCATATGTGTTCTTGATTGTGTTTATTCATTGAGGACTAAATATTTTGCAGTGACTGTTCCTGTTCTACAACGGTATGCCGATACATATATGGGAGGTAATCTGTACGCTGGGCAGGATACATTATCTGATTTCATTACTCACATAAAGGAATTTAGCGATTGCTCTGAATTTGCAAAGACTGTACTAAAAAATAATCAAGTCTTAAGCGGTCGAAATAAGGCTGAAGTATGCTATGAGATTGCAACAAAATTACATGAGCTCTTGAACATGGATACATTTGATGATTTTCGCAATTTTGAAAAGGAAGCTCTGCTTGAAATTGTTTTGCGATCAGTGAGAGGAATGGGAGACGCCGGGGTAAATTATATGTTCATGATGGCAGGAGATCCTAACCGATGCAAACCGGATGTTCATATTCACCGCTGTATAAAAAATGCCCTTGGCACCGATGTTTCAAATAACGAGTGCCAGATACTGTTCAGAGAAACTGTCAAAAAACTAAAGGATAGCGGCTATCCTGACTTGACAGTCAGGAATTTGGATAGTGTAATTTGGAATAAATATCAAAAGAACCGGTTGAAATTCTAAATGTCGCCTGTCAGGCGACCAAGCCTCCTTTCGATGCGCTACAATGGCAGCGTAATCAAACGAAGGAGGGCTTTCCTTATGACAGAATTGGTTTTTATTCTGGATCGCAGCGGCTCTATGTCCGGGCTGGAATCGGACACCATCGGCGGCTTCAACTCCATGCTCGCACAGCAAAAGAGGGAGGCAGGCGAGGCGCTGGTCTCCACGGTGTTTTTCGCCAACGACAGCACGGTCATCCATGATCGCCTGCTGCTGAGCGAGGTGCCGCCCCTGACGGAGAAGGAGTACTTCACCTGCGGCTGCACGGCCTTGCTGGATGCCGTGGGCGGCGCCATCCACCACATCGGCAACATTCACAAGTACGCCCGCCGCGAGGATGTGCCGGAGAAGACGATGTTCATTATCACCACCGACGGTTACGAGAACGCCAGCCGCCGCTACGATTACGAGCGTGTGCGCCGCATGATTGAACGGCAGAAGGAGAAGTACGGCTGGGAGTTTTTGTTCCTCGGCGCAAACATCGATGCGGCCAAGGAGGCGGCACGTTTCGGCATCGGTGCGGACCGCTCGGTGAACTACAAGTGCAACGAGGCGGGCACAGCGCTGAATTACGAGGTCATCAGCGAGGCGGTGTGCAGCGTCCGCGCCGCCCGGCCGCTCAGCGCCGACTGGAAGCGCCGCATCGACGAGGACGTGCAGAAAAGAGGGAGGTGAGCGTATGTACGGCGCGATTTTGGGTGACATCGTGGGCAGCCCCTACGAGTTCGACTGCAACAACTATAAGGCGAAGGATTTTCCGCTGTTCAGCCGCCGTTCCGACTTCACCGACGACACGGTGATGACGCTGGCGGTGGCGAAGGCGCTGCTCAGCACCCGCGGGAAGGATGATGCCGCCATCAAAGTAGCACTGGTGCGGGAGATGCAGCAACTGGGCTGCGCCTACCCCGACCGGGGCTATGGCACCCATTTTGGCGGCTGGCTCTATGAGGACGACCCGCAGCCCTACCAGAGTTGCGGCAACGGCAGCGCCATGCGGGTGTCGTCTGCCGCATGGCTGGCGAAGGACATGGCAGAATCGCTGCATCTGGCGCAGCTCACCGCCGAGGTGACGCATGATCATCCAGAGGGCATCAAGGGCGCACAGGCTGTCGCTGCGGCGATTTTCCTCGCCCGCACCGGTCACGACAAAGCGGAAATCAAAGCGTATGTGGAGCGCGAATTCGGCTACGACCTCATCCGCAGCTGCGATGAGATTCGTCCCACCTACCATCATGTAGAGAGCTGCCAGGAAACCGTGCCGCAGGCAATCACTGCGTTTCTGGAAGGCACAGATTTTGAAGACGCGCTGCGCACGGCGGTGTCCATCGGCGGCGACAGCGACACCCTCGCCGCCATCACCGGCAGCATCGCCGAGGCATTCTACGGCGTGCCAGAGGAACTGCGGCAGGAGTGCCGCAAGCGGCTGACACCGGAGCTGGCGGAGATCCTGATTGAATGGGAGAAAGCCGCGCTTTGATAACATATCAAAATGCTGGCGATTTAAAATCTGCTTCGCAATAGACAAAGAACACCGTGTGCTGACCGCAAGGTCAGCACACGGTTTTTCATTTGGATTCCTTCAGCCACTGCTGGAATTCCGCTAACGAGATAATATCTCGGTCACATTTCTTTTTCTCTTCTCTAGCTTTTTCGCTCCATGCATAGAACGCCTCGTCCGTGATGCGCCCCGCCTTGATCCACGCAAAGCGCCGCTTATACTCTTTGCGGTATGCCTTGAAGATTGGGTCATCCGACTGCTTCTTTGTCCACTGCTTGAAAGCCCCGATCTCCCGGCAGACCTGCTCTCCTCTTGGAACAGGACGCTCACAATACTCCGCGCTGACCCGCCCGGTCTGCGGAAACCATCGTCCGCAGTTCTTGCAGCGCCGCACGGTGATGTTCCGCTCCACGCAACTCCGCAGAGAGTAGTCGATCATATCCCGGATGCTGGAGGAATACAGCACCGGCGAACACCGCCCCGGCTCCACCGGCTCAAAGCTGAGCGGGATGGGGCGGAACGAAAACAGGTCGGGATATTTCGGAGAGTCGTGAAAGTAATTTTTTGCCGCCTGTGCCTGCGGCTCCCGTCCTGCGCTGTCTACATTCAGCACCAACTCAAAAAATCGCTGGATCTGCTGCTGATACAGCGGAAGCTGCTCGGGGAGCTGGCGCAGCTCGTCCAGTATCTGCGCATCCTCCGCACTGCCTCGGTCATTTTGAATGTACATCGCTGACTGGCGGTAGCGGCAGTGAACATAGAGAAGTCGAAAATAAATGTGTATGGAGGCTAACCTCCACAGTTTTCTCCTGACATTCTCAAGTGCGTCCCTGTCATCCTCTGCGATAAACCGGCTCCAGTTATCCGTGGCGCTCTGCAGCATCGGTGTCACTTCCGCGCAGTCCAGTTCCTGAAAGGAGAGGAGGCTTTCCAGAAAGGGGAACTCCTTCTGGACGTCCGGAACGCCTTGCGTACCAAGGGAATCATACTGGAAAATCTCTCTGCCCTCAGAGAAGTACATTTTGGCATACCACATGGCAGATCACCTCAAAATAGACAATCGTAATATAGAAATAGAGGCAGTCTTGACAAGGGATGAAAAGTATGTTACCATACGATCGCAGAAAGACTGTCAAAAGTAATTTATAGTTAGTCTAACACGGAGACTGCGGATTGTCAATGAAAAAGACGGTCACAAATCCGAAAAAGCACCTCGACAACTGAATACCCATCACCGGAGATGATACACGCCGGAGAAGTACCGCCAGGACGCCGCGGCAAAGCGGTCGAGCGTACCAAGGCAGTGAAAACGCCGTGCAGGTCAAACAAGGCCGCAGGGCAGGAACGGGTACGGTGCGTGGCAGAGAACAAAGAAAGGGGGAAGAAACATACATCGTTCCTACAAAAAGGAAAACCGCTGAACTGTTGCAGCAGTCCAGCGGCGCGCCGCGTTTCGGAAAACGCAGACTCCATCTGCAAACAGTCTAACAGAGGGACCTCCGAAACGCAAGTAATTTTTCTCTGAATTCTATTGGAGGTAACGATTTTGAAAATATCAACCTACTCTCCCAAGTGGCCCGATGGTAAAAAGCACGCCCGCAATGTCTACGCCCACACCCGCGAAGAGTGCGAGGAGAAGCTGAAGGTGCTGATCGTAGAGATGAAAGCGGAAATTGCAGAGGCGCAGCGGATGAAGGATTTGGGCGAGGGCGATGGGCGGCCGCCGGAAAGGGAAAGAAGCAAAAAGGGCTGTACGAGAACGAAATGAGACTATAGGATAAACTAAAAAGAATGGTCAAGCGCACGAGCTACCATGCGCCTGGTCATTCTTCAGTCACTTATGTATCTTGAGAGTCCTCACGTTTAGATAGCTCTTCTTTGTAAATATCTATCAATTTATTGAGAATGCTTACAAACCGTTCCGTATGCACGATAGAAAAATCCCGTTTCCCCCGGGGCGCTTTTGCAAGGACTTCTTTTAGGTGTACTTTTAGTAACTGAAATCCTTTGATACTATCCTCAATGCGTATATCAGAAGATTGAATACGGAATTCCCAAAGATTTTTGAAGTTAGAAATGAATTGATTTTTCCCTGCATTGTTTTCTTTACTGAAGGCTTGTGCTGTAGCAGTAGCCATTTCTTCATCGAAGACATCATATCGTTTATTTTCAATAAACATAAATGCAGATAACCCAAGTTCGCGGATCTTATCGATGTATAGTTTCTTGTTCCTATAGAAAATCAATTCGTCACCGAGCGCAAATTTTGAAATCAACTCATATGCACTCCATTCTTCATCTGTGAAATTGGAGCGTTGAGTTTCACTGATGGTAGAAAATAACAACTGACCTTCGGGTGGCGCTTTTTTGATTTCTGCAATTCTAAGACCAATTCCAGTCTGGACTTTCTTCCAGTCTATAGGTAAGGGAAGATCACATTTACAGAATCGCGCCCAACAGCTATTTTCAATTAAAAGTACATATTCATCTAACGTCAGATTGCCATCATACGCTATTCTTAAAAAGTCAGCAAACCCTTCATGGATTACTGCGTCATCTATATCCATGATACAATTAGATTTTATAATTTCAGGGGCACTTTGAGCATTATTTCGCTTCTTAATAATCTCGATTTCACTTGTGATAGCATTTTCGTTCCAAACGCCATTGAGTACCCATTGCTTAACACCGTTTATGGTGTAATTCGATTGAAATGCAGGATACATTTTGCGAACATCTCTGTCTGAGAATAGTGTGCCGTAATCATCAGCCCTTGCGATACCGGCCTTGTATGCAAGCACATATGATGTAAAGCTATATAGCCATTTGTCAAGATCAGAAAAATCGTTTTTTTGCAATATGCTATAGAGTCGATAAAAATCTTTAATTGCACATTTTAGACTTCTGATATTATGTGGCGGTGTAGGCCTACTCTGTCCTTTATCATCGGACTGGCTATTCTCAAATTTAAGGTCATCCCTATCTGGAGCAAACAGTTCTAATAATCCACCCTCACAGCTTATGATGAACTCCCTATATTGTGCATCTTGAAATTTTGCGGTAGCTATAACGGCGTGAACAATATTCTCATAATCCGGTAAATAGTATACTGTTCTTTGTATGATTTTTTCTTTGATTTCCGCATAAGACAATTCTGCTTGCTCCGGTTGGACAGGAATATCAACTTTTATGATAGCTTTATTATTCTCGGATTTACGGGTATCAGACTCTGCGGGAACTTGCTGAATCTCGCCGGTTATTTTTGTTATCTCTCGTTGTCCTTTGATCTTTGCTTGATTAGCAACAATAATAGTATGATAGTGTTGGTTCTCGCAATAATCATTGATCACACCTAATACATCTACGCTACTCATTCTGCAGCGTTCTAAATCGTCAAAGACAAGAATAACCTCTTTTCCATCCATTTCCTTACTAATGGGGAAGAAAACAGAAGCATCAGTTTTTGCGATTCCCCGTATCCATTCTGGAAGAAAATCCATTTTTGAAAGCCATTCTTTACCCTGACCAATCTTTTCAGTAACTTTGTCAATACCTTTAATTTTGCAGTATTCAGCCATCCACTCACGTCGAACGGTGACATGGATTTCTTCGGGTAAGGTCATACCAAACAACGAAATTCGAAGAACAACTGATGTGTCAGCAAGTGCATCTTTCAACTCATGTTCAATTAGATGTGTCTTTCCACATCCCCATTCACCTGAAAGCAATAGTGCCCCTACAGGCTCACATTCGTGACAGTAATACACTAATTCTTCTACTGTTTTCATGAGGATAGTTGTCTCCTTCCAATCCGGTGTCAATTCATCTTCAAGTGATAAAAGCCGCATGAGAATATTCCCATACGGCTGCCTTGGTAGCACAAAGGCCTACCGTTAGTTAATTATACTGCGATTCAGCAAAAATTACAATATTAAGTCTACGCTTGTCGAAATTATATGTTAAGAATAACAAGTTCAATGTTTGCGCCGCAATAGACAAAGAATAAGAAAAGTCCCTCTGAAATCAACGATTTCAGAGGGATTTTGGTCCCCCGACCGATTGTAAATCCGAACTTTCAATATCGGCAAAATCAATCCTT
>ERZ791571.767-NODE-767-length-19134-cov-8.783741_pt1 | contig 19134 bp, 17 predicted proteins | sample MGYA00509972_ERZ791571 | MGnify/ENA primary metagenome ERZ791571 (study PRJEB30046, sample SAMN00791936) | human gut metagenome | study: EMG produced TPA metagenomics assembly of the A metagenome-wide association study of gut microbiota in type 2... | reverse complement strand
CTTGCCGCCGCCCTTGCCGCCGCAGATAGGCGCGATGGCCTTGATGATATCGCCTGCCTTGACGCCGCTTGCGACCGCTTCCTTGCCGCAGACTGCCAGCAGCGTGACCTTGCCGTCCTTGACGGAGGCGAGCACGCCGACGATCTTGGGCTCCTTGTCGCGCAGGAAGTCGCCGAGCTTGCGCAGGGCGTTTGCATCCATGCCGTCGCGCTGGGCGGTGACGAGCTTCAGGCCCTTCACTTCCTTGGCGGAGGTCAGGAACGTGCGCGCCTCGCCGAGCGATGCCTGCTCCTTGAACTTTTCAAGCTGGCTCTTGATCTCCTTCATCTCGCTCAGCATGCCGCCGATGCGGCTTTCGAGCTCGTTCGACGTGGTCTTGAGAAGCTGCGCCGCGCGGATGAGCTTCTCCTGGCCGCTTCTAAGCTCTTCGAGCGTCTGTTTGCCGGTGATAGCCTCGATGCGGCGCACGCCGGAGGCAACGCTGCCCTCGCTCTTGATGCGGAAGAGGCCGACCTTGGCGGTGTTGTCAAGGTGCGTACCGCCGCAGAACTCCATGGACACACCGCCCATCTCGACCACGCGGACAACGTCGCCGTACTTTTCGCCAAACATGGCGACAGCGCCCTTCTTCTTCGCTTCCTCGATGGGCAGCACCTCGGTCACAACGGGGATGCCGCGCAGGATCGCGTCGTTGACGAAGGTATCGACCGCGAGCAGCTGCTCGGGCGTGATGGACTCAAAGTGCGTGAAGTCGAAGCGCAGACGGTCGGGCTCAACAAGAGAACCGGCCTGATGCACGTGGTCGCCGAGCACCGCCTTGAGCGCGGCGTCGAGAAGATGGGTGGCCGTGTGGCCGCGGCGGATGGCCATGCGGCGCTCCGCGTCGATGCTCGCCTCCACGGTCTCGCCGAGCTGGAAGCTGCCGTGGATGACCTTACCGGTGTGCATGAACTTGCCGCCCTTGTTCTTCTGGACGTCCGTGACCTCAAACACGGCCTCGCCGCAGCGGATGACGCCCGTATCGCCGATCTGGCCGCCCATTTCGGCATAGAACGGAGTCTTGTCGAGCACGATGATGCCCTCCACGCCGCTCATCATAGCCTCGGCCTGCTCACCCTCGACCACCAGCGCGACGACCTTCGCATCGTCGACGGAATCGTGGTCGTAGCCAACAAATTCCGTGGACGGAATGTCCTTGCCGAACTCAACGCCCGCCCAGCCGAGGTCACCGAGCGCCTTGCGCGCCTCGCGGGCGCGGGTCTTCTGCTCCTGCATCTCGTGGTCAAAGGCCTTGCGGTCGAGCGTCATGCCCTCGTCCTCAACCATCTCGACCGTCAGGTCGATGGGGAAGCCGTAGGTGTCGTACAGCTTGAACGCGTCCGCGCCGGAGAAGACGGTCTCACCCTTCTCCTTGTGGGCGTTCAGAAGCTCGGTGAAGATCTTCATGCCGCCGTCGATGGTCTTGGCAAAGTTCTCCTCCTCGGTGCGGATGACCTTGGTGATATAGGCCTGACGCTCGCGCAGCTCGGGATAATGGCCTTCGTTCTCGTGCACGACCGTATCCACGACCTCATAGAGGAACGGACGGTTGACGCCAAGCAGCTTGCCGTGGCGGGCCGCTCTTCTCAGCAGGCGGCGCAGCACGTAGCCGCGGCCCTCGTTGCTGGGCAGCACGCCGTCGCAGATCATAAAGGAAGCCGAGCGGATGTGGTCGGTGATGACGCGCAGGGACACGTCTTTCTCGCGGCTCTGGCCGTAGCTCGCGCCGGTGATCTCCGTGACCTTGTTCGTGATGTTCATCACCGTGTCGACGTCGAAGAGCGAATCAACGTCCTGGCACACAACGGCCAAGCGCTCAAGACCCATGCCGGTGTCGATGTTCTTCTGCTTGAGCTCGGTGTAGTGGTCGTGGCCGTCGTTGTCGAACTGGGAGAAGACGATGTTCCAGACCTCCATATAGCGGTCGCAGTCGCAGCCGACGGTGCAGCCGGGCTTGCCGCAGCCGTACTTTTCGCCGCGGTCATAGTAAATTTCAGAGCAGGGGCCGCACGGACCGGAGCCGTGCTCCCAGAAGTTGTCCTCCTTGCCGAACTTGAAAATGCGCTCCTCGGGGATACCGATCTCCTCGTGCCAGATGCGGAACGCCTCGTCGTCGGCGGGCGTGGTCTCGTTGCCGGCGAAAACAGAGGGATACAGGCGGTTCGGGTCGAGGCCGACCCACTCGGGGCTCGTCAGGAATTCCCACGCCCAGTGGATGGCCTCGGTCTTGAAATAGTCGCCGAACGAGAAGTTGCCGAGCATTTCAAAGTACGTGCCGTGGCGCGCGGTGTGGCCGATGTTCTCGATGTCGCCGGTACGGATGCACTTCTGGCAGGTGGTCACGCGGTGGCGCGGGGGCTCCTGCTCGCCGGTAAAGAACGGCTTCATCGGCGCCATACCGGAGTTGATGAGCAGCAGCGACGCGTCGTTCTGCGGGATCAGGGAAAAGCTGGGCAGGCGCAGATGGCCTTTTGTCTCAAAAAAGTGCAGGAACATTTCCCGCAGCTCATTGAGACCGTAATACTTGGGCTGAGACATGGTTGGTTTCTCCTTTTATTGTAAAATTTACTGTTGTTCGTTCTGTGTTTTCAGATAAGCGCTCAATTCCGTGAGCTCACGGTCGAGATTTTTATAGAACTGCGTGACGTGCCATCCGTCGCAGAGCGCGTGGTTGATGAAAAGTGACATCGGCAGCATCATGCGGCCGTTTTCCTCGCGGTATTTTCCCCAGGCGAAGCGCGGATTGCTGTCGTCTGCGCCGCCGGCGGGCTCTTTGATCTGCGTGTAGTAGAGCCACGGCACGCAGGAGACGAAGAAATTCGCCAGCACGTCGCCATCCTCGGTCAGCGTACCGCGCTCGAGCGTCTCCTTCTGCCGCCGCTTGCCCTCGGCGACAAACTTTTCGTAAGACGACAGATCGTCCTCAAGCAGGCAGTAGACGTAAACGCCCGTGCCGTCGGGCTTCATCACGGTGTACGACGGGTCACAGTGATCATACTCAACGACCTGACCGTCGGGCAGCAATCTCCGCCGCAGCTCGGGAACGGCGTTCGCCGCGCGCATCACCGCATAGAGATAGCTGAGGAAAAACGGACGGCCGTTAAGCGAAGCAAGAAGATCCGTAATATCCACCGGGACCGTGATGCCCGCCCACGGGTCGGTCATCGTGCGGAAGTATTCAAACTGGCCGCCGCGCGGGTCCTTCGTCATGTCGATGATTTTTCTTGTCATCTGCTCACTTCCCTCTCACGTCCAGTCCGATAAGGTTCATCTCCGTATCGAACGCGATGCGGAACACCACGGACTTTTTGTCGTATTTCGCGCCGATGACGGCGATGGCATGCGGCTCGTCCGCGTCCGTCACGCCCGTCACCATCGAATCCTTGACCTTTTTGAAGCTGCCGCGCCCCTCGGTCGCGATATCCATCATCTCTTCAATGGCATCGGCGCTCGTCTGCTCGCGCACATCCTCGCGCAGCGCGTCGTAGACCTCTTCATATTCGCCCTTCGTCAGCTGCGACATGACGGCAAGTCCCGCGCTCGAGACCTTGTCCTCGTCCATGCCGTCGGGCAGCTCGTTTCCGCGGCAGCCGGCCAAAATCACCAGCAGCACCGCAGCCAATGCGAAAAGCCACACTTTTTTGCGCATATCTATCCCTTTCCAAAAAAATAAAGCCTCCGTCCCTACACATAGGGGCGAAGACTTGACACTTCACGGTACCACCCTAATTATCTTTCCGCTTGGGGGAAAGCATCTTAGCCGTCCGGTAACGGGGACGAGGCGTTCCGCTCCTCGCGGACGGCTCCAAAGCGGCTGCTTCGCACCGGTGGCCGAGGGCTTGCACCATTCCCCTCTCGCTTCAGGCTCGTCTGCAAAGCTGACTTTTTCATCGCGTTTTACTTGCGTTATTATATCTCAAATTCAGCTTTTGTCAAGCATCCCTTGCCTTTGGGCAGAAAATGGCATATACTGCTTTCGTTTGAATGATGAAGGGAGAATCGCTATGAACCGTTCCCGCTCCGGCTATGTCTATATCGTCCTCTGTGCCGTCATTTTCAGCACGATGGAGGTCATGCTCAAAACCGTGCACGGCGTGTTTGCGCCCATGCAGATCACGTGTCTGCGCTTTCTCGTCGGCGGCATTCTGCTCATCCCGTTCGCCTCGCGCTCGATGAAGAAGAAAAACGCCTCGCTCTCGCGAAAGGACATCGGCTTTTTCGCGCTTTCGGGCTTTCTGTGCGTCGTCATCGCGATGTCGCTCTACCAGATGTCCGTGACCTATACGCGCGCGTCAATCGTGGCGGTCATCTTCTCCTGCAATCCGATCTTCGTCACGGTGTTCGCCCATCTCTTCCTGCATGAGGACATTCATCGCAACCACATTATCGCGCTCATTTTGGAGCTCACGGCGGCGCTCATCATCATTGCCCCCATTCATGCGACGCTCGATCCCACAGGCTCGGTGCTCGCCATTCTTTCCGCCGTGATGTTCGCACTCTACAGTGTGTTCGGCAAAAAGCGTACACCGCGCTTCGGCGGCATCGCTGTTACGTGCCTGAGTTTTCTCTTCGGCGCGGGCGAGCTCGTGTTCATTCTGTTCTTCGGCCGCACGGCGGCGGGCGCGTCGCTCTATGGTGCGGTGGGGCTGAACCTCTTTATCGACGTGCCGCTCTTTGAAAATATCCCTGCCTCGGCCATTCCGGCACTGCTGTACATCTGCTGCATCAACTCGGCGGCAGGCTTCGTCTGCCACATGATGGCGATGGAGAAAACGTCCGCGCAGGAGGCGTCGCTCATTTTCTTCCTAAAGCCCATCTTGGCGCCGATCTTCGCGCTTCTTTTCCTCAAGGAGGAAATTCCGCTCAATATGATCGTCGGCATCGTCTGCTTCCTGATTGGATCGCTGTGCGCGATCCTGCCGGGGATCCTTGCTCAACGCAGGGCGTTGAAAGCGCAAAAATAAGTTTTTGCATTTTTTCCTGCGGCCGCGCAGGGGGAGCAGGAAATGTGGTGCAGCACCTTCGGCGCTGCCTATCCCCCCCGTGCCCGAAAAGGCGCGAAAAAGCGTTTTAATCCTTTGCGCTCAAAGAAACCGCATGGCGCACAAAGCTCATCGGCGGCACATAGCGCGGCAGCTTCATCTTAAACACCGTCTGCGGTGTGCGCGGCTCGTAGAGCTCGAAGCCCTCGAGGTCGTGCATCACGGGCGCGGTCATCGTGAACGGGCGGCTGTCGGGGCCGACGAGCTCGATCTCGTCGCCCGCGGCAAACTTGTTGCGAAGCGACAGCGTCGCGTTGCCGTCCGCATCGCAGTCCGTCACGACGGCGCAGACCTGCCAGTCGCGGATGTAGCGCGAATTGTCGTAATACTGCCCGGGCTGGCCGTAGTAGAAGCCCGTCGAATAATGGCGGTGGCTCACATGCTCTACCTCATCGCGCCATACGGGGTCGACTTCCCTGCCCGCGGCGACGTCGTCGAGCACATGGCGGTACGCACCTGTGACGATGGCGGCGTAGTAGGCCGACTTCGCACGCCCCTCGATCTTGATGCAGTCGATGCCCGCGTCCATGATATCGTCTAAATGGTCGATCATGCACATATCGCGCGAGTTCATGATGTAGGTCCCCTTCTCATCCTCGAAGACGGGGAAATATTCGCCCGGACGTTTCTCCTCCATCAGCGCATACTGGTAGCGGCAGGGCTGGGCGCACCGGCCGCGGTTCGAGTCGCGGCCGGTCATATAGTTTGAGAGAAGGCAGCGGCCCGAATAGCTCACGCACATCGCGCCATGACAGAAGGTCTCGACCTCCAGCTCCTCTGGAATTTTCGCGCGCATTTCGCGAATCTCCTGTAAAGACACTTCCCTTGCCAGCACCACTCGTTTCGCGCCCAAATCGTACCACGCGCGGGCGCACTCGTCGTTTGCGATCGACTGCTGGGTCGAGATATGGCGCTCGCACTTGGGCGCATACTTCCCCGCGAGCGTAAACGCGCCGAGGTCGGCCAAAATAAGCGCGTCGACACCTGCGTCGTTCAAACGCTCCAAGTGCTCGGGCAGGCGCGCGACCTCGTCGTTGCGCGGCATCGTATTCACCGTCACGTGGACGCGCACACCGCGGTCGTGCGCGAACTTCACCGCTTTGGGAAGCTCCTCCGGCGTGAAGTTGCCCGCGAACGAGCGCATGCCGAAGCTCGTACCGGCTAAGTACACTGCGTCCGCGCCGTAGAGCACGGCCATCTGCAATTTTTCCATATCGCCCGCCGGGGCGAGGATCTCGGGTTTTCTTCTCATCGTTGTCCTCTTTCAAAGCGGCAGCGTGGCATAAGCCACGCTGCTGCGTCATTTTATGTTAGCCTGCGTACTGGCTGGAGCTGACGAAGCTCGAGTGCTCCGCGTAGGTCTTGAAGAAGTGGTGCACGCCGTCCTTGCCGAGCGCGTAGAAGTAGTAGTTCGTCTGCGCCGGTTCGAGCGCCGCCTGGATGGAGGCGAGACCGGGGTTCGCGATGGGCGTGGGCGGTAAGCCCTCGTACATCGAGAGGTTGTAGGGCGTGTTGTAATTGAGGTCGCTGCTCGTGAGCGTGCCGGTGTAGTTGTCACCAAGGCCGTAAATGAGCGAGGCGTCGATCTGTAACTTGTGATACGTCTCGCCGATGTTGTTGAGACGGTTATAGATGACCGACGCGATGTTCTCGCGGTCCGTGCCGTCCGTCTCCTTTTCGATGAGCGAGGCGATGGTCAGGATCTGGTTGAGCGAATAGCCGGAGGCCTCGACCTTCTGCATGAGCTCATCGCTCATCTTTGTATTAAAGTTGTCGAGCAGTCTCGACAGCGCGTGCGTCGGGTCCTCGTCCACGAAGAATTCGTAGGTATCGGGGAAGAGATAGCCCTCAAGGCGCGTCAGGTCGCCCTTTTTATTGTTGTCGATGAACGAATAGTTGAAGTCCGAGTTCATCGCCGCGTCGGTGAGCTTTTCCGCCGTGTTGACACCATACTTGTCCATCAGCGCGATGATCTGGCGGACATTATAGCCCTCTGGGATCGAAATTTTAACGGTATTCGCCGTGAGCGACGCGTTCTTGTTGCTCATGCGGTTGATGAGCGCGTCGTAGTCCATGTCGCTGTCGACGGCGTAGGTGCCGATGCCGATGCGGCTTTCCGCGTGGCGGAGCCTGCCGAACGCCTTGAAGAACCACTTGTACTTAATGAGCCCCTCGTCGTGGAGCTTCGTGGCGATGGTGTTCAGGTTGTCGTCGCGCGTGATCTCGATGGTCGTCTCGACCGGTGCCTTGTTGAAAGAGCACATGTCGTTCGCCAGCAGCCAGCCCACACCGGCGAGGATCGCCGACGTGATGAGCACGAACGCGAGCCACAGCGTAAAGCGGCGGCGCTGCCCTTTCTTCTTCAGTTTTTGCCGCTCGGCGCTGCTGCGCGTGGAGCGGTGCTGCGTGCGCTGCTCCGCTTCGCGGACGCTCTCGGCGTCCCAGCGGGCGGTTTGATCGTAGTTGTCCTCGTAGCTCATAGCTCCTCCTTGCTGATTTGAAATTCCCTCACCTTTTTCTATCGGTCAGGCTCACCTTTGCGCGCTCGCGCATAGGATAGGGCATGACAAGTGAGGTGAAACGAAAATGTGCAATAACAACAATAGCTGCGTGTGGCTGATCCTCATCATCATTCTGGTGCTGTTCGGCTGCGGCGGGTGCGGCAATGGCTGCGGTTGCGGCTGTGGCTGCAGCAACAACTGCGGCTGCGGCAACAGCAACGATTGCTGCTGCTAAGGCACTCTCCTCCTGTGAAGATGGGGCGCGTGAGCGTCCCCTTTTCACTTGTTTTTGATGTGGTCAAGCCTTCAAAAGTTCCGTCACGCGGCGGTAAATTTCCTCGTGTATGTCTTCGACCGTGCGCATCGCGCCGTCTTTCGAGCAGCCAATGCGCTGCCAGGAGCAGCGCTCGGCGACCTTTTTCGCATTCTCGCGGCACGCGCGCAGGTAAGCTTCGTCCTGCTCGTGGATGTCGGCCTTCGTGTTTGTCGCCTGTTCGCGCTCGCGCATCATCTTTTCGGTCAGCTCGGTCGGCACATCGAGATAAAAGACGAGCGACGGCTCGGGCAGGCCCAGAAGGCCGTATTCAAAGCCGAAAAGCCAGTCGAGATATTTCTCCCGCTCGCCGTCCGGCAGCTTGCCGGCCTGATGCACGGCGTTCGAGGTCGTGTAGCGGTCAGCGATCAGAAGTCCACCCGCCTCGTAATATTTGCCCCAGTCCTGCTTGTAGGACGCGTAGCGGTCGACGGAGTAAAACGTCGACGCCGCGTAGGCGTTCACATCGCTCGGGTGCGTACCGAACGCGCCGCCGAGGTACAGCTCGACGAGCGCGGCGGACTTTTCCCCATAGCGGGGAAAGTTGAGCTTGCGGCAGTCGACACCCTCGCGCTGCAGCCTCTCGAAGAGCAGCTTGCTCTGCGTCGCCTTGCCGGAGCCGTCCGTGCCTTCAAATACGATCAGCTTGCCGCTCATTTGCGCTTCTCCCCCGAAACGTGGACAAGGAAGAGCGGCAGCTTCATCATACGGCCGATACGGGACGGATTTTTGATAAGGCGGTAGAACCACTCCAAATTATGCTTGCAGTAGAACTCCGGCGCGCGCTGCGCGACGCCCGCAAAAATATCCATCGAGCCGCCAAGGCCCATCAGCAGATGACAACCCGTCGCCTCGCCGTATTTCGCCATGAAGAGCTCCTGCTTCGGCGCGCCGAGGCACACGAGCGCCATGTCCGCGCCGCTCGCCTTGATCTCCGCGGCGATGGGGGCATCCTCCTTAAAATAGCCGTCGTGCGTGCCGGCGATGACAAGGCCGGGAAAGCGGTTTTTGAGATTTTCCGCCGCCTGCTCGGCGACGCCCGGCTTTGCGCCGAGCAGGTAAACGCTCTTGCCGAGCTTGGCGCAGCGCTCGATCATGCCCGTGCCGAACTCGATGCCGGGCACACGGCCTCTGAGCGGCTGGTGCAGAATTTTTGCGCCGTACACGATGCCGATGCCGTCCGGCAGCACGAGGTCCGCACCGTTGACGGCGGCGTTCGCCGCGGCATCCGCGCGGCAGGTCTCCACAATCTCGGGATTTGGCGTCACAACATAGTGCGCACCCTCGGAGCACAGAAGCTCTTCCCCGCGCGCAAGCGCCTCGTCCATCGTCACATTATCAAAGCCAACGCCTAAAATATTGATCCGCATGATAGTCTGTCCGTTTCTTTCACATTTTTATTAAAGCAGTTTATTATATCACTCTTTTTTGCCGCTTTCAACCGCTTTGGCGCTTTTCTCCGGCAGCTGCGAGAGGATGACCGCCGCAAGCATCAGCGCGCAGCCGAAATACTCGCGCAGGCTCATGCGCTCGTGCAGGAAGATCGCTCCCGACACGACCGCAAAGAAGGATTCCAGACTCAGGATCAGCGACACGACCGTCGGGTCGCCGTCCTTCTGCGCGATGATCTGCAGCGTGTAGCCCACGCCGCTCGACATCACGCCGACATAGAGCAAAAACGGAAGGCAGGTCTTTACAGCCGCAAGCGTGGTGTGCTCGCCGAAGACGAGCGCGCCGACGGCCGAGAGCACAATGACCACCACGAACTGCGCGCAGGAAAGCGCAATGCCGTCCACCCGCTGCACATAATGATCCACCGCGAGGATCTGCGCGGTAAAGGCAAAGGCGCAGAGGAAAATATAGAAATCGCCGCTGCTGAACGAGACGGAGCCGCCGTCAAAGCAGAGGAAATAAAGCCCCGCCACAGCAAAGAGCACATAGATCCAGGTGCTCTTCTTCGCCTTTTTGCCCAGCATGATGCTGAACACCGGCACGAGTATGATATAGAGCGTCGTGATAAAGCCCGCCTTGCCCGCGGTCGTCGTTTCAATGCCGAACTGCTGCAAATTGACGCCGAGTGTAAGGAAGAACCCGCAGATCAGGCCGCCGCGCAGCAGCGCGCGCTTTTCCTCCGCGGTATACTTCTCGCGCGGGCGAATGCGCCGCACAACAAGCAGCAGCAACAGCAGCGCCAATGCCGCAGGAATGGAACGCAGCGCGTTGAAGCTGAAGCATCCGAGATGCCCCGCGCTGAGACTCTGGGTCACAAAGGAGCTGCCCCAGATCATCGCCGTGATCAGCGGCAGCACCACCTGCCGGACTTTCGGATTTTTCATAGTTGCCTCCCGGATATCACACATGTTACAATGTGACATAGCATATCAAAATGCTGCATTTTTCGCAAGTATTCCGGCGGAAAAATTTGCACCGAACGGAGGCGCCCCATGCAAATCGACGACATTCTTCTGCTCCGCATGAACCGTCAGTATCTTTTTGTCCCCGCAGAGGACGAGCTCACCGTGCTGCGCAGTCTCTGCGGCTTGCAGGCGCAGTTTTACGGCAACTGCCTGCACGCGCTGCGTCTCCGCTGCGGGAAAGCGCCGGGTGAGGATATCCTGCGCACCTCCGCCGTCAAAATGTGGACGCTGCGCGGCACACTGCATCTGATCGCACTCGATGACCTGCCGCTCTTCCTCTATGACGGGCGCAGTCATTTTCTGCGTCCGTGCGACACGATGTCGGACGACGACCGTCTCTCCGCCGCGCGCAAGCGTGAGCTGGCCGCGATCATTTTAGACGCCGCCAAAAAAGGCTGCGGCGGCCGCAAGGAGCTGCGCCTTCTCTGCCGCGGGCATGGCATGACCGACGATGAAGAGCAAAGCGCGTTTGATCCCTGGGGCGGGCTGCTCCGCGCGCTGTGTGAAAGCGGCACGCTCGGCCACACCGCGCAGCAGAAAAAGGCCTTTCGCCCCTGCCCGCCGTTTGCGCCGATGGCAAAAGCCGACGCCCTGCGCGCTCTCATGCGGCGCTATCTGACACACTACGGCCCCGTAACAGTACAGGACGCCGCATACTTCTTCGGACTGCCCCAGCGAGAGCTGCTGCCGGTCATCGAATCGCTCTCCCCGCAAGAGTTTATCTGTGAAGGTAAAATATTTTACAGCTTATGCGATATCAATATTATCGGCGACCTGTCACGCTGCCGATTCCTCGCTGGCTTTGACCCGCTGATGCTCGGATATGAGAAGCGGTCAAACCCGTTCCTGCCCGAAGAGGCTCTGCGCGGCGTGTTCACGCTCGCCGGTATCGTTCGGCCCAGTATTCTTCTTGACGGGAAGATCGTCGGCGTTTGGAAACGCCGCGGGAAAGCTGTCGAATTGACATGGTTAATACCTTTACAATCCTTGCAGTGCAAAAGAATCGAAGAGGAAGCTCTTCGGATTTTTGGAGATTCGGTCTCCAAACTGGTTTGGAGGGATTAAGTCGCGCCCGTTGGGCGCGAGGGGGAATAGCAGCGCCCGCAGCGCTGCACGAGTCAAAGGGGGTTATTCTCTTTCACGAAAGAGAATAACCCCCTTTAAATCCCCCAAGAGAAAGGTTTTGACATTGCAAGCGAGCAGCTCGAAGAGCTGCAATGCTTGCCGATTGCACTTCCCTGCGCGCGGCGTTGCCGCGTTTGGATCTGCTATACGATTTGGGTTACTTCTACTACCCGCTGCCGCTCTGCTGATCTCGTAGAAGTGCGGACTAATTTCCGTCTACCGGTGCACTCATCAATGCGGCGAGCGCAGCAATGCCGCATTCGGCAAGCAGTCTGCCGCCGAGCAAACGTCACTCGCGCCCCACGGTAGTAGGGCGCGGTTGCGAGTGGTAACGAGCAGTAGGGATTCATGGCGAAGCCATGTACACCGCACTTACATTGCGCAGCGCGTGCAGTCATTCAAGCTATAAACTGCCAATGTCGGGGGTCGAGGGGGACTCCCCTCGCCTTTCTCTGGGGGATTCAAAGGGGGTATTCTCTTCGGAAAGAGAATACCCCCTTTGGTGCCGCGGCGCGCACGCCGCTCCCCCTCCCGCGCTCGCGCGGGAAAATCAGGGCACCCCTTTGGAAAAGGGTGTAAAAAAGACCCGCCACATCTGTGGCAGGTCTTTTTCTGAACTAATTAGTAATAACGCTTGTTGCGGTTCTTACGGGCGGCCTCGCTCTTCTTGCGGCGCTTGACACTGGGGCTCTCATAGCACTCTCTCTTGCGGACCTCCGCCACGATACCGGCCTTGGCGCAGCTTCTCTTGAAGCGCTTGAGCGCGCTGTCGAGAGATTCGCCTTCCTTGACGTGGATCTCGGACATTTATGTTTTCCCTCCCTCCGATACACCCGGCTTGATCCTGGGCGCTCTTTAAGAGTCATTCACATGACTAACGGTGGTATTATATGAGAAAAATCACGGCTTGTCAATAATCTTTCCTCATATTTTTGAAAAAATCCGAAATTCCGCTCAGCAGGGCTTCACGATCAGGTTGACGAGCTTGTTCTTGACGTGAATGACCTTGACGATCTGCATGCCGGCGATGGCCTTGGCGACCTTCTCGCTCGCCTTCGCCGCTTCGACAACAGTATCCTGATCGCTGTCCACGGGAACGATGATCGTGCCCTTGAACTTGCCGCTGACCTGAACGGCCATCTCAACGGAGGAGGCGACGGTCTTGCTCTCGTCATACTCCGGCCACGCGCACTGCATCGCCATCTTGCCCTCGTACTTGGCGGCAAATCCCTTCTGCTCCCACAGCTCTTCGACCATGTGGGGCGCGAACGGAGAGAGCATGAGCAGCAGCGCTTCAAAGTCGCCGCGGCTGAGACCGTTCGAATAGAACTCGTTGACCATGGCCATGAGGGCGGCGATGGCAGTGTTCATCTTCAGCGTGTCAATATCGTCCGTGACCTTCTTGATGGTCTTGTGGACGATGGGCGCGTTCTTTTCGGAAACGCCATCTTCCTCCGTCACCTGATCGGCGAGGTTCCACACGCGGTCTAAGAAGCGCTTGCAGCCCTTGACGGCATCGTCCGACCAGGTGGCGACCTTTTCAAAATCGCCGATGAACATGATATAAAGGCGCATCGTGTCCGCGCCGTAAGCCTTGACGACATCATCGGGGTTGACGACGTTGCCGAGGGACTTGCTCATCTTGACCGCCGGGCGCAGCGCCTGATTGCCGTACTTGGCGATCAGCGCGTCCTTCTCCTCCTGCGTGGAGACGTTGCCGACGTAGTGCGGGTTCTGGCCGAGGATCATGCCGTGGCTCGTGCGCTTGGCATAGGGCTCCTTCGTGTGGACAACGCCGATGTCGTAGAGGAACTTGTGCCAGAAGCGGGAGTAGAGCAGGTGCAGCGTGGTGTGCTCCATGCCGCCGTTGTACCAGTCCACAGGGCCCCAGTAGTTTTCCGCCTCGTGAGAGACAGGCTCATGGTCGTTGTGCGGATCCATATAGCGCAGGAAGTACCACGAAGAACCCGCCCACTGGGGCATGGTGTCGGTCTCGCGCTTGGCGTCGCACCCGCACTTGGGGCACTTGGTATTGACCCAGTCGGTCATCTTGGAGAGCGGGCTCTCGCCGTCGTCGGTCAGCTCGTAGCTGTCCACCTGCGGCAGGACGAGCGGCAGCTCCTCTTCGGGCACGGGCACCCAGCCGCACTTCGGGCAGTTGACGAGGGGGATGGGCTCACCCCAGTAGCGCTGGCGGGAGAAGACCCAGTCGCGCAGCTTGTAGTTGACCTTTTCATGGCCCCATCCCTGCTCGACGGCGTACTTCTTCATCGCGGGGATAGCCTCCTTGACGGTCATACCGTTTAAGAAGCCGGAGTTGACCATGATGCCGGTGTCATCCTTGAGCGTGAAGGCCTCCTTCGTGATGTCGCCGCCCTCGACGACCTCAACGATGGGCAGGCCGAACGCCTTGGCGAAGTCCCAGTCGCGCTGGTCGTGGCCCGGAACGCCCATGACGATGCCGGTGCCGTAGCCCATCAAAACGTAGTCCGAAACAAACATCGGCACAACCTTGCCGGTCGCGGGGTTGATGACCTCGATGCCGTCGAGGCGAACGCCGGTCTTATCCTTGTTGAGCTCGCCGCGCTCAAAGTCGCTCTTGCGGGCGGCGGCAGCCTGATATGCCTCGACCTCGTCCCAGTTCTTGATGATGCCCTTCCACTTCTTGAGCAGCGGGTGCTCGGGAGAGATGACCGTGTACGTCACGCCGAACAGCGTATCGACACGGGTGGTGTAAACGGTGATATCATCCTCGGTGTTGGTCTTGAACGTGACCTCGGTACCGGTGGAGCGGCCGATCCAGTTGCGCTGCTGCGTCTTCACGCGCTCGATGTAGTCGACGTCGTCGAGATCGTCGATCAGGCGGTCGGCATACTTCGTGATGCGCAGCATCCACTGGCTCTTTTCCTTGCGGATAACGGGCGCGCCGCAGCGCTCGCACACGCCCTCGACGACCTCTTCGTTGGCCAGCACGCACTTGCAGCTCGTGCACCAGTTGACGGGCATCGTCGTCTTGTAGGCAAGGTCGTGCTTGAACAGCTGGAGGAAGATCCACTGCGTCCACTTATAATACTGCGGGTCAGTCGTGTCAATCACGCGGTCCCAGTCGAAGCCGTAGCCGAGCATCTTGAGCTGACGGGTGAAGTTCTTGATGTTCTGCTGCGTGACGATGGCGGGATGGATGTGGTTCTTGATGGCAAAGTTCTCCGTCGGCAGGCCGAAGGCGTCAAAGCCGATGGGGTTCAAGACATTGTAGCCCTGCATGCGCTTTTTGCGGCAGATGATGTCCATCGCCGTGAACGGGCGCGGGTGGCCGACGTGCAGACCCGCGGCGGAGGGGTACGGGAATTCGATCAGGCCGTAGAACTTGGGGCGCTTGTCCCCCGTCACGGCGGCGTAGGGCTTTACCTGCTCCCACTTGTCCTGCCATTTTTTCTCAATGGCTGCGAAATCGTACTTCATGGATCTTCTCCTTTATGTGAAATAGTATTTTGACGCGAAAAAAGTCCCTGACCGTTTTTCAAACGGTCAGGGACGTAACGAACACATTACGCGATACCACCCTGATTCAGCGCACGGTTTCCCGTGAGCCCTCAGCGGCTTCATAGCCTTGCCCGTAACGGGGGCGACCGTTCCGCCCTTTCAGGCGGACTGCTCGGGAGTGAGTCATCCACGCGCATTTTCCCACCGGCTCGCACCGACCGCCGGCTCTCTTCAGGTGAAAATCACGCGTCTTTTTGCTCCGTCATCGCGTTTTGCATAAATTCAGCATGACCATTTTAGGCGTTTTGTCCCGCCTTGTCAAGCGTTATTTTTCCTCGGCGTGGGGCAGGATGGCGCTCAGGTCGACTTCCTCGCCGTCGGCCCACAGGTGCTCGAGGGAATAGAACTTGCGCGCCTCGTCGTTGAAGACGTGGACGACAACGCAGCCGTAGTCGAGCAGGACCCACGTGCCGCCGCGGTAGCCCTCGCGGTGCAGCGGCTCCTCGCCCTTTTCGGTCAGTTCCTTTTCCACCGCGTCGCACAGCGCGTTGATCTGCGTGTTGGACGTACCGGTGCAGATGACAAAGTACTCCGCGAGCGTCGTGATCTTGTCGATGCGGATGAGTCTGATCTCCTTACCCTTTTTGCTGTCGAGTGCCTTGACGGCGATCTCGGCCAATTCTCTGGAAGGTAACATAGGGGGTCTCCTTTTCTTATTTTGAGTTTTTGATCTTTTTTATTCTTTTACGTTACGGGCGCAGCCAATCAGGCATCTCGTCGCTGCCGCTTGTTCCGCTGTCGCCGGTATTGCTGCCGTCACCCGTGCTGGGGTCGGTCGTTCCGGTATCACCGGTGTCGGGCGTGGTGGGCTCACTTGGCGTGGTCGTACCGCTGTTATCGCCAGTGTTTCCGGGATCAACGGTCGTACCGCCGCTGTTGTCACCGGTATTGCCGGGGTCGACCGTCGTGCCGCTGTTGTCGCCGGTATTGCCGGGATCGGTGGCCGTACCCGGGTCGGTCGTCGTGCCGCTGTCCCCTGTGCCGGTCTGTGAGCCGGAGGAGGAATGGTGGTTCTGCGGCTGGGCGGCCTTGCTGTCCTCCACATGTCCCGTGGACGAGGACACCGAGCCATCCGCGTTGACGGACATGATGTCAAGATCGCTCATCGTGAACTTCTCGACAAAGGGGCTGAGTTCATTGTTCACAAGGTCCAAAAGCTCCTGCGCGTTCGGCACAACATAGGAAAGCGGCTCGCCGATGGAGCGGCTGTAGATGTATTTACCGGTATTCGGCATGGTGACGAAATTCACATCGTCGACCTTGAGCCCGCCCATCACGGCTTGCGAGCCGAACCAGAGCATTTCCTCAAATGTGAGGTCGGAGGTGACATTATTCTTCACCACGCGGGCAAATTCGCCGATCTTTGTCACGTTCTTGAGCTGCAAAAGCTGCTCGATCATCGCTTTCAGAAGTCCCTGCTGCGTCTTGATGCGGCCAATGTCCCCATCAAGATAACCACGTCTCTTCCTTGTCACCGGGTCCTTATTGTCGTGGCGGTAGCGCAGCACCTGCATAGCGTCCTCGCCCGAGAGCTTGCGGTAGCCCTTGGCCTGATGGATATACAGGTCCTGATAGGGGTCGTCGTAGTTCATGTCGCGCGGCACATCGTAGTAAACGCCGCCCATGGCATCCACGATCGCGCCGACCGCGTCCCATTCGATAATAACCTGATAATCCGGCTCGAAGCCGACGAGCTGGGAAACCTCCTTATAGAGCGCCTTGATGCCCTTCTCGCCCGCGCCGTAGTAGTTGTAGACGGAGTTGATCTTTTTAATGTCCCAGGGGACGTTGACCATCGTGTCACGCGGGATAGACATGACCGTCGCCTTCTGGTTCGTCACGTCGTAGCTTGCGAGCAGCATCGTGTCGGTGTTGCCGCCGCCGCCCGTGTCGCGCCCGAGGACGAGCACGGTGTAGAAATCCTTGCTCTTTCGCTCGCCATCCGCGCGCGGACGCACGCCGTCGCCATAGTCGATCTCGTCAATCTGCTCACTATTGTTATTCTTGCTGTCAGTGTCCTTGCTCGGCAGCTCCGGCGCGCGGATTTTCAGCAGATAGCTGCCGCCGGCAACCACACCGCACAGCAGCGCGATGAGCAGCACCTTGGCAAAGAGCCTCCCTGGGTGGGAAAAGGTCTCCTTGACCTGCTCCCAGGCCTCGTCGCAGTTGCGCTCGAAAAAGCCCTCTTTCCGGTGCGTGTGCCGCCCCTCGTAATAGGGGTCTTCCCTGTCTCTCTCGTAAATCTCTCTTTGATCACTCATGGGTATGTCCTCTCAAATACTCCAGCGCTTGCAGCGTGTTGTGGTGAACGGGGTTGCCCATCTGCTCCATTTCCTCAACGGTCATGGCAAGGCCCATTTCAAGGCCCTTGTCCAGATCCTCCCACACGACCTTGCGGAGATCCTCCACGCCGTCGAAGTCGCGGTTCGGCTCGATGTAATCGGCAAGGTAGATGACCTTTTCAAGTAACGTCATATTTGCCTTGCCCGTCGTGTGCCACAGGATCGCGTTGTAAATCTCGTCATCCGCGCCGTACATGTCGCGCGCGAGCGCCGCGCCGGTCTTGGCGTGCAGCAGCTTGAGCGCCTTTTTCTCCAGCTCGTCGAGTTCGATGTGGTAGTGCTCGCACATCGCGAGCTGCTCCTCCATCGAAAGACGCTTGGTCGCGTCATGCAGGAGCGCCGCAAAGCGCGCCTTTTCGACGTCTGCGCCGTACTTTTCCGCGAGCGCCTTGGCCGTCTGCTCGGTGCCGAGCACGTGCGGGATGCGCTTGGCCTTGAGGTAGGAGAGTGCGATGGGTCTCAGGTCCTCTAAGGTTAGACGTTTTAAATCGAGATTTGTTCCATAAAGATGCTTGCGGTAAATATATCCCAGCACCGCGGGGGCCAGAAACCCATCCGTCTCCCTCTTCGGGATGCGCGCGCGCAGCTCCGTCGACGAGACGTCGACAAGGTTCGGCAGCGTCATCGTCACGACGCGGCTGCCCGGAAAGCGCTGGCCGAGGTACTTGCGCTGCGGGGCGAAAAGCTCCTCGCCGTCCTTTTCCGTGCGGCCAAAGGCGCACAGGCCCGCATACCGCACGATCTCGTCCGGCTTGTACCAGTACTGGAACGTCAAGAACATGTCCGTCCCCATCAGAAGCCACAGCTCATCGTCTGGATGCTCCTCATGCAGAATGCGCAGCGTGTCCGCGGTGTAGCTCTTGCCGCCGCGCGCGATCTCCATGTCGGAGACCGTGACCTTCACGCCCGTGTCGAGCGCGATCTGCTCGCCCATCAGGCGCGTCATCGCAAGGCGGTCGTCCGCCCCTGCCGCGTCGGCGGAGAGCATCTTGTGCGGCGGGATACCCGCCGGGATGAGCAGGAGCTCGTCGAGCCCTAAATATTTTGCCGCGCTCTCGGCCGCGGCCATATGACCCAGATGCGGCGGGTTGAAGCTGCCGCCGTAAATTCCGATCTTCAAGTTTGTTCGACCTCTTTTTCTCTTTTACACGGTCTTCTTCGCTGCCTTGGGCAGCACGATCTTGTCCTTCTTGTCCTTTTTGTGCGAGGGGCGGTAGAGCACGAATTTCGTGCCGATGACCTGCACCTGCTCGCTGCGCGTCAAGGCGCTCAGCTCGTCGCACGCCTCGCGCGCGGTGAGCATGCTGTTTTCAAGCACGCGGCACTTGATGAGCTCACGCGCCTCCAGCGCGTCGTTCGCCTGCTTGACGAGGTTGTCGCCGATGCCGTCCTTGCCGATGTGGACGATCACGTCGAGGTCATTGGAAAGGCTGCGCAGATACGCGCGCTGTTTGCTGCTTAATTCCATAGTATTTCCTTATCCTTTTTATTGATGTTCCGCAAGATAATTCTTGAGCGTTTCCTTGAATGCCCGCAGTGCCTTGCCGCGGTGCGAGATCTCCGCCTTTTCTTCTGCCGAAAGCTGTGCGAAGGTCTTTCGCTTGTCAGGCACGAAGAACACGGGATCGTAGCCGAAGCCGTTTTCGCCCATCGGCGCGAACGCGATCGTGCCCTCGACCTCGCCGTCGTCCTGCAAGACGTCGCCGTTCGGGAATGCGCAGGTGATCGTCGTGTGGAAGTGGGCGCGGCGGTCGGCCTGACCGTGCATCATCTGCAAAAGCAGGCGGTAGCGGCCGGTGTCATCCAGCCCCT
>ERZ791571.741-NODE-741-length-19790-cov-2.405625_pt1 | contig 19790 bp, 27 predicted proteins | sample MGYA00509972_ERZ791571 | MGnify/ENA primary metagenome ERZ791571 (study PRJEB30046, sample SAMN00791936) | human gut metagenome | study: EMG produced TPA metagenomics assembly of the A metagenome-wide association study of gut microbiota in type 2... | reverse complement strand
CAGAAAGGAAAAGAGATGTTCACCGTCTATGACGGAATTTATGACGCTCTTCGTGAACTCAAGAAAAGCGGTTTTAAGCTTGCAATAGCAACTCAAAAGCACAGAATGTTCACAACGGATATTCTTGAAACCTACGAGGCGTCGGATGTTTTCGACGCAGTATGTGCAACAGATGTCGGTACAAACCTCACAAAGAGTCATCTGCTTTTGCAGGCGTGTGAGCAGACAGGAGTTTCCGTTGAAGAAAGTATCCTTGTCGGCGACAGCACAATCGAGGCAAAGGGTGCGGAAGAAATAGGTATGGACTTCCTCGCCGTGCTATACGGCTGGGGCTTTAAAACCAAGGAAGAAACCGAAGATTACAAGTGCGTCGGCACAGTGTCATCTCCGGCAGAAATCTCTCAAAAAGTCATGGCACTTTGATTACGGTTAGTGCGTGTAAAACAGTGCATAAATAGGATTAAAATTGTAAATTTTCCAAAAACAAATCGGGCAGTCATAACGATTGCCTGATTTTTTTATGCAAATTTAATTCTGTATAATAACAATGATACAACGATATACTTTTGCCTGCAAACAGAATGTTTGATAAACAGAAATATGATAGTACGGAATTGATATTGTTAAATTCTTTTACATAAATTTTAAAAGTTAATTTAAAATAATATTGAATTTTCACATATTGTATGCTAAAATGAAAATGCCAAACAAAAATTTAATTTTAAGTTCACCTAAGTGTGTATTTTTATTTCGGTAAAAATACAGGCTTTACTTTTCACACCTTACAAGTGAAATATTGTGTCGCAACAATTAAAGCTATGTATTTTTCGTGCGTAGCTTCAGCTACGCACTTTTTGTTTTATGCGAAAAATATTTGCTTTTTTTAAAAAAATCGACAAAATTTGAAATATTTTAAAATTTTTTCGGATTTTATAAAATCAAAAGCCGTTTTAAATTGTCTATATTATGAAAGGAAATGAGAGGAGGTCATTTTATGAACATTTCCCACTTAGTAGAGAAAATTAAGAAGGGAGATAACAAATCATTTGAAAAGCTCTACAAGCTTACAGAGCGTGAAGTGTGGTTTACTTGTATCAGCTTTTTAAAGAACGAAACAACCGCACAGGACATTATGCAGGAAACTTACATAACGGCTTTTTTAAAAATCCAATCTTTGGAAAAATCATCACAAATCAGAAGTTGGCTTAACAGAATTGCCGTTAATAAGTGCAAAAATTATTTGAAAGGTAAGGGTGAAATCCAACTGGACGATGAAATTTTTGAAAATCAGGCAATAGTTGACGAGCGTATATCAATTCCCGAAGAATACATTTCAGACAAGGCAAAGAGAGAAATTATTCTTTCGATTATGCAGGAAGTACTGTCCGATGTTCAGTATCAGACAGTGGTTATGCACTATTTTAATGAAATGACTGTTGATGAAATCGCAGAAGTCTTTGAATGTTCAAGGGGTACTGTGCTTTCAAGGCTCAATTATTCAAGAGCAAAGATGAAAACCGCAATTGAAGATTACGAAAATAAAAGCGGTGACAAGCTTCACGGTGTTGTATTTGTGCCGTTCTTTACAACAATTTTCAGAGAGCAGGCAAAGAGCCTTAGCGTTCCGAGCATTACAATCAAGCTCCCGAACGGACAGACACTTGCAACATCTGCAACAAAAGGCTTTGCTACAGGTGCAAAGTCAACAGTTTCATCTATCGTAAAGGCAACAGCAAATGCGACAGTAAAAGCCAAGGTAATCCGCAGTTGTCTGCGGTGCTACAATACTTGCAGGCACATCAGCAGTCGGCATAAGCATTCTTGCAGGCTGTAACGCTGAGAAAGAACCGACAGAACCGTCAGTAATATCTTCAACCGTACAGACTTCAACCGTACAGACTTCAACTGTATCATCTGAGGTCAGCAAGGCTATTGAGGATAACGGTCTAAAGGTCGACAAAGACGGCAACATCACAGACAAGAATGGTAAGAAAGTCGAAGTAAAAGACGGCAAAGTAGAGGTAAAAACCGATGACGGTAAGACAGTTACAGTTAAGGTTGACGATGTAAAAACTACGGTATCTAACAAAAACAATGGCAACAAGGGTAACACCGAAAAGAAGGAAGACACTAAGTCTAATACATCATCAAAGAAAGACAACTCTTCAAAGACAAATACATCAAAGGTTGACACTTCTAAGAATGACAACAAGCAAGCGTCTAAGCCGAGCAACTCTTCAAAGAACGACACAAAACCAGCTCAGAAGCCAGCATCTAAGCCGAGTGAGTCTTCAAAGACTGAAACACCTACAGAAAAGCCAAAGCAGAAGGTATGGGTAGATGACTATAAGACAGTCCACCACGAAAGAGAGTGGATTGTAACAGGTACTCACGAGGAAGACATTTATGATTATGATTGGGTATATGTGTGCAATGATTGCGGTATGCAGCTAGCAGATGCTAACCTGAGAAGAGAGCATCTCCTTTGGGAAGCAAGAGAAAATGGTGGCAAAGGATCATATCGCACTGAGAAGCAGCAGATTAAGGTAGGCACAAAGACAGTAGAAGACGGTTACTGGAAAGAAGCCTACGATGAGAAGGTTAAAGATGGCGGTCACTGGGAATACAGATAACATTTGATATTAACTACTTTAATCATGGTTTAATATTTCAAGGGAAGAGGACTCAATATTGAGTCCTCTTTTCTTTTGTATAGAAACTTTTCTTTCTATACAAGAAAGTATTTAACTAAAATATAATATGTGGTAAAATATAAACATATTAGAAGAGGTATTTATATGAAAAGTTATATCCTAACGAGGGTAGTTATGATAGGGGAATGCTCTGTAATCAACAAAATAAAAAAAAGAGGTTAAGCATTAGAAAAAATTGCTTAACCTCTTTGTTGTTTTAATAATAAAAAATCTTTTGTGCTACGGTGTAATAAAATTTTAAAATATATTATCTTGTTTCTCAAAATCGGCAGGCAAACTAAAATGACAGTAAGTTTGACTGCATTTTATCTTGTTTTAACTTAATTCAAAATTACTCAACTGAATTTTTGAAATCTCAAAAACCCAGTGTTTAAGCCACTTTTAAGGCATTTTAAGTAATTTTGACAAAAAATAAAAGGTGGTTAAAAAACCACCTTTTTGGTCGAGGTGAAATGCTTTGCTGTAATGAAGAACTTTATCTCGCCAATGCGGCTTGTTCGTATTCAAACTCTCATCAACGCTCTCCCTAAAAACAGTCCACAGGACTGTTTTTACCTTCGTTTTTTCGCTAACGCTCGAAACTTGGCACGGTCGCCTTCAAGTCCTGCCACCTCAACCGTATTATGTAAAAAATAAAAACAGGTCACATTTTTTATTGTGACCTGTATGGTCGAGGTGACAGGACTTGAACCTGCGGCATCTTGGTCCCAAACCAAGCACTCTACCAAACTGAGCTACACCTCGAAATGTTGTTTAATAACAACAGCTTAATTATTATATACCATATTTTCGGATTTGTCAACATAATTTTCGCTTTTTATTCAAAATTAATTCAAATATTTTGAAAATCACCATAAGACAGACCGAAAATGTGGTACAAAACAGCCGTCCCTGCATAAGAAACGGCTGTTGGTGCAGGTAACTTGCAAGGGGGATAGGAATGGGGAAAATGGGGGATTTTGTTAGCTATATGTAAGCTACGGAACATAATTATGAACAATTCAGGATAATATAAGACTATATTTTGTTGATTGCATTCACCAATTCTTTTGGGTTAATGTGGGTGTAAACCTTTTCGGTCAAGTCCATTTTCGACTTGTGACCGACTATTTTTTTGATGATTGTATGGTTCACATTTGCCGATACAAGCATTGAAATGCAGGTGTGTCTTGTTTCGTGTATGGTGTGGTCTAAACCTAAATCGTTTTGCAGAGGTGTCCAGTAGTTGCGTTTAAAGTTATCGTATTTCAGCGGCTTGCCATTGGTGTTATTCAGAACATATCCACATTGAGAATCGCTGATGAATTTCTGCCAAAACGGCAGTACTTTGTCTGCTATAGGCACGGTTCGTACACCTGAATCGGTTTTTGAACTTTCAACAAAGAAAGTTTGTTCGTCAAGGTTTACATTTGAAATTTTCAGATTGAGAAGTTCAGATACACGCACTCCCGAATAAATCAGCATAAGCACTATTTTTACCGAATCAAGATTTGAATATTCCCACAAAAGATTTATTTCGCTTTCCGAAAACTCCCTGCGTGCTCGTTTTGTTTCATCTGACTTGGCATTGATTTTCAATTTCTCTGCAAGATTGTTATGGAGCATATCGTGAAATATGCAGTATTCGTAGATTTTGTTCAACAGAATTTTAATTCGCCTAACCGATTGATAACCGTTGTTGCAGTTGTCGAGAACTCGTTGCATATCAATGATTTTTATATCGGACATCTTGCGATTGTATAACATTGAGCATTGTTTGTATGCCGCATTATACTGTCTTTTGGTGTTCGGATTTGTGTCTTCAGTGATGAACTCCTTGTACCAAAGTTCATAAATTTCTGAAAAAGTGCGTCTTGCCGAATCAACATCAAATGGGTTTTGATTGTAATCAGCAAGAGCGTTCAAAGCTTTCGGCTTGTTGGGAAAGTAGCCTATAACTCTGCGTTCCTGATTGCGTGTTTCTTTGTTGTAGCCTATTGTCACGCAGGCAACCCACGGATTGCGCCTGTTTCCGCTCAGCTTATAAACAGAGCCGTAGCCGTTAGGCAGTTTCATTTTATACACTCCTTTTGTTTGAAAAAAGGGTGCAAAAATCCCTTGTGCTTTAAATTACTTGAAAAACACAAGGGAATGTGATACAATTATTTTGCGTGTAATCGTATCATCTGCACCCTGTGTAGGTGATTCCGCTCTGTTCGAGGACCAGTCGAGCAGGGCGGATTTTTATTGTTTTATCAACTCATCAACTGTGACATTGAATATTTCTGATAATTTAATCAAAGTTTCAATTGACGGTTGCATTTTACCTTTTTCATAATTTGAAATTGTTGTGCGGCTAAGGCACAATACCTTGCCCAAATATTCTTGAGTGAATTCTTTATTGGTTCTGAGCCTTTTTAAATTATCACCAAAAGCCATTGTTTACACTCCTTTTTCGTGCTTTTTATTTGAATTGTATATACAAACGGCTGAAAATCATTATAATAAGAATAGGGGGTGAGTTTTATGAAAAAACTAACAAGAAAAATTTATGGTATGCTTTCTTATGTTTTCTTTGTTTTAGCTGTTTTTTCTCTGTTTCTCAATGCTGTATCCCTTGTGACGAACTTCTTTATTAAAGACTTTACAGTTGCTTTGTGGGAAGTTGCGTTTCTCCCAGTCATTATAATTTTTGCAATCAGGCATTATCATCCAATATATCCTGATTGTCTTGCATAAGACTATTTAAATCTACTATGTTATTATTGATGAGACGAACATCAAGCTTTTGGATAGCTTCCAAAACTTTTTGTTCGTTTTCTTCTGCCATTTTTAATTTATTCAATTCTGCATTTAATCTTTTCTCTTTAATTTCTTCTTCTAACATTTGGTTTGTCAATTGTTTATCTTTAAGTTCCTCTTTTGTTTTTTCATTTTTACGCTTTAATTCATATGTTTTGCGATTTTGTCTTCTATCAACTATTTTTTTGATAAAATTTATTATTCCGAGTGTTTTTATTTCACAGTTTTTGATTTTTAAAGAACCACCAAATAAAATTACATAAGTAGCAAAAATTGGAATAACATAATCTTTAAGTATATTTAGTCCATCTAAAATTATCTGAAAAGAAATATCACCCGGTGAATTAAGAGCAGTTCGTACATTCATTTGAGCAGTTTCGTTATACAGCATTTCAGTCACAAAGGTTGAAAATCGATTGAAACTTACTGCGTCAATGCCTTCCTTGTTTTCAATTTTGAATGTTAAAGACAATGTATTCTTAAATATGTAGCACCCATAACAAGCATTTAAAATGAGTTCTGCATATTCGTTTAAAGAACTAAGGCTGTGGTGATTTCCGAAAATAGCTTTTGCAAGGTATGGATTGATACTATGCAAATCAACTACATCAATTATTTCTATTTTTCTTCTTTTTATATAAGGACATGAAACCAGTGAAGTTTTGTGGAAATTTTCTTCGATTTGTGTATGGACTTCAAGTTCTTTAGTTGATGTGAATTCCTCGTTTTTATTTTCGTAATATTCACCTATTTTAGCAAACGCCACGGAGTAATTACCTACTATTACAATAATATCATCCTTTTTTAAGTCGCAGACAAACCTGCGACATTTATTCAGAGATGTAGTAGGGTTCTTTTCGGGATATTTGGATTTTAATTCTTCTTTTAAATCTGGAAATTTAGAATTGTCCTTTAAATGTTCTTGCAAAACTATATTCCAGCCTATGGCTATGTAACTGTCTTTTACAAATTCATCGAAAAATGCACCTTTTTTGGTTCTTAGCATCCAGTAATTTGTATCAGCCTTAATTTCAGGAATGTTTATATATTTTTCTAATTCGTTCATATCAAAACCTCTTAAAATTATATATTTATATTGACAAGAAATGTAATAAAATGTAGAATAATTAAGAGGAGTGCAGACTTCTCGCATACCTTTTTGTGACCGCTCATAGTGCCAGCTGTGGGCGGTCTTTTTTATTTATCCTATTTAATCGGCAGACCAAGGCTGTTGGTGTATGGGGCTCACTGCAAAGCCTTACTTACTTCTTTTACAAGACCGAGGATTTGAACACGGGTGACGTCGTTATTTTTGAACACTCGTGGGGGATAGTAGGGGTTGACTGAATGCAACTCAACGGTGTTATCGTTGTAAAGGACCTTTTTAACAACAGCCTCTTCATCGTCAACGAGGACTGCGGCAATCTGACCGCTGTCAACGGAAGATTGTTTTTTAACAAGAATTTTACTGCCGTCATCAATCAGAGGGCTCATAGAATCGCCGTGAACATTTATCCATATATATTTATCCTGTTCCGACGGACAGGTGATGTATGTAGGCATATAGTCAACAGGCACATCCTGAGCTATCACTCCGAACCCTGCCGAAATGCTGTCATATACCGGTCGCATAAATACATTTGTTTGCGGAAGTGGGATTGCTTGGCCTTCTTCTTTGTTTTCTCTTTCCATAGGAGTATTGTCCCAACCAAGGATATATTCTGCTTTAACACCAACAGCTTTTGCTATAATCTGAATAGCATCTATTGGTATTTTTGCGGTAACTCCATTTGCATATCTTTGCAATGATGATCTAGATATACCAGTTAATTTTTCTAACTCAGCGTAAGAATAACCTGACGCTAAAATACTCTCTTTTAACCTTTTTACTATATTTCTAATTTCTTCTGTCATTGTGTAACACCTGCCTCATTGCCATTATATTAACATATCAATCTCAATTTTGCAATAGAAAATACAAAAAAATCTAAAAAACATCCCAAAAAAGGGTTGACTTTCGGTGATAGGTCGTATATAATATAATCATCTCAATAATGAGATGAAAGGAGGTGAGAAAGATGACTAACACACCTATGCTCAAAGGAGCGATAGTTGAAGCAGGATATACGCAAGCAAAACTTGCCGAAAAGCTGAATATGTCAGTAAATACGCTTTCATCGAAGATTTCAGGCAAGACCAAATTTACGGTTGATGAGGCTACAATGATTTGTGAAATCCTTAATATCGTTGATGATAAGCGGAAAGTCCATATTTTTTTAGCTTGAACATCTCAAAACTGAGATATACAATCCAACAAAAAAACTGAATAGAGTGCATTTCTATTTAGCTTTATAGTTTAACCGAGGAGGTGAGAAAATGAATGAATTATCAAACTGCTTATTTATAGGCAACATTGATTGGGTACAATTTGCTATCAATTTAATGTTTGTGATTATGATTACATTACAGCAGTCTATGATAAGAAGCCTCAGGTGCAAGGTGATTTGTACGGAGACAGTTATTCAGAATCTGAATAATCTTCTTCATTCAATACTTCCGAATCATCAGAAGTAATTTCATCATCTGTGGACTCATTTAATTGTTTGACAAATTTATCTATCAAGTTATTTGTTCCGTCAATTTGTTCTTGCAATTGAACAACAGCCTGTTGTGTTTCAGCACACAGACAGGTAGGTTGATTGTTGTCTGTATGAATTAAAGAAATGATAGAAAGCAATAAATTCAGAAAAGCTATAACTCGTTCATAAGTGAAAACTTTCTTGCTTTCATTTGATTTATCGGTGACTGTATAATTGTTGATATTTATGTTGAAATTATTGATAACTTTTATATCGTCATTGCTTAAATTAACAGTTATTTCGTGGTTGTTTTGCGGAAACTGAAATTTTTTAGAGTAACTTTCTATACATTCTTGAAACGCTTTAATAACTTCGGGAGAAAATGTGTAAGTAATCCTTATGGATTCAAGCGGTTTTGCTAACGATTCGGTAAGTGCGTGACCGATATTTTTACTCATTTCCTTTGCTAATTCAGCATACATAGGTTTCAATTTTTCAGCTAATTGGGCAAAATTACGGGAAATGTTTAATTGCATTTGCTGAAAATCAATTTCAGCATTTTCATCGGCATTATTGCTAAAGTAAAGTTTATCCATAAATATGTTCCTTTCTGTAAATATATTACTTTCTTTAACGATAATACAAGAATATTTATGTTTTGTCAAATAATTTTGTGACTATTTCAAAAATGTTACAAAATGCAACTATTACACTAAAAAAGGGAGGGTGAGATAAGGTGTTTATCCTTGAACGGTTAATGAAACACCCGATTTTTACATCTATTGCAGTATCCCTGATATCATCAGTGTTATCAGCGTTATTAGTATGCTTGATAGTGTTGACACGATGACGGGTATTGCTACGGAGTTTATCAAAAACTCTTTATAAATGAGGTGAAGAAATGAAAAATAAAATGATAGGCAACTATTCAAATGAAGGAGTGCTTAATATATCGGCTACAAATTTGCAGGAGTTTGAAAGCCTTATAAAAAAGGCAAAAAAAAAAAAAAAAAAAAAAAAAAAAAAACAAGCTGACGAATTGCAGGACACAATCAATCAGCTTGAATTCTTCAATTTTAGTTTTAAGTTCTCAACAGATAAGGATAATTAGTTACCTTCTATATCGAAAATAAAGCAATATATCGAAAAGAGGTGAGAAGATGAAAAAAGAAGACAGAGATAAGGTTATAAATGCTTTATCAGAATTTGTCGTAAGAGTAGCAAAAGGAGAAGCGACCTCTATAGCAGAAGTTGCTGTTCTGCCTGAGGTCGCCAAGGTTTTGTTAGTCTTTGAGAGCTGAGTTTTGAAGTGCTTCAATTATGCCTTTAAAGAGTTCAGTATAGAATTTAGCCACTTCTTCGCCGTTATAACTGCAAGGAGACATATCAGAACTGTTAGCCTTTGCAACTGTAATTTCTTTGGCATACAATGCCGCAATTTTTGCAATTGAGTCTTCTCTCATAATTACACCTCACTTTCATTATATAGTGTAATGAATGGTGGTTCATCACTACATATAGTATATCATAGAAAGTTGGTGAAATCAATGCACATCAATGAATTTGCTGAAATCTTGCTTAAAAGCAGGAAACAGAAAGGTCTTTCACAAAGCGAGCTTGCTAAGAAATCGGGCTTTACTAAAAGAGCTATTCAGTATTGGGAAAAAGGCAAAAAGAGCATATCTCTTGAAAATGCCGACAGGCTCTTAACAGCTTTGGGTGTAGAAATCAAGATAGGTAAAATAGAAAGCAGGTGATAACAATGCAGATAACAGGCACACCCGATGAAATCGCAGAATTTATGAATCTGCTGAAAAGCGATTACAGAGGTGACTGCACAATTGAAACTGATATTAACGGCAACACAATCTATCATTATCATTTCCCAAAATCAGATGATGAGTAATATTTATTTTTAGGAGGATTTTATATGTTAAACGATAAAGGTCAGATAGTAATTTTTGCAGACAAATCAACCGCAGGTTCTAATGTGGTTTCAGCCTGCGTATCAGATGAAACCGTTAAGGTTCTTACCGAGATTTGCAACAGAACCGGCAAGAAAATGTCAAGCGTTGTTCGTACTTTGATTGAGGACAGCCTGACCTTGGTTAAGATTGTAGGTGACTGATGTGGACAAGCTCATTATTCTCAAACAAGATCATCATGTTACGATTACTCTCAATGATGATACGATGAACAAGTTATTGACACTGCATCAGGGCACAGGGCGTACTGTGCCGTACATCATAGCTGAGTGCATTAATTTTGCACTCCCAAGAATTGAAATAAAGTAGGGAGGTGTACATATGGACACGGTTCAGATGAACAAAAAAATCAAAGAAATTATGGATAGCAGTGATTTCTATTTGCTTTCTGAGGACGCCGCAAAGGCTATTGGAGTTGCTCCGCAAAAATTGCGTGAACAGGCAAAGGACGAACCCCAAAAATTGGGATTCAATGTAATTGTAGTCGGCACATCTATCCGTATTCCGAGAATACCGTTTCTCAATTATATTCTCGGTTCAAACCCGTTGAAAGGATTATAACAAATGGCATTTAAAGATTTCAGAACACGCAGGTCGTTGCGTTTAGAACTCGAAAATCGAATCGAAACAATTGACCGACGCAACAAGACTATTGAAGAACTTACAGCGAAATGTAACGCTCTGAACAGTAACAACGAACTTTGGAAAAAGAAAGCAAACACCTGTGAAAGGGTTATAAACGAACTTACCCTTGAAAACGCAGAGCTAAAACGCAAACTCAAAACACTTGAAACGCCTGAATCCGAAGCATTCAATTTTGAATGTATGGGTGTTTCAAATGTCAACTGAAAAAGAAAAATCCGCTGAAGCTCTGCAAAGCCTCAACGGATAGCAAGGGTATAACAAATATCACCAATTTGATTATATCCTTTCTTACTCGAAAAATCAAGATAAAGGAGTAAAACAGAATGTCAGAAATTAAAATCACGGTAGAAATACCACAGCTTGATGTACTTATCACAGCTATCGAAAACCTTGCAGGTACTACAGGGGAAGAGCCTGTCAAATCAACTGAAACGACAAAAAAGCCTGCCGTAAAGAGTGAACCCACACCGAAACCGCAGGAAAATATTCCGCAGTCCGAGCCTGAAAAGCAGTACACGATTGAAGAGGTGAGAGCGGTATTTATGAAGTGCGCAAAGGCTCACGGTAAGGACGAGGTCAAGAAAATTCTTGCAGAACTCGGAGTAACTAAAGTTACGGAAATCAAGCAGGAAGATTTTGCAAAAGCTGTAAAGGCTGTTGAGGAGGTTAAGTAATGCCTGATATACACGCAAGGCTGTCAGCTTCAGGGGCAAAGAAATGGATTAACTGCCCGGGCTCAATACAGCTTGAGGAAAATTTTGAGGACAAGCCGTCACAGTTTGCCGAGGAAGGCACTAATGCTCATGCTCTCGGTGAAGCAAAAATAAGGCTTGCCACAAAAGAGTACAACCGTACTAAGTATCACAATGCAATCCGCAATCTCGAAATTACCGAAGATATGGAAGATTATGCCGAGAGCTATAAAAACTATGTAATCGAGAGGTACAACTCCGCTTTGCAGAAAACTCCCGACGCAATCCTTATGCTTGAACAGAGACTTGATTTTTCAAAGTATGTTCCTGACGGATTCGGCACAGGTGACGCTGTGATTATCGCAGAGGGCAAACTCGAAATTATTGACCTTAAATACGGCAAAGGTGTCGAGGTGTCAGCGGTTGACAACCCACAGCTCAGGCTGTACGCATTAGGTGCGTATGAAGCCTTTGATATGCTGTATGGCTTCGATACGGTTGAAATGACTATCTATCAGCCAAGACTTGACAACATCAGTTCAGAAAATATCTCGGTTGCCGAATTACTTGAATGGGGCGAATCTGTTAAGAAAGCCGCACAGCTTGCTAACGATGACAGCGTAATCAAATGTGTAGCAGGCAAGCATTGTGACACGGGATTTTGCAAGGCACGACCTGTTTGCAGAGCCTACGCAGAGGAAAGGCAGAAAATGGCTGTCTATGATTTCAAGCCGCCTGCAATGCTCACGGTTGCAGAGATTGCGGATATTATCGAACAGTCTGCGTCACTCGAAAAATGGGCGAAGCTCGTTTGCGATTATGCACTCGAACAGGCATACAAGCACGGTGTTGAATACCCCGGATACAAGGTTGTTGAGGGCAGAAGTAACCGCAAATACAGTAAACCTGATTCAGAGGTTGCAAAGATACTCACCGACAACGGTTATCAGGAAAGCGACATTCTTGTACATAAGCTGAAAGGCATTACCGACATTGAAAAATTACTCGGCAAGAAAACATTTGCCGAAGTCCTCGGAAGCTATGTAGTAAAGCCTCCGGGCAAGCCGACACTTGTGTGTTCAGAAGATAAAAGACCTGCAATCAATTCAGCAACGCAGGCACAGGAAGATTTTAAAAACGATATTAAATAATAAGGAGATTAAAAATTATGGCAAACACAAATGTATCAACAAAGGTAGTAACAGGCGAAGTAAGATTTTCATATGTTAATGTTTTTGAACCAAAGAGCATTAACGGAAGCGATGAAAAGTATTCGGTTTCACTTCTCATTGACAAGAGGGACACAAAGACTATTGAAACAATTGAAAGGGCAATTGAAGCCGCAAAGCAGGCAGGAGTTGCGAAGTTCGGCGGTAAAATTCCGCCCGTGTTAAAATTACCGCTCCGTGACGGTGACACAGAAAGACCTGACGATGAAAACTATGCAGGCAAGATGTTTGTAAATGCAAATTGCAAAACAAAGCCCGGTCTTATTGAGAAGAACGGTATGGAAATCATTGACACAACCGAATTTTACAGCGGTTGTTACGGCAAAGCGTCAGTTACATTCTATGCTTTCAACTCTAACGGCAACAAAGGTATTGCCTGCGGTCTTAATAACATTATGAAAACAAGGGACGGCGAACCGCTCGGCGGCAGATCAAGAGCCGTTGACGATTTTGCGAATGACATCGAAGAGGACGATATTTTCGGATGATACAACTGAGTATTGATATTGAAACATACAGCAGTGTCAATCTCTTAAAATCAGGGGTGTATGCCTATGCAGACGCCCCTGATTTTACAATTCTTCTGTTTGCGTATGCCTTTGATGACGAAGATATTAAGATAGTTGATATTGCTTGTGGCGAAAAAATTCCTGACAAGGTACTTTCCGCACTCACAGATGAAAATATTAAGAAAACCGCTTTCAATGCAAACTTTGAAAGGACCTGTCTTGCAAAGTTTCTGAACGCAGAAATGCCGCCCGAACAATGGCGTTGCACAATGATTCAGGCGGCGGAAATAGGTTTGCCGAGGTCGCTTGCGGGTGTAGCAACAGCACTCGGACTTGAAGAACAGAAAGACAAAAAGGGCAGGGCTTGTATTGAATATTTTTCAAAGCCGTGCAGACCGACAAAGTCAAACGGCGGAAGAACACGCAATCTTCCGCAGCACAACATTGAGAAGTGGGAAACATTCAAAAGCTATTGTATTCAAGATGTGGCTGTTGAAAGAAATATAAAAAACAGGCTAAAGGCTTTCCCTCTGACAGAGGGCGAACAGAAATTGTGGGAACTTGATCAGCACATTTGTGACAGAGGCGTTGCAGTCAAAACAGAGCTTATAAACAACGCTATAAACTTCGATACCGACTATCAAAAAACAATGATTGAGAAAGCACAAAAGCTGACAGGACTTGAAAACCCTAAATCGGTTTCACAGCTTAAATGCTGGCTTGAAACACGCACGGGAGAAACATTTCAGAGCCTTGATAAAAAGGCAGTTAAAAGCCTCTCAGAGCGTACAAACGACTTGCTGGTAAAAGAAGTTTTGCAACTAAGAAAAACGCTGTCAAAGACTTCTACGGCAAAGTATAAGGCAATGCTCGGTGGCTTGTGCGCTGACGGCAGAGTCAGAGGCTTTTTGCAGTTTTACGGTGCAAGCAGAACAGGCAGGTGGGCAGGAAGAATGATACAACCGCAGAACCTTCCGCAAAATCATCTTGAAGATTTGGAACTTGCCCGAAATCTTGTTATGAGCGGTGACTATGAACTGTTTGAAATGCTGTTCGGCAATATTCCCGATACGCTTTCACAGCTTATCAGAACAGCGCTTATACCTACAAAGGGCAGAAGATTTATAGTGTCTGACTTCTCGGCAATTGAAGCAAGGGTAATAGCCTATCTTGCAGGTGAGAAGTGGCGACAGGAAGTTTTCAAGAACGGCGGTGACATTTACTGTGCTTCCGCAAGTCAGATGTTCAAAGTGCCGGTTGTAAAACACGGAATTAACGGACACCTCCGCCAAAAAGGTAAAATCGCAGAACTTGCACTCGGTTACGGCGGTTCTGTGGGCGCACTTAAATCAATGGGTGCGCTTGAAATGGGACTTGAAGAAAACGAATTGCAACCGCTTGTGGATAGTTGGCGAGCAACAAACCCCTGTATTACATTGTTGTGGTATGAGGTTGAAAAGGCGGCTGTGTCGGCGGTAAAAGGTGAACCGCAACAGATTAAATGCGGTATCAAGTTCTTCAGAAAAGGCGGGATACTCTTTATCTCTTTGCCGTCGGGAAGGAATCTCGCCTATGCAAAACCCGAACTTCGGGAAAACAAATTCGGCAGACCTTGTGTAACCTATATGGGAATAAGTCAGACAAGAGGTTCTTGGGAGAGGCTTGAAACATTCGGCGGTAAACTCACCGAGAACATTGTTCAGGCTTTTGCGAGGGATTGTCTTGCGGTTTCAATGCAAAGACTTGAAAGCAGGGGCTTTGAAATAAATTTTCATGTACACGATGAGGTTATTATAGATTGCCCGATTGGTGTTTCATCTGCGGAAGAAATCAGTACCATAATGGGAGAACCGATAGAATGGGCAAAGGGCTTAGTGCTTAAGGCAGAAGCCTATGAAACACCGTTTTATAAGAAAGATTAAAGAAAGGAGGAAAATGGTTGAAAACATATTATATCGCCACGGCTAACGACAGATTTGCAAAGCTGTGGAAGAATACGGAAGTTACATTTGACGAACTTATAAACAGATTAAAAACAACAACCGTAACACCCGAAACAATGGGCGAATTTCGCAATCTGCCAAAGTCAAAACAGGATAACATCAAAGATGTAGGCGGATTTGTCGGCGGCAGACTTAAAAACGGAATAAGACAAAGAGATAAGGTCGAATGCCGTTCTTTGCTCACTCTTGACGCCGATTATGCCACACCCGACTTCTGCGAAAGCATAGATTTGTTTGCAAATTATTCTTACATCATCTATTCAACCCACAAACACACCGCAGAAAAGCCGAGATTAAGACTTGTTATTCCGCTGTCAAGAAACTGTACAGCAGAAGAATATGAAGCTGTTGCAAGAAAAATAGCCGATGAAATCGGAATTGACCAGTTCGATGATACAACATATCAGCCGCAAAGACTTATGTACTGGTCAAGCACAAGTATTGACGGCGAATATGTGTTTAAATATTCGGTCAGAAATCCGCTTGATGTTGACGGTGTGCTTGCACGATACAACGATTGGCACAATGTTAATGAATGGCATTTTTCAAGCAGGACCGTAAAACAGAAAGACCGATTGCTGAAAAAGCAGGAAGATCCGACAACTAAGAAAGGCGTAATAGGTGCGTTCTGCCGTTGCTACGATATTCACACGGCAATAGCGGAGTTCCTGCCTGATGTATATGTAAAATGCAGTGTCGATGACAGATATACCTATGCAAACGGCAGTACAGCGTCAGGTCTTGTTGTGTATGAGGACGGCAAGTTCGCATACTCAAACCACGCAACAGATCCCGCCGGCGGACAGCTTTGTAATGCTTTTGACCTTGTGCGAATACATAAATACGGCAGTCTTGACGATGACGCAAAGCAGGGAACACCTACATCAAAATTACCCTCATACATTGCTATGCAGGAATTTGCGTCAAATAATAAGGCGGTCAGATTGCTGTTGCACAAAGAAAGAGAGCAGTCCTGCCTGTCGGATTTTGAAAACGATATCGAAAGCGAGAACGACGATGACTGGGTGCTTGAACTGGCAACGGACGGCAAGAGCAACAACCTGCCGACAATTGACAACTGTATGAAAATCTGCCAAAAAGATAAAAGATTGAAAGGCAAGATAGCCTACAATACATTTACAAGGCGACATACGGTTTTAGGTGCAATGCCGTGGAACAGCGAAAGTGAAAGTCGTGACTGGACCGATGTTGATGACGCAGGACTTCGCCATTACATTGAAAATCTGTACGGCATTAAGAGCAAGGCGGCTATTACAGATGCTTGGTCACTTGTGAGTATGGAAAACAGCTACAACCCTGTTTATGACTATCTCACAAGTCTTAAATGGGACGGAATAAAAAGGCTTGAAACTTTCTTTGTTGATTACCTCGGAGCGGATAACAACGAATACACGAGAGCGTCAACACGAAAAACTCTTGTTGCAGCAGTCGCAAGAATAATGAATCCGGGCATTAAGTTTGACACAGTTCTCACACTTGTAGGCTCTCAGGGTTGCGGTAAAAGTTATTCGATAAAAAGGCTTGGCGGCAGGTGGTTCAGCGACACACTGACAACCGTACAGGGTAAGGAAGCATACGAACAGTTGCAGGGCTTTTGGTTAATCGAAATAGCTGAACTTGCGGCACTGAGAAGAAACGAGGTTGAAGCGGTAAAGCACTTTACCGCAAAATCCGAGGACGCTTACAGAGCCGCATACGGACATCATACCGAAGTCAGAAAAAGGCAGTGTATTTTCATCGGTACAACAAATCAGCACGAATTTCTCCGTGACCAAACGGGCAACAGGCGATTTCTGCCGATTGATGTTCACCCTCATAGAGCTACAAAAAGTGTATTTGATGACCTCACGGATTATGAGGTGGATATGATATGGGCGGAAGCTGTTGAACTGTATAAGAACGGCGAAAAGCTGTTTATGGATACCGAAGAACTCAGAACGCTTGCTGAAGCCGAACAGAACAGACATTTTGAAGAAAGTCCGCTTACGGGTGATGTTGTTAAGTACCTCAATACCTTACTTCCTGATGACTGGAACAAAATGCAGATTTATGAACGCAGAAATTATCTGAATGGCTATGAAATGGGTGCGGAGCAGAGCGGTACAAATCAGCGTAACCGTGTGTGTCCGCTTGAAGTGTGGTGCGAAGCATTCGGCGGTGACCGCAAAGATTTCACCTATCAGAAAAGCAAAGAAATTAAAGACATTATTATGCGAACAGGTGAATGGGAACAGACAAAAGGTGCAAAGAAATTTGGTTCTATTTATGGGGCGCAAAGAGGATTTTTACGAAAACTATAGCTTTTGTTACCTTTTTTGTTACCCTAAAAAAGTCAGTATTCATCGGATAAAACAGATAAAAGGTAACAAGGTAACAATTTCTATGTGTAAGTGTAGTCAAATAAGGAATTTATAGAAATCAATAAATAATATTGTATTCTTAAAATCCTATATCTGCTTATACTTTATGAAAAAACCGTTACCTTGTTACCCTAAGATAGAAAAGTCAGTAATTATCGGACTTTTTTGGGTAACACTTTTTAAACCGAAAATGAAAATTAAGGAGAAATTTAAGAAATGAAAGAATCAAGTGTTGAAAAATACTTAAAAGGTAAGATAAAGCAACACGGCGGTGTGTGCCTTAAATTCAACTCTGCGAGTATGCGAGGTGTGCCGGACAGAATTTGTATGTTGCCGAACGGCAGAATTTTCTTCGTTGAACTTAAAGCAAAAGGAAAAAAGCCAAGGCCTGAGCAGATGAGAGTTCATAAACTTTTCGGAAATATGGGGCAGAGAGTTTATGCGTGCGACAGCAGAGAAAGTGTGCAGGAGGTGATCCGTTTTGAGATTTATTCCGCACAAATACCAAAAAATGGCAATTGAGAAAATTCTCACCACGCCGAGGTGCGGACTGTTTCTTGATATGGGACTTGGCAAAACAGTTATAACGCTGACCGCAGTTGAAGAACTCATATACAACAGTTTTGAAATTTCAAAGGTCCTTGTCATAGCACCGCTGAGAGTTGCGGAAGATACTTGGACAAGAGAGTGCGACAAGTGGGAACACTTGAAGTGCTTGAGGGTTTCAAAAATTCTCGGAACACCGAGACAACGCAGACTTGCGCTTGCACAGGACGCAGATATCTATGTTGTCAATCGTGAAAATGTTGTGTGGCTTACGAACGAACTTTCAAGTATAGGCAACGGCTGGATGTTTGATATGGTTGTTATTGATGAGTTATCAAGTTTTAAATCTTCAAAAGCACAGCGGTTCAGAGCCTTGCGTAAATACATAACCCGAAGTAAAAGGGTTGTAGGTCTTACCGGTACACCCGCGCCGAACGGACTTATAGATTTATGGAGTCAGGTTTATCTGCTTGACAGCGGAGAGCGACTTGGTAAAACTGTTACAGGCTACCGTGAAAGGTATTTTACACCAAATCAGCGTAATCAGACTACAATTTTTAATTACAAGCTGAAAGAAAATGCCGAACAGTCAATTATGAGTAAAATTTCAGACATCTGCATTTCAATGAAAGCAGAAGACTGGCTTGATATGCCTGAACGAATGGATCGTGTGGTGTCGGTTAAGATGTCACCAAAACAGCTTGCTGATTATGAACAGTTTGAAAAAGACTGCTATATGCAGTTTGCAGAGGGTGAGGTTACTGCTGCAACCGCCGCAACGCTTACGAATAAACTTCTTCAGTACAGCAATGGTGCAATGTATATGAGCAACGGTGAATATGCAATAACAAACGAACAGAAACTTGACGCACTTGCAGAAATTCTTGATACATCTAACGGTCAACCTGTTTTATGTTTTTACAGCTTCCGTCACGACCTTGAAAGAATTATGAACAAATTCAATTTTGCCAGAAAACTTGAAAGCTCTGCAGATATTGAAGATTGGAACAATGGCAAAATTCCCTTGTTGCTTGCACATCCTGCCGGAGCAGGTCACGGTCTGAATTTGCAGGCAGGCGGAAACATCATCGTGTGGTACGGTTTGACTTGGAGTTTGGAACTGTATCAACAGGCGAATGCAAGACTTTACCGACAGGGACAGCAGAACACGGTTGTAATTCACCACCTTATCACAGAGAACACCTGTGATGAGCGTGTCTATGAATCCTTGCAGGGCAAAGCAAATGTACAAGAAGATTTGTTAAAATCCCTGAAAGCGAAATACGGAAAGGAGAGCAAACGATGAAAGCGAGAATACCGCCTAAGATTCCGAAACAGCTTAAACAGGAAGCTGAACGGATTGCAAAAAACGCATATGAACAGATCCGAGAAAAAGAAAACAAAGACATCACACGCAGAGTATTTAAAACAATGCTGTATGCTTTGTATAAAGATTTCGGCTTTGGTCGTGATAGATGCGCAAAGGCTTTGAGGTCGATGACCGAGATAGTCGAACACTCCGACACTGACGAAGTCTTTTGGGAACATATCGACCGTGTGGTTATCGACAAGCTGAAACTTGAATTTGACAAACGGGACTATACCGACAATGGAAAAGTTGTTAATTTTGAAGGAGACGAAGAAAATGATTGATTGTTCAAAAACCGAAAATTATTTTGCTGAAAAGCGAAGAATGATAAAAAAATACAGGCTAAACGATGGTGCA
>ERZ791571.729-NODE-729-length-20191-cov-10.313121_pt1 | contig 20191 bp, 25 predicted proteins | sample MGYA00509972_ERZ791571 | MGnify/ENA primary metagenome ERZ791571 (study PRJEB30046, sample SAMN00791936) | human gut metagenome | study: EMG produced TPA metagenomics assembly of the A metagenome-wide association study of gut microbiota in type 2... | reverse complement strand
CCGACACAATGCGCAAGTGCCGGATAGGAACGGCAAAATTTTTTACACTTCTATTACTTCTTTATCGCACATCAGTAAAATCCCAGGGCATGAAACAGCTCATGGCGGGAGGCGGCATCATCGTGCTGGGTACGACCCTGATCCCTCTGCTGTCCACCCTGTTTTAAGGGCGTAAGGCATGGGATTTCTCACCGACTGGCTGACAGACTGGCTAAAAGAGCTGCTGATCGAGGGGATCATGGGCAACCTCACAGGGCTTTTTGATACGGTCAATTCCCGTGTCGGAGAGATTGCGGTGCAAGTGGGAACCACCCCGGCGGCATGGAACGCCGGGGTGTTCTCCCTGATCCGGCAGCTTTCTGAAACGGTGATACTGCCGATTGCCGGTCTGATCCTCACCTTCGTTGCCACCTATGAACTGATCCAACTCATTATCGAAAAGAACAACCTGCACGATCTGGACTACTGGATCTTCTTCAAGTGGATATTCAAAACGGCCTGCGCCATTTTGATTTTGTCCAACACTTTCAATATCGTCATGGCCGTGTTCGATGTGTCCCAAAGCGTCATCGCTCGGGCAGCCGGGATCGTGCAAGGCTCAACGGACATTTCGGAGGCCATGCTTGCCGACTTGGAGGCCACGCTGGAAGCGCTGGGGCTTGGCTCTCTGTTGGGGCTGTGGCTGCAATCCCTGCTCATTCATGTGACCATGTGGGCGATCAATATTGTTATCTTCGTTATCGTCTATGGCCGCATGATCGAAATATACCTGCTGACCAGCTTAGCCCCTATCCCCGTTGCCACGCTCTCTAACCGGGAGCTGGGCAATATCGGGCAGAACTATTTGAAGTCCCTGTTTGCCGTGGGCTTTCAAGGGCTATTGATTCTCGTCTGCGTTGCCATCTATGCGGTGCTGATACAGGGCATCGCCACGGGCGGCGACCCCATCGGCGCGATATGGGGCTGCATGGGCTATTCTGTGCTGCTCTGCTTCTGCCTGTTCAAGACTGGCTCCATCGCCCGCAGCGTGTTCAGCGCACATTAAAGGAGGGATGAATATGACCTTGGGGCAAAATGTCCCAAAGCTGGATGCGCTGCACCTTATGGACGGGATCGAGGGCTTGCGCTCTCTGCCAAAACATAGCGTGGATATGCTCTTGACCGATCCGCCCTACGGCACGACCCGGAACTTTTGGGATGTGCCGCTGCCGCTCCCGGAGCTGTGGGAGGCGGTGCGCTGGGCGGTGAAGCCCAACGGAGCCATCCTGTTTTTTGCTCAATGCCCCTTTGACAAAGTGCTGGGCGCGTCCAACCTCGCCATACTCCGCTATGAGTGGGTATGGTACAAGTCCCGGGCAACAGGCTTTCTCAATGCCAACCGTGCGCCGCTGAAAAAGTCCGAGAACATTCTGGTGTTCTATCAGAAGTCCCCGGTGTACCATCCGCAATTCACCTATGGGGAGCCGTACCGCAAAATCAATCCTCGCAGCGGGTGCAGTACAAACTACGGCAAGTTTGAACGGACAGGCTCAGAGTCCAGCGACGGGCGGCGTTATCCGGGAAATGTGCTGTTCGTGCCAACGGTGACGGGCGGCATCCATCCCACGCAAAAGCCCGTGGAGCTGTGCGAGTATTTCATTAAGACCTACACCGACGAAGGAGCGGTGGTGGCGGACATCTGCGCGGGCAGCGGCACGACTGCCGTTGCCGCCATGAACACGCACCGCCGCTTTATCTGCTTTGAAAATGCCCCCTCCATCTACACCATCGCCGCCCAGCGCATCGAGCAGGCGCAGCTGGCCGTGGCCGGGGGCGGGAAAGGAGAATAGTTATCGAAAAATACCCCATCATTTACGCTGACCCGCCGTGGCGCTACTCGGCTAAGAAAGTGCAGGGCGCGGCGGAAAATCACTACCCCACCATGAGCATTGAGAAATTGTGTGCGCTGCCTGTGGCCGAGCTTGCCGCCAAGGACAGCGCCCTTTTTATGTGGGCCACGTTCCCGCAGCTCCCGGAGGCCCTGCGGCTGATCCGTGCGTGGGGCTTCACCTATAAATCCGTGGCGTTCGTCTGGCTGAAGAAAAACCGCAAGGCGGACAGTTGGTTTTATGGGCTGGGCTTCTGGACGCGGGCAAACGCCGAGATCTGTCTACTGGCAACCAAAGGACACCCCAAGCGGCAGGCCGCCGACATTCACCAGTTTATCATTTCACCCATCGAAGCCCACAGCAAAAAGCCGGACGAAACCCGTGATAAGATCGTTGCCCTCATGGGCAATTTGCCCCGCGTGGAGCTGTTCGCAAGGCAGACCTCTCCCGGCTGGGATGTGTGGGGCAACGAGGTGGAGCCGACGATCCCGGACTTTGGGACAAATTGTCCCAAACTGGAGGTGACAGACTGATGCCCTATGTGAATGTTCCGAACGACCTTTCCAAGATCAAGACAAAGATCGCGTTCAACCTCACGAAGCGGCAGCTAATCTGCTTTGGCATGGGGGCGGCGGTGGGTATTCCCACCTACCTTTTGACCCGGCAAGCCATCGGCAACACCGGGGCGCTGTTCGTTATGCTGGCGATCATGCTCCCGGCGTTCCTGCTGGCGATGTACGAAAAGGATGGTTTGCCCTTTGAAAAGGTGATCCGCAACATCATCCGGGTCAAGTTTACCCGCCCCGGCATCCGACCGTACCGAACGAAAAATATCTATGCCCCATTTGTGCGAAAGGAGGAGCCTATTGAGCAAAGCAAAAAAGCAGAAAAACGCAAATAAGCACCGGGCGCTGTCCGCCCAGCAAACCATTCCTTATATCGCCATGCACCCGGACGGGATCTGCCAGCTCCCCGGCGGGCTTTACACAAAGACGCTGGAATATGAGGACATCAATTATGCCGTGGCGTCCACGGAGGATCAGACTGCCATTATCAGCGGGTGGAGCGCGTGCCTGAATTATTTTGACAGCTCTCTGCCGTTCCAGCTTTCCTTTGTCAACCGCCGCAGCCGGAACGCCAACCGCTACAAAGTGAATATCCCGGCGCAGGAGGATGACTTCAACAGCATCCGGGGCGAATATGTGGAAATGCTCAAAGGCCAGATCGCCAAGAGCAACAACGGCATTGAACGGTATAAGTACATCACCTTTGGCCTGCCTGCCGAGGGCGTGGCAGAGGCGCGTCCCCGGCTGGGGCGCGTGGAGGCGGATGTCATGGGCAATCTGAAACGGCTGGGCGTCCAGTCCCGCCCGCTGGATGGCCGGGATCGGCTGGCGGTGCTGCACGGGCAGATGCACCCCGGCGGGCGTGAGCTGTTCCGCTTTGCGTGGAAAGATATTCCCAAGACTGGCATGGGGACAAAGGACTATATCGCCCCGGACAGCTTCGATTTCCGGCAGAGCCGGACTTTCCGTGTCGGCCAGATGTGGGGCGCGGCGTCCTATTTGCAGATCATGGCGTCGGAGCTTTCGGATAAGCTGCTGGCGGAGATTTTGGAGCTGGACGCCGAGCTGACCGTCACCATGCACATTCAGACGGTAGACCAGCTCAAGGCCATTAAGACCATCAAGGGAAAGATCTCCGACATTGGCCGCATGAAAGCGGAGGAACAGAAAAAGGCCGTCCGTGCCGGATATGACATGGAGATTTTGCCGCCCGACCTCATCACCTTTTCCAAGGACGCCGCCGAGCTGCTGAGTGACCTGCAATCCCGCAATGAGCGAATGTTCCTGCTGACCTTTACGGTGGTAAACCTCGCGCCCACCCGGCAGCGGCTTGAAAACGATGTGTTCACGGTGAGCGGCATCGCACAGAAATACAACTGCGCCCTGCGCCGCCTGGATTGGCAGCAGGAGCAGGGCTTTGTGTCCTCGCTGGTGCTGGGCTACAACGGCATTGAAATTCAGCGGGGCATGACCACCAGCTCCACGGCCATTTTCATTCCCTTTATGACCCGGGAGCTTCGCATGGACGGGCAGGCGCTCTACTACGGCATGAACGCTCTTTCCAATAATGTCATCATGGCTGACCGCAAAAAGCTGAAATCCGCCAACGGAATGTACCTCGGCTCTACGGGCAGCGGCAAGAGCTTTGCCGCCAAGCGGGAGCTGATCAATGTGTTCCTCACCACCAAGGACAGGATCATCGTGGTTGACCCCATGGGCGAATATGCCCCGCTGGTGCGGCGTTTGGGCGGACAGGTCATTGAGATTGCCCCGGACAGCCCGCACCACATTTCGCCTATGGATTTGCAAATGAACATCAACGACGAGGACAGTCCGCTTTCCATGAAGGCGGATTTTCTGCTGTCCCTGTGTGAGCTGATCGTGGGTGGCAAGGAGGGCTTGCAGCCCATCGAGAAAACCGTCATTGACCGCTGCGTGCGGCTGGTCTACCGGGAAATGGCGCTGGGGCTGGAAACGGCAAAAACGCCGCTGCTGCAAGATCTGTATGAGGAGCTGCTGCGCCAGCCTGAGCCGGAGGCGCGGCGTGTGGCGACGGCGTTGGAGCTTTACTGCACCGGCTCTCTCAACCTTTTCAACCATCCGACAAATGTTGACCTCAATTCCCGTGTGGTCTGCATCGTCCTGAAAGGCTTGGGTGAAAACCTCCGCAAGATCGCCATGCACACCACCAACGAATTTGTCACGGCGGCGGTGAACGCCAACCATGCCGAGGGCGTGGCGACATGGTGCTACTTTGACGAGTTCCATATCCTGCTCCGTGATCCTCTGACCGCCAGCTACTTTGTGGCCGTGTGGAAGATGCTCCGTAAAAAGGGCTGCGTCCCCTCGGCGCTGACGCAGAATGTGAAAGACCTGCTGGCCAGCCGGGAGATCGAGAACATTCTGGACAACACGGATTTCATGGTGCTGCTGTCGCAGGCGCAGAGTGACCGTGCGATCTTGGCAAAGCAGCTTGGCATTTCCGAGCATCAGCTCTCCTATATCACGCACTCCAATTCCGGTGAGGGCTTGCTGTTCTATGGAAATGTCACCATCCCGTTTGTAGACCGTTTCCCCCGAGGAGAGATCTACGACCTGCTGACTACCCGCCCGGAGGATCTTGCCCATGAGCGAACAGACGAGTAACCCCACTTCGGGACAAAATGTCCCGAAGTCCAAGTTTCGGCGGAAAAGCCGGCAGGAGCAAACGGCGGCGTCCAAGCTGCGGATGGAACGCCGGGGCGAAAAGCTGGACGCCGCCCGGGAGAAGCTGGCAAAGCAGAAGCCACCGAAAAAGCCCGGTGCGGTCAAGCGTCTTGCCCATACCGCCGGACACGGCGTCCACAGCTTTGTGCATGGCAAGCTCTATGAGGTCGAGCATGAAAATGTCGGCACGGAGGGCGCACATCGTTCCGAGTTGGCGGCGGAGTCCGTGTACCGCTTCGGCAGACGCAAGCTCCGCAAGGCCATCCGGGAACACCCGGCAAAGGCCGTGGAGCGTGCCGAGAGTAAGCATATCAAGGCCACGGCGGATTATTACTATCGCAAGACTGTGGAGGAACACCCGGAAATGCAGGAGGGCGGCGCGGTGTCCCGGTATCTGCAAAAGCAGAAAATCAAGCGCCAGTACGCAAAGCAGGCGCGGGAGGCTGCCAGACAGACCGCCAAGGCTGCCGAGGGTACGGCGTCCGTCACGGGCAAGCTGACGGAAAAGGTGTCCGCCTATATCAAGGAACACCCCGGCGGGCTGCTCCTGCTGCTGGCAGCGTTTCTTCTGCTGGTGGTGCTGCAATCGTGTATGTCCTCGCTGGTGACGGTGGGGAATGGCGTGGCCGGAGCCATCGGCGCGTCCACCTATGCCGCCGAGGACGCTGACCTGCTGGGAGCGGAGGCCGCCTATTGCGCTCTGGAGAGCAGGTTGCAACGCTACCTCGATACCTACACCCGTACCCACGATTATGACGAGTACCATTTTGACCTTGATACCATTGAACACGATCCCTATGTACTGCTGTCCATCGTCTGTGCGCTCCATGAGGGCGAGTGGACGCTGGACGAGGTACAGGGTACGCTCCAAACGCTCTTTGACCGCCAATATATCTTGACCGAGGATGTGGTGGTGGAACAACGGTATTACTTGGAAACGGACACTTGGACAGACGAGGACGGCAACACCCACAGCGACACCTACCGGGTGTATTACGATTATTACATCTGCACCGTGACGCTGGAAAACTTCAATCTCTCCCATCTGCCCGTTTACCTCATGGGCGAGGAAACCCTGTCCCGGTATGCCTTATATATGGCGACGCTGGGCAACCGCCCCGACCTGTTCCCGTCCTCGCCCTATGTGGGCAAGTACACCAATAAGCCCCCGGCGTATGAGATCCCGGAGGACTACCTTGCCGATGAAACCTTTGCCGCCATTCTGAAAGAAGCGGAGAAGTATGTGGGATACCCCTATGGTGCAACTTGTTCCCAACTGAAAAGGTTGGGCACTTGTCCAATGATTGGAGGTGAAAAGAAAGACAGGTGAACTGGTAATTCGATTGGTGGAATGATGGGGTAACGCCCTGAAACGCCAGCCTAATACTCCGACTGGCTTAAAGCGGAAACGCTATGGGTCAGAAGCTCGGTGAAGTCGGCTGAGAGTGACCGTAAGAATTGCTGGATAACAACCAGCCACACGAAAGCCGCCCAGAGGTGGGCGGTGTCACCTATAGGCCGGGGCTCTATAAAATACCTATGGTTAGAATGTGCGGAAGCACTGACGAAAACCGCGAATGTACAGGTCTAAAGGTAGGCCATATAGAAATGTATGGTGGCGTTAATTCGCCGTCAGTGTGGTTTAGTAAAAATCGTATGTATGAACGACCATGATGTGTTAAAGGCGCATCCAAGCTGACAGGACTAAAGCGGAGACCTAAGGGTATATGCACAGATAGAATTATCGGAACAAGGAAAGGTATCGGGCTTTACCATAGTGGTAAAGCAGGCAGACGAAGAAAATAAGCTGCCGAACCGGTGCTGAAAAGCAGAGGTCGGACTTACGATGAATCCCGCGAAAAAGAAGGATTCGGAGGGATGGCCTCAAGTCATTAGTCATATATGAAACAATCATTCAATCGCAGTAAGGATTCGAGTAGGACAAAAAAGTCACTCAATTCAAAAGAAGGGAGTGATGCCTTATGCCAAAAGAGAAAGCCGAAAAATCATTATGTATGAGCGGACTGCGCCATGCTGAATATTACGGGATACAGGAAGTGTTTGACGGTCTGTATGCGAAAAGCAGTAAAATGAGACTTTCACAAATTTGATGAACATCATCTTAAAACGTGAAAATATCCTGCTGGCATATAGAAATATCAAGTCAAATGACGGAAGCAAAACTCCGGGAACAGATGGCGTGACATTCGATGACATCGGAAAGCTGATGCCGGATGAGGTTATTGATACAGTCCGTTTCATTACAATCGGCAGTACACATGGGTATCGTCCGAAACCTGTCCGAAGAAAAGAAATACTAAAACCTTACGACCCAACAAAAACCAGGCCGCTGGGAATCCCCTGCGTCTGGGACCGGCTGGTACAACAATGTATCAAGCAGGTCATGGAGCCGATTTGTGAAGCGAAATTCAGCGAAAACAGTTATGGATTCCGTCCAAACAGGTCTGCTGAAAACGCCATCGCAAGAGCGGAGTTCTTAATACAGAATACAAGACTGCACTATGTCGTTGAGCTTGATGTCAAAGGATTCTTTGACAATGTAGACCACAGCAAGCTAATAAAGCAGATATGGTCGCTCGGAATCAGGGACAAAAATCTCCTGTTCGTGCTGAAACGGATTCTTAAAGCACCAATACGGTTAGAAAATGGGGCAATGGAATACCCGACCAAAGGGACACCCCAAGGCGGTATTATCTCCCCGCTTCTGGCGAATATCGTGCTGAATGAATTAGACCAATGGGTTGACAGCCAATGGCAGGATAATCCGGTCACGGCAAAATACAAGACCTCCATAAACGCAAATGGCAGTATCAATAAATCCAATGCCTACAAGTTTATGCGAAGGACAAATCTAAAGGAGATGTATATTGTCCGTTACGCTGATGATTTCAGAATATTTTGCAGGACGAAAGATGAAGCGGAACGGACGATGAAGGCAGTCACACAATGGTTAATGGAACGTCTGCATTTAGAGGTTTCGCCAACAAAAACAAAGATAGTGAATGTAAAACATCGCTATTCAGAGTTCTTAGGGTTCAAGATGAAGGTGTTTCGCAGAGCAGATAAATATGTCATCAAATCTCATGTAGGTGACAAACAGCTTGAACATGCGCGCCAAAAACTGGTCACACAGGCGAAAAATATAATCCACCCAAGAAAGGAAAAACATGAGCGTGGTGAGATTTCACTGTATAACTCAATCGTCGTGGGGCTGCAAGACTATTACAGAATAGCAACTTGTATCAGTGAAGATTGCAGTTCCCTGGGACGTTCTGTCATGACAGTGCTGACCAATGGATTAAAGGAACGCCAGGGAAGCAGACTTGTGAGAAACGGCCGAAAATTAACAGTCTTTGAATCGCAGAAATATGGAAAGTCTAAATCGCTACGCTATGTGAAAGGGACGGACGAACCAGTATATCCTATCAGCTATATCCGGCATAGCATCCCTCTAAGCCGAAAAAGGGCTATCAACTGCTACACCCCAGCGGGGCGGAAGGGATTGCACGATAATCTGAAAATCAACGTGAATCTGATGCTGGCACTTATGCGACAGCCTATAGGAAACAGGAGCGTTGAATTAGCTGATAACCGGATTTCCCTATTCTCGGCACAATACGGAAAATGTGCTGTTACGGGAATGCCATTTCTGACAACAGATGAAATACACTGCCACCACATCAAGCCGAAAAAATACAGTGGGAATGACAGCTACGAAAATCTGGTGCTGATAAATAAACTGGTACACCGGCTCGTCCATGCAGAAACGGTTGAAACGATTACTTATTACCTTGAAGTCTGCAATCTCAATAAGAAGCAAATGGAAAAGCTGAACGCTCTGCGCCTGAAAACAGGTTTAGGAGAAATTCGGGGAACACAACCCCTAAAAACGAACAAGGTAGATTGTAATAGATTGTGAGTATGACTAACGATGGAACGCCGTGTGCGGTGAAAGTCGCATGCACGGTGTGAAGTGGGGGAAAATCCGGAGATAACATCAAAGGATTACCTATCACTATTGTGGGGCGGCAGCTCTCCGAGTACCTCGTTCGACTGCTCCGGCTTCGTCAGCTATGTCTACAATCAATGCGGCTGGAGCTTCGGACGGCTGGGGGCGCAGGGGCTATACAACATCTCCACTCGGACAAGCAGCCCCAAACCCGGCGACTTGGTATTTTTCACGGGGACTTATGAAACGCCGGGGATCTCCCATGTGGGCATCTATGTGGGCGACGGCTGGATGCTTCATTGTGGCGACCCCATCAGCTATGCCAACCTCAACACGAGTTACTGGCAGTCCCATTTCTACGCCTACGGAAAATTGTTTTGACAGGAGGTTTCTATGGCTATCTCCAAAAGCGCGAAAATTCAGACCGAGATCGAAAAGGTCACGGCCAAGATCAACGAGCAGCAGGCACGGCTCAAGGAGCTGGAACAGAAAAAGCTGGAGGCCGAGAACAGCGAGATCGTGGAGATCGTGCGCAGCATGAGCGTTTCGCTCACCGACCTGCCCATGCTGCTCCAGACCATCAAGAGCGGCGGCACTTTGGGACAGAATGTCCCGAAGTCCGATTCCACAGACAAGGAGGACAGCGAATGAACAAGTGGATGAAGAAGCTGACGGCGGCGCTCTGCGCCGCTGTTTTGATGTGCGGCATGGCGGTCACGGCCTACGCTGGGGGCGGTGAGGAATGGGACGGCCTTGCCCCGGTGGAGGCGCTGCCCGCCGAAACCGTTGACCCCGGCGAGGGCTTCACCGAGGACGGCAACCTTGTGACCCGTGATCTGCTCTACGACAAGGCCACCAACAAGCAGTTCATCACGGTGCAGACCAGCGGCGGCAATACCTTTTACATTGTCATTGACTACGACAAGCCCACCGACGAGGACGGCGAGCAGTACCAGACCTATTTCTTGAACATGGTGGACGAGGCCGACCTGCTGGCGGCGATGCAGGCGGCGGGCGGTGAGCTGCCGGAGTGTTCCTGCGCCGATAAATGCGCCGTGGGCGCTATCAACACGGCTTGTACCGTCTGCGCCGTGAATATGGGCGAGTGCCAGGGCAAGGCTCCCGAGCCTGCGCCCGTGGTGGAGCCGGAGCCTGACCCCGAGCCGGAGCAGCCCAAGAGCAGCGGCGGGACGATCCTGCTGGTGCTGGCCGTGGCGGTCATCGGCGGCGGGGCTGGCTGGGATTTTAAGATCTACCGCCCCAAAAAGCAGCAGGCCGCCGACGCTGCGGAGGACTACGGTGACGATTATGACGATACCCCGCCTTGGGAGGACGAGGAGGAAACGGAAAGTGAGGGAGAGGAATGAGATTTACCAACAGCCCCTATGAGAACTTTATGAAAGAAAAAAGCTACTTTAAGGGTGCTCCGCCCAACCTGCCGCCCAAAGGCTCCCGCTGCGACGGCTGCCCCTACTGGCATGGGATCGGCTGCGTGTTCTGCTACCGGGAACAGCTCAAGCCCAAGACAGGGGGCAAACATGAGCCGTGAACTGACTCGGCAGGAAAAAACGGCGATTCGTAAGCTGGTGACAAAATGGTGCGCCAACTACGATAAAGACTATGGCTGCCTGCCGCTGGACTGTCCCTGCTATATGCTGGGCAAGTGCTGGACGGGCACTTATTGCCGCTATTTCCGCGCGGCGGTGCTGCCCCTTGATCCTGTGCTGGAAAGGTCGCTGACCGTGGAGCGTATCACAGAAACCCGGCCTTGCCCGGTATGCGGCAGGGCTTTCCTCCCGGATGGGCGGCAGCGGTATTGCTCGACTGTCTGCGCCGGGACTGCCCTGCGGGAGCAGAAGCGGGCATATATGCGCCGCAAGCGGAGGTAGCGCGTGGAAAATTAGCCCCGGAAAACGCCTGCATTTGCAAGGCTTTTCCGGGGTGCTTTCGGGGTGGGCGGTATGTTTTCCGTCCGCCCCTGTTTTTGCAGAAATGCTTTCCACATCCAAGCGCCGGAGCTTTGGGACATTTTGTCCCGAAGTCCCGGCTGAAAGGAGAAATAATGCCTAAATATTATGAGATCAGCGAGGCGGCGGCAAAGCGGGCAAAGGACATGAACAGCTATTCCGACTATGCCCCCGGCTCGGCCACAGCAGGCTACCGGGCGATGGTGGATGAAGCCTATGCGCTGGCAGAGAAGCAGAAAGCGCGGGTCGATCCCATGTACCACGATAAGATCGACGCTCTTGTTGACCGCTACGCCCGCAGATTGGCGGAAAACCTCAATGAGCGCAACGCCATTGACGCCCGTGTGCCGTCTATTCTGATCACCGGGGACGGCAATTTCCCCGTGGCGAAAAAGGCCAAGCAGAACGCCGCCCGGGATCGCAACTACGGTGAGTACGCCGAAATTGAAAAGCTGCTGGACAAGATCCGCTCCATAGGCCGGGGCGGGATCAGCGCCGACGATGACCTTGCCGTGGAAAAGCTCACAAAAAAGCTGGAGGGAATGGAGTCTCAGCAGGCCATGATGAAGGCGGTCAATGCCTACTACCGCAAGCACAAGACGCTGGAGGGCTGCCCCGAGCTGACGGCGGAGCAGGAGGAAAAGGTCAAGGCGGCCATGTCCCAAGACTGGTGCAAAGATCCCGTTCCGTTTCCGTCCTATCTGCTCACCAACAATAACGCCAATATCCGCCGTGTGCGCCAGCGCATCGAGGAGCTGAGCCATAAGGCGGAGTTCGTCGGCTGGACATTCCCTGGCGGTGAGGCCAAGGTCAACGAGGCGGAGAACCGCTTGCAGCTCATTTTTGCGGATAAGCCGGACGCCGATACCCGGCAGGCACTCAAAAGCGAGGGCTTCAAATGGGCGCCCAGCCAAGGGGCATGGCAGCGGCAGCTCAATCAGAACGCCATCCGTGCCGCCGCAAGGCTGGACTTCCTGCACCCGGAGGACGGCAAAAGCCCCTATCAGCTTCAGCCCTTTGCGAAACGGGCGGAGAAAGATGTATCACGGTGAGGAGGGTATATGGACAAAAACCAAGGCTATGAGATCATCAAGGCCGTCATGCTGGAAAACGGCAGGGGCTTTGCGCTGGGGCATAACCCCGCTGCGCCCTCGCCCTATGTCACATGGGCTTGCTATGATGACAAGGACGGCCAGCGGCAGTATGAATGGGGGCATTACGGCAGCGACCGCGCCGCTCTGGAACAGGACTTTACGGCGCGGGTACAGGAGTACCAGCGCCTTTACAATGTCAGTGTCAGGCGGGTCGAGGCCCCCGGCCTTTACAAGTATTATTCCACCCAGCGCCCCGTGGACATTGGGACATTCCCCAAGCCGCCCCGCAACGCCCCAGATGAGATCGTCAACTACGATCAGCGCATCCCGGTTGAAAATGGGTCTTTTCTGGCGTGGGGGCATTTGACCTACACACGGCCATTGACGAAGCGGCAGGCGTCTGACTATGAGCTGCGGCCTGCGCCCGACAATCCCGACAGACCCCGTTCGATCCGGGAGCAGATGAAAACCGCCGCAAAACAGGTCGAGGCTGACCGGGGCCAAGCTGCCCCAAAGAAAAATGCCCCTGACCGGGGCGACAGATAGGAGGACATTTATGGATCAGGAACGCAATTCCAACAAGAACGCCGAGCTTGCGATGGAGCAGAACGGGAACATGATCGACGGCATCATCAACAATCTGCCTGTGCCGCCCCGGTCGGAGAAGCCGCTGGATAAGGTGCGGGAGCATCCGCCCAAGCGCCGCAGCCGGGAGCGTGAGGAGCGTTGACAAAAAAGCGGCGGCGCTCTGTCCATCTTCATGTGATGGTGACGCCGGAGGAGCAGGCGTTGATCGCTGACCGTATGGCCGAGGCCGGGATCTCCAACATGGGAGCCTATATGCGGAAAATGGCGCTCAACGGCTATGTTCTCCATGTTGACCTCTCGGACATCCGGGAGCTGGTGGCTTTGCAGCGGCGGTGTGCCAACAACCTAAACCAAGTAGCCATCCATGCCAACACCTACGGCATCTATCCCTCAGAGATCACGGCGCTCCAAAAGGACTATGCTAACCTTTGGGAGCCGTTGTCCGAGCTGTTGAAAAAGCTGTCGGCGGTGGTGAGCCTATGATTTGTCGGGGAGCGGCCTTGTGCCGTTCCCCGGCTTTCACGACCTCGGGACAAAATGTCTCGAGGTCGTGAAAGCTCGAGGTCGTGAAAGCTCGACATCCTTGTGCGCCTATTTTCCCAGAGGTATAATATGGGTAGAAGGACAAACCAACTTGATTTTTTGATGGAGGTAGCTGCTATGATCGTTCTCAAAATCCTTGCCGCCCCCGTGATGGTGGCGCTGTCCCTGCTGGCCGCTATGGTCACATTTCTGTTCTGTGTGGCATCCGCCGTGTGTGAGATGGGCTGCATTGTGCTGACGCTGCTCTCCCTGATCCTGTTCATCAGCGGGCAAACGGTGGGCGGAATCGTGTTCCTCGTCCTTGCGTTCCTCGTTTCTCCCTTTGGCGTTCCTGCCATCGCTGAGTGGCTGGTGGACAAGCTGCACACGGCCAAGTTTGCCCTGCGGGATTTCATCACCGGCTGATACTTCGGGACAAAATGTCCCAAAGCTGAAACGACGGCGGCTGACCACAGCCGCCGTTTGTCATATCGGAAGGAGGGCTGCCTACGGCCACGACCTACTACAAGAAGCACAAAACCAGCAAGGGCGAAACCATCGCGCAGTCCTTGAAGGAGCGTTTTGACTATGGCAAAAACCCGGACAAAACCGAGGGCGGCGAGTTGATTTCTTCTTATGCCTGCGACCACATGACAGCCGATGCTGAATTTCTCTTGTCCAAGGCAAAGTACCGGGTTGCCACAGGCCGGGAGCAGCGGCGGGATGCCGATGTGCTGTGCTATCAGATCCGCCAGTCGTTCAAGCCCGGGGAGATCACGCCGGAGGAGGCTAATCGCATCGGCTATGAAACGGCGATGCGCTGGACAAAGGGCAAGTATGCCTTTTTCGTCGCCACGCACACGGACAAGGCACACATCCATAATCACATTTATTACAATTCGACCTCGCTGGACTGCACCCGGAAATTCCGGGATTTCATCAGCTCTGGCCGTGCGTTGCGGCGGCTCTCTGACCGCATTTGTCTTGAAAATGATCTGTCCGTCATCACCAACCCCAAACTGCACAGCAAGGGACGATTTCTCCATTACGGGGCATGGCTGGGGACGGAGCGGCAGCCCCCATACAAGGAGCAGCTACGGCTTGCCATCAATGAAGCTCTTGCTAAACGCCCCGCCGATTTTGATGCTTTTCTCCGGCTCATGGAGGCGTCCGGCTTCATGGTCAAGCATGGGCGCGGCGGTGTGATCTCTTTTCTTGTTCCGGGGCAGGAGCGGGCGACCCGGCTTCGAGCGTCTACCCTCGGGGACGGCTACGATCCCGAGGACATCAAGGCCGTCATCGCCGGGGCGCGCCCGATCCTGGAGCAGCCTGCTTCTGTGTCTGCTGCCCCTCGCCGTGTCAATCTGATCGTGGATATACAGGAGCGCCTGCGCTCCGGCAAGGGGGCGGCCTATGCACGGTGGGCAAAGGTCTATAACCTCAAACAGATGGCGGCGGCACTTCAATTCATGCAGGAGCAGAATATCACCGAGTATGACCAGCTCTCCGCCAAGGCCGAGGATGCCGTTTCTCGCTTTCACACTCTGACCGAGCAGCTCCGGCGGACGGAGGCTGACCTGTCCGCAACCTCCGAGCTGATGGGAGCCGTGGTGCGGTACGCTAAGACCCGCCCCGTCTTTGACGGGTACAAGGCCGCCAAGTACAGCCGGAAATATCTTGCCGAGCATGAGACGGAGCTGGCGGACTACCGGGCGACCAAGGCCACGATGGGAGAACTGCTGGGCGGTGAAAAGCTGCCTAAGATGGCAGAGCTAAAAGAAAAACGCCGCCAACTGGCGGCGCAGAAAAAGGCGCTCTATACCGAGTACCGCTCGGCACAGGAGGAAATGCGGCAGGCCGTGGCGGTCAAGGCCAACATCGACCATCTGCTGGGCGTCACGGACGGCCAGCGCAAAAAGGAACAGGAGCGATAGCGCACGGTGACGCAGACAAATTACTTTGGGACAAAAAGTCCCAAAGCCGGGTTTGGGGAGGCTCCCCAACAAGCGTTTTTGCAGCCCGCCGGGATGCAAAAATAGCAAGTGTGGCTACACTTGCCCTGCTTGCCGTTAGTGCGTCCCCCGGAAGCCCTACGAAAAAACGGAGGCAGCGCCGTTTCTTACGCTCCCTCCGTTTCTCTGGCTTTTTGTATTCCCTCTGCGGTGGCTTCCATGATCGTCAATTCATTCTCGTCCATTGTGTTTAGCATCCTGTCAATGTGCTGGCGGCAATCACTTTCTTCATTCTGTTTGTCAGGATAGAAGAATTGATCAACGGAAATATCCAGCAGAGTGACGATTTTATAAAAGGTATTCAAACTCGGATGCTGACCACGATTTTCAAAATACATAATGGAACGAGGTGTACGATCAACGAGCTGCGCGAGGTATTCCTGTGTCCAGCCTTTGGCTTCTCTTTTGCGCTTGATCTCCCGGCCTAATGCGTGGAAGTCGAGCCGTCTTTCATCTTGGTACATTCTCATATCACCCATATATTATTCTACATTTCGGGTTTGGTTATGAGAACGAAACACGGTTTTATGTTTTAGTAGTATTTTATTTTACCGGCGTATTCAGCAACGACATTGATAGATTGAAAGAATGGCGGTAAAATAAATGCGGATAAAATTTGAGACTCCATAATAGATACATATTTCTCTGCTATACTTGAAAAGTTGGAGGTGGAACAATGCAGAAGATTTTAATTGTCGAGGACGATATTGACATTCAGGATATATTGAAAAACCATCTGATTGATGCGGGATATGAAGTCGCTGTCGCTTCTGACGGCGTGGCGGGGATTGCAATGTTTGATGATACAATCGACCTTGTGCTGTTAGACATCATGCTCCCTAAAATCGACGGCTATGGTGTGTGTGAGGTCATTCGCAAACGGTCACAAGTTCCTATTATTATGCTTACTGCGCTTTCGGATGAAGAAAACCAGTTGCGGGGTTTTGAACAGCAGATTGACGATTACATTCCAAAGCCCTTTTCGCCCAGAATCCTGCTGTGCAAGATTGCGGCTATTCTTCGCCGTAGGACTGCGGGAAATCAAAATCCATCCCTGCTTACTTATAAAGAGCTGAGTATGGATGTTGACGGATTCCATGTATATCAAGGCGGAAACGAGGTTGTTTTGACCAGCAAAGAGTTTGCGCTTCTTAGGCTTATGATTGAAAATCAAGGAAAGGTTTTTACTCGACAGATGTTGCTTGACCGGTTGTGGTCGGATGATTTAGAAGTCGAAGATCGAATCGTTGACAGCCATATTAAGAACATTCGCAAAAAGCTAAATGCGGACTATATAAAAACAATCAGAGGGGTGGGATATAGAATTGATAAAGAAAATTAAAACGAGCCTAACGGCAAAGCTCTTTTTAGCGACAACGGTTCTTTTGATTTTGGTATGTTTGCTTTCTGTTTTCAGTATGGCGAGATATATTCCCCAAACTTATAGCAATCGTCTTAGCGCAGAATTGCAAAAGCAAGCAAATGATTTAGTGCCAGTATTGGAACAGGCTGATTCCTTAGAGGAATGTTATTCCCTTGTTCAGCAATTTGCCGCACAGACGAAAGCAACTGCCTATATTGAAGATGGGCATGGAGATATTTTATATTCAAGCGATGAATTGACGATAACAACGGACAAGGATTCTGTTGCTACAATTCAAGAACATTCTGATAGCGGAATCGTCACAGATGACGAGCTGCTGACAGAGGCCGGTTATGTGTTCAGCCTGTTAGGGCAGGACTATACTCTTTATGTGCAAAGTGATACGGTGTCCGTCAATCAGGCAACAGAAGCGATTTGGCAAACCGTTCCGCTGGTCATATTGGGAATTTTCTTCATGTCCATCTTGCTTTCCGTCATTTACTCACGCTATATAACAAAACCGATTATTGAATTAAGCAGTACATCGCAAAAAATGGCCCAGCTCGATTTTGAGCTGCACGGAAATTCTAACCGTTCAGACGAGATAGGAATACTCTCGGACAGCTTGAATACTTTGTCAGATAATTTACAGCATACATTGGAAGAACTGAAAAAAAGCAATTCCGAGTTAGAGGCCGAAATATCAAAAGAGCGAGAACTTGAAAAAAAGCAACAGGAATTTTTCTCGGCGGCATCACATGAACTGAAAACGCCTTTGACAATTCTGAAAGGCCATTTAATGGGGATGCTCAATAAGGTCAAAGGATATGAAAATCAAGAGGCGTATATGGAACGGTCGTTGGCCGTTGTTGAAAAAATGGAAACATTAGTGAAAGAACTGCTCTATGTATCTAAAACAGACGGAAAGCAGAGAGTGGAATATAAGACGATTGATTTTGCAGAGCTTCTTCGGGTACAAATAGCTGATGTGACCGATTTGCTGTCTGAAAAAGAAATCTCTCTTTTCGTGGATATTCCTGACAAAATCCTGTGTGAAGCAGACCCGGCGCAGATGGAACGAGCCATTCAAAATGTTTTGGTTAATGCCATTCGCTACTCACCGAATGGCGAGGCAATCTATGTATCCTTATCGAATGATAAAAATACCGTTTCCTGCAAAGTTGAAAATACAGGCGTCCATATTCCAGAGGAAATGATCTCCCATCTGTTTGAAGCATTTTACAGAGCGGATACCTCCCGTAATCGTAATACCGGGGGAACTGGCTTAGGACTTTATATCGTCCGCAAAATCATGGAGCTGCACCATGCAAAATACGGCATCAAAAATACAAGCAGAGGCGTGGTGTTCTGGCTTGAAATGCCGCAAGAAAGAGGTGCTATCAACTCCATCTAAACTCCATATTCCTTGCAAACTATATCCAAATCACTTTGCTATCATATAGCTGTCCTTAAGAGGACGGCTATAATTTTGAAAGCGAGGCAAAACAAAAATGGTAAAAGCTAAATTTGGAGCATTAGCTCTGACGGTATTGATGGGGCTGGGGGCAGTAAGCCCCTTGCACGGGCTCGCAGAGGCTCATGATCTGAACGCACCTGCTACCAATTCTGCACAGCAGAAAACGGTCGCGTCCACATCGGATGATTCCGATGGCGTTATGAGCTACAAGGACAAGGAGAGCGGAAAGATCTTTGTCAGCGAGGACAATGGTGCAAGCTGGGTGTCCGAAGAAGATTATGACAATAGCCATCCCGCAATCAGCTATGAGTGGTGGACTTATGACGAGTACAAGGAATGGCTGGAGCAGGAAAAGAAAAATCTTCAGGAAATGGCCGATGACCACACAATGGTTGAAACCAGCGAGGGATCTTTCGAGTGGACGCAGGAAATGACAGATCAGAGCATTGCTGAATATGAGCAGACCCTGAAAGACATCAAAAACGGACTTCTCGTGTCAAAATCCGTGGATGGAGATACGGAGTGCATGACAACTTTCAATCCTAATTGGGTTGGCAGCACTACCGATTAACAGCCTATCATGTTGATTTAGAAACTGCCGCACGACGGCAAAAGAAAAAAAGCCGTCGTAATGCAGACAAATTGACACGCCCATTTGAAACGGCGGCTTTGATTTTCAGAGCCGCCGTTTCTTTGCGCCTACACACAAACCAATGACAACCCATTGAAACTGTAAAGGCACGGTGGCCTATGGAGGTATCGCCGTGTCCATTTTTGCTTTCTGTAATCCCCCTAATACTCTGCGGTCAAAAAAAGCCCATGCCCCGCAACGGAGTATTCCGGACGCGAACATGAAATAAATAAGTACAATAATAACGGTAATATTTCGCGCGTCCGCATAGCGTCATGCTGTGCGGGCGTTTTTATATGCCCGCACCTTGGGACAATTTGTCCCAAAGCAGCCAGCCCCGGCTGCCGATCCCCGCCGTTCCTCCGTTCTGTTCACCCACCCACACATGAACCGAATGGAGGAAATACAAATGACGACCATCAATCTGAAGGACTTTTACGCTTGGTACACCCATGATGAATACATCGAAGTTTCCGACGAAGTGGCCGCCGAGCTGAAGGCGGACAAGCTGTATGAGGCAGCCCATCAGCGGCGCACGACCCGCAACAAGGCGCAGTATTCCCTCGACTGTGACGATGGGATCGAATACTCGGCCTGCCTGCATGAGCCGACGCCGCAGGAGCTTCTGGATCGTATGGAGTTGTTCGTCCACCTGTGGAACGCCCTCAACTCTCTGCCGGAGGTGCAGGGCGTCCGGGTAGAGGCGCATCTGATCCTCGGCAAAAGCTACCGCCAGATCGCCCGGGAGCAGGGCGTGGACAAAAGTGCCGTCCGCCATTCCGTCAAAAGCGGAAAGGCAACCATGAGAAAATATTTGAAAAAATTTCTGTAAAGGTATCTCCATTTGCACGATTTTTGTCCTTGGTATATGAGAGGTAGTTTTCACCTCTCCGCAGCAAAGTAGTTGATGCTCCGTGACGGATCGTCGCTGTCCGCTGTGAGGGAGCGCCGCATTGAATATGAGCTGTCTTATGACAGGCCAACAGGAGCGGGTGCGGCGCTCCCACCTTTCAAAAACACCTTGGGACATTTCGTCCCAAGGTCATAAGTCACAGGCCAGCGCTTTTATGAGGCGCTGGCCTTTCCCTGTTGCCGAGAATTGAAAAGGAGGTCTTTATGCAGCAGAGAAAACAACATACCGCATTTGCTGTGGATGGCTACGCCATCACCGCCAGCTTCGCAGACTGCAAAAATGCGGCAGCGCTCCATCATGTAAAGCAGATTTTACTATCTTCCTTTGCCAACAATACGGCAAAAAATAGCTCCGGCGACATCCTTGCAATCCCTCCCGAACAGAGGGATAATAATAGTGGGGGTAGTCCCTATGTACCTTGAAAACTTCATATTCCCCGCGTATTGATTGCGTTTTTTCATTGACCCATCGACAAATGAAAGGACGGATCAATATGATAGAAAACAGAATGATG
>ERZ791571.714-NODE-714-length-20583-cov-3.387130_pt1 | contig 20583 bp, 10 predicted proteins | sample MGYA00509972_ERZ791571 | MGnify/ENA primary metagenome ERZ791571 (study PRJEB30046, sample SAMN00791936) | human gut metagenome | study: EMG produced TPA metagenomics assembly of the A metagenome-wide association study of gut microbiota in type 2... | reverse complement strand
ACGATTTTGAAAAAGATCCGATTGAAACTTATATAGACGGTGACTGGGTAAAAGCGAAAGGTACAACTTTGGGTGCGGACAACGGACTGGGGGTAGCTGCTATCATGGCCGTGCTGGAAGCAAAAGATTTGAAACACGGTCCTTTGGAAGCTCTGATCACTAAGGATGAAGAGACCGGGATGTATGGTGCGTTCGGTCTGAAACCGGGTACGGTGAATGGGGAAATCCTGTTGAATCTGGATTCGGAAGATGAAGGTGAATTGTATATCGGTTGTGCCGGAGGTATGGATGTCACTGCTACTCTGGAATATAAAGAGGTGGCTCCGGAAGAAGGAGATATTGCAGTGAAAGTAACATTGAAAGGATTGCGCGGCGGACATTCGGGACTGGAAATCAATGAAGGACGTGCCAATGCGAATAAATTGCTGGTTCGTTTTATTCGTGAAGTCGTTGCCAACTATGAAGCTCGCTTGGCAAGTTGGGAAGGCGGTAATATGCGTAATGCTATCCCGCGTGAAGCGCATGCGGTAATTACAATTCCTGCCGAAAATGAAAAAGAGCTGTTGGGCTTGGTGAAATATTGCGAAGACCTGTTCAATGAAGAATATTCGGCTATCGAGACTCCGATCAGTTTCACGGCGGAACGTGTGGAACTTCCGGCTGGTGAAGTTCCGGAAGAGATTCAGGACAACCTGATTGATGCGATTTTTGCTTGTCAGAATGGGGTGACACGTATGATTCCTACTGTTCCGGACACGGTAGAGACATCCTCCAATCTTGCCATAATAACGATTGGCGAAGGCAAAGCGGCTATTAAGATTTTGGCTCGCAGTTCAAGCGACAGCATGAAGGAATATCTGACTACCAGTCTCGAATCTTGTTTCTCTATGGTAGGGATGAAGGTGGAGATGACAGGCGGTTACTCCGGTTGGCAGCCGAATGTCGATTCTCCGATTCTGAAAGCGATGAAAGCGTCCTATAAGCAGCAGTTTGGAGTAGAACCGGCAGTGAAAGTAATCCATGCAGGTTTGGAATGTGGCATTATCGGTGCTATTATTCCAGGATTGGATATGATTTCTTTCGGCCCGACCTTGCGTTCACCGCATTCACCGGATGAAAGAGCGCTGATTCCCACTGTGCAGAAGTTCTATGACTTTCTGGTGGCTACCTTAGAGCAGACTCCGATTAAATAAGAGCGTACCTATACCTATTATATAGGTAGATATAATTTAGCAAAAGGCACGGATGAAATGTCATCTGTGCCTTTTTGTCTTATTAACTGCCACTCTGTTACAATTGCCTTTTCTAACAAATAAATTAATTGACGCAAGTCAAGAAATATGCTATAAAACATAAATTTATCTCTTTTGGGGGTACAACGTATAAACAAAGGCCGTATTTTTGTGTTGTAAAACATGTAATTAGGAGGATAACAAAATGAAAAGGTTAAAAAGATTGTTTAGAAAGATCGGTGAAGCCGATGTACATGTTTGGGGATATTCGACAATTAATGCAACCCCTAACAAGTAAGTTTTAGTTTTCAGGAATTAGTAATTTAAAAGATTTAAGATTATGGCAAAGAAAATGAGTTCTTTAGTAAGAAAAATCCTCAGTGAAGTAGGTCGTAACGAAATGCTGTCATGGGGGTATAGAATTGAGAAATGAGAACGAGTACATTAACTAAGTTTAGAGTGGGGATACGTTATTGAAAACGATATCCCCACTTTGTTTATATTCTGTAAGGTCGGTTATCCGTTCTGTATATCTTTGAATTACAGTAAGGATGAAAGCAAAATTTAAGCTAAAAAGTACAAATCTTTAAACTTTATTTCTTTACTTTGTTGTTTAAGCAAAGATATCTATCAAACTTAAACTGGAGAGATTATGAAAGTAAGGCAGATTTGTATGATGGTGCTGCTTGGACTGGGAGTGATTCCGGCAATGCAAGCACAGACTTTCGACAAATTATGGAAAGAAGTGGAGCAGGCGGAGAAAAAGAGCTTGCCTAAGACAGTGATAAAACTGACTGATGAAATTTATCAGAAAGGAGAGAAAGAAAGGAATTCCGCACAAATGCTGAAAGCATATATGTGGCGGATGAAAACTCAGGATATATTGACACCGGATAGCTTTTATGTCGGTTTAAGAGACTTGGAGCAATGGGCGAAGCAGACAGGACAGCCGATGGATCGCGCCATATTACACTCTTTGATAGCGGAATTCTATGCCAATTATGCCGCCGACAACCAGTGGCAACTCCGGCAAAGAACCGAGATTGTAGGTGAGACTCCGTCCGCAGATATACGCGAATGGACGGCGAATATGTTTGTAGAGAAAGTGCGGACTAATGTAAAGGAAGCTTTGGCGGATTCTCTCTTATTGCTCAAGACTTCTTCACTCAATTACATTCCTTTTGTGGAGCTGGGCGAAACCAGCGAATATTATCATCACGATATGTACCATCTGCTGGCTTCCCGTGCCATTAGGGCTCTGAATCAGATTGAAAGACTCGAACGCGGCAGTTTCAATGGTATCACAGCTTCTCCTGTGAAACAGGATATTATCAATATATATGAGCGTATGACTGACGCTTATGAGACGGCCGGGCTTAAAGAGGGGTATGTATTGACCATGCTTCAATATCTGGAATGGAAACGTGGCAATGATAACAAATTGCAGCCTGTCCAACTAAAAAAAGGATTGGGCGAATGGACAGCAGACACATATAATGCCGCTTTGGACGAGCTTAAAAGGCAGTTCAAATCAGAGCCGATATGTGCGGAAGTCTATTTGGCACAAGTCCGCTATGCTGTTGAGAAGATGCAGCAAGTCAACGCTTTGCAACTTTGTGATGAGGCGATCCGTCTTTATCCGGGTTATCGCAGGATAAATGCGCTGAAGAATCTCCGTGAAGAGATTTTAGCGCCTTTCTTGAATGTCAGTGCAGTGAGCCAGGCCTTTCCGAATGAAGAAATCAAGTTGAATGTGGGACATAAAAATCTGGATGGCTTTACTGTGCGGCTGTATCAGGCGAAGAAACTGGTTAAAGAACAACATTATTCCGTTCTTCGTCCGAAAGATTATCGGGCAAAGGATACTGTATTTACATTCAAAGCTCCGGATTTGGGAACTTACGTGATGCGTATTATTCCGGATATTCGTGCCAAGAGGGATAGCGAAAGCAAGTTTAACGTGACGCGTTTTAAAGTATTGACTTGCCGTCTGCCCGAAAACCAATACGAGGTGGTGACTCTGGACGGACAGACCGGACATCCCATTCCCAATGCGAAAGTTACACTATACAGTAGTGACGAGAAAGTGTTGCAAGAGTTTACGACCGATAAAGAGGGGAAAGTGGTATTCCTCAGGAATACCAAGTATCGGTATCTGAAAGCCTCGAAAGGTACGGATACGGCTATGCCGAAACAAGGAATTTATGGCGGAAGTTATGGATACTATGGCAATAAAGATAAAGCTGTTGAGGAAATGACGTTGTTGACCGACCGTTCTCTGTATCGTCCGGGACAGACTGTGTATGTGAAAGGTATTGCATTTGCCCAGAAATCGGACACAGCTGATGTGATTCCGAACAAAGCCTATACAGTGACTTTGTACGATGCGAACTATCAGGAAGTGGGACGGAAATCTGTACGTACCAATGAATTCGGTTCGTTTGCGACTGATTTTGCTTTGCCTTCCGCTTGTCTGAACGGAGTCTTTTCTTTAACGGCGGGAGAGGGTGGAACGACTGTTCGTGTAGAAGATTATAAACGTCCGACATTTGATATAACTTTTGAAAAGCAGACGGAAAGCTACAAGCTTGGAGATGAAGTGCAGGTGAAAGGTAAGATTCAATCTTATAGCGGTGTGTCGCTTCAGGATCTTCCGGTGAAATATACGGTAAAACGTTCTGCATATAACCTCTGGAGAATTTCGGGGGCTGTGCAGATTGCTTCCGGAGAGGTGACTGCCAATGAGAATGGAGAATTTACGATACCCGTCCGTCTGGAGGAAAGTGACGAGTATAAGAATAATGATAGAGTATATTACCGTTATTCCATCGAAGCTACTGTTACCAATGTGGCAGGTGAAACGCAATCTTCTACAGATGTGATTCCGGCGGGTAACCGTTCGTTGGTTCTACAGATGGAGTTGGACAAGAAGACATGCAAAGACCGGCCGTTTGATATTGTGTTTAAAGCTCAGAACCTGAACGAACAGCCTGTGGAGGTGAATGGCAATTACTATCTGTATCCCCTCGAAGAGACAAACGTGAAAGAGAGTAGCCTGAAAGAAACCGGCTTTAAGAAGGCAAGTGAGAATCCCGTTGCAACAGGAACATTTACTTCTAATAAGGAAATGACGCTTGACTGGAAGAATCTTCCATCGGGAACTTATATGTTGAAAGCGGTAGCGAAAGACAGTCAGGGAAAAGAAGTGGAGACGGAGGCTCAGACGATCCTATTCTCTATCGGCGACAAGCGTCCGCCGGTGAAATCACCTACTTGGTTTTATGCGGAAAATACGGAGTTTGATGCAACCCGCCCGGCAGTATTCTGTTTCGGTACTTCAGAAAAGGACACTTATGTGATGATGAACGTCTTCTGTGGTGATAAACAACTGGAAAGTAAGGCGTTGAACTTGTCCGATACGATTGTGCGTTTTACCTATCCGTATCTGGAGAGCTATGGAGACGGTATTTTTGTGAACTTCTGTATGGTAAGAGACGGGCAGCTTTATCAGGAACAGGTCTCCGTAGAGAAACGCTTGGCGGATAAGACGTTGACGATGAAGTGGGAGGTGTTCCGTGACAAATTGCGTCCCGGACAGAAAGAAGAGTGGAAATTGACGATTAAGACACCGCAGGGGCAGGCCGCTGATGCGGAAATGCTGGCTACGATGTATGATGCGTCATTAGATAAAATTTGGAATCGCCGACAGGATTTCCGGCTTTACTATAATCGGATACTTCCTAATTTCCGTTGGATGAATGGCTATTTGGGAAACAACTCATTCAATTACTGGTGGAACAATAAGACGCTGAAAGTGCCGGTGCTGGCGTATGACTATTTCGTAATGCCGTCAAGGATCGGAAATGTGTTCTTTGAATCCGAAATATTGGCCGATGGAGTGATGATTAGAGGGGGGGGAGTGCAGAAGAAAGCAGCAATGACGGGCAGTGTTGCAAGCCGGAGCAATGTGGTGGAAGTGAAATATGTGCCTGCCTTAGTCTCTGAGGCTACTGATGCGGAATTTGAAGAAGAAACCCTTCCTGATGCGCCCGCCGACTTGCGTACGAACCTTGCCGAAACAGCTTTCTTCTATCCGCAGCTTCGTACGAATGAACAGGGAGAAATATCCTTCTCTTTCACTATGCCCGAAAGTCTGACACGTTGGAACTTTCGTGGATATTCCCATACCAAAGGAATGCTGACGGGAACGTTGGATGGTGAAACTACCACGAGCAAGGAATTTATGTTGACTCCTAATCTCCCTCGCTTCGTCCGTGTAGGCGACAAGACGTCTATTGCCGCTTCTATTTCCAATATGACAGGCAAGCCGCAGGCAGGTACAGTCAGTATGATTCTTTTCGATCCGATGACGGAAAAAGTTGTCAGCACGCAGAAACAGAAATTCTTGGTAGCTGCCGGAAAGACAATCGGAGTGAATTTCAGATTTACCGTGAATGATAAATACGAGATACTGGGTTGTCGGATGATAGCCGATAGCGGTACGTTCAGTGACGGTGAGCAACAACTTCTTCCGGTGCTGAGCAATAAGGAACATTTGGTAGAGACGCTTCCGATGCCTGTGCATGGAGAAGAAACCCGTACATTCTCACTCGACAGCTTGTTCAATCAGCATAGTAAAACGGCGACCGACCGCAAACTGACTATTGAGTTTACGGGAAATCCGGCTTGGTATGCCATTCAGGCACTGCCTTCGCTAAGCCTCCCAGTGAATAATAATGCTATTTCGTGGGCTACAGCCTATTATGCAAATACATTGGCTTCTTACATTATGAACAGCCAGCCGCGCATTAAGGCAGTTTTCGATAGTTGGAAACTTCAAGGCGGTACGAAAGAAACCTTCTTGAGTGATTTGCAAAAGAACCAGGAAGTGAAGAACATTCTGTTGTCCGAATCGCCGTGGGTACTCGAAGCCAAGACGGAAGAACAGCAGAAAGAACGTATCGCTACGCTGTTCGACCTGAATAATATCCGCAGCAATAACATTGCGGCTTTGACCAGATTGCAGGAATTGCAGAATTCCGACGGTGCTTGGTCATGGTTTAAGGGAATGAACGGCAGTCGTTATGTAACGGCTTATATTGCCGAACTGAATGCCCGCCTTGCGCTACTGACAGGTGCGCCATTGAGTGGAACCGCCCTTGACTTGCAGGCTAAGGCATTAACTTATCTTCATCAGTCGGCTTTAGAAGAATACAAGAATATACTGAAAGCGCAGAAAAAGGGAGTGAAACAGACAGGAGTTTCAAGCGGTATTCTGCAATATCTGTATATTGTCGCGATTTCCGGTGAACAGGTTCCTGCGGCAAGTAAGATTGCTTATGCTTATTATCTGTCTAAAGTGGGAGAGTTGCTTACCTCTTCTTCGATGGAAACGAAAGCGATTGCAGCCATTGTACTTGATAAAGCCGGGCGTAAGAAAGAAGCCCAAGAGTTTGTCGCTTCCTTGAAGGAACATCTGACGAAAACGGATGAGCAAGGAATGTTCTTTGCCTTCAATGAGAATCCGTATGCTTGGGGAGGTATGAAGTTGCAAGCCCATGTAGATGTGATGGAAGCATTGGAACTGATTGGCGGAAACGGAAACCGGGAAACAGTCGAAGAAATGAAACTCTGGCTGTTAAAGCAAAAACAGACGCAGCAGTGGAGTTCTCCGGTAGCTACGGCGGATGCTGTGTATGCCCTGTTGATGAAAGGCGCCAATCTGCTCGATAATCAAGGGGACGTACGTATTGTGATTGCCAACGAGGTACTGGAAACGGTATCTCCGAGTAAGACAACCGTTCCGGGATTGGGTTATATCAAACGTTCGTTCACACAGAAAAATGTGGTAGACGCCCGTAAGATTGAAGTGGAAAAAAGGAATCCGGGTATCGCTTGGGGAGCTGTTTACGCTGAATACGATTCTCCTATCAGTGATGTGAAACAACAGGGTGGTGCATTGAATGTAGAGAAGCAACTGTACGTAGAACGCATAGAGAACAACGTTGCACAATTGCAGCCTATTACTTCAAAGACCGTTCTCACAGTAGGTGATAAAGTTGTTTCCCGTCTGACCATTAGTGTAGACCGTACGATGGACTTTGTGCAGTTGAAAGACCAGCGTGGCGCCTGCTTCGAGCCTGTCGGCAGTATTTCCGGTTATCGCTGGAACAATGGATTCGGCTATTATGTAGACATTAAAGACGCCTCTACCAACTTCTTCTTCGACCATTTGGGCAAAGGCGTCTACGTACTGGAATACGGCTACCGTGTGAGCCGTGAAGGAACTTACGAAACAGGACTGGTCACTATTCAGTGTGCATACGCTCCCGAATACGTTTCACATTCCGCATCAATGACAATTATTATTGAATAACCAAAAGCGAAGATTTTAGTTTGCAGACAAGGCATGACAGGCCTCGTCTGCATGTAAAGTCTTTTCCCAATCTGTGTTAATCTGTGTAATCTGTGGTGAGAAACTCATCTAAAAGTCCTACATTTGTGCACCAAAATAAAAAAGTATCGCATGAAACGTAGTTTGCTATTTATATTTTCTCTACTCACTGTCGCTTTGGCGGCCGTTGCCCAACCTCGCATCTCTTCCAATAAAGAGACACATAATTTCGGACAAATAGAATGGAAACGCCCGGTGACGGTGGAATATACAATTACCAATACCGGTAACCAGCCATTGGTGCTTACCAATGTCACTACCTCTTGCGCCTGTTCCGTAGCCGACTGGACCAAAGAACCGATTGCTCCCGGAGGAAAAGGAATTGTCAAAGCCTCCTTTGACGCCAAAGCTTTGGGACACTTTGAAAAAACAGTAGGAATATACAGCAATGCCACGCCCAGCCTGATTTATCTGAAATTTATCGGTGAAGTGGTGCAAGAGATAAAAGACTATACCAAGACTCATCCTTATGCAATAGGCAATATCCGTATCGATCGTGACGAATTTGCCTTCCCCGATGTGTATCATGGTCAGAAGCCCACGATGACTTTTAGCATTGCGAACCTATCCGACCGTCCGTACGAACCGGTGTTGATGCATCTGCCTCCTTACCTTAAAATGGAAGCGGAGCCTAAGGTTCTGCTGAAAGGTAAAAAAGGCACTGTGAAACTGATGTTGGATGCCAGCCAGTTGAAAGACTACGGATTGACGCAGACATCCGTTTACCTTTCCCGTTTTTCCGGTGATAAGGTGAGCGAAGATAATGAAATACCGGTTTCGGCTATTCTTCTTCCCGACTTCTCGCGTATGACAGCGAATGATTCTTTGAATGCGCCTGCTATACGAATCTCGGAAACGGACATCGATCTTAGCGTGCCGTTGATAAAGAAGAAGAAAGCCAGTCATGATATCCTGATCGCTAATGCCGGAAAGACTCCATTGGTAATTAGTAAGTTGCAGGTATTCAACTCATCGGTCGGAGTCAGTTTGAAAAAAACGGTACTTCCTCCGGATGGAATGACGAAGTTGAAAGTGACTATTCGTAAGCGTGATGTGGGTAATAAGAAACACCATTTGCGTATCTTGATGATAACAAATGACCCGTTGCGCCCGAAAGTTGAAATCAATATCAAACGTTAAATCCTATCGCTATGGAACATCCTGAGAATAGTGAAGAATATAAGGGGCTTGTTGTCAATAAAGGCATTGAACAGCCCTCGTCGGTGAACCCTTATCTGAAACGGAAGCCTAAGAAACGCCAGCTCTCGGTGGCTGAGTTTGTGGACGGCATTACAAAAGGTGATGTTACTATACTAAGTCAGGCTGTGACGTTAGTTGAAAGTGTGAAACCCGAACATCAGTCCGTTGCCCAAGAGGTGATAGAGAAGTGTCTTCCCTATTCCGGCAATTCGATCCGGGTAGGTATCAGCGGTGTTCCCGGTGCAGGAAAGAGTACTTCGATTGATGTCTTCGGCCTGCACGTGCTCGAAAAAGGCGGTAAGTTGGCCGTGCTGGCAATTGACCCGAGTAGTGAGCGTAGCAAAGGAAGCATTTTGGGAGATAAAACCCGTATGGAACAGCTTTCCGTACATCCTAAATCATTTATCCGTCCCAGCCCGTCGGCCGGTTCATTGGGAGGAGTAGCACGTAAGACGCGTGAAACGATTATTCTTTGCGAGGCGGCCGGATTTGATAAAATCTTTGTGGAGACCGTGGGAGTGGGACAGAGCGAGACGGCTGTCCATTCGATGGTCGATTTCTTCCTGTTGATTCAGTTGGCGGGAACAGGAGATGAATTGCAAGGTATCAAGCGTGGCATTATGGAGATGGCGGACGGCATTGTGATTAATAAAGCCGACGGAGATAATCTGGAACGTGCCAAGCTGGCTGCCACTCAGTTCCGTAATGCGCTGCATCTGTTTCCTGCGCCCGAATCCAGATGGACACCAAAGGTTCTGACTTATTCCGGTTTTTACAATATAGGCGTTAAGGAAGTATGGGATATGGTTTATGAGTACATTGGCTTTGTAAAAGAAAATGGCTATTTTGAATATCGCCGTAACGAGCAGAGCAAATACTGGATGTATGAAAGTATCAATGAACAGCTTCGCGACAGTTTCTACCATAATCCGAAGATTGAAGCCATGCTTCAAAAGAAGGAACAACAAGTATTAAGTGGTAATCTTACTTCATTCATAGCCGCCAAAAGTTTGCTGGACACTTATTTTGAGGACTTAAAGATGTAGTTCACCACAGATTACAGTTCTTTTCCTATCTTTTCGAAGTCGGCTCTTGATTTGCTCTGTGTCACGATATATACTCCCAAGAACACGAGTGCGATAGCCAGTCCTTTCTGCCAGCCGAAGCTTCCTATCCCCATGATGATGGCAGCGATTGTAGCTACAATCGGCTGCATATAGTTATACATACTGACAACGGTGGGACGGAGTAGTTTCTGTGCGGTCATGATGCAGAGATAGGCAAGGAAACTGCCTCCCAATACTACGTAAAGAACCTCTATGATGGCGATTGTGGAGACTGCCCCCCATTGAATGATGGAAATGTCGTGATAAGAGAACGGTATGTAACACATCGAAGCGTAAACGAACATCCACTTATTGATAGTGACTGCCGAATATTGCTGGGATAATCCCTTGAATACGGTTAAGTAGACGGAGAAACTGATCTGTGCCACCAAACAAAGCAGGTCGCCGATTAAGCTTCCGTTTCCGTTGTTTCCCGCTTGGCTGCTCATAATGAGGATAAGCGCTCCCATAGCACCGACGAAAATACCCAGTACCTTTTTATTGGTAATCGGTTCTTTCAGATAAATAGCCGCTACGATCATAGTGACAATCGGTAAAGTAGTGGTTACGATGGAAGCGTCGATGGGTGAAGTCATTGAAAGGCCGAAAATGAATACTCCCTGATTGAACACCAAAGCAAATAGTGAAGCGAAGAATATCTTCAGCATATCCTGATGATTCACGTGTTCCTGTTTGCAGAAAATGGAAAGTATCCAAAAAGCCGCCGCCGCTCCCACCATCCGAAAAGTGGTGACGGATATTGCGGAGAATTCCTGAAGCGCTGATTTACCGATAGGAGACATCAGCCCCCACATGACGTTTGCCGTAAGTGCAAACAGATGACCTTGCAGATTTTTGTTATTCTTCATAAGTGCGTATACGCCTTTTTAATTGTTACCTTTATTGAAAACTGCTGCAAAGGTAGCTAATTTGTCGTATGATTTGTTTATATTTGCCTTGATTAAAATTGAATATTATGGAACAACAGGCCAACTATATCCGTCGTATCGAAATTCATGGACTCTGGGAGCGTTTTAATATAGGATGGGATTTGCGTCCCGATGTGAATATCCTTTCCGGTATTAACGGAGTAGGAAAAACTACCATCTTGAACCGTTCGGTAGGATATCTTGAAGAACTCTCCGGTGAAATGAAAAGTGACGAGAAGAACGGTGTTCGTCTTTTCTTCGACAATCCTCAGGCGACCTATATCCCATACGATGTGATCCGGAGTTACGACCGTCCTCTGATTATGGGTGACTTTACTGCTCGCATGGCCGATAAGAACGTGAAGTCCGAATTGGATTGGCAGCTTTATCTGTTGCAACGCCGCTATCTTGATTATCAGGTTAATATAGGTAACAAGATGATTGAAATGCTCTCCGATAATGACGAGAAAGTACGGGTCAAAGCAGCTACTTTGTCCATAGCCAAGCGTCGTTTTCAAGATATGATTGACGAACTGTTCAGTTATACACGCAAGAAAATAGACCGTAAACGGAATGATATTGCTTTCTATCAGGATGGAGAACTGTTGTTTCCTTACAAACTTTCTTCCGGTGAGAAGCAAATGCTAGTCATTCTGTTGACCGTGCTTGTGCAGGACAACAGCCATTGCGTACTGTTTATGGATGAGCCGGAAGCCTCTCTCCACATTGAATGGCAACAGAAGTTGATTGCCATGATACGTGAGTTGAATCCGAATGTACAGATCATCCTGACTACCCATTCGCCGGCCGTCATTATGGAGGGCTGGCTGGATGCAGTGACGGAAGTAAGTGATATTTCAACATTATATAATAATGGCAACTTCACTACGAGATAATCTGACATCTTCTTATTTCAATGCCGCTCATAAGCTTTATTCAAAGAAGGCCCGTCGGCGTATCATAGCTTATGTGGAAAGCTATGATGACATTGCTTTCTGGCGTACGTTGCTCGAAGAATTTGAAGATGACGAACACTATTTCCAGGTAATGCTTCCCTCTACTACTTCATTGGCTAAAGGGAAAAAGATGGTCTTGATGAATACGTTGAATACCGCGGAACTGGGAAGAAGCCTGATTGCCTGTGTGGACAGCGATTATGATTTCCTGTTGCAGGGCGCAACCAATACTTCCCGTAAAATCAACCGCAACAAATATATCTTCCAGACCTATACATACGCCATTGAAAACTATCATTGCTTTGCCGAAAGCCTTCATGAGGTATGTGTGCAGGCTACGTTGAACGACCGTTTTGTGATGGACTTCAATGCTTACCTGAAAAGATACTCTGAAATCGTATATCCGCTTTTCTTATGGAACGTGTGGTTCTATCGCCAACGGGATACTTACACCTTTCCGATGTATGATTTTCATGCCTATACTTCTCTGCGTGAGATAAATCTCAGACACCCGGAAAAGAGTCTTGAATCATTGCAGCAACGGGTAAATCAGAAATTGTCGGAACTGAAGAAACGTTTTTCCCGCAGCATGAATCAAGTAAATGCCTTAGGAACAGATCTGAGAGAGTTGGGGCTATTTCCGGAAAATACCTATCTGTATATGCAGGGACACCACGTGATGGATAATGTGGTGATGAAACTTCTGATTCCGGTTTGTACGGTATTGCGCCGGGAACGGGAACAGGAAATCAAGCGACTTGCCGAACATAATGAACAATTTAAGAACGAATTGACTTGTTATCAGAACAGTCAGGTAAATGTGGAAATCATGTTGAAGAAGAATGTAGCCTATAAGCGGCTTTTCCACTACGACTGGCTGCGACAGGATATTCGTGAATACTTGGAACGAGGGAAATAAGAACAAGAAAGAAGAATAGAGAGAAGATTACTTATGGAAGAAGTAAAAGAAATAGTTGATACCGTGACAGTTGAGTTGGCCAATGGCGGAACGCAGGAGGTGACTGATGTAGTGATTCAGGAAGTGAACCATGCATTGCTTTCGGCAGGAATGGATGAGGCTTTGGCGGATAAGGTGGACAACTTTGTCATTTTGTTGCTGATTATTGGTGTGGCCTTGTTAGCTAATCTGATTTGCCGTAAGATCATTTTGCGTACGGTAGCGAAATTGGTGAAACAGACCAAAGCTACTTGGGACGACATAGTGTTCGACCATAAGGTGATGGTTCACGTCAGCCGGATGGTAGCCCCGATATTGATTTACCTTGCTATTCCCATCGCTTTTCCGGAACATGCCGATTCCAACTTGCTCGATTTCCTGCGACGGCTTTGCCTTATTTATATCTTGGCGGTTTTCCTCCGTTTCATCAGTGTCTTTCTGTCGGCGGTATATCATGTTTACAGTGAAAAGGAGCAATATAAGGACAAGCCTCTGAAGGGGTTGTTGCAGACTGCTCAAGTCGTTCTTTTCTTTGTCGGGGCCATTATTATCGTAAGTATTCTGATTAAGCAGAGTCCGATGGTGTTGCTTACCGGATTAGGAGCTTCGGCCGCTATCCTGATGTTGGTGTTCAAGGATAGTATTATGGGTTTTGTTTCCGGTATTCAGCTTTCTGCCAATAATATGCTGAAAGTAGGCGACTGGATTGCTATGCCGAAATATGGCGCCGACGGAACTGTGATAGAAGTGACTTTGAATACGGTAAAAGTGCGTAACTGGGATAATACGATTACGACGATACCGCCTTATCTGCTGGTCAGTGATTCTTTCCAAAACTGGCAGGGGATGCGGGAATCCGGTGGACGGCGTGTGAAGCGTTCCATTAATATCGACATGACCAGCGTTCGTTTCTGTACACCGGAGATGTTGGCGAAGTATCGTAAAATCCAATTGTTGAAGGAGTATGTGGAGGCAACGGAGAAGGTCGTGAAGGAGTATAACAAAGAGCATCATATTGACAACTCCGTATTGGTGAATGGGCGTCGCCAGACTAACTTGGGCGTCTTTCGTGCCTATCTTACGAATTATCTGAAGAGCCTGCCTACCGTCAATCAAGACTTGACGTGCATGGTACGCCAGCTTCAACCTACCGAAACAGGTATTCCGATGGAACTTTATTTCTTTTCTGCTTCTAAGGACTGGATTCCGTATGAAGGCATACAGGCGGATGTTTTCGATCATGTGCTTGCCATTATTCCGGAATTCGACTTGCGTGTCTTCCAAAATCCGTCGGGAGCGGACTTGCGCCGGATAGGAGTAAAGATAGAAAACTGATAGAGGATATTGCAGTGTAATAACATTGCAACGACTCTTTCAATTGATTGTATTTTCTTTGTCTCAATCTTGTAATACAGCCCATCTACCTTTGCCGACGTAATCAAAAACGTAGAGTAAAGGTAGATGAAAAAGCTATTTCTTATCCGATTTTCAGTGGTGGCCTTCTTTTGTCTGTTGTGTGTACTTCCCGCATTGGCTGCCAATATCAAGATTAAAGGAGCTGTAAAGGACAAGTTATCCAAAGAGCCTTTGATAGGTGCGACGATACGCTTGCTTGGAACCCAGGCCGGAGCGGTTACCGATATGAACGGTAATTTTGAGCTAAACGGTGTGGGAGTGTTGGAGGGTATGTATGATATCGAAATCAAATACGTAGGATATAAGACTGAAGTACGTCGGAAGGTCCGCGTAGAGAATGGGAATCTGGTCATTCTGAATCTGGAGATGGAGACGGATGCGCAAGAACTGTCGGATGTGGTTGTTGTGGCGAAAAAGAACCGGGAAAATGAGAATATGGCTTTGCTGGAACAGCAAAAGGCGGTCATTGCCGTGCAGTCAGTCAGTGTGAAGGAACTTTCACGCAAAGGAATTTCGGATGCGGAAGGAGCTGTGACGAAAGTCACCGGAATTTCCAAGCAGGACGGTGTGAAGAACGTATTCGTACGTGGATTGGGTGACCGCTATAATACTACTACGTTCAATGGTTTCCCTGTGCCGTCGGAAGACCCGGAATACAAGAATATCTCTCTTGATTTTTTCGGAACCGACCTTATACAGTCCGTAGGAGTCAACAAAGCATTTACTGCCGGGAACGGAGGCGATGTAGGGGGCGCAAATATTGATATCTCGTCCAAAGAACTGGTAGGTGACGGTTACATTAGCGCCAGTGTATCGGCCGGTGTGAATACACAGACCCTTTCCTCCGATTTCTTCCAGCCGGATGGAGTGAATCTGCTGGGATTTGCCAATCGGACGGAACCGGGCACGGATGTGTGGGGCTTTAAGAACAAACTCGACCCGTCGGCGCAAAACTTCCAGATGGACCGCAGTTATAATATCGCAGGCGGAAAGAAGTTTTATGTAGGTCGGCAACGGGATGCTCTTTCGTTCTTTGCCACTGTGGGACATTCCGTTGATTATCGATATACGGATGAAATCATACGTAATACAAATACGGGCGGTACTATATACAAAGATCTGAACGGACATAAGTCAACAACGAATATCAGTTCACCCGGCATTGGGTGATCAATCTCGGTTTGAAGTATGATAATGTGGATATGACCGTAGACTACAATGTGGATAAAGGAAACTCCAAAGGCAAGAACAATATCCGGAAAAACTACTTCCTTCCGAGTTTGAACATAAGGTATAGGCTAAATGATAAGAACGCCTTGCGGCTTGGATTGAGCAAGACATATACTTTGCCTCAGTCGAAGGAAATCTCACCTTACCGCTATGTGGGTGTCAACTTTAAGAGTCAGGGTAACGCAAATCTGAAACCGTCGGACAATTACAACATAGACTTGAAATGGGATTTCAACCCTACATCAACCGAATTGATCTCTGTTACTGCTTTCTACAAAATGATAAAGAATCCTATTTCGCGTATCGAAACGCCAAGTGCCGGAGGTTTCCTTTCATACGAAAACGTAGCCGACCAGGCTACTGTGACGGGGATTGAACTGGAGATACGCAAAAAAATATTCTCACGCCCGACAGCCAACAACGGTATGAACCGCCTGACGGCAGGATTGAACGGATCGTATATCTACACGAATGCCAAAGTGAACGACCCCGATATTGCCGCTACCGATACGGATGGCTCGCAACTGGAAGGGGCAGCTCCTTGGATTGCCAACTTCGATCTGTCACACACCTATGTTTCAGCCGGATATTCATTTACCAATACATTGGTCCTCGGATATGTGGGAGAAAAAGTGTACACTATCGGTACACAAGGGTTTCAGGATGTGATGGAAGAGGGAGTGGCTACGCTAGACTTCGTATCGCAAGCGAAGTTAGGCAAACATATTGCCCTTACTCTTAAAGCACGCAACTTGCTTAATCCCTCCTATCAACTGAGCCGTAAGGCGAACGGTAGCGGTCAGAAAGTGATATTGGGCGACTATAAAAAAGGAATTAACGTGAGCTTGGGAGTGTCGTGTACATTCTAAGCCCTATATAAACAGAAATATTATCAATTAAACGCTAAAAAGATGAAAAGATTATTCTTAAGTATGATGGCAATGGCTGCTATCACAACAACTTTGACTTTAACTTCTTGTGGTAGTGATGATGACGGGAATGATACTTCCGACGGGGCTTCTATTCTAGCTGCCGATGGTAAAACATTGATGGGAAACCTGACCGGTAAACAAACGTTGGAAGAAGGGGAATACATTCTGGGTGGAACGGTGATTATCGAAAATGGAGGCGAACTGACTATTCCTGCCGGAACAACGATTAAAGCGACTAAAGGTTTCAGTAGCTATATTCTTGTAGCACAGGGTGGAAAACTTTATGCTAACGGTACATCTTCACAACCTGTCACATTTACTTCTGGAGAAGCGACAAAGAAAGCCGGTGACTGGGGAGGAATTATCCTTAATGGTAAAGCTCCTATTTCCGGTGCGGGAGCAGAGGGTACTAATACAGCCAATGCGGAGATTAACAATGCTTACAAATACGGTGGTAGTGACAGAGCCGACAATTCCGGTGCGCTGACTTATGTGAATATCCTCTATGCCGGTGCACGTAATACGGCTGATATTGAGCACAACGGGCTGACTTTGAATGGTGTGGGTAACGGGACGAAAATCCAGAACGTTTATGTGTTGGAAAGTGCCGATGACGCTATCGAATTCTTCGGTGGAACAGTAAATGTGACTAATCTGCTGGCTGTCAATCCGGATGATGATATGTTCGATTTCACTCAAGGATATAAGGGCACATTGAGTAATTGTTATGGTATCTGGGAAGACGGGTATACCAGCACGGAAGAAGATCCGCGTGGAGTTGAGGCTGATGGTAATCTGGATGGAAACGGAGTAGACCATGTGGGACAGTCTGATTTTATCATAGACGGAATGACGATTGTCAATAACACGGTAGGTGGAAATACGACTACCGGACAGAAGAATGCAATGGACGATGTAATCAAGGTACGTCGTGGCGCGACTGCTACTATCAAGAATACATTGGTAGCTTCTACTTCGGCTGATGCACTGAAAGCGAAAGACTTGGTTGACGCTACCGACTCAAAAGGGGGAGGCACCGTGACTATCAATATTACGACTTTTTCTTTCTCATATACAAACGAAAAAGTGGTGGATTATGTTGATAAAACAAATCCCGATAAGAATGTCGTTGGGCAGGGAACTATCACACTGACTAATCCATCGGCCTCTAATGCCGGTGCAAACACTTCCGTTTTTGCTTGGACAAACTATTCTTTTCCGACTTTGAATTAATAAAAGATTAAAGAGGTTTTTCAATTGTTTGATGCGTGCGTCGATACCGACGTACGCATTTATTGTTCCGTTTGTCAACTATTTTGTTTATACAGCCTTGAATTTTGAGTTGTAAATAGCTGTTTGTAATGTATTTTTCTTATATTTGTGTCTTTAAAAATCAATATTATGCATACAGATTACGAGCGGTATCGCAAAATGGCTTCTTTGGCTCAAGTCGGATGGTGGGAAGCGGATTTGACGGGAGGATATTATCTTTGTTCCGACTTTCTTTGTGATCTTTTGGATTTGGATGGAGATACTATCTCATTTTCTGATTTTCTGAACTTGGTGCGTGAAGATTATCGTTGTCAGATTGCACATGAGTTCCGGGCAAATAGTTCTATCCATAAGGATTTTTACGAACAGACCTTTCCCATCTATTCGAAATATGGCGAAGTCTGGTTGCATACCCCTTTGGCTTCCCGTGAGAAAGGAACGGGGACTAATGGGGGAGACAAATCTTTTGGAGTGATTCAACGCGTGGAGGCTCCTGAACAGATAGAACAGAAGAAAGCTCTGAAACGTGTGAATGACTTGCTTCTCCGTCAGAACTACATTTCGCAGTCTTTATACCGTTTTCTTCGGGATGAAAGAGTTGAAGAATGTGTAACAGAGATTTTAAAGGATATACTGAATCTTTATAATGGAAAAGGACGTGTCTATATTTTCGAGTACAATAAAGAACACACTTATCGCAGTTGCACGTATGAGGTCGTTTCCGAAGGGATGTCGACAGAAAAACAATGTTGGCAAGACATACCGGTCGATCGGTCGGAATGGTGGAATCAGCAGATTTTGTCTGGCAAAGCTATCGTTTTGAATTCGTTGAAACAACTACCGGAAGAAGCATCGGAAATGCGACGAGAATTTGCTGAACGGGGAGTCTATTCATTCATGGTAACTCCTTTGATGGCTGGGGATCATGTATGGGGAGGAATGGGTATTGAATTGATAGATAGTTATCGTAACTGGAGTAATGAGGATTTTCAATGGTTCTCTTCGTTGGGAAATATTATAAGCATTTGTATTGAACTACGCGTAGCAAAAGATAAAGTAACTTATGAACAGTCTTTCTTACGTAATCTTTTCCATTTTATGCCAATGGGGTATATACGTATGTCTGTTCTTCGTGACGAGAACAACAAGCCTTATGATTATCGGATAACGGACGCTAACCAGATCAGTTCCCATTTCTTTGGCAAACCTTTGGAACAATATGTAGGTGTGTTGGCTTCGGATTTGTTTTCCGATCATTCAGAGAAAATGGATTTTATCCTTGAAGTGCTTGATGGTAAGTCTTATAAAGAAAAGGATGAGTATTTTCCTCAAACGGGATTGTACACTCACTGGATTGTGTATTCACCGGAGAAAGATGAGGTGGTAGGATTGTTTACGGACTCAACTGAGGCTGTAGAGGCTAATCGTGCATTGGACCGTAGTGAGAAACTTTTTAAAAATATATTTGCTAATATTCCGGCAGGAGTAGAGATCTATGATAAGGATGGATATCTGCTTGTTCTGAACAATAAGAATTTGGAAATATTTGGAATTGCCAATAAAGAGGATGTAATAGGTATTAACTTCTTTGAAAATCCGAACGTGCCGCAAACGATTCGTGATCGTGTACGAAATGAGGATTTAGTGGATTTCCGACTTAATTATTCTTTCGACCAGATTAAAGGATATTATCGTACCATGCGTTCTAATGTGATAGAACTGTATTCGAAAGTAACTAAACTGTACGATAGAGAGGGAGAGTTTATCGGGTATATTCTGATTAGTATTGATAATACGGAACGTATTGATGCAATGAACCGTATTCGTGATTTTGAAAATTTCTTTTTGATGATATCCGATTTTGCAAAAGTTGGTTATGCGAAATTAAATCTTCTGAATCGGAAGGGATATGCCATCAAGCAATGGTATAAAAATATGGGGGAAGAGGAAGACATTGCATTAAGTGATGTAGTAGGAGTCTATCGTAAAATGCATCCGGAAGACCGCAAAGGTCTGCTTGATTTCTATAAAGAAGTCAAAGTCGGGAAAAGAAAACATTTTCAAGGGGAAATGCGTATTCTTCGTCCCGGAACGGAAAATGAGTGGAACTGGGTAAATACGAATGTGATGGTAACTCAATATAAACCGGAAGAGGGTGAAATCGAAATCATTGGTATCAATTATGATATAACGAAACTGAAAGAGACGGAGGCTGAACTGATTCATGCACGTGATAAGGCGGAGATGATGGATCGTTTGAAAAGTGCTTTCCTTGCCAATATGAGCCATGAAATCCGTACGCCTCTGAATGCTATCGTAGGCTTTTCCGATTTATTGGTGGAAACTGCGGATATAGAAGAACGGAGAGAGTATATGAAGATCGTGCGGGAAAATAATGATTTGCTGTTACAGTTAATATCAGATATTCTCGACCTTTCCAAAATTGAGGCAGGGACATTTGAATTTTCGCATGGAGATGTGGATGTGAATCTGCTGTGTGAAGATCTGGTCCGTTCTATGCAGATGAAAACGAAAGAGAATGTAAAGTTAGTATTCGAACCAAATTTTTCTATTTGCCATATTACTAGTGACCGTAACCGTATATATCAGGTGATATCCAATTTTGTGAACAATGCGATTAAGTTTACTTCAGAGGGCAATATCCGTGTGGGATATGTGCTGAAAGATGAAGGATTAGAATTCTATGTTCAGGACACGGGGATAGGAATAGAGAAGAAACAATTACCGCACATCTTTGAGCGTTTTGTAAAGCTTGATTCTTTTGTGCATGGCACGGGATTAGGACTTTCTATTTGCCAAAGTATTGTGGAACAATTAGGTGGACATATTGGCGTTGACTCCGAAAAAGGTAAGGGATCGCGTTTCTGGTTTACGATT